>QWCE01000811.1_pt1 | contig 63669 bp, 52 predicted proteins | sample 1972531 | NCBI WGS metagenome assembly QWCE01 (sample SAMN09866716, study PRJNA288562) | Human gut metagenome isolate term4_stool, whole genome shotgun sequencing...
ACCCAATGGGATAACAACGTGCGCCCGTAGCTCAGGTGGATAGAGCAACTGCCTTCTAAGCAGTGGGCCGGGGGTTCGAGTCCCTTCGGGCGCATTGATATGGTGCCCATAGCGTAGTCGGTTAACGCGCCAGATTGTGGATCTGGAGACCGTGGGTTCGAGTCCCACTGGGCACCCCACCAAAAAATCCGCTGTTGCTTTTGCAACGGCGGATTTTTTCTTTCGATCCAGTGGGACTCGAACAGGGCGGCGGCTGCAAGCCGCAACCAACAGCCCAGTGGGACTCGAGATAAAATGCATCTAAAATCTGCGGCAGCGCCGCAAATCGAAAAATCCCCAAAATCGGAATAGCGTCTGTGCGCAGGCACACCGCCCGATTCTGGGGATTTTTCTACTTCATTGGGGTTATTCGGGGCGAGCAGCCCCTGATTCGTGCCCGCGCCTCGAAAAAGCGGTGCTTTTCTGGTACTCTTTTGGCACGCAAAAGAGTACAAACATTCAGCTGTTCAACTGCTTCATGATACTCTTCACTTCCTCACTCGTGTACCCCTCTTTCAGCAGCTCGTTCCGGATCGCACTGTCGCTCCGCCCCTGGCTGCGCAGGCGCGCCGCGCTGTAAGGCACCAGCGTCCCGCTGGAAACACCGCTCTTCCCGGACGTCAGCCCGCTGCCGGAAAGACCGCTCTCCGCCTTGGCGCTGGCATTCGTACTAGCCTGCCGGGCACTCTGGGCCGCTTTCGACTGCTTGAGCGCCCACTCGCCCTTGGCAATGTTCAGCTTCTCCGAGGCAAGATCGTTGCGGAACTGCTGCTGGCGCAGCGTGTCCTGATACTCCCGTTCGGCCAGCTCGTTTTTATATTGCTGCTGGGTCAGGCTGTCCTGCCGCTGCAGCTCCTTCATCTGCTGCTCCCAGGCGGTATCGGCCCGGCTGTCCGCATAGGCCCGCTCACTGGCCGCCCGGTTATAGCGGCTGTTGGCCAGATTGCCCGCCAGCGTGCCCAAGCCCGTGGTGCCCGTGATGGCCAGCTGGACCACATCGCCCAGGAAACCCAGCACTTTCATGGTGCGGTTGAATTTTTCCTGCTTCCGGCTGGCGGCCTGCTGCTCCTGCGCCGCATAGTAGCCATACAGGGTGTCCAGCCGGTTCAGGTAATCCTGATACTGCCCGTAGTCCTGCGCATAGGCCGCGTTGTAGGCGTCGCCTTTCTGCTGCAATTGGGTGTAATAATCGACCAGCTCATTGTTGTAGAGGTTCTGGTCGTTCTGTTCCCGGACACCCAGCTGGTCCAGCTTGGTCACCAGCTCCTCGCCGCCGCCCGTGTAGGTATCCAGCGCCAGCCGATATAATGTAGGGATGGCCTCACTCAGGGCCCCGATCTGCTGCTGGTAGGCCTGCTGTGCCACGCTGGCCGCATAGCTGGAGCCATAGCCGCCCGTCAGGGCTGCCGCCTGCGCGGCGGCATCGGCGCTGGCGTTGGCTGCGTTCTGGGTGTACAGCTGGGCGTACTGGCGGTAGAGCGGGTCCTGTGCGTAACTGTACTGGAAACTGTCCCGCCCCAGCAGGGCATCCATCAGCTCGTCCATCTTGTCCTGATAAGCGCTCTGGTACTGCCCCGGGCGGTTCTGCTGCCACTGTTTCAGTTCATTGGCCGCATCCGTCACGTTCTGGGAGGGCCGGTACTCCGCCCCGGCCAGGGCGTTCTGCACGTCGGAGCGGCTGTTCAGGTCTGCCGTGCTGTAACCGCTCTGCGGGGCAGCCGCCTGCCGCGCCGCCTCGGCCGTTTTTTGCGCCTGTGCAAGCTGCTCTTCTTTCTTTTTGCTCATCTGTTCTGATCCTTTCTTAGGGGAGCTTCTGCAGCCGGGTGCGCAGCTCTTCGGAGAGATTCTCCGTATCCAGGTTGCTCAGCACATACTGCAATTGCTCCTGCATCTGGTACAGGTAATTCCGCAGGGCCCGGGCGTCGTCCGGGTCCATGTTCTCGCTCAATCTGGGCAGACCGATCTTTCCCAGCCCCGTGATGCTTGCCATCGTTCAGCCCTCCTTTCCAGCGGCAAAGATGCCGCCCTGTGCTTTTGCCATCGTCTTTGCCAGGCCGCGCAGGGTGATCTGCCCCGCCCCTTCCAGACGCAGCCGGAGCGTGCCGCACCGCCGGGGCACAAAGGGCAGGTCGATGCTCTGCCGCTTCGTCTCCACGGTCTTTTCCGCCAGTTTCTCCCAGGGGCCGCCGTCGTAGCTGACGCTCACTTCCAGTCGGCTGGGCACTTCGGCGTCCAGCCGCAGGGTCAGCCGGGAGAGATACTGCTCCTCCGGCGCGTCCATCCCGATGTCCCCGGTGGTCAGCGCAAAGGGGATGTTCTCCTCCACGCCGTCCGTGTTCTGTCCGTCCGGCTCCCGGCTGGGGTCGGCGGCCCAGAGGGCCCGCCCGTCCCACAGGTAGAGCTGCCCGCCTGTACCGGCCATCTCCTCCGCGCGGAGGTCTTCCTCCTGCCACAGCCCCCGCTCCGTGTCATACACCAGCAGCCGGGCCGTGTTTTCTTCCCCGCTGCCGCGGGAGAGACAGAGGTAATACCGCCCGTCCAGCGCTCCGCCCAGCGCCCGCTGCACGTTGGAGAGCCGGGCGGCATCCAGCGCCGTGGATACCTTGGTGGGCAGGCTTCCGTCCCACGCCATCACCCCGTCTGCCGAGAGATAATAGAGCGTCTCGTTCAGCACGCAGAGGCTGCGGCCCGCATTCCGGGCCACGCCCCGGCAGCGCAGAGAGCTGAGCTGAAAATCCGAGGGCTTGGAGCCATAGAGCTTGTGGAGGGCATTTTCCTTGAAGAACAGTGCGTACCCCATGCAGGTAGCCGCCCCGGTAAAGGGGCCGTCACTGCCCACGGTCACGGCATAGCTGTCCGCCGCAATGCCACGGTAGGAGAACCAGTTGGTCGGGTCGCCCAGCTTGCAGGCGTAGATGACGTTTTCTTTGCTGGAGCAGCCCCACACCCGGTTGTCGCACTCGGTCACAAAATCAAGGTCGGGGATTTTCCGTTCCACCTGCACCGGGCCCTCCACGGTGTACACGGCCACCTCGCTGCCATCAATGCTGGTCCATTTGGCGGTGGTGCCGTTCTGGGCAAATTTCCCGTAGAAATGCGCCCCGCCGGGCGTTGCTTTCACCCGCAGCCAGTCCTCCTGCACCTCGTAGACGATGCGGTCCCCGTCCAGTTCCTCAAACTGGCCGCCCTGCTTTGCGGCGGTGCCCTGCACCGTCACGGTGTCCCAGGCCCGGAACCCTTTCCCGATGCCCTCCGCCGTGACGCGGCAGTAGTCCAGCGGGATGGCCGACCAGTTGCCAGACACCGCGCTGTAAATTTCCAGTGTGCTGTCGCTGCTCCACGGGCGGCGGATGTCCTCCACTTTCAGGAACAGTGCTCCGTCCGCCGGGTGTTCCGGCTCGGTCCGGCCATATTCCTCCGCTTCATAGGTCCTGCCCTCGGCGTCGCAGGGGGCAAACTCCACCTGTTCCCCGCTCCACGCGGCCCCCAGCGGCTGGAGGGTCCGCTCTGCCGTGTCAAAGGCTGCTTTGTCCGGGAAGATCAGAATTTTTGTCCCGATGCCCACCAGCGTTTTTTTGCTGTCCGCCACGGCGTTTTCCAGCGTCACCGCCGCAGCACCCGCTTCGTCGGGCGTGTAGATCAGATCTTTTCCGCAGACGGTCAGCAGCCCGTTGAGGTGATACATCCCGTTCAGGTTTTCCACCTCTCGCAGCTTCCTACGGGGCGTCCGGGTGCTCAGGGCCGGGAAATTCCGGGCCGAAAAATTGATGCCCGCGCTGTACTCCGCCTCCGAGCAGGCGTAGGTCTCGTTCAGCCCGCCAAAGGCCCGCAGGAGGGTACGGCTGTTCTGGATGCCGCTTCGGTTTGCCAATGTCACAGGTACTGTTCCTCCTTTCACCAGCGCCACCGCGCCCCGGCCCGGGGCGGGTACCGCTGCCTCAGCCAGACGGCCAGCTCTGCGGCCAGCGCGTTATATTGGGACTGCTCCCCGGCATAGCGGGCCGTCTCGCCCAGAGCGGCGTCGATCCTGGCACAGAGGTAGTGCGGGTAGAGGGCATCAAAAGGGGCCGGGGCCAGCAGTTCAGCGTCCTCCGCCAATTGATCGTTCCCTGCCCGGTCCGCGCCCACGGCATCGTAACTGCCTGCCGGGCAGTTTTTAAAAAATTTCTCCCGCAGCATCCCGTCCAGCTCCACCAGCCAGCGCTGCCGGGTGCGGGCGGTGATCCGGCACCCCGGGCGGAGCTCCTCGGCCCGGGCCAGTGCTTCTCCAACGGTCATGGTTTCCTCCTCAAGTGTCACTCATCTCCGCCGCTGCAATGCGGGCGGCGGTGCGCTCGTCCTGCTGCTGGCTGTGCTCCAGCACCTCGGCCACCTCCGGCGGCACCTCCACTTCCACGCCCCGGCGGATCTTATAGTTCACGCCGTTGACGCTCACAAACAGGTCTCCCTTGTAACGGCTGTTGTCCTTGAACAGCCGGATCCGAACATTTTCCATCTTCCATCCTTTCTGCCCCCTGTCACAGGGCCCGCACTTTTGTGCATTTTCAAAACTTTCGCGGTCTGGTGCCGTGGCCCGGCCTGCCAAGGGCCATCCTCCCTCTGTCGCTTGCAGCGCCATCTCCCTCCGGCCGGAGGGAGTCTTTCCTGCTAGGAAAGACTCCCCCGGCCGGGGGAGGTGGCACGCAAGTGCCGAAAGGGGAACGGCTGTCTGCGCAGCAGACTGAGAGGTCCTGCCGGGCCAGCACTCTTTAGTTCGCCGTCACCATGCCGGAGTAGCTGGACACGCTCTCAATGCGCACCATGTACTGCTCCACCAGACGCTCCGCCGCGCGCATTCCTTTCCAGCCCACGGAGGCGCGCTGGTTCAGCGGGTCGTCGCCGTAGCCCAGCTGCTTGACGATGTGCTCCAGGCCGCCGCCCTCCAGCTCGGTCACGCCGTAGGCGTGGGCACCCAGCACCAGCGTGCCAAAGACAGCCAGACCGGTGGGGCAGGTCTCATCCCGCCAGATCTTGGCCTCGCTGGTCTCCACGAAGCGGATATTGCCCAGCTTGCCGATCTCGCCGCGGTACATGGTGTCCGGGTCGGCGTACTTGTGCACCTCCACAAACTCCTTGCTGGTCTTCAGGTCGTAGGCCGCATAGGGGTGGATGATGGCAATGTAGCTGTCACCGATGGGGTCCGCGTTCATGGCCCCCAGCTGCGCCGCGGCCCGGAAGAAGATCTTCGGGGTCAGGGTGCAGGTCTTGTCCAGCGCCTTGCGGCTGTTCACGGCCGTCTCGGTGCCGTCCTCCGCCACCTTGGGCACATAGAGGACATTGGTGCCGCCTGCCAGCACGTCGCGGGTGATGCTGTCCATGGTGCGGCCCGCCTGGCTGGCCAGCACGCGGGTGGCCTGCACCACATTGTTGTCAATGGCCGTCATCTGGAGCACGTCGGTCAGCGGGGTCCAGCCGCCATACTGGTGCAGGTCGCTGGTGATCGTGGTCACGTTCAGGGTCTGGCCATTGGGGGTCACGCCCTCCGTCAGAGGCGTGGAGGCCTTGGGCAGGCTGTCGTACTTGCGGAATTCAATGGTCTTACCGCCGTTCTGGGGCACGGGGTAGTAGTCCGCAAACTGGTCATGCACAAGGCGGGGCTCTGCCTGGTCGATGAGGCGCTTCTCGTAAAAGGTCTTCATCTCCTTGGTCATGGTGGCCGTGGTGTTGTTCAGGCTGGCCGACGCATCCGCGAACCGCTGGAGATCGATCTTCATTTCGTAGTTTTTCATGTTGTTTGTCCTTTCTGTATAGTCAAAATGATTTTTAAAAGAGGGAATTCCCTCTTGCATTGATTCCTGGCTCCCCTGATCGAGGAGCTCCGCAAGGCGCTGGCGAAGCCAGACCGCAGCGGTGAGAGGTCAAAACTTGATTTGCACCCCATGCAGCGCCTGCCGCTCCAGCGCTTCCCGCTGGGCCCGGGTCATGCTGGCCACGTCCGCTCTGGTCACCGCCGCGCTGCCGGGGCGGGTGCCGTTTTCCGCCGGGCGGGAGGCCCGCTGCCGGATCCGCTCCACCACCCCCTGCTCCACGGTCCGGGCTGTCTGGCGCAGGGCATCGCTGTAATGGGCAAGACGGTAGGCATCCCCCAGCCGCATCCCGGGCAGCTGCATCAGACGGCGCATCTCCGGGTCCCGCAGCTCTGCTTTCAGGGAGAAGCCCGGCACGTCCCGGCGCAGCAGGGCTTCCTCCGCCGCCCACTGAGCGTGCAGCTGCTCCACAAAACCACGGCCCGGTGCGGGCAGACGGGGCGGCAGGCGTGTTTCCGGCACTTCCGGTGCTGTGGGCTCTGCCGCCGGTTCCGGCTGCTCTGTTTCCCCGGCTTCTTCTGCCGCCGTTTCCCGCGGCGGCTGCGCCGGGGCCTCTGCCTCCGCTGCTTTCATCGTGCCCGACGCAATGGCCTGCTGCTGTTGGGCGCGGCTCAGCGCCGGAGCAGAAGCAGGCGGTGAGGCGGCACCGCCCTCCCCCTCCGCAAACAGCTGCAGGTCCACCATGCACTGCTCCCCGCGGCCGCTCAGGTCCGCAAAGCGCACGTTGTCCGGGTAGCGCTCTGCCAGCAGGGCAAAACCTGCCTTGGCAAATTCAAACGCTCCCTCCACCCAGGGCTTCCGCGGGGCAGCCGCTGTCACGGCCAGGCGCGGGCCCTCCGGCTCGTCCCAGGCATCGCTTTTGGCACTTTCCTCCCCGGCCAGCAGATAGACCAGCGTCTGCATCAGGGTGCTTGCCCCGGCGCACACGATGTCCTGCCCGGCCGGGGCATAGCCCGCATGGCCCGCCGCTTCCAGCCGGAGGGTCGGGCCGCTGGGGCCGTCCAGTTCGGTATAGGTCACTTTGATCATGAAACCGCTCCTTTCATCGCTCTTGCCGCTGCCGCCGTGCTCAGGTTCTCTCCCGGGCCGCTCAGAGGCCCTTGTTTCAACTGCACCAGCTGGCTCTGCAGCTGCTCCAGCCGCTGGGCCAGCGTGCCGTTCTGGCGCACCCGCTGGCGGACTTTTTCAATGCCCTCAAAATCCATCATTTCCAGCGCCGCCAATGCCGCGTCCGCGTTCCGCGGGGCAAAGAACCCCAGCTGGTAGCACTCTTTTGCCGTCTCATTCTGGGAGAGGCGGCTGAACGTTGATTTCTTCTCCGCGCTGACCACGATATCAAAAACGGGCTCCCGGCTGCCCAGCTCCACACCGCCCACACCGGGCAGGGCCTGTGCCCGGAGCGCCGCGCCGGAAAAGTGCACGAACTCGCTCCGGCCCGTCTCCCCGATGATCCGGAATATCCGCTCCTCATCGTAGAACTGCCGCATCAGGTCAATGATGAGGTAGCATTCTTTGGCAAAGGCCCGGTAAGCGCTCTTGAGCATATCACGGGAGAGCTTGCTGCCCGCCTCCTGCAGCGCCGCAATGGCCGAAGCAGCCGTCACGCCGCCCGCGGTGCCGCCCTGGGTCATGTCCCGGTTGCCGCTGATCTCTTTCAGCTCCTCAATGCGGCTGTTGCGGTAGCTCAGGCTGTTGCCCTGCAGGCCGGTGGTCTGTAAGGGCCGGAAACTGTCGTCTCCCAGCCGCCCCACCACATGCACGATGTCCCGGGAGAAGTCCGCCAGCTCTTCCTCGTTCACCCCCGCCGCGTCGCTCAGCACATACCGCTGTTTGGAGGAGAGCAGAACGTTCTCGTCCATGGCGTGGTTCATCCGGTCAATGGCGGTCTGGCACTCTTTCATCACGTCGATGTACCCAAAACCCGCCGGGCTGTCCTCCTCCACAAACAGCGGGTCAAACACAAACGGATACTGGCCGTGGTCGTAAAAACCGCGTCCGGCGTATTCCGGGTCGTTCTCGCTGGCGTAGAGCACCACCCCGTTGCAGAACTTGCAGTAGTGGAGCACCCGGCGGCCCTCCGCGTTCCGCTTTTTGTAGTACCAGTCCACCACCACGCTCTTGCCGTTGGTGTCCAGCCCGCCGTCGTGGAGGTAGTGGGGCACCTCCAGCGCGCTGGTGCTGTGGCCCTCCAACTGGGGCCAGCGCTCGGTCAGCTGGTCCGTATCTTCCAGGCTCAGGGAGAAAAAGTTGGGGGACGCCTGGATATCGTCCACGCCCGGCTCCCAGTAGAGCATCAGCAGGTTCATGGGCCGCACCGTGATCTCACCCACACCGCCCCGCTGTTCCGGGTCCCAGAACACCCCCTTGACGCCGGTGCCCTGCTTGAGCTTGCGCCACCAGGTGTCGCTGTACACCTGCTCATAGTCCGCCTGTTCCAGCACCACAGGCAGCACGCTGGAAAGCACCCGCGCGGTCTGCTCATCGTCCGGGGCCCGGGGCAGCACATTGGGGGCCGGGTAGTTGTCCATGGCGTCAGCATGCTTGTTGGCAATGGAGTTGAACAACCACCCGCTGGACGGCTGAGGCTTGCCCTCCATCATTGGGTTCTGGTAATTTTTCCAGTGCCCCATCCGGAACCACAGCTCGTTGTCCACCAGCCGTTGGTCCAGCGCCGCCTTGCCGACCTTGTACTTCTGCAAGATCTGCTCTGCCCGCGCCACCTCCTCCGCCCCGATGGGCGGCTTGTCGGTCCATAGCTCTGTCATTTGTACCTCCGTTTCTAAAATTGTTTTTCTTTGTTACCATCCTTGCCCTCTCCGTCATTGCTTCGCAATGCCACCTTGCCCCCTTCTGGCACTTTCGTGCCACCTCCCCCGGCCGGGGGAGTCTTTCAAAGTGAGAGGCCAAGGGCTCTCCCTTTGGGAGAGCTGGACGCCGTCAGGCGGCCTGAGAGGGCTAGCCCGCTGCCCTTTATACCCTATAAACCCTCGCCCTTTTGTGCAGCTCCAGCGGGTCATCCCGGAGGGGCGGCACCGTCTTCTGCCGGGGCGGCGCGATGGGATGTTCCATCAGCACATAGCGGCACTCGTCGTAAATGTGGTCTTCCTGCCGGGTGTCGATGTCCTCCACATTGCTCTCGTCGTACACCAGGTTCGGAATGGTCCGGATGAAATGCCGGCAGGTGCTGAACACCTGAAACATCGGCCTGCCCTCCCCGTCAAAGGCCAGCCGGTAGTGGAACTGCATCTTGCCCGCCAGCCGGGTGTGGTCGCCGGGCCGCCAGTGCAGGAAATTGGGTGCCCGCTCCATCATCGCCGCGATGCTCTCACCCCGGCTCTCGTCAAAGATGGCAGGGTCCGCGATGCCCTGAATGACCCGCCCCCGGAGCAGCGGGTCGTTCTGCTCCACTTCCCGGATTTGTCTTGCCTGCTCCACCGGGTCGATGCGCAGGCCCTCGTTGGGGCGTCCGGTGCAGCCGTACAGTTCCTTGACGCGGTAGAGCCGCCCCTCTTCGTCCGCCGCGTACCATCCCACCGAGAACGGCTTGGAGAAACCGAAATCGTAACCCCGGTAAATTTTCCAGTGCTTCGGGATGGCAAACGGCGCAATGACATGGGTCCAGCGCTGGTCGTCATAGTGGGCCGGGTCGTTCCGCCACTCGGTGAACACCTGCCCCTGAAAGCTGTCCCAGCTGCCGTAGAGCAGGGCCTGCTTTTCCGCTTCCGGCAGGCTGGCCAGAGCCGCCAGATAATCCGGGTCGTTTTCCAGCAGGGCCGGGTTATCGAACACGCTGGACGGGATGAACACCCGCGCCCGTTTCAGTTTTTTCTCCGTGCCGTCCGGCATCCGCACCGGGTATTCTTCCACGATGGGCGTACCGGGCGGGGCCGGTGTGATGAACCGGGCCTTGACCCAGCCGTGCCCCACCCCGCCGGGGTTGGTGGTGGCCCGGAGATACACCCGGGTGCCCGGGCCGGTAGGGCGGTTGCGGCTCATCAGGTAGCTGTACTCTTCCCATTCAAAGTGGGTGAGCTCATCAAAGCCGATAAAATCAAAGGCCTTGCCCTGATAGTTTGTCCGGTCTTTGGTGTACTGCAGGGAGCCAAAATAAATCTTCGCCCCGCTGGGGAACACCCACACATGGCTGGTGGCGTTGTACTGCGCCCCGGGGAATGCCCGGCGGTAGTACAGCTGGCTTTTGTCCACAAGGTCGGTCAATTGCGGGTAAGTTTTGCGGAGGATGAGGGCCCGGTAGTGCGGGATGTGCACCTGCCGCAGTGCCTCGATCACCAGCGCGTCGCTCTTTCCGCCGCCTGCCGCCCCGCCGTAGAGGGCTTCCGGCTCCGGCCGCCGCATAAATTCCAGCTGCCTCGGCTGGGGCCGCCAGACCACGGCGGCTCTCTTGGGTTCACTCATGCTTCCTCCACCGACGGCAGCAGCACCACGCCGCAGACCATGCCCTCGGCCTCTACGCCCTGCTCGTTCAGCGCCCTCGCCACCGCGGCCAGGTCTTTTAAAACAGCGGTGGCTTCTTTCAGTCCCTTGAAGCTGCCGGGGTCTGCCGGGCCGTCTTTGTCCACTGCCTTTCTGGCCGTTTTCTGCCGGGCGTTCAGCTCCCGGACTTCCTGCGCCAGCAAGGTACTCAGGGTGTCGGTGGCCCGCTGTAAGCTTTCCATGCTCTTACTGGCGGGCTGTTTTGTCTGCCCCATCCTGGATTCTTCACTTCCTTTCCTGTTTGGCTTGGCAACAGGATACCATAGCGTTCCGCCCCCCAACAGTGCACATTTTTCAGATACTATTTGCTTATTTAAAACAAGATTATCCAAATTGTATAATAAAGGCATATAAAAATCTCCCTGCCTGTGTTCTTTTTCACAAGCAGGGAGATTTCATGCTGTAATCCTTTTACAAAAGCCGCTTAAAAATCGCGCATTCTTTCCGAGGTGCTCTTACAGCGTCTCCACCCGGTCAAACAGGCCCTTGGCGGCTTCCACAGCGTCCTTGCTGCCAAACGCCACCCGGACGCTCTTTGCCATCTGCCGGGGCAGAGCGGCGGCCTGGGCTTTCAGGGTGTCGGCGTCCACGGCGCAGAGGGCGGCACGATCGGCCGCTGCCATCCCGTCAGTGATGCCGCAGAAATACCGGCGGTCCAGCTCCTTGGCCTGGGCGTAAGGCTTGCGGGGCGTGTCGAGCTTTGCCACCGTGCCCACGATGAACTCGTTCATGTCCTTTTCGGTGTAGTCCCGCGCGGCCAGGTCTGCCGGGCCCTTGGCAAAGGTGTCATAGCTCTCGGTCAGGTGCGGGTCACGGTAGGTGTAGAGGTACTCCACACCATCCTGGGTCAGCATCCCGGTGCCGTACGCGCCGCCCACCTCGCGGATCTGGTGCCACAGATACTCGTAGCTCATCACCCGGGCCAGCACCTTGCGGGCAGCGCACCGCTCCATGGGCCAGACCAACAGGTCGTAGTTCACGCCGCCGTCAATGATGAACGCCTCGTTCACCGGGGCCGTCAGCTCCTCGGTGTAGGCACAGGCCGTGCCCCGCTCCGCCTCTGCAAAGGCACTGCCCGGCAGCAGCTTCCGCAGGGTGTCCAGCCCGGCCTCACTGCCATGGAAGCTCACGGTCAGCTGGGCGTGGTGCAGGAGCTTCTCCCGCAGGGCCTCAAATTTGGCCCCCACAGCGGCCCAGTCGGCCTTTTCCAGCAGCTCGCACAGGAAATGATACGCCGTCACGCCGCTCACCCGCTCGGTCAGGGCGTTCTCCACGGTAAAGTGTGCCCCGGCGCGGACGGCCGCATAGCTGTTTCCCTGCTGGATGAACTGCTGTTCCATGTTCAGCTTCTGCTGGCTCAGCACCCGGGCATAAGCGGCCTCGGCGCCTGGCCCGGTCAGCCGGGTCTCGTACAGCCACTCGCCGCCCAGCTCCACGGCCTTTTCCAGGCTCCGCTCCAACAGGCTCATGCTCAGGGTCAGCTTGGTGTGGCAGGGGCTGCCCGCCTGCCGTCCGGTCCAGATGCTCAGGGCCACGCTGCTGTTGCCCAGCCAGGTGCCGCGCAGGGTGTTCAGTTCCCGGGCCGTGTGGCGCGGGGTGTCCAGCTCGTCCAGCACGTCGGTCAGCAGATCGAGATACTGCATTTCTTCCGGTGTCAGGCTGCCCAGGTCGTAGTAGAAATTCAGGTAAGTGCTGCCCGCCGAGGGGTGGTGCAGCAGGGTAGCTCCGGCCAGCTGCTCTTCCCCGCCCGCGGCGCTCTTTTCCCCGCTGCCAAGATCGGCCACGGTCAGCGGGTGCTCCAGCACCAGCTTGCCGTCCACACGGGCAGCCTGTGCCTCTTCCTCTTTCTTGGGCAGGGTCGGCACCTGGGTCACCTGCACCGGCTCTGCCGCAAACAGGTCTTTCAGCAAAGCATCGAACCAGCCCTCGGCCAGTTTCTCCCGCAGGGAGGCAAACAGGCTGTTGGTGTGCAGCAGCATGGCCGGGTCGCCGGTGTGCAGCCAGCCCGTGGCCGCGTTGATGGCGTCCAGCACGCCGTCCGGGATGCTGCCCGGCCGCTCCAGCGAAGCAAACTCCGCCGCGTTCAGAGAGGCCAGCAGCAGGTCTTCCGGGATGCCCTCAGCCAGGATGTCGTCCACGGCTTTCCGCACGCCCGCGGCAAACCGGGCCGCCGTATCCTCGGTGGCACCGCGCAGCACCAGCTCCAGCGTGGGCTGTAACGTGCTGTCGTCAAACCCGATGTCGATGTCCGCGCCCAGCTTCTCGTTCAGCAGGGCCGCTTTCAGCGGGGCCTGATTGGAGCCCAGCAGCGCGTCCAGCAGGATCTCCACGCCCAGCTGCCGCTCCCGGTCTGCAAAGGCTCCGGTATACCAGGCCAGAGCGCACTGCACCTCGTCGGCCTCCGGCTTCTCGGTGTAGTAGGGGATCTTCACCTGCACGCCCGGCTGCTCGTCCTGCATCGTCAGGCGGGGGCGGCTGGTGCCCTTGGGCATCCTGCTCAGGTAGGCCTCGTCGAGGAATGCCAGCGCCTCCCCCATGTTCAGGTTTCCGTACAGGGTGATGCAGCAGTTGTCCGCGCTGTAGTGGCGGTGGTACACCCGCTTGTACTTCTCATAGGTCAGCGCCGGGATGGAAGCCGGGTCGCCGCCCGAGACAAAGCCGTAGGCCGTATCCGGGAACATGGCCCGCTCCAGCGCGTTCTGCAGCTGGGCGTCCGGGGAAGCCAGAGCACCCTGCATCTCGTTGTAGACCACGCCGCTCACGGTGCCGTCCTCGCCCCGGTGCCAGCCCTCCTGCTCAAACACGGCCTTGTCCACCATGGCCAGCGGGCAGAACACCGCGTTGAGGTACACGTCCATCAGGTTCTTGAAATCCGTCTCGTTGGGCGTCGCAAAGGGGTAAACGGTCTTGTCCGGGAACGTCATCGCATTGAGGAACGACGCCATGCTGCTCTTGAGCAGCTGCAAAAACGGCGATTTGACCGGGTACTTCTCACTGCCCGCCAGCACCGAGTGTTCCAGGATATGGAACACTCCCGTGTCATCGGACGGGAATGTCCCGAACCCGATGCCAAAGCCCTTGTTATGATCGTCATTTTCCACCAGCAGCACCGACGCCCCGCTGACATCATGGGTCAGCACCGTCAGGGTGCCGTGCTGCTCCGGGCAGTCTTCCTGCTTTACCAGAGTGTAACCGGGATATTGCTTCATCGCTGTTTCTCCTTTGGTTTTTATTTTTTTGCCTTTATTGTATCATTCTTCCGGGTAAAACACAACAAACCAAAAACGGCAGCCTCCCGCTCCCGGGAAGCTGCCGCTCTGTCTTTTAATTTACGCTGTCGGTAATGACCCCCGCTTTGCACGACACCCTGAACAGCACAAAGCCCACCACGAACAGCACGATGAGGGAACCGACGCCCACATTGGCGCTGCCGGTCAGCTGGCTGCCCACGCTGACGATCATGGTGCCCAGGAACGAGGCCCCCTTGCCGCAGATGTCAAACAGGCCGAAGTATTCGCCGGATTTTTCCGGCGGGATGATCTTGGCAAAGTGAGAGCGGCTGAGGGCCTGCACGCCGCCCTGGAACATGCCCACGATGACGGCCAGCACCCAGAACTGCCACTGCCGGGTCAGGAAGAACGCAAACACCGCAATGCCTGCGTAGGCCGCAATGCAGACCGGGATGAGGGCCGTGGACGGGTATTTCGAGGACAGCCGCCCGAAGATGAGCGCTGACGGGAACGCCACGATCTGGGTCAGCAGCAGGGCCAGCAGCAGACCCGTGGTATCCAGCCCCAGTGCCGTGCCATAGGCCGTGGCCATATCAATGATGGTATACACGCCATCAATGTAGCAGAAGAACGCCAGCAGGAACCAGAACACCTGTTTATCTTCCGGCAGGTGGCGGATGGTGTGCCCGATGCGGGCAAAGCTCTGGCGGATGGCGTGCCGCTCCACCTCCACATAGTGCAGCTGTTTGTATTGGTTCAGCAGCGGCAGCGTGGTCAGCAGCCACCAGAACGCCGTGATCAGCAGAGCCAGATCCAGTGCTTTCATCTGGCTGATGCCCAGCTTGTCCGCTCCCAGCACAAGGCCCAAACAGGCCACGAACGGCACACAGCTGCCAATGTAGCCCCATGCATAGCCTTTGGAGGAGACTTCGTCCATCCGTTCCGGGCTCGTCACATCGCTCAGCATGGAATCGTAATAGACAAGGCTTCCCGAGAAGCCCACCTTGGCAATGACAAAGATGACGAGGAACGGCAGCCAGGCGGACATCTTGCCCATGGCAATGCAGCCCACGATGCCCACCCAGACGCAGAGTATAAAGATGGGCTTTTTGAAGCCTTTCGTGTCCGCCAGAGTGCCCAGGATCGGGCTGAGGATCGCCGTGATGATGGTCACCACCGAGGTGGCGTAGCCCCAGTAGGCCAGATACTCCACCGACGACAGCCCGCCCGCGGCGGCCAGCGCGTTGAAGAAAATCGGAATGAGGGTGGCCACCATCAGCACAAAGGCCGAGTTGCCCACGTCGTACAGGATCCACGCGCGCTCCAGTTTGGTCAGCCGGAACCGCTGCTTGCTTTCTTTTTCCATATTGCCCCTCTCAGTTTTCCCCAAAGGTGTGCTGGTATGCTTGATCCAGCGGTGCCCCGGTCTGCAGTGTGTCGCGGTATTCCAAAATCAGCCGCTCGGCCAGCGGCAGGGCTTTCTGGTACAGCGCATCCAGCTGCTCACAGCTCTCCGCACAGGCGGGGTTGGGCTGCGGGTTTGCCACCAGCCCGTGCAGGCCCTCGTACCTGCCCACGGCTTTCATGCCTGTCAGCACCACCCAGCGCTTGGCCGGGCTGGAGGCCAGCAGCAGTTTGTGCACGGCCACCATCCCTTTCATGGCGTCGTAAGCCTGCAAAATGGTGATGCCCTGATAGAACGGCGCGATCACTTTCGCCCGCTCCATGCTGGGGTGGATGTGGCTGGCCGTCAAAAAATGCAGCGGGTCTTTGCCATCCCGGCGGAGGAGCATGTTGTCAAACTCCGTTTCAATTTCGCAGTGGCTCACGCCGCTGTCCCGGACATCCTGCTCCACGCGGGGGTGGCAGGTGGAGTCCAGCGCAAAATGGCAGAGGAAGCCCAGCGCGTAGGCCAGCGCGGCGTCTCTATTTTTCGCTTTGTTCACCACGCCCCGGGCCCGCTCGAAGAAAACCGCTCCCGGCTGCTCGTGCATGGCGTTGCCCAACGCGCTCACCGGGGTAGATTTTGCCGCGTGGTAGTAGAACAGCAGGTCCGGCCCGTGCAGGCCGATGTCATACAGCTCCCGGTAAGGAGCAATTTTTTCCTGCAATTCCGCGGGCAGGCGTTCCAGAACATCCGCGCCAAAGCGTCGGTGTGCATAGGTGGATGGCATAACAAAGGCCTCCTTTATTTTACAGCTTACAGCTGCGGCAGCTCGTTTTTCAGGCCGCGGTCCATCAGGGCGCGGACAGCCTCGGCAGCGCTCATGCCGTGGTTGACGATGGCGTCCACCGTCTGCACGATGGGCATTTCCACCTGATATTTTTCGGCCAGCTCCAGCGCGGCGGGCAGGGCGTTCATGCCCTCCACCACCATGCCGACTTCTTTCACGGCCTCCGCCGGGCTCTTGCCCTTGCCAATGAGGATGCCCGCCCGGTTGTTCCGGCTGTGCATACTGGTGGCAGTAACGATGAGATCTCCGATGCCGGCCAGGCCCGCAAAGGTGTGGACATTGCAGCCCATGGCCACGCCCAGCCGGGCGATCTCCGCAATGCCGCGGGTGATGAGGGCGGCGCGGGCGTTGTCGCCGTAGCCCAGGCCCGTGGAGATGCCCACGCCCAGCGCGATGACGTTCTTCATGGCACCGCTCAGCTCCACGCCCTTGATATCCGGGTTGGTGTAAACGCGCATACAGGTGTTGTTAAACACCTCCTGCACATACCGGGCGGCCTCCTCGTCCGGGCTGGCCGAGACGATGGTGGTGGGCAGATCAACCGCCACTTCTTCCGCGTGGGTGGGGCCGGAAAGCGCCACCAGACGCACGCCCTTGGGGCCGCCCTCTTTGCCCAGCTCGTCGGCCAGGATCTCCGTCATGGTCATCAGGGTGTCGGGTTCCACGCCCTTGGCCACATCCACGATGATCTGCCCGTCGGCCACATAGGGCCGGGCCTTGGCCGCCGTGCCCCGCACGAAGACGGACGGCACGGCAAACATCAAAATATCCTTGTCCGTGCACACTTCCTCCATGCTCTTGGTAAATTTCAGCTCCTGCGGGATCTTCATCCCCGGCAGGTTGGGGTGGACGCGGGTGGTGGAGAGGTTGTCAATCTCCTGCCCCAGCGCCGACCACACCAGCACATCGTTTCCGCTCACGCACAGCATCCGTGCCAGAGCCATGCCCCAGGTGCCTGCACCCAGGATGCCAATTTTCCGTTTTGTCACGTTCTTGTCCTCCGTGTCCGCGCGCCAGGCAGAGCGCCCGTTCGCGCGGCAGTTTCTATGCAAAAAATAGTTCCGATATTTTAGTGTTCTACACCCAAGCCCATTTTACACGAAAGGTTGTATCCCGTCAACTCTCTGGCAGGCTGCACAAAGTCCAGTGGTGTTTTTCAGCGGTTTTGTCTATCGTATGCGATTTCATACCTGCCAATTGCATCCATCGGAAATTCATGTTATAGTATTCTGGTAGGTTTTGTAGGTTTTTTCAAAAACCCCTTGACTTCAACGCAGGTTGATCCTGTATACTCTGCTTCATCGTCACATTTTCTTTCAAAGAGGATTTCAAAAAGCTTATGTTTGAGTCATTCCTTGCCAACCGCACCGTCGGCGTGCTGTGGGAGGCCCTGCCCCGTATCTTATCAGCGGGCCTCACCATGACCATCCCCCTCACGCTGATCTCGTTCTCCCTTGCCATGGTCATTGCCGTGGCGGTGGCTCTGGTGCAGTATGCCCACGTGCCGGTGCTGAGTCAGATCGCCCGGTTTTACATCTGGGTGGTACGCGGTACCCCGCTGCTGGTGCAGCTGTTCATCATCTTTTACGGCCTGCCCAGCGTGGGCATCATGCTGGACGCGTTCCCGGCTGCCGTCATTGCCTTTGCGTTCAATGAGGGCGCCTACTGCGCCGAGACCATGCGCGGCGCGCTGGAAAGCGTGCCCCAGGGCCAGCTGGAGGCCGGTTCCTGCGTGGGCATGACCTGGGCCCAGATCATGCGCCGCATCGTGCTGCCGCAGGCCCTGCGCACCGCCGTGCCCGCCCTCTCCAACTCCCTCATCGGCATGATCAAGGACACCTCGCTGGCGTCCAACATCACGGTGGCGGAGCTGTTCATGGCAGGCCAGCGGGTGGCCGCCCGCACCTATATCTTCCTGCCCATCTACTGCGAGGTCGCCGTGGTCTACCTGCTGTTCTGCACCGTCATCACCAAGTTGCAGAGCCTGCTGGAGCGCCAGCTGAACGCCCGCGGCTTCCAGTGAGAAAGGAGTGGAGCGTATGGCCATGTTAGAAGTGCGGGATCTCCGCAAATCGTTTTATACTTACGCAAAACCCGGCCTGCAGGCCGGCATCTTCCACAAGCCCGGGGCCCGCAAGGTAGTCAGCCAGCTGGATGTCCTCAAGGGTGTGGACCTCACCGTCAACAAGGGCGATGTCGTCGCCATCCTGGGCCCCAGCGGCTCGGGCAAGACCACGTTCCTGCGCTGCCTCAACTTTTTGGAAACAACCGACAGCGGCACCCTGATCTTTGACGGCGAGCAGTTTGACCTGGGCAAGATCACCAAGGCCGACATTGCCCGCCTGCGCAAAAAGACGGCGTTCGTCTTCCAGAATTACAATCTTTTCCGGAACAAGACCGCCCTGCAGAACGTCACCGAGGGCCTTGTCATCGCCCGCAAGATGCCCAAAGCCCAGGCCGACGCCATCGGGATGAAGATGCTGGAAAAAGTCGGCCTGGCCGACCGAGCCGATTCCTACCCCCGCCAGCTCTCCGGCGGCCAGCAGCAGCGGGTGGCCATTGCCCGGGCTCTTGCCACCGACCCGGAAATTCTTTATTTTGACGAGCCCACCTCCGCCCTGGACCCGGAGCTCACCGGTGAGGTGCTGGCCGTTATGCGGCAGCTGGCCGAAGAGGGCATGACCATGCTGGTGGTCACCCATGAGATGGGCTTTGCCCGCGGCGTCTCCTCCAAGACGGTCTTCATGGAAAACGGCGTGGTGGTGGAGGCCTCTCCCTCGCAGGAGTTCTTTGCCCACCCCAAAGAAGAACGCACCAGAGAATTTTTACGCAAAATTGAACATACGAACTGAAAGGAATCCAACCATGAAAAGAAGAACCTTTATCTCCCTGATGAGCGTGATGGCAGCGGCAGGCGTGCTGAGCCTGAGCGGCTGCTCTTCTTCCCATAACACCGCGGCTTCCACCGCTGGCACTGCCGCCTCCCGTGCTGCCTCCGCGGGCGGCGACCTGCTCTCCACCATCCAGAACCGCGGTACCCTCATCGTGGCGCTGGAAGGCGCATGGCAGCCCTGGAGCTTCCACGACGCGGACGACACGCTGGTGGGCTACGACGTCGAGGTCTCCCGCGCCATTGCCGAGAAGCTGGGCGTGGAACCGGAATATGTGGAGAGCGATTGGGACAGCCTGTTTGCCGGCATGGACGCTGGCCGTTATGACATGGTCTGCAACGGCGTGGAGGTCACCGAGGAACGCTCCAAGACCTACGATTTCACCACGCCTTACGGCTACATCCACACCGCGCTCGCTGTCAAGAAAGACAACGACAGCATTACCAGCTTTGAGGACCTGGACGGCAAGACCACGGCCAACAGCCTGGCCTCCACCTACATGGAGCTGGCCGAGAGCTACGGCGCTACCGTGCAGGGCATCGACACGCTGGAAGAGACCATCCAGCTGCTGACGGCAGGCCGCATCGACGCTACCCTGAACGCCGACGTCTCGTTCTACGATTACCTCAATGTCCATCCGGACGCGGACTTCAAGCTGGTGGCATTCACGGAGGAAGCTTCCCACGTTGCCATCCCTCTGCGCAAAGGCGACGAGACCGCCCCCCTGCTGGAGGCCATCAACAACGCCATTGAGGAGCTGCGTGCCGATGGCACTCTCTCCGAGCTGGGTGAGAAATACTTCGGCCAGGATATTTCTTCCGAGAACTGATTTTTTGATTTTGACAGCACAAAAGGCAGCCGCGAACGCGGCTGCCTTTTTTCGCGCGTTAAATCGTCTCGCGGTACACTTCCAGATACACGCTCTGGCGGGACTCGTACAGTTTGCGCCGAAACTCGGTGCAGAAATCCGGGTCGTCGAACAGCTCCACCACCGCCGGGGCGTAGCGGCTGCCCTTTTGGGCCCGCAGCTCCTCGATCAGCTTTTCCAGCGGCTTTGCCGCCGTGTAGCACCGCCCGATGTTGTCGGTGGCCGCGTCCAGAGAGTCGGCCACGGTCAGGGCGTCCACAATAGGCTTCATGTTCTTCGGGCAGGGCGGCTGATCTTTCGGGTAGCCTCCCTGGCCGTCATAATACGTATGATGGTAGAGTGCCGCCAGCGCCAGGTCGCCTTTGTGGCCGATCTTACACAGCAGCTCATAGCCAAACGCCGCGTGCCACTGCACGCAGACAAATTCCTCATCCAGCAGGCGGCGGGAGTTGTTGCCCACATACATGGTCACCATGCTCTTGCCAATGTCGTGGTACACGCCGCATTCATAGGCCATCACACAGAGTTCCTCCGCGTGCTGCCGCACCGCTTCCACGGTATCGTACCCCATGGTGCCCACCATGGCCTCCGGCTTCTTCCACAGCAGCCGCCGGACAAAAAAGCGGGTCAGGTTGGCCACCATCAAAGAGTGGACATAGGTCGGCTTGTGGGCCGCCAGCATGTACACCAGCATGTTTTTGCGGTAGGGCCGCTCCGCGCCTGCCTGCATCTCCACCAGTTCCCGCACCGCGTTGCTGGCCACACGGGGATACTGGTTCACAGGCAGATCGTTCAGGTAGCTCACACTCTTGCTGAACACTTTTTCCAGCCGGTAGGCGTACTGGGGCTTTTCCTCCGGCGGAAGCGCGGCCTCATAATAAAACAGGGAGGAGAGGCTGGTCAGATTGTTGTTGATGCCCGTAGGCGAGTAGTCTTTCGGGTCCGCCTTTTCAATGGCCTCCAACAGCACGTCCACCACTTCGCGGACCGGGCAGCGCCCGGCGTGGTAACGGGCCATCGCGTAAAAATAGCCCAGCCGCCAGTTCTGCAGCCGCTCGTCGTCCGTCTGGTTCTTCGCCTGCTCCCGGTGGATGTACTCCGCCGATTCCAGCACCTTTTCCGCGATCTCCGGGTCCTTAAAATCCCGCAGGTAAGCCAGCAGGGTCATCCGATCCGCGTGCATGGCATACTCAAATTTATCCCAGGGGATGGAGGGGTCCAGTTTGCGGTAATAGGGCGAGCGGATCACCTCCATGGCCTTGTCGAACACTTCCATGTAAGCTTCGCAGTCGGCATGGCTGTGGCGGGACATGGCCATCCGGCTGTTGCCCAGGCACCGGATGATGTAGCTCTTGGTCTCCAGGTCAAATTCCTCGTACCGGGCCATGTAGGAGGCTCCCTCCTGGAAATACCCCCGCACCTGTTTGCCCAGAGGGTTGATGCTGGAATCATCGCCCCGGACATTCATGTAATGCATGGTCACGCCGGCCCAGTACAGCTCCCGGATGATGGCCCGGTCATCCTGTTTCAGGCGGGCGTAGTCCAGCAGCAGGGCGTGGATCTTATAGGCAATGCCGCAGTCCTCGCTGTTGGCGTAGTGGAACAGTTTGCCCGCGAACTCGGAAAGGCCCGCGGCTTCCTCCTCCGTCAGGTCTTCCGCCCGGCGGGAAAAGATCACTTCGTCCAGGATGGCATTGCTCTGCTGCATCAGCGTGTAGGACTCCGCCGCGTTCTGCTTGATCTCTTCCAGCAGGTCGGCGGCTTTCATTCCGGCGTGGGTTTCCGGGCGCACGAGGGCACGGACCCGGCGCAGATTTTCAATGTACCGCGCATCCCGTTCGTCCATTCCCGGAAGCCCCCTTTCTGTGGTGCTGAAATCGTTTTCCTACGTTGTTTTTTCAAATTTCAACAGATTCCCATCATATCGTGTTTCATTATACCCGGAATCAAAAATGTTGTCAATTCCCCCCATCTAATATTATTTTCACCCGGAACAATGGCCCACGATTTTGCCAGATTTTCACTTTTCTTTTTTGTCTGGATCGCTGTTTTTCTCCCACATACAAAAAGAGAGCCGCTTCCGCCCGTGCAGCGGCTGCAGCTCTCTTTGCAAAATATCCTTTTGTTGCCGTGGGTCAGTTGCGGTAACAGCGGTCCTGGGTCACAAGCCAGTCCTCGCAGCGGCTCTGGGCCTCCTCCACACTGCGGCTCACGCAGTGGAAAAACGCCCCCTGCAGCGAGCGGTAGGAGTAGCTTACTTTGGGCACGCCGTTTGCATCCTTGATCTTCTCACAGCGTTCCTGTCCGGGCATCAGATAACATTGTTCCATGTTGCACTCTCCTCACAGTATTTCGCGGCCTGCCGCAAACAGGCTTATTCTATCACGTTTGGGCTGCGGAGGCTATGCGCTCTTTTACCAAAAAGAACGCGGGATTTTGTGGGAGAATGCGTATTGACAACTTTTTTGTGCTTTGTTACGCGGTTTTCCGTTTCTTCCGATCCCACCAGAAACCGCAGTAGACGGCAAAGACCGGGATGGCCGCCAGCGTCACAGTCCGGCTCAGGGAGTAGCCATCGGCCTGGTAGACAAAATCAACGCGGTTGGTCCCTGCCGGACAGAGCACCGCCATCAGGCCCTCGTCCACTTCCACAATGTCGGCCTGCTCCCCGTTGACATAGGCCGTAAAGCCATCGTCATAGGGCACGGAGAAGAAGACAAGGTTTTCCCGGGTCAGGTCGATCTCGGCATGGAAGCCGGAATTCGTCATTGTAAACACCCGGCTGGCCGTGGCCCGGCGGGCATCACAGTCCTCCACGTAGGTGTCATAGTAGAGGTCGTTCAGCCGTTCCTCGGGCAGGGGTTGCAGGTACTTGCTGTAGGTTTCGGCATCCTCGTCTTTCAGCACCAGCGCCCGCATCAGCAGATTGGAGCGGGTGGTCTTGATGGTGTTCTCGTACTGGCTCTCGGTCAGGTAGTAATCGTAGGTGAACCCCATGGGGACGTAATTCTCGTTCTCATACAGCAGGTAGCCGTCCCGGGTGTCGTAGTAGCTCCAGCCCTCGTCGGCCTCCGCGAGGAAATCCTCCTGATGTTTCTGCGTGGTCAGCAGATATTTCACACTCAGCAGCCCCCGCAGGGCGTAGTTGGAGAGCTCCGGCTCGCTTCGCACGTCCCGCTTGACGCCCAGCGCCGGGTAAAAGCTCAGGATGCTGGGGGCTGCCGTGCTGCCAAAGTATTGCAGGCAGCTCTTGTCCAGCCAGAGGCCCAGGTTATCGTGGGTCTTGTAGGTGTCAACCCGCCAGTCACCCGCAGGGAGGTCTTCTTTCAGCTTGAGGGCGTTGGTGTACTCCTCCACCAGGTCGCTGTCGGTGTTCCACTGGCCGAACTTGCCAATGCCGATGTGCACCACGCTGAACGCGCAGGCAAAGGCCAGCGTGGCCGCCAGCAGCCGCCGGGCAAACACTTTCTGCCCCCGCCAGCGCCCGCAGAGAAAGCGGTACACCAGCAGCCCGCCCAGACCAAAGGCGAACACCGCCGCAAACTGGCCGGGGTTCTGCAGCACGCCAAAGCTCCAGCTCCCGCTCTCCGTGTCCTGCACCGGCACCACGGCAAAGGCCAGGGTGGCCACCATCAGCCAGCCGATGCCCCGGGCCGGGGCATCCAGGTCGGTGTCCGGCGCTTCCAGCGCGCAGGCCGTCATGGCGCAGAGGATGAGCACCGGCATATAGTACCAGCGGGCATAGTAGCTGGAGTTGAGGGCATAGAACGCGCTGTTGAGGACGGGCACCAGCGCAAACACGGCGCAGGTGGCCACGATCCGCTTTTTGCTGTCCCCTTTCCGGGCCCGCCAGTAGGCCATGGCACCGGCCAGGCTGCACAGGGGCAGGTAGACGGACATGCTGGTCCACTTGATGACGCCCTCGGACCAGATGGAGGTCATATAGGGCGAATCCGGCGGCAGGATCCAGCTGACCAGAATGGCCAGATACTGCTGGACCTTGGAATAGGTCAAAAAGCCCCAGCCGGAGGAGAGGTCGATGGTGCGGGGGTTCTGCAGCACCGAGAGCACCGCCGGCCAGAGCAGGATAAAGCCCAGCGCCACGCCCAGCAGGCTTTCAAACGCCAGACGCGCAAAGAGCTTCGGCGTCAGCTTCACATCCCCGGCGCTGACTTTGCAGACAAAGTAGATGACCAGGAAGAGCACCTGCCCCACAAAGAAGAAATAGTTGTTGAGCAGGTTGAGCGCCACCCAGAACGCAAAGGGCCCGTGGCGGTGCTCATACATTGCTTCGTCCAGCGCAGCCAGCATCCAGGGGAAGAGGGCTACCACGTCAATGAAGTGGTTGAAGAAGATGTTGTAGACCGAAAAGCCGGAAAACGTATACAGGCAGGCACCCAGCACCGCAAAATTCGCGTTCTGCACATAGCGGCGCAGGTAGCGGTACGCGCCGCCGCCCGCCACGGCAAACTTGAGCACCAGCAGCGGCACCATCAGGTAGGGCAGCCACTGCTGCGGGAAGATCAGCGAGAACCAGAAAAACGGCGAGCCGTACAGGTAGAACGAATAGGCGTTCATGGCACCGCTGCCCAGGTCAGTGGCCCAGGAGAACGTATTGGACGCCGCCCCGGCCAGCGGGCTGTCCGGGTAGCCCAGCCCCTTGACAAAGCCGTTCATATACCGGTAAAAGCTGATCTGCTGGCTGTTGAAATCGCCGGCATAGTGGAAAAAGCCGCCGTCCAGAATGTAGAACGGCAGGAAGAACAACGCCGCCGTCAGGGCGCACAGCCCCACTGTCAGCCAGAAGCGGTCACGCGGACGCCCCGGCAGGCGGAGACGGCGAGAAGTGAGAGAATCCATGGTAAGGGCCTTCTTTCTTTACGGGAACGGGATCTCCCGGTTATCATCTGCATCCGCAGCTCTCCGCTGCTGGTCAAACACAGCCTCGATGAGGGTGTCGATGTCTTCCAGATGGCTCAGCTCGCAGCAGTACCGCCGCAGGGCCGAAGCACCTTTCAGGCCTTTCATATAGTGCATGGTCTGGGCCCGGGCCTGGGGCATGGCGACAAATTCACCTTTCTGCTCCACCATCTCTTCCACCTGGCGGCGGAGGGCGTTCATCCGGGCCTGTAAATTCGGCTCCTTGGGGGCGGGCAGCCCCTCGATGGCCGCGTTCACCCGCTCAAACAGCCAGGGGTCGCCCAGCGCCGCCCGGGCGATCATCACGCCGTCGCAGCCGGTCTCCCGCATCATGGTCAGGGCGTCTTCCGCCGTGTGGATGTCGCCGTTGCCCAGCACCGGGACGTGGACGGCCTCTTTCACTTTCCGGATGATGCTCCGATCGATGCCCGGGGTATACATCTGCTCCCGGGTCCGGGCATGGACAGCCACCAGCACCGCCCCCGCCTGCTCGCAGGCTTTGGCGCACTCCACGGCCGTGATGTGGTCGGCATCCCAGCCCTTGCGCATCTTGACCGTGACGGGGCGGGAGGTGTTTTTCACCACCTGCTCCACGATCCTGCCGCAGACGTCCGGGTCCAGCATCAGTTTGCTGCCTGCGCCGCCGGACACGATCTTGGGGGCCGGACAGCCCATGTTGATGTCCAGGAAATCGAATTGGTACTGCTCAATGGCCGCCGCGGCCTGCCCCATGATCTCGGGCACCTCACCAAAGATCTGCACGCCGTAGGGGGCCCCGTTGGGCTCCGCCTTGAGCAGGCTGACCGTTTTGTGGTCACCGTACACCAGCGCCCGGCTGGACACCATCTCGCTGACGGTAAAGCCCGCGCCGTGCTCTGCCATCAGGCGGCGGCAGGGGGCATCCGTGAAGCCCGCCATGGGGCCGAACACTGCCTTGTGGGGCAGCGTGATATTGCCAAGTTTCAAAGGTTCCATTGTCTTCCTCGTATTTCAAATTGATTTGCTGCAGGTTGCGCTGCATCCTATTGTATCATATTTTTTTGCCTTATGGTATACTTGCTGCAGGAGGAGCGGCGGGCCGTGCCAAAATTCCCGCCGCAAAAGAGAGCTATGGAATATCGCAACTGGAAAAACGCCCCGGTCCGCACCTCGCTGCTGGGCTATGGGTGTATGCGCTTTCCCACCACACCGGAGGGCAGGATCGACGAGCCCCGGGCCGAAGCCCTGCTCAACGCCGCCCGGGACGCAGGCGTCAACTACTTTGACACCGCTTACCCCTACCACGGCGGTGAGAGCGAGCCCTTTGTAGGCCGGGTCATTGCCAAATGGCCCCGGGAAAGTTTTTACCTGGCCACCAAACTGCCCCTGTGGCAGTGCAAGAGCCTGGACGAGGCCAAGCGCATCTTTGCCGACCAGCAAAAGCGGCTGGGCGTGGACTATTTTGATTTTTACCTGATGCACTCCCTGCACAAGGCCCGCTACGACGAGGCCAAGGCCCTGGGCATCGTGGACTGGCTCTGGGAGCAGAAAGCCGCCGGCACCATCCGCAGCCTGGGCTTCTCCTGCCACGATCATTCGGCGGGCTTTGAGCACATCCTGCGGGATCAGCCCTGGGATTTCTGCCAGCTGCAATACAACTATCTGGACACGGATGACCGCGCCGAGGAGATCTCCGGTGACCGCGGCTACCAGCTGACCGAGGAACTGGGCGTCCCCCTCATCATCATGGAGCCCATCAAGGGCGGCACCCTGGCCACCCTGCCTCCGGACGCCGAAGCCCCCCTCAAGGCCCTGCGCCCGGAGGCCAGCGCCGCTTCCTGGGCACTGCGCTGGGTGGGCAGCCACCAGAATGTCCATGTCATCCTTTCCGGCATGAGCGCGGAAGACCAGCTGGAAGATAATCTCAAAACGTTTGAGCATTTTGAGCCGCTTTCCACCGAGGAGACGCAGGCCGTGGAAAAGACCGCTGCCATCCTGCACAGCCGGATCAAGATCGGCTGCACCGGCTGCCGCTACTGTATGCCCTGCCCCATGGGCGTGGACATCCCGGACAACTTCAGCATCTGGAACAAACTTTCCATGTTCGGCCAGAAAGACGCCATCAAAAAGCAGTGGGCGGCCCACTTCCCGGACGCCGAAAAAGCCAGCCACTGCGCGCGCTGCGGCAAGTGTGAGGGCGTCTGCCCCCAGAAGCTGCCCATCCGCGCCTCGCTGGCCCAGCTGCAGCAAGAGCTGGACGCGCTCTGATTTTTGCCCCATACGAAAAGGACGCCTGACTTATGCCGTCAGGCGTCCTTTTTGCTTGCTTCCAGTTACCACAGCCGGATGACCTTGATCACGCCCTCGGCTTTGTCACGGGCGATCTCCAGGTGCTTCTGCAAAGCATCGGCGGCGGTGTTCCAGTCGCCCTTGGTAGCGGCATCCAGAATTTCCAGATGCTCTTCACAGGTCTGCTCCCGGTTGATCATGCTCACCTTGCCGGTCATGATGCGGAAACGGGTGTTCAGGCCGGTGATGCGGTCGTAGGCCGAGCGCAGATACTTGTTGGGCAGGGTGCTCATCAGCAGCTCGTGGAAATCATCGTCCGCTTTGCAGAAATCATCAATGCGGTCCGGGTTATGCATCAACTCGGTAAACGCGGCCAGCTCCTCCTGCGGGATCTCGCTGCCATAAGTACGCAGGGCATAGGGCTCCACCAGCAGACGCATCTCAAACATGCTGTGCACGTCTTCTTCGGTGATCCCGGACACCATCAGGCCCTTTTTGGGCAGGATGGTGATGAGGCCCTCCTGCTCCAGCCGGCCCAGCGCGTCCCGCATGGGGGTGCGGCTGATGTTGCCCATCTCGGCGCAGAGCTTCTGCTCGTTGAGAAACTCGTTGGGACGGTACTCGCAGTTCAGGATTTTGGTTTTCAGGTACTGGTACGCCTGAAGTTTCAAGCTCAGCTTTGCCTGGGATTCCATCTCTTTCATCTTCTTCTCCTATATCTCCGGGGATCTTTCAAGCAAAAATACCCCGCCCACCCACAACGTTCCAACAGGAAGCAGCGCTCTGGGTACGGCAGGTTGTATCCCTGAAACAATCCAACGAATCTGTTCTTCTTATTATCACACAAGGTATCATTTATTACAAGACTTTTCGCAAAACTTTGGTGCGTTTTCCGTTTTGACCAGATATATTGTCTCTGTTTTGAGTATTTTGACAAACGTTTTTGTGCTTGTCACCAGTTTCGCGCTCTTGTTTTGCATCCATGTGTAAATTGTGGTACACTACCCGGTAGAAAGAAGGTTTTTGCATGGCACGAAGCGACGGCTACAACACCAAAACACGCCAGCTCATCCTGGATTATCTCATCAATAACCGCCAGCACGCAGTCAGCGCGTCCAACATTCTGGCCCACCTGGAAGAGCAGGGCGCGGCCCCCAACCCCACCACGGTTTACCGCTATCTGGATAAACTAGCCGGGGAGCAGCGGGTGATGAAATACGTGGCGGACAAGGGCGAAAAAGCCGTGTTCCAGTATGTGGACGAGGGCCGCCACTGCCGGGAGCACCTGCACCTGAAGTGCGTGCGGTGCGGCCGCATCTACCACCTGGACTGCCATTTCATGGATGAAGTGCGGGGCCACCTGATGGCGGAGCACGGCTTTACCCTGCAGTGCGAGGGCAGCGTTTTGTACGGTTTGTGCCGCAGCTGCGCCGCAAAGGAAGCCGAAACCGTTCACCCTGCACAAACCGAAAAAAATTGTGAATCCCCGATTGACACGGCAGAAAAGCCGTGATACAATTCGGTCAAGAAAAAGCGTTGACCGGGAAAAGTAAGGTCCACGCGGCCCTCTTCCAGAGAGCGCGGGCAGGTGCAAGCCGCGCAGAGAGCCGGACCCGAACGAACCCCCGTGAGCTTCCCCCTGAACCCGCCTCGGGCGCGTAGTAGGGGCAGACGTGCGCCGCTCGTTATCGCGGCAGTGCTTTCAACGGGGAGAGCGCACAAAAGTGACTGGCGCCCCTGTGCGCCGGTAATTTAGGTGGCACCACGGATACGGCAGCATTCGTCCTAGCAAATGGGATGATTGCTGCCGTATTTTTTGTTTATTTTGATTTGTTTCAGAGGGGTAAGAAGTATGTGTTGTGTTATGGGTTACACGGGGCACGACCTGAGTGCCGCCAAATTCAAAGAATACCTGCTGCGCACCGTAACGCGCGGCCCGGACGATCAGCGCGTGGTGGAAGGGCCTTTCGGCCTGATGGGCTTTGGCCGCCTTGCCATCATGGGCCTGACGCCGGAGGGAATGCAGCCGTTCTACCGCGGGGCCGACTGCGTGGTCTGCAACGGTGAGCTGTACGGCTTCCGGTTCGAGAAAGAGATCCTGAAGCGCCGGGGCTACAAATTCGCCTCCGACTGTGACTGCGAGATCCTGCTGCCGCTCTATTATGAGTATGGCCTCGACATGTTCCGCCACATGGATTCCGAGTTTGCTCTGATTCTGTACGATTCCCGCAAGGATCGTCTGATCGCGGCCCGCGACCCCATCGGCATCCGGCCGCTGTTCTACGGCTACTCCAAGTCCAGCCACCAGATCGCGTTCGCCTCCGAGATGCAGAACCTCATTGGCTGGTGCGACGACATCCGCCCGTTCCCCATTGGCAGCTACTACTGCGATGGCCGCTTTGTCCGGTATGAGGACATCGCCGATGTGCCGGCCCCCATGGAGGACGACATGCCCACCATCCTGAAAAACATCCGCGAAAAGCTCATTGCAGGCGTGGAGAAGCGGCTGGACGCCGATGCCCCGGTGGGCTTCCTGCTCTCCGGCGGCCTCGATTCCTCGCTGGTCTGCTCCATTGCGGCCAAAAAGCTGGGCAAGCCCATCCGGACGTTTGCCATCGGCATGGACACCGACGCCATCGACCTGAAATATGCCCGCCAGACCGCAGAGTATCTGGGCAGCGAGCACCATGAGATCATCATTAACCGGGACATGGTCATCAACAGCCTGGAAGAAGTCATCCGGCTGCTGGGCACCTGGGATATCACCACCATCCGCGCCAGCATGGGCATGTACCTGCTGTGCAAGGCCATCCACGAGCAGACCGACGTCCGCGTGCTGCTGACGGGTGAAATTTCCGATGAACTGTTCGGCTATAAATACACCGATTACGCCCCCACCGCCGACGCGTTCCAGCAGGAGAGCCAGAAGCGCATCCGCGAGCTGTACATGTATGACGTCCTCCGCGCCGACCGCTGCATCTCCGCCAACAGCATCGAGGCCCGTGTGCCGTTCGGCGACCTGGACTTCGTCCGCTACGTCATGGCCATTGACCCCGAAAAGAAGCTGAACAGCTACGGCAAGGGCAAATACCTGCTCCGCAAGGCCTTTGAGGGTGACTGGCTGCCCCCGGAGATCCTGTGGCGCGAAAAGGCCGCGTTCTCCGACGCCGTGGGCCACAGCATGGTGGACGATATCAAAGAGTATGCCGAGGGCCTGTACACCGATGAGGAGTTCCAGCTCCGCCGGGCCAACTACTCCGCCCACTGTATGCCGTTCACGAAAGAGAGCCTGCTCTACCGCGAGATCTTCGAGAAATACTACTACGACCAGAGCCGTACCATCGTGGGCTTCTGGATGCCCAACAAGGCATGGCCCAACTGCAACGTCAACGACCCCTCTGCCCGCGTGCTGGCAAACTACGGCGCTTCGGGCGTGTAATGAAGAAAACGAACGGGAAGCAAAAAATCCGCCTGGCAATGCCAGACGGATTTTTTTATTTCTTCTCAAAATCACAGCTCGATCTTCTGGGCTGCTTTGGCGATCTCGGCCAGCAGGGCCACAAGCTTGGCCTCGTCCATCCGGCCGCTGTTGTTGGTAAAGGCGTAGAAGCACCCCTGCACGCAGAACGAGAGGACGATGCCGCGGCGGGGATCCGCCGTGAACGTGGGGTCCAGCTCCGCCACCCGCTTGCGCAGGCCCTGCTCGATGCTGTTGGCAAACACGCCCTGGCGGCTGCCCGAGAAGAGGATGTTGACGGCGCGCTGGTTCTGCACAAAGGCGCGGAACAGCCCCTGGGTCAGTTCCTCGGTGTGGTCCAGCGGGCGGTTCGGCCCAAAGTCGGTCACACAGGCAAGGATGTTGCCGATGACTTTGGTCTCCAGCCCGCTGGAGAGGGCGTAGATGTCCTCATAGTGGGCATAGAATGTGGATTTGTTGATGCAGGCCAGTGCGCACAGATCTTTGATCTTGATTTTTTCCAGCGGATTTTTGGCCCGCAGCTCCATGAATGCCTTTTCAATGGCACGGTCCGTTCTGGCAATGCGGATATCCAAAATAAACCACCTCTTTCCACGTTTGGTTGATTATCCAACCCTTTTCGTCTTTCGTCGATGGACAAGGGGTTGGTCTTTTTTTAGAATAAAATCGGGGTTACTCTTTCTGGTACAGCAGCCCCTTTTCCGCCAGAGCAGCCTTGACGCGGCGGAAGCTGGCTTCGTCCGGGCAGTGGAGGGTGTGCAGGTGCACGCCGCCGGTCATCCGGCTCAGCAGGCACTCCGGCGTATCCGCCGCCTGCCGGAGGAACAGGTCCACATCGTAGCGGCTGGCAAGGTTCAGGTTGCCGCGCAGCTCGCCGTACAGCGGGTTCTCCACGGCCACATCCACCACCACGCCGCCCTGATCCACCACGGTGTACAGCTCGGCGCGCATCTCCTCGGCCGTGCGGTGGACACAGGCCAGGATGCCCGTGTAGCCTTTGGCCGCCGGGTGGAGCTGGTAGCCCCGGGGCGTGGCGTCGATCTGGGCCCCGGCCGCCCGCAGCAGGGCCACGTCCCCCACCACGATCTGGCGGGAGACCCCCAGTTCCCCGGCCAGCAGGCTGGCGCTCATGGGCTCGCTGGCACCTGTCAGCCGTGTCAGTATCCTTTCCCTGCGCTGTGCAGCGTTCATCCCACTCTCCCCTTTCACTTCTCTCTTATCATAGCAGAAGCCGTGCCCCGGCGCAAGCTCAGTGTTTCAGCCGCAGCAGGGTCGCGTAGTTGGAGGGCACCTGGACTTTCATCCGGCCCCAGCCCACCTCGGCCAGCAGCTTCTGCCCGCCCACGGTGTCTTCCATCAGGTCCTCGTAACCGGAGGCCTCCACGGGCAGCTGGAATTCCATCTGCACCGGGGTGTCACCGTTGTTCATCACGGCCACGATGGCCTTGCCGTCTTTCACTCGGGCGTAGGCATAGCCCTGGGTGGTCAGGCTGAGCTCTTTGAATTCCCCGCTGCTCAGTTCCGGGTATTCCGCATGGAGTTTGCCCAGCTTTGCATAGACACTGGTGACGAAATTCGTCTTCTCGGCGTCCTTGTAGTCGTCCAGATTCAGGCAGGGGCGGAGCGGCCAGTCGCTTCCCCACTCTTTTTTGCCCTCAATGCCAAATTCGGAGCCATAATAGATGGACGGAATGCCCCAGAGCGTATATACTAGAATGGCAATGTGACGGATATGCTCTTTGTTGCGCAGCTTGTTGGGCAGGCGCTCCACATCGTGGTTATCCGAGAAGAGATAGAGCTTGGTATCATGGCACAGGCCCTGCAAGCGGCGCATGGTGTGGGCGATCTCAAAATAGTTGTGGTCGTTGTGGCCGCTCCACAGCCCCTTGTGCAGCTCGTAGTTGGTCACGGAGTGGAGCATCTCGGGGTTGGCCCAGCGGCTGTAATCGCCGTGGATGACCTCGCCCATCAGCCAGAACTCGGGCTTGACCTCGTTGGCCAGGCGGCGCAGGCCTTTCATGAAGTCAAAGTCCAGCACATCGGCCGCGTCCAGCCGGATGCCGTCGATGTCAAATTCATCCACCCAGAAGCGGATGGTGTCAAAGTGGTAATTCTGCACCTCGGGGTTGCGCTGGTTCAGCTTGACCAGCAGGTTGAAGCCGCCCCAGTTGCCGTAGGAAAAACCATCGTTGTACTCGTTGTTGCCCCAGAAATTCACATCACAGAACCAGTCTTTATACCGGGCGTTCTCCCGGTTGGCTTTCAGGTCCTGGAACGCGAAGAAATCCCGGCCCACATGGTTGAACACACCGTCCACGATGACTTTCTGGCCCCGGGCGTGGCAGCCGGCCACAAATTCCTTAAATTCCTCGTTGGTGCCAAGGCGGCGGTCCACCCGGCGGTAATCAATGGTATCGTAGCCATGGGAACCGCTCTCAAACAGCGGGCCGATATAAATGGCCGTGCAGCCGATCCGTGCCGCGTGTTCTGCCCAGGCGTTCAGCTTTTCAAAAGCGCCGGGGGTGGGCTGGCCGTCGTTTTCGTGGGCACAGCCGCAGAGCCCCAGAGGGTAAATGTGATAAAATACCGCGTTGTCATACCAAGCCATAGTCAATCAACCGCTCCTCTTATTCGTAAATCATGCTGCATCCAGCAGCTTCAGTATAGCACAAAATGCTTCGTTTTCAAAATATCAAATGTAAGGAGTCTTTTGCATGATGTATCCCTCCCTCCCCCAGAGCTTTTTTGTTGGCGAATGCTTTGACGCTTACCGCATCCTCGGCGCGCACCCGGCCCAGGGCCCCCATGGGGAAGAGGGCTGGCGGTTCAACGTCTGGGCCCCCGGTGCCACCGCCGTGGAGATCTGCGGCGGCTTTGATGGCTGGGGCCCCGGCGTGCCCATGGAAAAAGCCGACACCGGCCTGTGGAGCGGCTTCATTGCGGGCCTTGCCGAGGGTGACCTCTACAAATACCGGGTCCACGGGGCGGACGGCAGCGTCGTGCTCCACTCCGACCCCTACGCCTTTTCCACCGAGCTGCGCCCCGGCACCGCCAGCCGCCTGGCAAGGCTGGACTTCCGCTTTGACGACAGTGCCTGGATGGAGCGGCGGGACAAATGCCGCAACCTGCCCCTGAATATCTACGAGCTCCACGCGGGCAGCTGGAAACAGAAACCCAACGCCACAAAGCCCGATGGCTCTGACGGCTGGTACGATTACGAGGAGCTGGCCCGGGAGCTGATCCCCTGGCTGCTGGACCACCACTTCACCCATGTGGAGCTGCTGCCCCTGGCCGAGCATCCCTTTGACGGCAGCTGGGGCTACCAGACCACCGGGTATTTCTCCGTCACCAGCCGGTACGGCAGCCCGGCCCAGTTTGCCTCGTTCGTCAACGCCTGCCACCGGATGGGCATTGGCGTCATTATGGATTTTGTTCCCGTCCACTTTGCGGCCAACGCCGACGCTCTGGCCCGCTTCGACGGCACCTATCTCTACGAGTACGACAGCGACGTGGGCCACAGCGAGTGGGGCACCTGCAATTTCAACTACTACCGGGGCGAGATCCGCAGCTTTTTGAACAGCGCCGCCGCCCTCTGGATGGATGTCTACCACTGCGACGGCATCCGGATGGACGCCATCTCCCGGGCCATCTACTGGCAGGGTGACCCCAACCGGGGCGTGAACGAGGGGGCCCTCAACTTCCTGCGGGGGCTCAACCACGGCCTGAACGAGCGCTGGCCCACCGGCATCTACACCGCCGAGGACTCCACCAACTTCCTCAAAGTGACCGCCCCCACCCGGTACGACGGCATCGGCTTTGATTACAAGTGGGACATGGGCTGGATGCACGACACGCTGGATTACTTTGCCACCCCGTTCGGGGAGCGGCCGGACGCCTACCACAAGCTGACGTTCAGTATGCAGTATTTCTACAATGAGCTGTACCTACTGGCCCTCAGCCACGACGAAGTCGTTCACGGCAAGAAGACCATCATTGATAAGCTCTGGGGCACCTACGAGGAAAAATGCGCCCAGTTGCGCACCCTGTATTTTTATATGTACACCCACCCGGGCAAAAAGCTCAACTTTATGGGCAACGAGATGGCACATTTCCGGGAGTGGGACGAAAAGCGCCCGCTGGACTGGGACCTGCTCAAGTACCCGTTCCACGACAGCTTCCAGAAATTCTTCGCCGCCGTCTCCCGCCTGTATGCCACCGAGCCCGCCCTCTACGACGGGGAGTACAACCCGGACTGCTTTGAGTGGGTGGCCTGTGAGAGCCGCGCCGAGGGCGTGTACGCCTGGCTGCGCAAGGGAGCCGGACAGAACCTGCTCTGTGTGATGAACACCCAGAACACCGCCCACAAAAAGTTCCCGCTCTACCTCAAGTTTCCCTGTGGGGCCGAAGAACTGCTGAACACCGAGGCCTCCGTCTGGGGCGGCGCGGACAAGTCCCGCACGAAAACATTCCACACCACCGACGGCGGCGTCTACGGCCGGGACTACACGCTGGCCATCGACCTGCCCGCCATGGGCAGCCGCCTGTTCCGCCTGAGCCCGGAAGCCCTCCACCCGGAGGCCGCCCAGGCCAGTGCGGCATTGGCCCTGAACCAGAAGCGGAAAGCCGCCCGAGCCGCAAAAGCCCCCGCAAGTAAATCCAAAAAGTAATATTGCATTTAAAATATCCCGTCTGCTGAAAATGCAGCGGGATATTTTGCGTCCTGGCCCGTGGGCACTCTTGTCAGCCCCCGCCCCGGTTTGTTATACTGTAAGATGAAAAAGTTTAAATTTCATCTTTCATGGCTTCCCTGATCGAAAAGACTCCCTCCGGTCGGAGGGAGATGTCGCAGATACGACAAAGGGAGGCTACTCCGCGACATGCTCGCAAAGCGAGAGGGAGCGGTGAGAGGTTTTCAATAAGGAGAGTATTACACCATGGAAAAGAAAAAGTACAATTTCCCCGAAGTCAAGCTGGGCCAGTACAAGGGTCTGGCCATCACCCGCCATGTCCGGCCGGTGACGGAGAAGACGCTGGACATTGAGATGGTGCACCAGACCCGGATGCACGCCACCTACCGCCCCACCCAGGAGCCCGCCAAGCGCGGCTGCCGTGCCCTGCTGGATTTTGCGGGCTACATGGACGGCAAGGAGATTCCCGACAGCCGGATGGAAAAAGTGATGGTGGTGCTGGGTGACGGCAAGCTGATGCCCGCCGCCGAGCAGGCCATCTACGGCCACCGCGCCGGGGAGACGTTCCGCTTCGATTTTACTTACCCCGCTGAGTTCCGGGTGCCGGAGCTCTCCGGCAAGACCGCCCAGTTTGAGATCAACCTCCGCTCGGTGGCCGAGAAGCACACCCCGGAGCTGACGGAGGAGTTTGCCAAGTCCATCGGTTATGACTCTCTCGCCGCCATGCGGGAGTCGATTCGGGCCCAGAAGCAGAAGATCCATGAAGAGGGTGCCGACCGCGCCGCCGGCCAGCGCCTGCTGGAAATGGCCGGGGCCAACATCGAGGTCCACATTGCGCCCGAAACGCTGGACCGCACTGCTGACAACGAGATGAAGCTGCTGGGCGAGCGGCTCTCCCGCAGCGGCCTGACCGTGGAACAGCACTGCAAGAACAGCCACACCACCCCGGAGGCCCTGCGCCAGCGCTACCGTGACGAGGCCGAGAGCCGGGCCCGGGTGATGCTGGCCGCCCGCGCCATTGCCGAGGCCGAGCAGATCGTCGTCCACCCGGAGGAGGTCAACGCCGAGTACCGCCGTCTGGCCGCCCTGCAGGAGACCCCCGAGGCCGAGATCCGCAAGGTGCTGACCGAGGACGCCGTGGCCGCCGCCCTGGCCGCCAAAAAAGTACAGCGTTTTCTGTTGGATCACGCCGAAGTCACCTCTGTGACCGACAGCGCCGAAAAGGAGTGAGCCGCGCATGAGCATCTTTACCCGGTACGCCATGGATGCGCTGATGAAGACCTCGCATCCGGAGATCAACCGCCGTCAGTGCTGGAACCTGCACCCCCACCGCACGCCCTGCACCACCTGTAAGGACATCTGCCCCTACGGCGACCAGATCTTCACCCGCCCAAACCTTGTCAAAGACTGGGATCCCTGCACCGACTGCGGGCTCTGTGTTTCGGCCTGCCGCAGCGGCTGCATCGCCCCCTCGCCGGAGCAGGTGCAGCGGGACACTACCCCGGCAGACAACGATAACGATACCATCTGGATCGGGTGCGAGAAGAGCACCCGCAAAAATACCATCACCCGGCTCTGCATCTCGGCTCTCTCCTGGGAGGCGCTGGCCTACCTGGCCCTGAGCAAGAAGATCGTGCTGGATCTGACCCCCTGCGGCGAGTGCGAGAACGACCTGTGCGCCGAGCAGCTGCGCAAGGAGCTCACCCGGCTGGTGGAATTCTTTGGCCCTACCGTGTTCGAGGCCCGGTTCACCCTGGCCTATGAGCTGGAGGACGCTCCCTATCACGTCAAGGAGCTGTCCCGCCGGGAGATGATGGAACAGCTGACCGAGGGCTCCAAATCCGGCACCAAAAAGCTGCTGCAAAAGCTGCCCGGCCTGCGGGACGAGGAGGACGCCGGCATGGATTTCCGCCTGCTGCTCCACCAGCGCACCAAACAGCTCAAGGCCGCCATGGAAACACCCCTGCGCTACGGCTACTACCTGCCCAATGTGACGGACAAGTGCTTTGGCTGCGGCAAGTGCGAAAAATCCTGCCGGGCCAACGCCCTCAAGGTGGAAGACCTGCCCGACGGCCAGACCCGCATCGTGGTCACCCCCTGGAAATGCGGGGAGTGCGGCATCTGCGTGGCGTCCTGCTCCAACCACGGCATCGACGGGATGAAGCTCCGCCAGCTGACCACGCTGGGCCCCGTGAGCATTTACAAGTGCACCAAGACCCTCTGCGCCGACTGCGGCAAGCCCATTGCACCGGACTCCGTGGATGGCATCTGCTCGGTCTGCCGGATCAAGCGCCGCACCAAAAAGCGGCAGGAGGAGGCCGCCGCCCGCGCCAAGGAGCGCGCGGCAGAGCGAGAGGCCAAGCGCGCTGCCGAGGAAGCAGCCAAAACCGCCGCGGAGGAGTCCGCCAAGGCAGCGGCTCAGGAGCTGGCCGCTGAAAATGCCGCCGCTTCCGCCGAAACCGCGGTTCCTGCTGCCCCGGCAGCGGCCCCGGAGGCCGCCGCCCCCACCGCCAGTATCTGATCGCTGGCATGCAAAATGGGCCGCAATGCGGCAAAAAACAATTGACGCCGGAGCCAATCAATGCTATACTTTGGCTAACCACCTGTGTGGCCGGAGGACTGTTACAAAGGAGTAACGGATGTATTTCCGTTGCTCTTTTTTCATAGGCTGCCCGCGGGGCAGTTGGCGGCACCTCCCCCGCTGCTGGGAAACAGCGAGCAAAACAACACGAACGCAAAATGCAAAACCGAAGAAAAGAGGGAATCATCATGACTCATTCGATCACCCGTCGTCAGTTCCTCAAGGCCAGCGGTCTGGCAGCCGTTGGCACCTGTGCAGCTGGTCTGCTGAGCAGCTGCGGCGGCAGTTCTTCCGCTGGCAGCTCCGCGGCTTCCGGTACGGCTTCTGCAGGCGGCAGCAGCTATACCATCCTGTACGACAGCCAGCCTTCCACTCTGAACTACCTGACCACCGCTTCCGACCTGGAGATGCAGGTGGGCGCCAACTGCGTGGACACCCTGGTGGAGTACGACAACAAGGGTGTGATGAAAGAGGGCCTGGCCACCAGCTGGGACTGGGATGTGGACACCCTGACCTGGACGTTCCACCTGCGTGACGAGAACTGGGTGGACTGCAACGGCGAAGTCGTTGCTCCCGTGACCGCGCAGGACTTTGTGGACGCCCTGAAGTACGTCCTGACCCCGGACTACGCTTCCTCCAATGTGGACCTCGTCACCTCCTACATTGCAGGCGCTGACGATTACTACAACTACTACGTCTACCTGGCCAACGCCAACGGCGGCATCGTGGACGATGACGGCACCACCTACACCGTGGATGCTTCCGGCGTGGTCACCGTGGCAGGCCCGGACGGCACCACCACCTACGCTCCCGTTGATTTTGAGGACGTGGGCGTCCACGCTGTGGATGAGCACACCCTGACCTACACCCTGACCTACGATTTCCCTGGCTTCCTGAGCCTGCTGTGCTACCTGCCCTATGAGCCCGCTTACGGCCCCCTGCTGGAAGAGGTCGGTGACCAGTTCGCCACCAGTGCAGAGACCACCTACAGCTGCGGCGCTTACTACCTGGCCGAGTACGAGTCTCTGGAGACCTGGATCATGAAGAAGAATCCGGAGAACTACGACGCTGACAACGTCTTCATCGAGACGGTCAGCCGCATCTACAACGCTGAGGCCAGCGTCAACGGCCCCGAGATGATCAAGCGCGGCGAGATCGACGAGGCTACCATCGGCTCCGACATCCTGGACAGCTGGCTGGCCGACGATACCACCAAGGACATGGTCTCCATGGATCGTCCCAACACCAACTACACCTACTTCTACATGTTCAACTTCTGCCCGCTGCCCCACAATTTCTCCAACGCCACCGTGGACGGCCTGGATGCAGAGTACGAACCCGAGAACTGGGCCAAGGCGATCAACAGCACCAACTTCCGCAAAGCATTCCTGTACGGCATCAACAACGCCGTCACGCTGGCTGTCAAGGCTCCCGAGGGCTACGAGAACTATAAGCTGAACACCGTTACCCCGCCCAACTTCTGCGCCAACAGCGAGGGCGTGGATTACCTGCAGTGCGGCGACCTGGCCAACATCACCGAGTTCTTTGACGAGGCCAAGGCCAAGGAGTACCGCGATGCCGCCGTGGAGGAGCTGACCGCAGCCGGTGCGACGTTCCCCATCAAGGTGCAGCTGCCCTACAACCCCTCCTCTGTGGACTGGGACAAGCAGTGCCAGGTGCTCAAGCAGCAGCTGGAGAGCGTGCTGAACGACGGCTTCAACTTCATCGACATCATCATCACCGCCGGCCCGTCCGACGGCTTCCTGTCCACCGTCCGCCGCAACGGCAAGTTCTGCTTCCTGCTGTGCAACTGGGGTGCCGACTACTCTGACCCCCAGACCGAGTCCGACCCGTTCTATCAGGCCGCGGGCGACCGCGGCAGCCGCTACGCATTCCTGCGCACCGGCGTGGAGGATGGCTATATTACCGGCGAGACTGCTGATGCCGTGCTGAACTACATGAACGCCATTGAAGAGGCCACCACCATCACCGAGGACATCGACGCCCGCTATGACGCCTTTGCCAACGCCGAGGCTTCCCTCATCAACAACGCTCTGGTCGTTCCCATGGGCATGAGCGTGCCCAATTATCTGGCTACCCGCCTGAACTACTGGGAGGGCCAGTACGCTTCCACCGGCTTCTCCAACAAGCGCCTCAAGGGCATCCATGTGCTGGATCACTACGTTTCCATGGCCGAGTATGAGGCCAACCGCGACGCCCGCTGAGTTTTACATGAAGCAAATTTCATTTTGAACTGACCAGCTTGTAATATTTTCAAAAGCCCTGTATGGTTTTGGCCGTACAGGGTCTTTTTTATCGGCCTTTCTGATTAATTTTTCAACAAAAATGGGCAAATCACTTTCCAAAAGTAGTTTTTTGTTGTATTCTATTCCTATCCGTTATTACAAAACAAAGAGAGAGGGGTGCGCGCAGATATGCTCAAATATCTGGCGAAACGTGTCGGGCGCTCGATTTTGACACTGTTCATCATCGTCACGCTCGTGTTCTGTCTTCTGCGGCTGATGCCGGTGGAGGGCTATTTTGCGAACTATGAAAAAATGACCGAGGTACAGATCCAGGCCGGCCTGCAGTCCATGGGCCTGCTGGACCCGCTCCCGGTGCAGATCGTCCGTTTCTGGAAAGATGCCCTGCATGGCGACCTGGGCGTGAGCCATATTTATAAGGTCAACGCTTCCGTCACCGGCATCCTGGCCAAGAAGCTGCCCATCTCGGTGCAGATGGGTGTATACGCCATGCTGCTGAGCCTTGTCATCGGCATCCCCATGGGCATGTTCATGGGGCGTTTTAAATCCCGCTGGCCGGATAAGATCGGCACCGCCATCATCGTGCTCATCCAGGCAGTGCCCAGCGCCGTGTACTACCTGTACATCCAGATGTATGGCACCACGGCACTGGGCGTGGGCCTGCTGTTTGACGCCTCCAACTGGAAATACTGGGTGCTGCCGGTCTGTTCCATGAGCCTGGGCAACATTGCGTTCTACGCCATGTGGCTCCGCCGCTACATGGTGGACGAGAGCAACAAGGACTACGTCCGCCTGGCACGCGCCAAGGGCGTGAGCGAGAATAAGATCGCGCTGAAGCATATCTTCCGCAACGCCATGGTCCCGCTGGTGCAGTACATTCCCTCCGCATTCCTGAACACCGTCGTCGGCTCCATCTACATCGAGAGCCTGTACAGCATTCCCGGCATGGGCGGCCTGCTGGTCACCTGTGTGCAGCGCCATGACAACACCCTGGTGCAGGGCATCGTGCTGCTGTACGCCTGCGTGGGCATCATCGGCCTGATCCTGGGCGACCTGCTCATGGTGCTCATTGATCCCCGCATCAGCCTTGGCAAGAAAGAAGGTGGCCGATAATGCTGTTCCGCATCAAAGACGAAAAAGCAAAGAAGCTGGAAGCCCAGCTGAACAAACTGCAGAAAGACGGTCCCGCTGCCTGGTCCAAGCTGCCGGAAGACGAGCTGTTCACCCCCGCCGGGTTCCGTTCCGAGCAGGCCGAAGCCACGGGCTACTCCAACTACAGCTACTGGGGCAGCACGTTCCGCGCGTTCTTTAAGAACAAGCTGGCCGTGGTCCTGCTGGTGGCCCTCATCGCCGTGGTGGCGTTTGCTTTCTTCCAGCCCCACCTGCCCGGCCAGGTAGACCCCAACCTCTGCGAGGTGGACCCTGCCACCGGCGTGCAGTACCGCAACATTGCCCCCGGTGAGATGGGCTTTATCTGGGGCTCCAACGCCATCGGCCAGGATCTGTGGGCCCGCATCTGGGCCGGTGCCCGCACCAGTCTGATCATCGCGTTCTTCGTGGCCCTCATCGAGGCCGTGGTGGGCATCACCGCCGGTGTGCTGTGGGGCTATGTCCGCCAGCTGGATTTCTTCTTTACCGAGCTGTACAACATCTGCGATAACGTTCCCTCCACCATCATCCTGATCCTGATCTCCTATGTGGCTTCCCCCAGCATCAAAACGCTGATCCTGGGCATGTCCATCACGGGCTGGATCGAGATGGCGCGCTTTATCCGCAACCAGATCCTCATCATCCGCGACCGGGATTACAATGTGGCCTCCCGCTGCATCGGCACCCCCACCAGCCGGATCGTGCTGCGCAACCTGCTGCCCTATCTGGTCAGCGTCATCATGCTGCGGATGGCTTTGACCATCCCCGCCGCCATCGGCAGTGAGGTGTTCATCACCTACATCGGCCTGGGCCTCTCGGTGGAGACGCCCTCGCTGGGCAACCTCATCAACGATGGCCGCAAGGTGATGATGCAGGCAGGCCTGCGCTACCAGCTGCTCTACCCCACCATCATCCTCAGCTTTGTCACCATCGCGTTCTATCTGATTGGCAACGCCTTCTCGGACGCTGCCGACCCGAAGAACCACCTGCAATAAAAAGGAGGGACAGACGATGCAGAAAAATCAGCTGATCCTCTCGGTCAAAGATCTCAACATCAAATTCAACCTCCGTGGAAAAGTCCTCCATGCCATCCGCGGCATCGACCTGGACGTCTACCACGGCGAAGTCCTCGCCATCGTGGGCGAGTCCGGCTCCGGCAAGAGCGTGTTCACCAAATCGTTCATGGGCCTGCTGGACGCCAACGGCTCCATTTCCAGCGGCACCATTGATTACTACGGTGCCGACGACGGCAAGCCCATCCGCCTCTCCGAGCTGACCAAAGAAAAAGACTGGCTCAAGGTGCGCGGCCACGAGATCGCCATGATCATGCAGGACCCCATGACCAGCCTCAACCCCCTGAAGACCATCGGCGACCAGATCATGGAGGCCGTGGAGCTGCATCAGGGCCTCAAGGGCAAGGCCGCCAAAGAGAAGACGTTGGAATACCTGCGGGATGTGGGCATCACCGACGCCGAAAAGCGTTTTGACCAGTACCCGCATGAGTTCTCCGGCGGTATGCGCCAGCGCGTGGTCATTGCCATCGCGGTAGCCTGCAACCCGCAGATCCTGATCTGCGACGAGCCCACCACGGCACTGGACGTGACCATTCAGGCACAGATCCTCGAGCTGCTGAAAGAGATGCGGGTAAAATACAACCTGACCATCATCCTCATCACCCACGACCTGGGCGTTGTGGCCAATATCGCGGACCGGGTGGCCGTCATGTATGCCGGCGACATCGTGGAGATCGGCACCTCGGACGAAATTTACTACGACCCCCGCCACCCCTACACCTGGGCCCTGCTGTCCAGTATGCCCCAGATGGGCATTAAGGGCGAAGACTTGTTCAACATTCAGGGCACGCCCCCCAACCTGTTTACCGAAATTCACGGCGACGCTTTCGCGCCCCGCAACCCGCAGGCGCTCAAGATCGACTTCGTCAAGCGTCCGCCGTATTTCAATGTCAGCCTCACCCACAAGGCCAAGACCTGGCTGCTGGACCCCCGGGCCCCCAAGATCGACCCGCCGGCGGCTGTGCAGATGCTGAAAGAGGAGGGCATGTGATATGGCAGAAGAACAAAAGCGCGAAGTTCTGGTGGAGGTCAAGAACCTTGAGGTGACTTATGGCTCCGGCCGCAAGGCTTACAAGGCCGTGAGCAACGCCAACTTCACCATTTATAAAGGCGAGACCTTTGGCCTGGTGGGCGAGTCCGGTTCCGGCAAGACGACCATTGGCCGCGCCATCATGCGCATCCTGCCCACCTCGGGCGGCGAGATCCTTTACAAGGGCCAGAAGATCAACGGCAAGATCTCCCACGCGCTGGACAAACAGATCATCAAGGAGATTCAGATGATCTTCCAGGATCCCCAGTCCTCCCTGAACGAGCGTGCAAAGGTCAGCTACATCGTGGGCGAGGGCCTGATGAACGTCCGGCCCGACCTCTCCGCTGCCGAGCGGGAAGCCAAAGTGCGCCAGGCTCTGCTGGACGTGGGCCTGCTGCCGGAGTTTGCCTCCCGTTTCCCCCATGAGTTCTCTGGCGGCCAGCGCCAGCGCATCGGCATTGCCCGCGCCCTCATCGTGGAGCCGGAGTTCATCATTGCCGATGAGCCTATCTCCGCGCTGGACATGTCCATCCGCGCTCAGGTGCTCAACCTGCTGCGCCATATCCAGAAAGAGCGGAACATCACCTACCTCTTCATCGCTCACGACCTGTCCGTGATGCGGTACATCTCGGACCGCATCGCCGTCATCCACAAGGGCGACATCGTGGAGCTGGCCGATGCTGAGGAGCTGGTGACCCACGCCATCCACCCCTACACCCGCAGCCTGCTCTCAGCCATCCCCATGCCCAGCCCCCGCCGGGAGCGGAACAAGCATCTGCTGGTGTACGACCCCTCCATGCACGATTACAGCAAGGAAGCGCCTCAGTGGCGGGAGCTGCGCCCCAACCACTTTGTGCTCTGCAGCGAAGCCGAAGCCAAGCAGTGGCTGAGTGAAATGTAAACGTCCCGCGCTTTCTTTGCTACATTTCACACGCTCTGTTTATTGACTTTTCCGGGCTGCTCAACTACAATAGTCAGGATGGATTCCAAGCCGGTTCCACCACCCCGTGTGAGGGTGAGAAAACGTAAAAGGAAATGGATTATTCAATGACTACACCGGAAAATGTTCTCTACGCGTCTACGGCGCGTCCCTGGCTGAAATATTACGCACAGAAGTATATTGACCAGACCCTGCCCACCTGCTCGGCATTTGATTACGTCTGCCAGCAGAACAAGAACCGCCTGGGCGAGGCGGCCCTGAATTATTACGGCCGCAAGTTCACCTATGCGGACTTCATCGTCAATGTGAAAAAGACGGCAGCCGCGCTCCGCGGTGTCGGCGTCAAAAAGGGCGATATCATCACCGTGGTCAGCGTGATGACCCCGGAGGTCATCTACGCGTTCTACGCTGCCGACCTCATTGGTGCCACCCTGAACCTGGTGGATCCCCGCTACAGCGTCGAGGGCATCCGCGATTACATTGAGGAAGTGGACTCCCACCTGCTCATCTGCCTGAACGTGGTGTACGAGCGCTGCCGTCAGGCCGCCAAGCGCACCCATGTGGAGCGTGTGATCGTCCTCTCCCCGGCCGACTCCCTGCCGTTCCCGCTCAGCGTCGGCTACAAGATGACCAACCCCGATAAGAACAAGTACAAATCCAACGTTCTGCACTGGAAGCAGTTCCTGGAGGGCGGCGAGGGCCAAAGCACCGCCGCGGAGCCCTACGACCCCGGCCACGCCTGCGTGGTGGTCCACACCGGCGGCACCACGGGCTCGCCCAAGGGCGTCATGCTGACAGACAACAGCTTCAACGCCATTGCACAGCAGTTCTCTGCCTATGACACCCTGTTCCAGAAAGGGCAGAAGCTGATGAACATTATGCCCCCGTTCATCGCCTACGGCTATGCCTGCGGCGTGCACCTGCCGATGGTGCTGGGCCTGACGGTGGTCATCATCCCCAACCTGGACCCTGCCAAGCTGGGCAGCCTGGTGCTCAAGTACAAGCCCGAGATCATGTTCGGTGTGCCCGCCCACTACCAGCAGCTGGCCGCCGACCCGAAAGTTCAGAAAAAAGACCTCTCGTTCATTCACAACTACGCGGCTGGCGGCGACGCCATTTCGCTGGGCGCGGAGAAGACGGTCAACGAATTCCTGGCCTCCCACAACGTGGAGTACCCCATGGCCAAGGGCTATGGCATGACGGAAGTTGCCTCGGCCGCCACTGTGGCCGCTGGTAAGAACAACAAGCCCGGCAGTGTGGGCATTCCCATGGTCAACACCCTCGTCTCGGCGTTTGAGCCAGGCACGGACAAAGAGCTGCCCATTGGTCAGCGCGGCGAGCTGTGCATCAGCGGCCCCGCCACCATGAAAGGCTACTACAACAAACCCGACGAAACGGCCATGATCCTGCACAAGCACCCGGATGGCCGCGTCTGGGTCCACACCGGCGATCTCGGCTATATCGACGAGGACGGCTTCGTCTACCTGGATTCCCGCATCAAGCGGCTCATCATCCGGCACGACGGCTTCAAAGTCTTCCCCTCCATGATCGAAAACGTGGTCAGCCAGCACCCCGCCGTGCACCAGTGCTCCGTTGTGGGCTGTGCCGATAAGGACCATGTGCAGGGCCGCCTGCCATTCGTGTACATCGTGCTCACCCCCGCCGCTGCTGGTGTCAAGAAAAAACAGCTGATCCAAGAGCTGCGCCAGATGTGCGAGGAGGAGCTGCCCGAATACGTCCAGCCTGTGGCCTACAAGTTTGTGTCGGAGCTCCCCATGACCCCGGTGGGCAAGGTAGACTATCGCAAGCTGGAAGAGGAGATCACTCCCCGCGATTACTGAGATTTTTGATGGAAAAGAAGGAACCACACCATGAAAAAGAAATTTGTCAGCCTGCTGCTGGCAGCCGCTCTGGTGTTCTCGCTGGGCGTCCCCGCCTTTGCTGATGAGGGTACCGAGGCACTGCCCGCAGAACCCGAGGCCGCTGTGGCCGAAGCAGAGTCGGAAATGGCCCCTGAGGATGAGACCAACGAAGTGGTCATTACCCTGGGCGATACCGTGACGGCTACCACCACCGAACAGGCTCCCGCCGCCGACACCAAAACGACTGCCCCTGCGGCGGACAGCACGAAAGAAACTGCTGCCGACACGGAGAGCACGGAGCAGAAGCAGATCACCTACGTTGCCCTGGGCGACAGCATCGTGGCAGGCGTGGGCCTGGCCGATGTCCAGTACAGCGCCAACGGCACTTCCACTTACGGCGTGGACATGAGCCCCAATTTCAAGGGCTACTCCCCAGACTGCTATGTCGGTAAGGTAGCTTCCAAGCTGGGCCTGGACCGCGACCACGCCATTGATCTGGGCCTGCCTGCCCTGACGGCCCCCGACCTGGTGGACATGATCCGGGACGGCAAGATGCCCCAGATGAACATGGAGTCCGGCTGCTACTACGTCTACCCGGAGTTCCAGGATTACATCCGCAAGGCAGACGTCATCTCCATCCAGATCGGATCCAATGACGCGTTCGTGCCCTGCGTGGCCGGCCTGTGGAACGCCACCAACCACAAGAGCGACGCTCTGGCTTCCACCATCCTCTCCGGCAACCTGCGCTCCTCCGGCTCTGCCGTTTCCACCATCCTCAAGTGCATCAAGGACATGGAGCTGACCAAAGAGGAAAAGAACGCCTCCTGGAAGCTCATCACCTCCGATATGGCCAAGATCTGCGACCGCATCTATCCGCAGACCACCTCCGCCCTCATCTCCGTCGTGCAAGAGATCCGCAAGCTGAACCCGGACGCGCAGATCCTGCTGATGGGCTACACCGACCCGGTGCCGTTTATCCCCTGCTGGCACAACTACTTCCGCAAGCTCAACAAGTTTGAGAAGCAGCTGGCCGAGACCTATGACCTGACTTATGTGGCAATCCCCAAGGCAAAGACCGACCTGGATGTCCACCCCACCATTCAGGGCCACGAGTACATCGCCAACAAGATCGTCAACGCCATCGACGTGAAAGCTGAATAATTTCTGTACTGCCCATTCTGCAAAGAACGCCCGCTTCCAACTGGAAGCAGGCGTTCTTTTTTGCGTGTGATTCGTTTTTAAGCGGCCAGCGCTTTTTTCAGGTTGGCAAGGACGGTATCGCTGTCCTCACAGCAGACAAGGACCACCTCGCCGGAGGGAAGAGTCTCCACTTTCGCGTTCTTGGCGATCTGATACTGGTCCTCGAGATAATGCTCCATGGACTGCTGCTCGCTCTCCACATAGGCATTCAGGGCGTCTACCACGTCCTGCGTTCTGCCCTCGGCAGGCTTGACGATGGCAAGGCCATAGCTCTGCACCATCATTGTGGAAAGAGAGGCGGCAAAATCCTCCGCCATGCCATCCTCCAAGTTGAGCATGGGCATCATCATGTTGGCGATCTCATCATTGAGCTGGTCGGCCTCATAGTCCTTGCTGTAGCCGTACTGAGCGGTGTATTTCCCGTCCGCGCCTTTGGTGAAGATCATATAATACTCGTTGTCCTCGGCGCTGCGGGCATCGTGGAGGATCTGGGTGTAGTCTTTGGGGGTACTTGCAGCGGAGGAAGCGGGCTTGCCCGTGCTGCCGGATGTGCCGCAGCCCACCAGAGCCAGCAGGGCAGCGCCTGCCAGCAGCGCCGCAAAGATGCGTTTCAGTTTCATAGTGGATATTCCTTTCGTTCGTGAGGCGTCATTTGGAAGAGTGCAGCCATAGTATTCCACTTTTTTGTGCTGCTATCCAGAATACGAGCCACCGCGGGCGAAAATTGCGCCGCTGCCTGTAACACTTTTATGAACAGACGTTTTTCAGCTTCTTTACAGCATCAGGGCTTCCAGATCGCCGTGGTTGACGGGGGTGGAAAGGATGATCTGGGTGCTGGTGGTACCCAGCTTCTGGAACTGGAGGATCAGGTGCTCCAGCTGGGGCATACTGCCGCAGCTGACCTTGATGAGGAATGTATAATCGCCCGTGACGTGGTAGCACTGCAGCACTTCCTTGCTGTTCTGGATCAGGTGCAGGAACGCCTCGTGCTTGGAGGGGGCCACCGAAAGGCTGATGAGGGCATCCACATACACGCGGTCTGCCGGGCGGTTGAGTGTGACGGTATAGCCGCCGATGATGCCATCGGTCTCCAGCTTGTGGATGCGGCTGGAAACGGCAGGGCTGGTCAGAGCTACCTGCTCCGCGATCTCCTTGACAGGCATCCGGGCGTTTTTGGCCAACAGGGCCAGAATTTTACGGTCCAAATCATCCATGGGACAATGTCTCCTTTGATATTCTGTTGAAATCCACAAAAATTTTCGAAAGTAAAGTTTTATTGTTGTAAAAACTTATAAACCTAGCAAAAGTTGGATTTCATTTCGCTTGTGTTAATTATATAAAGTTTTACTTCAAAAGTAAAGTGCAAATTTAAGCATTTCAAGAAATTTCTATTTGACAAAAAAGAAAGAGCTGGTATAATACATATCGCAGGGTACGGATGCGGGGCTTCCGCGTCCACAGGCTGTGCAAAACGCCTGAAACAGCTTCCCTGCCTGAAATTGCGATTCACCACTTTATATACTTTCCCACCCCTCTATACACAAAAACCCGCTGCCAGGCGGGTTTTTGTGTTTGTATGGAGTCGTCCTCTCAACAAAAGCGGCCCCCGCCGTGTCTGGTCTGCCAGTGCACAGCGGGGGTCTTTTGCTTATGATGAAGTTTGGAGAATGGCTTTGTACATTATGCCTCGGCGCGGGTCTTCTTGAGCAGGCTGAGGATCACAGCGCCTACCACGCTGCCCACGGCCAGCGCCACGCAGTAGAGCAGAGTATGATCGACCACGGGGAAGACGAAGATGCCGCCGTGAGGTGCCCGCAGGGCGCAGCCAAAGGTCATGGAGAGGGCACCGGACAGGGCCGCGCCAATGACACAGCTGGGCAGCACGCGGAGCGGGTCGGCCGCCGCGTAGGGGATGGCGCCCTCGGTGACAAAGCAGAGGCCCATGACATAGTTGACGATGCCGTTGCGGCGCTCATCCGGGGTCCACTTTTTAGGGCAGAACGTGGTGGAGAGGGCGATGGCGATGGGAGGCACCATGCCGCCCACCATGACAGCGGCCATGACCTCGTAGTTGCCGGAGGCCAGCGCCGCGGTGCCAAAGACGTAAGCTGCCTTGTTGAACGGGCCGCCCATATCAATGCTCATCATACCGGCCACGACAGCACCCAGCAGGACCTTGGAAGTGCCGCCCATGGCGTTGAGCCAATCGGTCATGGCAGTGTTGATCATGCCCATGATGGGGTTGATGCCGCACATGATCGCGCCCACCACGAGGATGCCGCCCAGCGGATAGATCAGCATGGGCCGGATGCCGTTGAGGCTGGCGGGGAGCTTTTCGGTGATCTTCTTGAGGAACTGGACCACATAGCCTGCCACGAAACCGGCCAGCAGAGCCGCCAGGAAGCCGCCGGAGATACCGGTGGTCTCGCCATTGGCAAGGTCTGCAAAGTTGGTGCCGTTCATGGCCAGGACGCCGCCCGCAAAGCCGACGGCCAGACCCGGGCGGTCTGCAATGGACATGGCGATGAAACCGGCCAGGATGGGCAGCATGTAGCCGAATGCCGCGCTGCCCACCGTCTTGAAGAACGCCGCCACAGGGGTGTTCATCCCGAAGTTGGAGGGATCAATGGTGTAGTCGTCCAGCAGGAATGCCAGGGCGATCATGATGCCGCCGCCCACCACGAACGGCAGCATGTGGGAGACACCGTTCATCAGGTGCTTGTAGAGGCTGCGGCCCAGGCTCTCGCCCGCGGTGTCCTCCTCCGCGGCCGCCTGCGCGCCGCCCTTGGCGTGGAAGACCGGCACCTCACCGTGGGCCACTTTCTTGATGAGCTCCTCGGGTTTGTGGATGCCGTCGTCCACCCGGGTGAACAGGACGGGCTTGCCGTCAAAGCGGGCCGTTTCCACGTTCTTGTCCGCTGCCACGATGATGCCGTCGCACGCCTCGATCTCTTTCCGGGTCAGGGCGTTCTTGGTGCCGTCGGAGCCGTTGGTCTCCACTTTCACGGGCAGACCCAGCTTGTCACCGGCCTTGACGAGGGCTTCGGCGGCCATGTAAGTATGGGCGATGCCGTTGGGGCAGGCGGTGACGGCCAGCACCCGGTAGCCGTTCTGGGGGATCTGCTGCTGGGTGAAGCTTTCATCCCCGAACTGAGCCTCTTCCTGTGCGTCGATGGCGTCCAGGAACTCCGCCGGGGTCTTGGCGGTGCGGAGCTTCTCCACGAAGTCCTCGTTCATCAGCATCTGCATCATGCGGGCCAGCATATCCACATGCAGGCCGCCGTCCTCCGGGGCGGCAATGGCAAACAGCAGGTCGGTGGTGCCGTCGTCCTCGGCATTGTACTGCACCGGGGCGCTCAGGCGGAGAGCCGCCAGGCTGGGCCGGGTGACGCAGGCCGTTTTGGCGTGGGGCACGGTAATGCCGTTGTCCACATAGGTGGAGCCCTCCGCCTCGCGGGCGTAGAGGGCCTTTTTGTAGGCCTCTTTGTCGGTAATGTTGCCGTGGGTGGCCTGCAGCTCCACCAGACGGTCGATGATGGCGGCCTGATCCGGCGCGGCCACATCCAGCGCGATGGACTTTGCGGTAAACAATTCCGTGATACGCATGGGGTGTTCTCCTCTCCTCGTTAAATCGTCAGCAATAACTTCTCGATTTCTTCTTTCTTCGCCAGCCCCAGGCTGAACGCCGTGGCGCTGCCGCAGGCGGTGCCCAGGCGGAGGGCGGTGGTGTAATCACCGCTCTGCAGGTAGCCTGCCACAAAGCCTGCCACCATGCTGTCACCCGCGCCGACGCTGTTGACCACTTTGCCTTTCGGGCAGCCGATGCGGTGGGTCTGGCCCTGCTCATCCAGCAGCAGAGCGCCATCCCCTGCCATGCTCACCAGCACGTTGCGGGCGCCTTTTTCCTGCAGGGTCCTGGCTGCTGCCACGATTTCATCCTCCGTGTTCAGAACACGGCCCACGATCTCGCCCAGCTCATGATTGTTGGGCTTGATGAGGAAGGGGTGGAACGGCAGCACATTGACCAGCAGGTCCCGGGTGGCGTCCACCACGGCCCGCACGCCGCGGCCTTCCAGCCGGGCCAGCAGCCGCTCGTAGGTGGTCTGTGCCAGGCTGGCCGGGATGCTGCCCGCCAGAATCAGGATGTCTCCGTTCTGCAGGGCGTCCAGCTTGGCTTCCAGCGCCTGCATGGCGCTCTCCGGGATGTTGGGGCCCGCGCCGTTCAACTCGGTCTCCTGCCCTGCCTTGATCTTGACGTTGATGCGGGTCATCCCCTGGGCCAGGTGGATGAAATCGGTCTGGATGCCCTGGGCGGCCAGGCCGCGCTCCAGCCAGGCACCCGTCTCCCCGGCCACAAAGCCCAGGGCGACGCTCTGGCAGCCCAGCTCGGCCAGCACACCGGATACGTTGATGCCCTTGCCGCCCAGCACGCAGTCTTCGCCGCGGGCACGGTTTACCTCGCCCACTTCCAGCGGGGAGTCCAGCCGCACCACATAATCAATGGCCGGGTTGAATGTTACCGTGTAGATCATTCTTCCGTCTCCTTTACCAGCGTGTATTGTTTGTATTTGGGGTTGGGGCAGCGGTTCGTCAGGATCGCCCCGCCATGCAGCTCGGTGATGACCGCCGGGTAGACGCGGGCGAACTTGGAGTCATCCACGAGGAACCAGGCTTCCCGCGCCCGCCGGACGGCCGCAGCCTTGACAGCCGCTTCCTCGGGGTCCGGCGTGGTGAAGCCTGCGTCCAGCGCCACGCCGTTGGCTCCCATAAAGGCTTTGGTGAAGTTGTACTGCTGCAGGCTCTGCAGCGCTGCCGCCCCGATGATGGCCTCTGTCTGGGGGCGGAGCAGCCCGCCGGGCAGGCACACCCGGCAGCCTTTCTGGGCCAGCAGACGGGCGTGGGCCACGCCGTTGGTCACATAAGCGGCATCCAGTGCCGGGCCGCTGATGGCCCGGGCCAGCGCCAGCGTGGTGGAACCTGCGTCCAGATAGACGAAATCCTCTGCCGTGATGAGGGCCGCCGCCGCATTGGCGATGGCCCGCTTTTCGGCCACGGCCAGGCTCTCCTTGGCAGCCATGGTGGGCTCATCGGCCCGGAACTGGCTGTCCGGCAGGGTGGCCCCGCCGTGGACTTTATTGACTTTGCCCAGACGGTCCAGCTCGTTCAGATCCCTGCGGATGGTGGACTCGCTGGCATTCAGGGCCTCGCACAGCTCCTGCACGGTAGCGGTGCGTTTTTCCGCCATCAGCGCCAGGATCTGGGCAAACCGTTCTTCTGCCAACATCGGGCATTCCCCCTGTTTGATTGGTTTTGAAGCTTTTCGCTTGTTCTTGGTGTCTGCAATTTTATTATAGCAATCTTTCCGTCAAAATCAATCACTTTCGGTCAGTTTTTCGCACAAATTATTTCCTCAAAATTCAGGCATCCTGCACAAACGCTGGGATACAACGAACAAAAAGCAGCCAACCGACCGGACATCCGCGCCCAGTAGTTGGCTGCTTTTGACGTTTTTTGATTGGTTGAACGGAATCAGCGCTTAGGCGTCGGAGCGGGCAAAGGCGTTCTTCATGCCGCTGCTCAGCTCAAACAGCACCTTATCCAGCGTATCGGCGGCACGGGCCTTGAGGGCCTTGGCAATGGCCTCGTTGGCCTCCACCCGGAGAGCGGCGCGCTGGCCGGCATCCGGCTCTGCAAGGAGCTTTGCGTCGTACTGGTGGATGAGGGCCCGGCTGGCCGAAAGGACGCCCAGCTCATACCGCTCGGCGTGGATGAGGCTCCTGGAATAAGAGGCATCCGTCATGGCGGCGATCATCCGGCTGACCCAGTAGAAACTGTCGGTGGACACCTCTTTGGTGGTGCAGGACAGGTACTCCGGCGTGGTGGTCACATTGGCGTAGAACGGCACCATGGTATTGAACGCGTTGGAGGCATAAGCCACCCACTCAATGGCGCTCTGCTCCGCCGGGACGTCCGGACGGATCTGGATAAGAGCCATAAAGTCGTTGCGGTTGATGCCGATGGAGCGGTACATGCCGCGCTGGCTCTTGTCGCCATAGCTGGCGTAGGGGTCATAGGGCGTGCCCTGGTAGTGGGAGGACAGCACATATTTGACATCCTCCGGGGTCAGCTTCTTCTCGGGCACCATGCACCAGGGCAGGTCATCGGAGCGCGGGGTGTAGTCGGCGTCCGGGCCGTCCCAGACCCAGGTGTTGGGATTGAGGGTGCGGAGCATGTACCAGGCACGGGGCGTGTTGTAAACGTGGTCGGCGTCGTCGTGGCTGCCAAAAGCGTCCCGCGGGTTCAGGCTTCCGTCCAGCGACAGGTCGAGATGATTGGCCGCGAGGAACTCCCGCAGGTCCGCCGAGCACATGTAGTCTTTTTTGTCACCATAGGCATCGTCCAGGTCAAAACTGTCGATGCCCAGCTGGTTGGGCATGACCACGTAGGAATCATCCGGCACGCGGCGGGCCATCCAGTGGTGGCCGCCGATGGTCTCCAGCCACCAGATCTCGTGGACATCCTGGAACGCGATGCCGTTCATCTCATAGGTGCCGTAGGTCTCCAGCAGGCGGCCCAGCCGCTCCACGCCCTCCCGGGCCGAGTGGATATAGGGCAGCACCAGATAGACGATATCCTCCTCGCCGATGCCGCCGGGCACCTCCGGGGTATCGCCCATGGCAGGCTGGTACACCACCAGCGGGTCAGCCCCCAGCACGCGGGGGTTGGAGGTAATGGTCTCGGTAGCGGTCATGCCCACATTGGCGGCATTGACACCGGCCGCGGCCCAGATGCCCTTGCCCTCCACAGCGTTTGGCATGGCCGTCATCCGCATGGGATCGCCCGGCAGGGGGATCTCCACATGGGACAGCACGGATTTGTAGACAGCCGGGTGCTCCTCCGGCTGCACGACCACAAATTTTTTGGCCGTGAAATGCCCCGAACCGGAATCGTCGTTGCGGGCGATCATGGTGGAGCCGTCATAGGATGCGTTTTTACCAACAAGGATCGTTGTACAAGCCATAAGTTTTTCCCTCCGAAGTTTCAAATTTCGGTTTGCTGGGACTATTGTAGCCTCTTTTGCCCAAAAAGGCAAGAGCAACAAAAAGCCCGTCGGCGCTGCATACACCGACGGGCTTTTCCGAAAGAAAAAGAATGGGGGTTGATCGCAAAAAGGAAAGAAGATCGCAAACTTACCAGTCCTTGACCGAGCCATCAAAGGCACGGCGGGCGGACGTGCTGCCGCGCTCGTTGGCGGGGTACAGTTCCTCGGCGTCATCGGCCAGCTCCACGCCGATGCCGGGAGCCTCGGGGATCAGCATACAGCCGTTCTCAAAGCGGAGCGGCTCTTTGACCATTCTGTCTTCTGCACCATTGAGGCAGAAACCGGGCAGCTCCTGGATCCCCAGATTGGGGATGGAGGCGCAGATCTGCAGGCAGGCAGCGGTGGAGACGGGGCCCAGCGGGTTGTGCGGGATGACCAGCACATCGTGTGCCTCGGCCAGAGCGCAGATCTTTTTGCTGGTGGTAATACCGCCCACAGCGCAGACGTCCGGGCGGACATACTGGCAGGCGTGGCGGGCCATCAGCACCTCAAACTCACGCAGGTCAATGGCGCGCTCGCCCGTGGCGATGGGCACCCCCACCTTGCTGGCTACTTCAGCCATGGTATCCACGTTATCGGGCGGGACGGGGTCCTCCAAAATCATGGGGCGATAGGGCTCCACGGCACGGCCAAAGGCCACCGCCTCGGGCAGGGTCATACCGCGGTGCACTTCCAACACGAAGTCAAAGTCAGGGCCGACCGCCTCGCGGGCCACGCGGACTTTCTCCACCTCCCGCTCAATGCGGCTGGAGAAGAACTCCCCCTTGCCGTCCGGCGAGCTGGTGGGGCCGTTGCAGAAGATCTTGGCGGCCGTAAAGCCCATCTCCTGTAGCTGCTGGTACTGTTTGGCCAGCTCCTGCTTATCCTCGGTGAGGTGCATGACAGAGGCGTACACCCGTACTTTTTCACGGGTCTTTCCGCCCAGCAGCTCATACACGGGCACACCCAGGGCCTTGCCCTTGATATCCCACAGAGCGATATCGATGGCAGAGATGGCACTCATGATGACCGAACCGCGGAAGTAGACCGAACGCAGGAAGTTCTGGTTGTAATCCTCAATGCGGAACGGGTCTTTGCCAATGAGATAGGTGGCAAATTTTTCAATGGCGGCAGCCGTGGCCTGCAAATAGCCCCAGTTGCCTGCTTCGCCCAAACCCACGATACCTGCATCGGTATACACCTGCACGAACAGGTAGTGCTTGGCAAAGCGAAGCTTGACGTCGGTAATTTTCATAAGTTTAGCCTCCAGTTTTTGCTGCGCTCGGGTTTCAAATCAATGATAGATGTTCCTGGAAGAACTGGATATGTTTTTTGAGTGCGCGCTCCCAACCGGGAGTACGGTTTGTCGTGAACCCGTGCATGGCTTCCGGGATTCGCTGCGCTGTCACGCAGACACCTGCCTTGATCAGACGCAGTGCAAACGCCTCTGTATCTTCTCGCAGACTATCCTCGCCTGCGGAGAGGACAAGACATTCAGGGAATGCGGCAAGTGCGGTCTCATCTGCCTTGAGCGGCGAACAAAGCGGGTCGGCAGGATCGGCATCGCCAACATAAAAATCGGTATACAGCTTCTCCGTCTGGGCGCGTTTGACCCAAAATTCGTCAGCCTGCAACTCCGGTGAGAGCCGGTTTACAGGATCGACCGTATTATCCACAGGGAAATATTCAAGCAATGCGCAGCAAGGCTTCAGGTGATGCGCTTCCGCATCTTTGATAAGTGCGGCAGCAACAAGATTTCCGCCCGCACTGTGACCGGCCAGCACGATTTTTTGAGGGTCGATTCCAAGTTCTTCCGCATGGTCAAAGGCGTAAGCAATGATACCGTACGTCTCCTCGACTGCTGCCGGAAACGCCTGTTCCGGTGCAAGGCAGTAGTCCACATCCCAGACAAGGCAGTTCAGTTGCTCCATCAGGGTGCAGCAGTAACGGCGGTCCCGGTCGGTGCGCCCCTTGATGAAGCCGCCGCCGTGGAAATTGAGGACCAGTGCTGCCTTTTCCGGCAGATGGTCCGGTCGCTCCTCGTAGACATGGACGGTACGCCCGCCCTCTACGGGGATGTGCAGCTCGGTCTCCGTGCCGGGCAGGGCGGCCAGCTCTTCCGGGCTGACCGGGCCAAAGCGGTCCCGGCCGCGGATGGTCTGCGCCATCGCGATCTTTTCTTCCAGCATCATACAGCCTGCTCCTTTCTTCGCATCAGAATGCCGGGAAAACCGTCATGGTATAGAAGATGTAGATGAACGGCAGGATCAGGGTGATGAGAGCGCCGCACTTGAACAGGCTCTTGAGGTCGTAGCCGCCGTCGGCCATGCACATGGGGACGGCCGGCGTGGCCATGGGGGTCAGGAATGCGGTCAGGGAGCCAGCGTTGACCAGCAGGACCAGGCCGATGGGGTTGGCACCCAGGGCAGAGCAGGTCAGCAGGCAGATGGGCACGAAGACAGCAGAGACCGAACGGTTGAGCATGAACTGGGTGAGCAGGAACGGGATGATAAAGAACAGCGCGCCCAGGATGTAGTTGTTATGGGTGCCGCCCACAGCCGTTGCCAGCGCGTTGCCGATCATATCGCCTGCACCCGTGTTGGTCAGAGCAGTGCCCAGAGCCAGTGCGCCGACGAAGAGCATCAGCATATCCCAGGGGATATCCCGCAGGGCGGACTTCTGGTCCACCACACCAAACAGGACCATGCACAGACTGCCCACCAGAGCGACCGACCAGGTAGCCAGATGGAGCTGAGAGGAGAAGATGAGGCAGAGGATGGTGGCAAAGAAGACGAAGATGCCGATCTTATCCACCACCGGGCTCAGCTTCTGCTGGCCCTTGGCAGCACTCTTCTGCTCCAGTGCCTCAATGGGGACCACGGGCTCCTTGGGGGTGAACTTGGGGCCGATGAAGACCGCCCACAGCGGGACGATGATCAGGACAGGCCAGGCACCGATGGTGAAATCAATGGCACGCATGGACATGCCCGTAAAGCCGTAAGTCTCCATAAAGCCCGTGAACTGACCCGCCTGCTGGATGGCAGTGGCCAGGGGCAGAATGCCGCAGCAGGCCACGCAGACCACCATGACCGGGAACATATACTGGCTGCGGCTGTGGCCCGTGTTATCGCACAGGGCGGCCAGCAGCGGGCTGACGATGGCGTAGACCACCATAGGGCTTGCAATGAAGTTGGTGAGCAGGACAGCCAGCAGGATGTAGCCGAAGTATGCCGTCCGGAAGCTGCCACGGGTCACTTTCATGATAGCATCGCACATGCCATCCACCAGAGAGGTGCGGCGGAAGCCTGCGGCCACCACAAACATGGTAGCCATCAGCAGGGTGTTGACATTGGAGAAGCCGGCCAGTGCACCGCTTGCATCAATGCATCCGGTAAAGTAAAGTGCTGCCAGAGAGATCATGGCAGTGAGCCACATGGGGATCTTGTTCAGCATATAGCTGACCAGCGTTGCCGCAAAGATCACCATACAGATGATCATTTGAGTATTCATAATGTTTCCCTTTCCATTCATGTTTTGTTTCTGAAAAGTTCTCTTGCTGCCCGGGCAGGGAGCTTTGTTGACAATATATTAACAAAAAATTCTTCCTCTGTCGTGGCCAAATGTTTGCGCATTTTGCGGTGGCGGAGTAATTTTATGTTCCCTTTTGATAATTTTTCCGCAAACGATCCCATTAAAAAATCCAAATTTTTTCCCTGTGCGTTTTTGCCAGAGCATTTTTTATATTCTTGTGCATTGTGCCAAATCCGCCCTGCAAAATTTGATGCAGCATTTCAAATCAGTGGTTGACACGTCGGATTTTATCGGTTATCCTTGAAGTGGCCTTTTGGGTTGAAAATCTTATCTAAACCTTTTCCACAGGGAAAATATTTGGATTTTGGGAGGAACTCGGATGGAATTTGCAAATTATCAGCTGGACTGGCCCCGGGAAAATCTCTCCGTCCGCTGCTTTGTCCACGATGTGTTCAACTACCGTTATCACTGGCACGAAGATGAATATGAGCTCAACATCCTGCTTCACGGGCGGCAGGAATGCTGCCGCGGCAGCGAAAATTTCCACCTCGATGTGGATGACGTCATTCTGGTGCCGCCCGGCGTCGGCCACGCTTCCATGGGTTCACAGGTGGATACCATTGCCTTTGTGCTGCATTTTTCCGCCTCGGCTTTCAAGCCACTGCTCAAAAAAGGCGGCATCTATGATTTCCCGTCCTGCCGCTCCGACGAAACCACCCGGGACGAGCCCCGCTACCGCCACCTGCGGTTTTATGCCAGCCAGATCTTCCAGTTTGCCCAGCAGGGCGGGCCCTACGCCCAGCTGGGGGTCAAAGCCAGTCTGGAGCTGCTGCTCCTTGCCCTTTGCACCGAGTTCTCCCCTACCCTGCTCAATACCATGCCCGAGGATGAACAACGCCGGGCTGCCGTCCGCCGCCTGCTGGCCTACGTCTCCGACCACTACGCCGAAAAACTGACGCTGGAAAACCTGGCCGATTACGCTCAGTACAACCGCACCTACATTTCCACGCTCTTCAAGCAGATCGTAGGCATCAATTTCCACGAGTACCTGACCCGGGTGCGGTTCCAACACGCCCTCATTGACCTGGCCCTGACCACCGACAGCCTGACCGACATTGCCCTCCGCAACGGCTTTGCAGACCTGAAAACGTTCAACGCCCGGTTCCGCACCACTTTGCAGCGTACCCCTGCAGAGTACCGCGCCCAGCTCTGCCCGGAGCGAGTTGTAGGCGGGATGCAGCGCAAATATCTCCCCTGCGATGACCCACTGCTCCAGCGCAAACTACGGGAGTATTTACAGGTAGGCAAATCTTGAAAACAGCCTAAAAAGCACGTCCGGTGCAGAGTTTCTGGCTCTGCACCGGACGTGCTGCATTTTGGATTCAGTTTTGCGGGTGGAAATGATCGTAGATGGTCCGGGCCAGCCGCGGGCCCACGCCGGGGGTATTTTCCAGCTGGTCCATTGCGGCCTCCCGCACGGCGCCTACGCTCTTGAACCGGGCCATCAGGGCCTTGGCCGTTTTCGGGCCGACGCCCGGCACCTCGGTCAGGGTGGAGGCGTAGCTTTTTTGGTGCATCTGCTGCTTGCGGTAGGCGTTGGCAAAGCGGTGCGTCTCATCCTGAATGGCCGTGATGAACGTGAACGTGCCCCGGTTCATGTTGATGGCGATTTCCCGGCCCTCGCTGTCCACGATGGCACGGGTGCGGTGGTGGTCGTCCTTGACCATGCCGTAGAGGGGGACGTCGGCCAGGGCCGTGCCTGCCAGCGCCTCCCTGGCGGCGCTCACCTGGCCCCGGCCGCCGTCCATCAGGAGCAGGTCCGGCTTCTGGCCGAAATAGTTATTGCTGGGCTTCCCGGCCTTGGCCAGAGCGGCGTATTTTTCGTACTCCGCCGCCCGCCGGGAGACGGTCTCCGCCAGCGAGGCGTAGTCGTCGGTGCCCAGCACGGTTTTCATCTTGAACTTACGGTAGCCCGCCTTATAGGGCTTGCCGTCCTTGAACGTGACCATACCGCAGACACTGGTGCCATCGCCCCAGTTGGAAATATCGTAGCTCTCAATGGCGCGGGGCGGCTTTGCAAGGCCCAGCACCTGGGCCAGCTCGTCCAGCAGCTTTTCTTCCCGGGCATAGCGGCCGCTCTCCCGGGCCAGACGCTCCACTGCATTGGTGTGGGCCATCTCGACAAGACGGGCCTTATCGCCCCGCTGGGGGACGTAGAGCTGCACCTCGCTCCCCCGCTTCTCGTTCAGAGCCTGCTGCAGGGCATCGGCGTCCGGCGGCAGCTCGTCCACCGCGATGACCTTGGGGATCTGCTCGTCGTCCAGATAGTACCGGGGCAGAAACTCCTCCCGCGCGGCGGCGATATCCGCCGTATCGTGGAAAAGGAACTCCCGCTTATCCGTCAGTCGTCCCTCCCGGAAGCGGAGCACCGCCGCGCAGACGCTGCCGGGGGTGCCCGCCAGTGCCACCACGTCCATCTCCACATCCGGGTCCACCACCACTTTCTGGCCCGCCGTCACCTTGGTGATGGCGTTGATCTGGTCGCGGATCAGGGCCGCTGTCTCAAATTCCAGCCGGTCGGAGGCTTCCATCATCCGCTCGTTGAGGGTTTTCAGGATGTCTTTTTTGCCGTACCGGATCAGGTGGACCGCGCTCCGGACCGCCTGATTGTAATTTTCACAGCTGATCTTTCCGCTGCACACGGCCATGCATTTGCCGATATGGGCGTTCAGGCAGGGGCGGCCCCTGCCGATCTCCTGCGGGAAGCGCTTGTTGCACCGAGGCAGCAGAAAGGCGTCCATGGCCGTTTCTGCCATCTGCCGGGCCGCAAAGCTGGAAGTATAGGGGCCCAGATACTCCGCGCCGTCGTCCTCTTTCTGGAGCACGAACGAGAGCCGGGGCCACTCCTCTTTGGTGATCTTGATATAGCTGTAACCCTTATCGTCCTTGAGCAGGATGTTGTATTTGGGGGTGTGGGCCTTGATCTGGCTGGCTTCCAGCACCAGCGCCTCAAACTCACTCTGGCAGACGATAACGTCGAACGCATAGGCGTGGGCGATCATCTGGCTGACTTTGTTGTCGTGGGGCACACCCTCCCGGAAATACTGGCTGACCCGGATGCGGAGCCGCTTGGCCTTGCCGATATAGATGATGGTATCGGTTTTATCCCGGATAATATAAACACCGGGTAAAAGCGGCAGCATACAGGCCTTTTTGTAAAGTTCCGCCTTGGTCATTCCGCATCGCTCTCCCGATTTTTGCGGGCCTGGCGGATGTTGTCCAGAGAGCGGAAAATGCCAAACCAGGCGGGCACAGTGTACCACCAGCCGGGTTTCTTATCTTCATCGGCTGCAAACCAGAGGGCAAACTGGACAATGAGCACAGTGACGGACATGCCCAGCGTAAAATACCACGGACGACCGGAATCACAGAATGCCACAAATTTCCGCATGGTTTCTTCACTCGTTTTTTTCATGGAGAATGTCCTCCTTTTTCAGATCTTTCATTTCCGGGTTCCCTCCCGATCGCAAAAAAGCGGCAGGAAAATCTCCCGCCGCTTCAAAAATCAAAGGCTCGAATTACTCTGCAAAGCCAGACTCTACCAGCTTGATGAGGCCATCCACCGCGGCCTGCTCGTCAGCGCCATCGGCAATGATGCGGATGGTAGTACCGCCAACGATGCCCAGAGACAGAACGCCCAGCAGGCTCTTAGCGTTCACGCGGCGCTCCTCTTTCTCGACCCAGATGGAAGACTTGAACTCGTTTGCTTTCTGGATGAAGAAAGTAGCCGGACGTGCATGCAGACCAACCTGATTTTCAACGGTAACTTCTTTGACGTACATAGTAAAACGCTCCTATCTATTATCGTTCTCGGGGATGCAATTTTCTTTCGTGCCTGTTGCGTTGTACTCATTTTAGCGCAAGACGAAACCGTTGTACAGCCCCCCGGCACATTTTTGGCGGTTTTCCCAATGAAATCCGGGGCATTTTTCACCTTTTATACAAAGACAACAAAATTATTCCCCCAACGTTGGCGGGGTAATACAAAAGTTTTCAACAATTTTAGCACTTGGGACCTTTTTCTGCTCCCTGTGACAAAGTTTTCAGCCCTCGTACCGCATGGTGACCATGGCGCACTTGTGCACAACGCCGGGCAGGGCAGCCGGGTCAAATTCCTCTTCCACTTCCCCGGTCAGCCGCCAGCCCATGCGGGTATACAGCGCTTTGGCGCGGGCATTGGTGTCCAGCACACTGAGCACCGGGTGCGGGTGTTCCTCCAGCTTTTTACGGGCAAAATCCAGCATCTTGACGCCAAGGCCCCTGCCGCGGGAAGCTTCCGTCACATATAAATGCTCGATCCGGCCCTCTTTATGACTGACGCTGACCATTCCGTCCGGCACATCCTTGGTGCAGTGGAGATAATGGGCATAGCCGTCTTTCTTTTCCTGCTGCAGCCGGGCGAGAAATTCTTCTTCCGTGAGGCAGGCACAAAACTCCGGCGTCCAGTTCTGGGCGCAGACGGCGCGGCGGCCCTCCAGCATCAGGCGGGCGGCGGCAGCCATCTGCTCCTCGGTTTTCACAAGGCGCATGTTCTCGCCCCGCTTCCATTTGGGCAGCTCGGTGATGGGGTGAGTGGCACACCACTCTTCATAGAGCTCCGGGCGGCGCAGGCGGGTGCGGGCGCGGCTCTGCTCCCCGCGCCAGGCGTCGATCTTCTGATGGTCACCGCCCAGCAGCACCTGGGGCACGGCGCGGCCCTCCCAGACTTCCGGGCGGGTATACTGCGGGTACTCCAGCAGGCCGTCCCAGTAGCTCTCCTCTTCATAGCCTTTCTGCTCCGCCAGCACGCCGGGTTTGAGGCGGAGGACGCTGTCAGCCACCACCAGGCTGGCAAGCTCACCGCCGGTGAGGATATAATCGCCGATGGAGAGTTCCTCATCCGCAAAGGCGTCGATGACACGCTCATCAATGCCCTCGTAATGGCCGCAGACCAGGGTGAGGTTATCATACTGGGCCAGCCGCCGGGCGTGTTCCTCGGTATAGCGCTGGCCGCCTGCCGTCAAGAACACGATATGCGGGGCGGGGCGTCCCTGTTCCGCCACCTCTTTCTGGACGGCCCGCAGGCAGTCCGCGATAGGCTGGGCGTACAGCACCATGCCGCATCCGCCGCCATAGGGATAATCGTCGGTCTGCTTCTGCTTGTTGAGGGTGTAATCCCGGATCTGGTGGCAGTGGGTCTCAATATAGCCCCGCTTGGCGGCACGGCCGATGATGCTGGCATCCAGCACCTGCTGGCACATCTCCGGGAAGAGAGTCACGATATCCACACGCATCCCCATGGCTCACTCCGCCTCCTCTTCACTGCGCTCACTGTCAAAATCATCGTCCAGCAGGCCCGGGATGGGGGTAACGAGGATGTACCCCTCCGGCGGGTTGCGCTCTTTCAGGAACGCGTCCACCCCGGGGAACAGATATTCCTTGCCGCCGGGGCTCTTGACGGTGTAAATATCCTGGGCACCGGGGTGGTCCACGCTGGTGACGACGCCATACACCTTGCCGGTATCGGCGTCCCGCACCTCGCACCCGATGAGATCGGCCACATACCAGCGGCCCGCCGGGAGGGTGGCGTCATTCCGGTCAAAGTAGAACACCTGGCCCCGCAGTGCCCGGGCAGCGTCCATATCGTCCACACCCTCCAGCTGGAGCAGAGCCATCTGGCCCTGGGCTCGGATGGACTTGATCTGATAGCACTTGCCGCCGTTGAGGGAGGTGTAGAGCCTGCCCACCTTTTTGAGGAACGCGACGCCATCGCACCAGAGTTCCAGTTTCATTTCGCCGCGCACCCCATGGGTCGTTACAACTTTTCCGGCTTCGAGATATTGCTGCATAGTTTACTCCTTAACATACAAAAAGGCCCCTTGCCTTGCGGCAAAGGGCCCGTAGGGTGCTCAGTCGATCTCAACAAGGACCTTTTCATCGACCCGCACAGCAGCCGCGCGCAT
>QWCE01000635.1_pt1 | contig 63555 bp, 59 predicted proteins | sample 1972531 | NCBI WGS metagenome assembly QWCE01 (sample SAMN09866716, study PRJNA288562) | Human gut metagenome isolate term4_stool, whole genome shotgun sequencing...
AGAGAAAAAGCACGACAGGGAGGTTGGAATGGCGGTTTTGCTCCGTATGGATATTATCTGAAAGACAATCAGCTCTTAATAGAAGAAACCGAAGCTGAAGCAATCCGAATTATATTTGATAAGTTTGCCAATTCAGACATAGGGCTTGGCGGAGTCGCAAAATATCTTAATTTGCAAGGAATAAAAAAGATACCCCGTCAGAATGGAACATTAGAAACTTGGAGCAGCCATTTCATACGGTTGATATTAGATAATCCTGTCTATTGTGGCAAGATTGCTTATGGCAGGAGAACACGAGAAAAGGTAAAAGGCACAAAAAATGAATATAAGCAGGTTCATACAGATGATTATATTCTGGAAGATGGACAACACGAAGGAATAGTTAGCGAAGAATTATGGCAAAAAGCTCACACAAAACGTATGGCAACAGGAATTAAGCAGCCGTCCAAAATAGGTAAGGACAGGTCGCATCTGTTGACGGGAATATTAAAGTGTCCTATTTGTGGAAGTTCAATGTATACGAATAAACATGCGTGGACGAATAAAGATGGCACATACAAAGAAGTTTACTATTATATCTGCGGTAGGAACAAGCAGGAGCGAGGGCATCATTGTGATTACAAGGCATCGCTTAGAAAAACAGACATTGAACCACTTGTAATTGAAGCTGTTAAAGAATTGGTAAGTGATAAATATTTTGCAAAAGAGATAGAAAAGCGTATTGGCGTACAGACTGATACCACTGCTATTGATAAGGAACTTGCCAATTATGAGAGCAAGCTGAAAGAAGTAGATTTGAATAAAGCCCGTCTGGAGCGAGAGATTGATAATCTGCCTATTGATGCTCGTTTCAGAGAAAGAAAAATCCACGACATGACATTAAGGCTTGATGGATTGTATGATACGATTGTCGAGTTGGAAGAACGGATTGAAGATGCAAAGTTGAGAAGAAGTTCTATCGAAATGGAAGCAATCACTATGGACAATATTTACAAGCTTATGCTGAATTTCGGAAAGCTCTATGATATAATAAGTGACGAGGAAAAGAAAAGCCTTATAACTTATCTAATAAAGGAAATTCAGATATATCCTAATGGAGAGTCAGAGATGCCTTTGAAGTCGATAGAGTTTAATTTTCCGATATATCGTGATGGACAAGAGGTAAGGCGGCTCTTGTGGGAAAAAGGTAATACCGTTGAATGCGTGACATTACTCCAAAAACAGTGAGTTAATGGGCAGCAAGTTGTCAATAACGGATGCGTTTGGAAGCAAGCATAGGGAAAACAAAAGAAAAAAGTTGGGAAGCGCTTATGAGCAACGATCGAATCGCCACGCCAGAACGAGTTCAAAAAACGCAAGTGCATTTGGATCGGATCCGCGGCTGCCTGATCGGCGGCGCGGCGGGCGATGCACTCGGCTATCCGGTCGAATTTTTCAGTGAGCACACGCTGTGGGCCCGCTACGGGGACGGCGGCATACAGGAATACGAACTGGATCCCGTCCGTGACAAGGCGCTCATCTCCGATGACACGCAGATGACGCTGTTCACGGCCAACGGCATCCTTTACGGCGAAACGCGCATGGCCACGCGCGGCATTGGCAACGCTCCCCACTGCTATGTCAGCCGATCCTATCAAGACTGGCTGTTTACACAGCAGGCATCCTTCTCGGAGCGAAGCACTGCCGGCGGGATCTCCTGGCTGCTGGAGATCCCGGAACTGTACCGCCGCAGAGCGCCCGGCAACACCTGCCTGTCTGCGCTCACGCAACAAAAAAGGAACGCGGACGGCCCGCTGAGCAGTTACATCGACCACCCGCAAAACCACAGCAAAGGCTGCGGCGGCATCATGCGCGTCGCTCCGCTGGGACTGAGAGAATATAACACATCCATACAGGAGCTGGATCGGGAGGGGGCGGAAATTGCCGCCATCACGCACAGCCACTCGCTTGGATACATGCCCGCCGCCGTGCTGGTCCACATCCTGCACCGCATCGTCTACCCGGAAAAAGAGCAAACGCTGCAGGAGATCGTGTGCGAGGCGCGCGACACGGTCGGCAGCCTGTTCCCTGGCGACGCGCATCTGGGCGAGTTGACGGATCTCATCGATCTCGCCGTCCGGCTGGCAGGCAATCAGGCGCCGGATCTTGAAAACATCCACAGGCTCGGTGAGGGCTGGGTCGCGGAAGAAACACTCGCCATCGCCATCTACAGCGCGCTGCGGCATCCGGATGATTTCTCCGCCGGCATCATCGCCGCCGTAAATCACCGCGGTGACAGCGACTCCACAGGTGCCGTCACGGGCAACATTCTCGGAGCGCTGCTCGGCTATGATGCGATCGACGAGAAATGGAAGCAGGATCTGGAGTTCCGGGACGTGATCCTCGAAATGGCGGATGACCTGTGCCATGGCTGCCAGATGGAGGCATATAGTCGTTATTGCGACCCAGACTGGTCACGAAAATATATCCATGCGCACTGGAAGGACACCCCGTCCGAATCCAGATAAACAGTATCCGAAGAGAAAGAGAAGGAATCCACTATGAACTTCATTCAGAAAAACTGGAAAGGCATCCTCGTGTGCCTCGTCATGGCCGTGCCCTGCTGGCTGCTCGGGCAGCGGTTCCCGATCGTCGGCGGCCCGGTGTTCGGCATCCTCGCCGGCATGATCATCACTCTGCTCTGGCACGACAAGAGTGCGGCGCAGCCCGGCATCTCCTTCGTGTCGAAAAAGGTACTGCAGTACGCCGTCATCCTGCTCGGCTTCGGCATGAACCTGTCCGTCATCTGGCAGACCGGCAAGCAGTCGCTGCCAATCATCCTCGTGACGATCACGACGTCGCTCGTCGTGGCGTGGCTGCTGCACAAGCTGCTGCACATTCCCGGCAAGATCTCGACGCTCGTGGGTGTCGGCTCGTCGATCTGCGGCGGTTCGGCCGTCGCGGCGACCGCGTCCGTCATCGACGCGGACGATGAGGAAGTCGCGCAGGCGATCTCCGTCATTTTCTTCTTCAACATGCTCGCGGCCATCTTCTTCCCCGCGCTCGGCGCGCTGCTTGGCTTCTCGACCACGAACGGCGAGGCGTTCGGCATCTTCGCCGGCACGGCCATCAACGACACGTCGTCCGTCACAGCTGCGGCCTCCACATGGGACTCGCTCTACGGACTCGGCAGCCAGACGCTCGACAAGGCCGTGACCGTCAAGCTCACGCGCACGCTCGCCATCATTCCGATCACGCTCGTGCTCGCCTTCGTGCGCACGAAGCGCGCCAAGACCGACGGCACGAAAGTGGATTTCAAGAAGATCTTCCCGATGTTCATCCTCTACTTTCTGCTCGCGTCCGTGATCACAACCATCTGCGTGAGCGCCGGCGTGTCGGCAAGCGTGTTCAACCCGCTCAAGACGCTCAGCAAGTTCCTGATCGTGATGGCCATGTGCGCCGTTGGCCTGAACACGAACATCGTCAAGCTCGTCAAAACCGGCGGCAAGCCGCTCATCATGGGCTTTTGCTGCTGGGTCGGCATCGCGGGCATGAGCCTGCTGATGCAGCACGTGCTCGGCATCTGGTAAGACACGAACAAAAACGGGCGGCAGCCGGAGCTATCCGGCTGCCGCCTGCGTTTTAGGATTCTTTGCCGTCGCGCGGCAGCGTCACGAGCATGACCGTTCCGTCCGCGCCGCTGCGCTCGATCTGCACCGTGCCGCCGTGCAGCGCGGCGATCTCCCACACGAGCGACAGACCGAGCCCGACACCGCCATGCGCCCGGCTGCGCGACTTGTCCACGCGGAAAAACGGCTGGAAAACGCTCTCCCGGTATGCCTCCGGGATGCCGGGACCGTGGTCACGGACGCGGATCTGTACATTCCCGTCCGCCTCGCTGACCGCGATGCGCACCGCCCCGTCCGGCCGGCCGTAACGGATGGCGTTTTCGGTCAGGTTGAACAGCAGCCGGTACAGCAGCGGGTCGCTGCCGGTGAGCACAGCGCCGCCGTCGGCCTCCAGCGCGATGCACTTGCTCTCTGCAAGCGGCGCGAGATCGGTGAAGATCTCCTCGATCATGGGCGCGAGCTCGACCCGGTCGTCACAGGGCACGGTGCGCAGTTCGCTCATCTCCAGCAGGATCTTCGTCATCTGCGCCATACGCTCCGTCTGCTCCTGCAGCAGGCTCAAAAACGCCGCCGTTTCGGGCGTGACGTCCGCGTGCTCGGCGGAAAACAGCTCAAGCTGCGCCTGCATCAGCGCAAGCGGCGTGCGCAGCTCGTGCGCAGCGTTGCCCGTAAACTGCCGCTGCGCCGTGAAGCCCGCGTCCAGGCGGTCGATCATGCCGTTGAACGAGCGGCTGAAGCGCTGAAACTCCGGCAGCACGTCCTCGCTGACCTTGCACTGCGCCAGATTGCCCGGCTGAATACTTTCCACCTGCGCTGCAAAGCTGCGCAGCGGACGCAGCGCGCGGCCGCTGACAAAATACGCGAGCACGCCGCCGATGAGCGTGACCGCCGCCGTGATGTACCAGTTCGTGACGCCGAAGGCCGCCTGCGCGCCGCTGATGATGATCGTCAGCTCGTCATCCGGCTGTTTGCTCTGCGGGTCGAAGGCGTCGGGCGCACCGGACTCGATCTCGCCGTAAGCCGAGATGCCGCTGCCGATCGCGTCCATGTACCGCTTGCCGGAATAGCCGATCAGGCAGTTCATGAGCACACACGTCACGCCGATCAGCGCCGCCGTCATCAGCGTGATGCGCCACTGCAGAGATAACCGCTTCATGTCTGCTCCTCCATAACATAGCCCTCGCCGATGCGGTTGCGGATGGGGTCATAGCCCAAGGCGGCGCGCAGCTTTTTCCGCAGTGCGGAGATATGCACGCGGATGGAGTTGCCGAAGCCGTCCGCCCCGCTGTCCCACACATGCTCCAGCAGCTCCTCCTGACTGACCGGCCGCCCCTGATGCAGCAGCAGGTATTCGAGGATGCCCGTCTCCTTGCGCGTGAGCGACAGCACCTCGCCGCGCACGGACGCCTTGCGCGCCTTGGTGTCAAACGACAGCTCGGCGCAGGTCAGGACCACGTCGCTCTGCGTAAAGCGGCGCAGCGTCAGGCTGCGGATGCGCGCCGCGAGCTCATCGAGGTGAAAGGGCTTGGTGAGATAGTCGTTCGCGCCCGCATCGAGCCCCGCCACCTTATCGGCGACCTCGCAGCGCGCCGACAGGATCAGCACCTTGGTGTCGCGGTCACGCTCGCGCAGCGTCCGGAGCACCGTCATACCGTCCTCGCCGGGGAGGTTCAGATCCAGCACGACCAGATCAAAGCGCTCGACGGCGAGCATCTCCGCGGCGCTCTGTCCGTCATAGCAGCAGTCCACGCTGTAGGCAAGCCGCCGCAGACTGCGCGCGATCGTGTCGCAGAGCGCCCGTTCATCTTCCACAATCAAAATATGCATACCATTCTCCTCGTGCGCATTTACGAATGTCCGACTTTGTTATATTTATATGATAACACAAAGGCATAAAATCTCTGTTAAGTTTCCGTTCTTAACGAAGATTTTATCTGCGCCATGGTATCATGGGGCAAACAGAAGGGAGTGATCCAAGTGTTTCGTGCGAAAAAAGCCGTTGTGCAGGTTCTGCTGATCGCTGCAGGCATCGCCATGGTGTGCTTCGGCGCGCTGCGCGGCGAGGCCGGCGCCGTGCTCAGCAAGGCGATCCGGCTGTGCTTGGAGTGTGTCGGCATTGGATAAGAAAAAACAGTCTGTTTCCCTGCTCTTGAGCCGGTTTCGCGGCTGGATCCAGGCGGCGGCGACGCTGCTGACCAACATCCACCTGCCGAACTTCTTCAAGGGCAGCATCTATCAGGGCAAGGGCAAGACCGTCTGCGTGCCCGGCCTGAACTGCTATTCCTGCCCGGCGGCATCGGGCGCGTGCCCGATTGGGGCGTTTCAGGCGGTGGTCGGCTCGTCCAAATTCCGCTTTTCGTATTATATCACCGGCATTCTGATCCTGCTCGGCGTGCTGCTCGGGCGGTTCATCTGCGGCTTTTTGTGCCCGTTCGGCTGGCTGCAGGAGCTGCTGCATAAGATCCCGGGCAAAAAGCTGTCGACAAAAAAGCTCAGGCCGCTGACCTATTTGAAATACGTCATCCTGCTGCTGGCCGTGGTGCTGCTGCCGGCGCTCATCGTCAACGACGTGGGCATGGGCGACCCGTTTTTCTGCAAGTATATCTGCCCGCAGGGCGTACTCGAGGGCGCGATCCCGCTTGCCGCCGCAAACGAGAGCATCCGCGCGGCGCTGGGCGCGCTGTTTACGCGCAAGCTGATCATTCTGATCGCGGTCGTCGTTTTGAGCGTGCTGTTTTTCCGCCCGTTCTGCAAGTGGATCTGCCCGCTCGGTGCGTTTTACGCGCTGATGAACAAGGTCTCCCTGCTCGGCATCCAGGTCGACACGAGCAAGTGCGTCTCCTGCGGCAAATGTGCGCGCACCTGCCAGATGGACGTGGACATCACCAAGTCCCCCAACGACACGGAGTGCATCCGCTGCGGCAAGTGCATCCGCGCCTGCCCCACGCAAGCCATCCGCTTCCGCTATGGCTTCGGCCTCACCGGAAAATCCGCCAACGGCGATCAGAAGGTAAAAGACAACCAACAAAATACAACGGAGGAATCATGATGAAGACGAAAAAAATGACCAAGCTCGTGACGCTCCTGCTCGCGCTCGCGATGGTGTTCAGCCTTGCGGCGTGCTCGTCGGGCAAGGGCAAGGACAAGGCGGATGGCAGCACCGACATCGCGGCCCTGATCGCGACCGAGCCGAACAGCGCCGACGAAGCGGCCAAGCTCTATCAGCAGCTCATGCAGAAGGAAAACGACATTCTCGCCGCAAACTCCGACCTCTGGAACAAGGTGTTTCTGTCTGCCAACAAAAACAGCACCATGATCGAGGACGGCACGAACTACGGCGACTTCCTGCTCGCCACGATCGAGAGCGCGAAGGACGGCTTCTCGGCCGACGAGCTCAAGACGCTCAAGGCCGGCGCCGAACAGATCAAGGAGATCGAGGGCAAGCTCACCATCCTCGAGCAGAAGTATCCCGGCTGCGGCACGACGCCCGGCACAGGTGACAGCGTGAGCGCGGAGGAGGCCGGCATGACCGCCTCCGGCAGCGACCTGATGAAATTCCCGAGCTTTCAGGGCAAGGATCTCGACGGCAATGACGTCGACAGCAGCAAGCTCTTTGCCGGCAACAGCGTCACGGTCGTAAACTTCTGGTTCACCACCTGCAACCCGTGCGTCGGTGAGCTGGCCGACCTTGAGGCGCTCAACAAGGACCTCGCCGCGAAGGGCGGCGCGGTCGTCGGCATCAACTCCTTCACGCTCGACGGCGACAAGACCGCCATCGCCGAGGCGAAGGACATTCTGGCGAAAAAGGGCGTGACCTACTCCAACCTCTGGTTTGCCTCCGACAGCGAGGCCGGTAAGTTCACCGCCGGTCTGTACTCGTTCCCGACCACGTACGTCGTCGACAAGAACGGCAACATCGTCGGCCAGCCGATCGTCGGCGCGATCACCGCGCCCGATCAGGCAAAGAAGCTCAACGAGCTCATCGATCAGGCGCTCGCAAGCAGCAAATAACGGCCCGAGACAGCATCCGCCTCGACGTGCCCTTCTGACGGAAGGTGCGCCGGGGCGGATATTTGCTGTCTGTCAGAGCTTGACGTCCTCAAGCTGGTGCAGCTGCTCGAGCGCAACGCTGCCGCCGCTGATGACAAAGCAGACCTTGTCCCCCTTGCACACCGGGAGCTGCCCGCGCAGCACGGCACCGATGCCGATGGCGGACGACGGCTCACACAGCAGCTTGCCCTCCAGGAGCAGCAGCTTCATGCCGCGGAGGATATCATCATCCGCCACGGGCGCAAAGCCGTCGGTGTTCGCCGCCACATACGGGAAGCACACATCTCCCGGCATCTGCGCGACGAGCGCGTCTGCGACCGAGCGCTTTTGCTCCACCCGCACCGGATGCCCGGCGCGCAGGCTCTCCGTATAGCGCGGGAGCACGGCCGGCTCCGCGCCGAACACGCGCACGCGCGGCGCGAGTGCCTTGACGGCCGTGGACACGCCGCCGATGAGCCCGCCGCCGCTGACCGGAACGACGACCGCGTCGAGCTCCGGGCACTGGGCCAGGATCTCTAACCCGATGGTGCCCTGCCCCGCCATGACCAGTTCGTCATTGAACGGCGGCACCATCGCCGCGCCCCGCTCGGCGCAGAGGCGCGCCGCAACGTCGAACCGCTCGGACGCATCGCACAGCACGAGCTCCGCGCCCAGTGCGCGGATGCCCGCCTGCTTGACGGGCGGGGCCGTGCGCGGCATGACAATGCACGCGTGCGTGCCGAAGCGCTGCGCGGCATAGGCCACCGCACGGCCGTGGTTGCCGGACGAGGCCGCGACAAAGCCGCGGGCACGCTCGGCGTCCGTCAGGGCGAGGATCTTGTTCATCGCACCGCGCAGCTTGAATGCGCCCGTGCGCTGCATGCACTCGGCCTTGACATACACCTCGCAGCCAAGGGCATCGTCGAGCGCCGGCAGGCGCAGCAACGGCGTCTGGACAATATAAGGGGCAATGCGCGCGTGCGCCGCCCGAATGGTCTCCAATGTCATAGTCATGGGAACGCTCCTTTCTCAGCAGTCCCATTGTAACGCAGCGGTCGCGCGTTGTAAAACCAAATCTGCGCGGCCGCACGCTTGACAAGGCCGGTCGAAAAGGGGCATAATCAGAGGCAAACGACCCGTTCATTCCCACGTAAGGAGGGCAATACCATGTATGATCTTGATCGTTTTCTCACCGCGCAGAGCCGGGACTACACCACCGCCCTGCGCGAGATCCGCAGCGGCCGCAAGCGCAGCCACTGGATCTGGTACATTTTCCCGCAGGTCGCGGGTCTGGGCATGAGCAGCACGTCGCAGTACTACGCCATCTCCGGGCTCGACGAGGCGCGGGCCTACCTGCGCGAGCCGACGCTGCGCGCACACCTGCTGGAGGTCAGCAATGCCCTGCTGGCGCTCGACGAGAACAATCCCACGGCCGTGTTCGGCTTTCCGGACGACCTGAAGCTGCGCTCGAGCATGACGCTCTTCGCTGCCGCCGCGCCGGACGAGCCGGTGTTTTCCGCCGTGCTCGACAAATTCTTCGGCGGGCAGCCCGACACGCGCACGCTGCAGATCCTCGGCCTGTAAGGAGGCGCGCCATGGACAACCTGACTGAAACGAAACTCACATCCGAGAAAATTTACAGCGGCTGCATTCTGGATTTTTACCGCGACACCGTGCGCCTGCCAAACGGCGGCACCGCGCCGCGCGAATTATCGCGCCACGTGGGCGCGGTATGCATCGTGCCGCTGCTCGACGACGGCCGCGTGATCGTCGAGCGGCAGTTCCGCTACCCGGTAAACGAGGTCATCACGGAGATCCCCGCCGGCAAGCGCGACAGCCGCGACGAGGCACCCGAGGCCGCCGCGCGACGCGAGCTGCGCGAGGAGACCGGCATCACGGCGCGTGAGCTGCTCCCGCTCGGCCCGTTCTACCCCGCCGCGGCGTACTCAGACGAGGTCATCTGGATGTACCTCGCCCGCGGCCTGACCTTCGGCGAGCAGCAGCTCGACGACGATGAATTTCTCAACCTACAGGCCGTGCCGCTCGAGGAGCTTGCGCGTGACGTGCTGGCCGGGCGCATCCCGGACGCGAAAACGCAGGCGGCCATCCTGCGCGTGTACTGTATGGAGCACGGCTATGAGCCGAAATAAAGCAAGCTGCACGCGGCGGTCAAACGACCGCCGCGTGCAGCTGTTCTCATTGGGATATGCTCAATGCCGGTGGAACAGGCCCTTTTTTTCATACGGGGCACAGGCGTAGCCCGTGAGCTCGTAGCCCGTCTTGGCGATGACCGGGCGCAGCTCCGCCTCCGGGATCTCCGTCTCGGAGAGGATGACCGTCTGACCCCGGCTGTGCGAGGATGTGACCTTTCTGACCGGGAGCGCATTGCGCACCGCATCGTTGATGTGGCTCTCGCACATGCCGCACATCATGCCGTCGATCCCCAGTGTGATCTGATACATGGAAATACCTCCTTGAAAAGCCGGCGGGTTAGATATGCTTAACCTAACCTGCATGATAGCACCGCCCTGCTCGGGTGTCAAGCCCTGCGGGACAGAAAAAAGCGGACTTCCGTATCCGGAAGTCCGCTCTGTTTTTCTTGCCGGGTCACACGTTCGGGAACACGACGCGGATGGTCGTGCCCGTGCCGGGCGTGCTCTCGAGCTCGATGCGGCCGTGGTGATACTGCACGGCGTGCTTGACGATCGACAATCCGAGGCCCGTGCCGCCGGACGCCTTGGAGTGGCTCTTATCCACGCGGTAGAAGCGCTCGAACACGCGGCTCTGATGCTCCGGCGCGATGCCGATGCCGGTGTCGGCGACGGTGATGCTGCTGCCACCGGCATCGGCGGCGACCGTCACGTCCACGCGCCCGCCGTCGCGGTTATACTTGATGGCGTTGTCGCAGAGGTTATAGACGATTTCATAGATCAGGCGGCGGACGCCGGGAATGACAGCCGGCTGGCCCGTGACGCTGACCGTCACATCGCGCGCAGCCGCAGCGTCTTGCAGGTTCTCCGCCGCCTCCTGCGACACGGCGAGCAGGTCGACCGGTTCCGTCGGCATAGCGTCGCCCTCATCGAGCTGGGACAGGCGGATGATGTCGTCGATGAGCGTGACGAGACGCGCGGCCTCGGCGTGAATGTGGCCGACGAAGCGCGGCAGGTCGTCGGGCTTGACCATGCCGTTTTCGATCAGCTCGGCGCTGCCGATGATGCCCTGCAGCGGCGTTTTGAGCTCGTGCGAGACATTCGCCGTGAACTCCCGGCGGTTGCGCTCGGCAAACTCCTGCTCCGTGATGTCGAAGGCCAGAATGACCGTACCGAGCAGCTTCCCGTCGGACGTGATGCGGCTGATGTCGAACTGATACACGCGGCCCGCGCGCTCGGCGCGCACCTCGCTGTGGCCGTCGCCGGCGGCGGCCTGAATGGCGGCGCTGATCTCGTGGCTGCGCTCGATGGTGAGAAAGTCCCTGCCCACGCACTGCGCGTCCGCACCGAAGAGCGTCTGCGCCGCGGCGTTGATGCTCAGGATGCTGCCGTGCTCGTCGAGCAGGATGAGGCCCTCGCGCATGCTGCCGGTGATCTGCGTGAACTCATCGGTCTTTTCGCGCAGCTCGCGCAGCTGCGTCTGGATCTCGACGTGCTGGCGGTGGATACGCTTGAGCAGCGGGGAGAGCTCCTCATAGGCATCGTTGTCGAGCGGGTGCTCAAGGTCGAGGCTGTTGAGCGGGTCAACGATGCGCCGCGACAGCCGCCTGGCCAGCAGGCCCGAGAGGATGAGCGCCACGATGAGCACGATCAGCAGCGGCTGGATCATGCCGACGGCGATCATGCCGACCGTCGCGCGGCTGATGGAGATGCGCAGCACCGTACCGTCGTCCAGGCGCTGGGCATAGTACATGGTCTTTTCCATGAGCGTCGAGGAATAGCGCGTGCTCTCGCCGGTGCCGGTAGTCAGCGCCTGGCTGACCTCGGCGCGCGAGGCGTGGTTCTCAAGGCTTTCGGCGTCGGTCCTGGTATCGTACAGGACGCTGCCGTCAGCCGCGATCCACGTCAGGCGGCAGCGGTCGGCCGTCAGCCGGGACAGATAGTCCGTGCCACCGTCCTCAACGGCCGCCGCGGCGAGGCTCAGCTCGTCGCGCAGCTGGTTTTCCTCCACGCCGCCGAAGTAATCGTACAGGAAGCCCATGATGATCAGCAGACTCGCCAGCAGTACGCACCCGGCCACGAGCAGGATCGATTGAAAAATCTTTTCGGTCATGTCGTTGCCTCCATGCGGTAGCCAACATTGCGCACCGTTTCGATCCGCCGTCCGTAGGGGCCGAGCTTCTGCCGGAGCGTCCGGATGTGCATGTCGACCGTGCGGGTCTCACCGCAGTAGTCCATGCCCCAGATCTCCTGAAAGAGCTGGTCGCGCGTGAACGCCATGCCCGGATGGGACAGAAACAGGCGCAGAAGTTCAAATTCTTTATACGTAAGCGCGACGCGCGCGCCGTCGACCGTGACCGTGTGTGCATTCAGATCCACGACGAGCCCGCCGCTGCGCAGCAGATGCGCAGCCTTTTCCGGCTGGCAGCGGCGCAGCACCGCCTTGACGCAGGACACGAGCTCCATCACGCCGAACGGCTTGACGAGGTAGTAGTCCGCGCCGAGGTCGAGGCCGCGGATCCTGTCATACTCCGCGCCCTTGGCCGTGGCCATGACGACCGGGATGGTGCGCAGCTCCGCAGACGTCTTCATGCGCTGCAGCAGCTCGATGCCGTCCACGCCGGGCAGCATCACGTCGAGCACGACCAGATCGGGCTTCTCCGTCTGGAGCGCGGCCCAGAACGAGACACCGTCGGCAAAGCCGCGGGCGTCAAACCCCGTGGACGAGAGCGTATAGACCTCAATGTCGCGGATGCTGGCGTCGTCCTCCACACACCAGATCATGGCTTACCCCTCCTTGTGCACCCCGGTGACCGAGAAGATCACCCACTCGGCGATGTTCGTCGCGTGGTCGCCGATGCGCTCGAAGTATTTGGCGATCATGAGCAGGTCGAGCGCGTACTCCCCGTCTTCGGGATGGGCGGCGATCTTGTCGATCAGCCGGCGCTTGACCTCGTCGAAGGCGTTGTCCACGACATCGTCCTCGGCAATGACCGTCTCTGCCAGCATTGTATCACGCTGAACGTAGGCGTCAACACTTTCCGTGACCATATGGATGGTCGAGCGGGCCATTTCGCGCAGCAGATCGTCATTTTCCGCCGAACGGCCGGCGAGAAACTGGATGATCTCCGCAATGTCCTCGGCCTGGTCGCCGATGCGCTCCATGTCCGTGATCATCTTCAGTGCGGCCGAGATCTGGCGCAGGTCGCGCGCGACGGGCTGCTGCTGGAGCAGGAGCTTGAGGCACAGCGACTCGATGTTGCGCTCTTTCTGGTCGATCTCGGCATCGAGCGGCGCGACCCGCTTTGCCAGCTCCGGATCTGCCTCCGTGAGGGCCTTGGACGCGAGTGCGATGACTTCCTCGCACAGTGCGCCCATCTCGATCATCTCCTTGTTCAGGAGCGCGAGCTGTTCATCAAACCGGCTTCTCATTAGCCAAACCTCCCTGTGATGTAATCCTCCGTGCGCTGATCCTGCGGCTGCGAGAACAGCTGCTGCGTGTCATCGCACTCGACGAGCTCGCCGAGCAGGAAAAACGCCGTGCGGTCGGAGATACGCACCGCCTGCTGCATGTTGTGCGTGACGATGACGATCGTGTACTGCTCCTTGAGCTGCATGGCCAGCTCCTCGATCTTCGACGTGGAGATGGGGTCGAGCGCGCTCGTGGGCTCATCCATGAGCAGCACCTCCGGCTCGACCGCGAGCGCGCGGGCGATGCACAGACGCTGCTGCTGGCCGCCGGAGAGGCCGAGGGCATTTTTCTTCAAGCGGTCTTTCACCTCGTCCCAGATGGCCGCGCCGCGCAGGGACTTTTCGACGATCTCGTCGAGCTTCGCGCGGTTTTTGATACCGTGCGTGCGCGGGCCGTAGGCAATGTTGTCGTAGATGCTCATCGGAAACGGGTTCGGCTTCTGAAAGACCATGCCGATCTCGCGCCGCAGCTCGTTGACGTCCGTGCCGGCGGCAAAAATGTCCTGCTCGCGGTAGCGCACATCGCCCGTGATCTTCACGCCCGGGATGAGGTCGTTCATACGGTTGAGCGTTTTGAGAAACGTGGATTTGCCGCAGCCGGACGGCCCGATGAGCGCCGTGATGCTCTTTTCGGGGATGTTCATACTGATATCGTGCAGCGCCTGATGGTCCCCGTACCAGAGGTCCAGGCCCTGGACTGTCATAATGTCACTCATAGACTTCTTTTCCTCCTGAAGTATCGCTCAACGAGCGTTGCCGCGCCGTTGATGAGCAGTGTAAGGATCATCAAAATGGCGGCGATGGCAAAGGCCACATCGAACTGGCCCTGCTCCTTGGCGTAAACGTAAAGCGCGACGGTGAGCGTGGCGCCCGCGCTGCTCAGCCCGTCGAAAAAGCCGTTGAGCGCGTGGGCAAAGCCCGCCGTGAACAGCAGCGCGGCCGACTCGCCGAGGATACGGCCGACAGACAGGATGCAGCCGGTGATGACGCCGTCCACGCAGCCGGGCAGCACCACGGTGCGGATGACGCGCCACTTGCCCGCGCCGAGACCAAAGGCACCCTCGCGGTAGCTCTGCGGCACGGTCTTTAAGCTCTCCTGCGTGGTGCGCATGATGGTCGGCAGGTTCATGATGACGAGCGTGAGCGCGCCGGCCAGCAGCGACGTTTTCATATTCAGAAACTGGCAGAAAAACAGCATGCCTACAAGGCCGTAGATAATGGACGGGATGCCGGAGAGCGTCTCGGCCGCATACTCGATGGCGCCGATGAGCCGGCGGTTCGTGGCGTACTCGGTCAGGTAGATGGCCGCGCCCACGCCGAGCGGCAGGACAATGAGCAGCGTGGCGATGACGATATAGAGCGTATTGAGAATGTCCGGCAGGATGCCGATGCGGTCGGAGAGGTAGCTCGGCGCGGTGGACAGCAGCGTCCACGACACGTTCGGCAGGCCCTTGATGAGCACATAGGCGATCAGAAACAGCACGAGCGCCGCCGTGATGACGGCCGCCGCGCCCATGAGGATGCGCATGGTGAGGATATAGGCCCTGCGGCTGCCGGAAATGGCTTTCTTTTTCATTTGTCCCCCTCCTTATTGCGCTTGAGGAAGAAATTGAGCGTGGCGTTGATGAGCATGATGAACAAAAACAGCACCAGCGCGATGGAAAACAGCGCCTGCCGCTGCAGGCCGCCGGAGTAGGACATTTCGCTCGCGACGGCTGTGGTCAGAAAGCGCACGCTCTGAAACAGCGTCGGCATGTTCGGCACGTTGCCGGACACCATCATGACGGCCATGGCCTCGCCGATGGCGCGGCCGACGCCGAGCACGACGGCAGCGGCAATGCCGCTCCTGGCCGCCGGAACGGAGACCTTGAAGTACGTCTCGATCGGCGTCGCGCCGAGTGCGAGCGACGCGTCCTCATACTCGGGCGGCACGGCCTCGAGCGCGGTGACGGATACCTTGATGATCGACGGCAGGATCATGATCGCCAGCACGATAATGGCGGCGAGCAGGCTCGCGCCGTCCGCCAGGTGGAACACCTTGCGGATGCCCGGTACGAGCACGAGCATGCCCACAAGGCCGTAGACGACCGACGGGATGCCGGCGAGCAGGCTCACGGCTGATTCGAGCACGGTCTTGAGCCGTGGCGGAGCGACCTTCGCCAGATACACGGCTGTCAGGAACCCCAGCGGCACGCCGAGCACGATGGCCCCGGCCGTGCCGTATACACTTGTCAGAATGAACGGCAGAATGCCGTACGACGGCTCTGCCGCCGTGGATGCCCACGTCTTGCCGAACAGGAACGGGACGAGCCCGATCTGCCGGATGGCGGGGATGCCGGAGACGATCAGGTACACACTGATGAGCAGCACACACCCGACGGTGATGAGGCCAAGGAGCAAAAACACGCCATGCACGACCGTCTCCAGAACTTGAGATCTCTTTTTCATATCAGCACCTCTGTATATGCGAAAGGCGGCTGGTCTCCAGCCGCCTGTACGCTTGTCTGTGGCTCAGGCCACCGGGACTGCGCCCGCCGCGGAGATGATGGACGCGGCGTCCGCAGAGGTCGCGAAGTCGAAGAACTTCTGCGCGGTCTCGCTCAGGGCAGCGCCTTCCTTCGTCACAAGGACGAACGGACGCTGCACGAGATAGGTGCCGTCTTTGACGGTTGCTTCCGTCGGGGCCACACCGTTGACGGTCAGGGCCTTGACGCTGTCCTTGATGGCAGCCAGGGAGGCATAGCCGATCGCGTTCGGGTTCTGGAACACGGTGGTGATGACATCGCCCGTGGAAGTCAGCTCCTGACGGTACTGGCAGGCGTCCTTGGTCTCGGTGATGGACTCGAAGCCGTCACGCGTACCGCTGCCGGCCTCGCGGCCAATGAGGACGATCTCGGCATCCTCGCCGCCGACATCCTTCCAGTTGGTGATCTCACCGGTGTAGATCTTGGCGATCTGCTCCAGGCTCAGATCCTTGACCGGGTTCTGGGGGTTGACGATGATGGCGATGCCGTCGAGCGCAACGATGGTCTCCTTCAGGCCGGAGGCCTTCTCGTCGTCCTTGAGCGCGCGGCTCGACAGGCCGATGTCGCAGCGGCCTTCGGAGACGGCCTGGATGCCGGAGCCGGAGCCAGTCGGGTTATAGGTGAAGGTCGTGCCCGAGTTTGCCTCCATGAAGGATTCGCCCAGCGCGCCGATGACTTTTTCCATTGAGGTGGAACCGTCGGTCGAGACTGTGCCGCTGGTGGTCGTGCCGTTGTCATTCGCCTTCTGGCCGCAGCCCGCGAACAGCGAGAGCGCCATGACGGCAGCACACAAAACAGTGATGATCTTTTTCAAGATGAAGTGCTCCTTTCGAACTTCAATTTTGATTCTGGTTTTTTGTTCCCTACGCTTCACAGAATACGCAGAGGATGTAAAAACGAAAAGAGCGCTTATGTAAAATGCGTGTAAAATTGTAAAATACCGCAGCGATGCGTAATTTTCTCTTTGTTTATGAACAATTCTCGGCATATTGTATATAAACGGGCGAATCCGGAACATCCGTCAGCGAAAAATTGTGAAGAAAACTGTGCAACTTTTTATCCCCCCAGGGTGCTTACGCGGCCGCTGCCCGTCCGGTATACTGGTGGCAGCGCCCCGAAAACGAGGCAAACAACAGAAAATGAGGATGGAATGTATGAAAAAACGCAACATCATCTGCCTGCTGCTGGCAGTCCTGACGCTGCTGTCCTGCGCAGCCTGCGGCGGGAAAACAAATACCGGCGACACTGCCGGCACCCGCACGATCACAGACGGCAAAAACCGCACCGTGTCCGTCCCCGAAAAGGTAGAGCGCATCGTGTGCGTCGGTGTCGGCGCGCTGCGCTACAGCTGCTATGTCGGCGCGGCTGACCGCGTGGTCGGCGTGGAGGACTATGAGACCAAGGCCGGCATGAGCCGCCTGTATAACTATGTGAACTTCGACAAATTCAAGGACCTGCCCGTCACCGGCACGAACGGCGAGCCGTATGTGGAGCAGATCATCGACGTTGCGCCGCAAGTCATCGTCATGAGCGCCTATGCCTCATGCGACGCAGATGAGCTGTCCGGCAAGACCGGCATCCCGGTCTTTGTCGTGCCCGGCAGCGACACCACGCTCGACGATGCGGCCTATGAGACCATCCGTCTGCTCGGCGAGCTCTACGGGCTGGAAACGCGCGCGCAGGAGCTGACCAAGTACCTCAAGGGCATCCAGACCGACCTCGACACGCGCACGACCAAGATTGCAGACGATCAGAAGCCGTCCGTCTATGTCGGCGGCGTGTCCTTCAAGGGGCAGCACGGCTTTGAGGGCACGGAGGCAGGTTACGGCCCGTTTGCGCTCATCCACGCCAAAAACCTCGCCGACACGACCGGGCAGACCGGCGCGTTCAACATCGACACTGAGCAGGTGCTCGCCTGGGACCCGGATGTGATCTTCCTGGACTTCAATGGTATGCCCCTGATCAACGAAGATTATCAGGCAAACCCGGCTTTTTATAACAGCCTCACCGCCGTGCGCAGCGGCAAGGTCTACTCGCAGATCTCATTCCGCTCCTCGGCCTCCAATCTGGAGACAGCGCTGGCCGACGCCTATTACGCCGCCTGTGTGCTGTATCCGGAGCAGTTTGCCGACATCGACCCCGAGACCAAGGCCAGCGAGATCTTCACGGAGCTGCTCGGCTCCGACCCCTATCCTGATCTGAAGGAGGCCGGGTATGCATTCCGTGCCATCACACTCGGCGCATAAGCCGCACGATTCCGACTACAGCCGCAACCGCGCCAGAAGCATCCGCTTTCTGATCCTGCTGGCAGCCATTCTGGCGCTCGCGTTCTTTCTGTCGCTGCGCGCCGGGTCCTACAACACGCCAGCCGCCGAGCTCATCCGGGGCATCTTCGGCCGGGCATCGGACGCGAAGATCAACCTCGTCATCCGCAACAACCGCCTGCCGCGCATCTGCACTGCCATGGTCGCCGGCGCGGGGCTGGGGCTGGCCGGGTGCATTCTGCAGGCCGTGCTGCGCAATCCGCTGGCCTCGGCCTCCACGCTCGGCGTATCGCAGGGCGCAACATTCGGCGCAGCCGTCGCCATCATCGGCCTCGGCCTGAGCCAGGCCGGCAGCTGGGCCATCCCGCTGTGCTCATTTCTCGGCTCGCTGCTCGTCGCGGCCGTCATTCTGGGGCTGAGCCAGTTCAAGCAGATCTCCTCGGAGGGCATCGTGCTCGCCGGCGTCGCCATCAGCTCCATGCTGACCGGTGCGACCACGCTGCTGCAGTACTTTGCCGACGAGGTCGCGCTCTCGTCGCTCGTGTTCTGGACGTTTGGCGACCTCGGCAGTACGGACTGGCAGTCTCTGCGCGGCATGGCGCTGGCCGTGCTGGTGCTGATCGGCTACTGTTACCTGCACCGCTGGGACTATAATGCCCTGCTCTCCGGCGAGGAGACGGCGCTGAGCCTCGGCATTCACGTCCGGCGGCTGACGCTGACGAACGTCGTGCTCACGTGCTTTGTCTGCTCGGTGATCGTGTCGCACGTCGGCCTTATCAACTTCATCGGCCTCGTCGCGCCGCACATCGTGCGCATGGTCGTCGGCAACAACTATATCTATCTCATCCCCGGCTCCGTACTCGCCGGCGCAGCGCTGCTGCTGCTGAGCGATCTGGCCGCGCGCGTGGTCATCATGCCCGTCATTCTGCCGATCGGCGCGCTGACAGCGTTTCTTGGCGGCCCGCTGTTTTTGTACCTGCTGTTCAAGGGGAGGGGCCGGACATGATTTGTGTGGACCATCTCTGCTATCACTACAAAGGCGGGCGGCCAATCCTCCGCGACGTGAGCTTCGAACTGGAGGACGGGCGCTTTCTGGCCGTGCTCGGCAACAACGGCGTCGGTAAGAGCACACTGCTTAAGTGTATGAACCGCATCCTCACGGCTGACAGCGGGCACTGCCGCATCGACGGCGAGGATCTGCTCACACTCTCCCACCGGGAGATCGCAAAGCGCGTGGCCTTCGTGGCACAGCACGTGCCCGACACGCAGATGACCGTGCACGACATGGTCATGCTCGGGCGGCGTCCCTACATGACCTGGGGCGTGACGGAGCACGACCACCACGTCGTACACGAGGCCATGCGCTATCTGAATCTGGAGGATATGCGCGGCCGGTTCCTCAACCGGCTCTCCGGCGGCGAGCGGCAGAAGGTCATGCTCGCCCGTGCGCTGGCGCAGGAGCCGACGCTCCTGCTGCTGGACGAACCGACCAGCAATCTCGACATCCGCAATCAATATCAGGTGCTGCAGATCACGCGCGATCTGTGCCGCGAGCAGAATCTCACGGCGATGATCGTCATCCACGACCTGAACCTCGCGCTGCGGTTCTGTGACCGCTTTCTGCTGCTGCGCGAAGGAGCAGTGTACCGCTATGGCGGCGCGGAGATCTTTGATGCCGACGCCCTGCGGGACGTCTACGGCGTGACGGGCAGCATCGTGGACGTGCAAGGGCAAAAGCTCGTGCTCATCGACGACGAAGAAAAGGAGACAAGATCATGACCAACTGGGAGACCTGCGTACAATTTCACGGCCACGCCTGCGGCGGGCTGACGATCGGTTACAAGGCCGCGTGCTACGCCGCCGAGCTGCTGGAGCTGAGCTTTTCCGGTGACGAGCAGGTCGTGTGCATCGCGGAAAACGATGCCTGCGGCGTGGACGCCATTCAGGCGCTGCTCGGCTGCAGCATCGGCAAGGGCAACCTGCTGTTTCACATGCGCGGCAAGCAGGCGTTTTCGTTTTATAACCGCGCCACAGGCAAGTCCGTGCGCCTGGTGCTCCGGCCGCGGCCGGAGGGGATGACGCGCGAGGAATCGTTCGCCTACTATCAGGCGCAGGAGCCGGCCGACCTGTTCGACGTCAAGCCGGCGACCATCCCGCTGCCGGAGAAGGCGAAGCTCTTCGACTCGTACCGCTGCGCGTGCTGCGGTGAGGTGACGGGCGCCAACTGGATCCGTCTCGTCGGCGGGCAGAAGCTGTGCCTCGACTGCGCCGGGAGCTACGACCGGTTCGACGTATAAACGCAGAAAGATCCCCGGCTTTCGAAACGGAAGCCGGGGATCTGCATTTTCAGGTATCGCGGCCGCGCAGCAGCGCGAGCTGGTAAAACGCAACGGCGCTCGCCGCGGCCACATTGAGCGAATCGACCCCGTGTGTCATGGGGATGCGCACCGTGTAATCGCACGCAGCGATCGTGTCTGCTGCCAGCCCATCCCCCTCCGTGCCGAGCACGATGGCGAGACGCGGCACGGCGCGCAGGCGCTTATCGTCGATGCGCAGCGAATCGTCCCGCAGCGCCATGGCCGCCGTCCGAAAGCCGAGCGCGTGCAGCGTCTCCTGCCAGTCGGTGTCTGCGGGCAGGTACGTCCACGGCACCTGAAAGACCGTCCCCATGCTCACACGCACGGCACGGCGATAGAGCGGGTCGCTGCCCGCCGACGTGAGCAGCACGGCGTCCACGCCGAGCGCCGCCGCCGATCGGAAGATGGCGCCGATGTTCGTCGGGTTCATCACGTTTTCCAGCACGGCCACGCGCGCAGCGTTCGCGCACAGGGCGGCAACATCCGGCAGCGCCGGGCGGCGCATGGCGCAGAGCATGCCGCGCGTGAGATGGAAGCCCGTCAGCTGCGTGAGCACATCGAGCCCGGCCGCATAGACTGGGATGTCCTCGGGGCAGCGCGCCAGGATCTCGCGCGCCTTGCCGTCGATATGGCGGCGCTCCATCAAAAACGACACCGGCACGCACCCCGCGTCAAGCGCGCGGCCGATCACGAGCGGGCTCTCGGCAATGAAGAGGGCGTTTGCCGGGTCGGCGCGGTTGACGAGCTGGTTTTCCGTCAGGCGGGCGTACACGTCCAGCTCCGGCGCGGAAAAGTCCGGAATATCAAAAATCTTTGCCATAGCTGCATCTCTCTTTTCCATAGGGTCAGCCCGATTATAACCGATTTTGCGTGCGGACGCCACCGCTTTTTTCCCGCCGATGTATGCCCCGCCGCGCCGGTGGGCATACTGGCTCTGAGGTGATATTTATGCAGTTGACCCCAAAAGAGGCCAGTTTACTCAAAGATCTCAAAGGGCAGGAGCAGCTGTGCGTGGACAAGTACAACCGCCACGCCGCCAGCGCCAATGACCCGCAGCTGAAAAACCTGTTCGAGCAGATCGCGCAGGTCGAGCAGCAGCATCTCGACGCGATCACGCAGATGGAGGGCGGCACCGTCGCCGCTCCGGCAGACTCCGCGACCGTGCCGACGACGTTCACGGCGACCTACAACAACACCGAGACCCCGCAGAAGCAAAACGACTGCTACCTGTGCACGGACGTGCTCGCGATGGAAAAGCACGCCTCGCACCTGTACGACACGTGCGTGTTCGAGTTTGGCGATGCCAACGCCCGCAGCGTGCTCAACGACATTCAAAAGCAGGAGCAGCACCATGGCAAGGTCATCTATGACTATATGAACACCAATGCCATGTACGCCTGACACCATCCACGCAAAAACGGCGCCCCCGAAGGCTCGGGGGCGCCGCTTTCTGTCTGCGGGGTCACTTAGAGAGCCCGTAGCTCTCAGCCAGCTTCCGGAACGCCGGGAGCGAGCGCTCGAGCTGGCTGCGCGCCACGCAGTAGGCCAGACGCGCATAACCGGGGCAGCCGAAATCGTCGCCCGGCACGAGCAGAATGTCATAGTCCATCGCGCGGCGGCAAAACGCCCGGGCGTCCGGCTCCGGCGACTTGAGGAAGAGATAAAACGCGCCGTCCGGCCGCGCGCACGCATAGCCCATGTCCGTGAGCGCGCCGTAGATAAGTTCGCGGTTGGCCGCATAGGCCGAGATGTCCGCCGTCTGGCCAAGGCACTCCGCCACGGCGAGCTGGAACAGCGACGACACACAGATATACCCCAGCGCGCGCCCCGCGCCGAGCACGGCCGCGTGCACGGCGGCGTAATCGTCCATGGCCGGGTGCAGGGCGAGAAAGCCCACGCGCTCACCGGGCAGGGACAGCGTCTTGCTGTAGGAATAGCAGTAGATCGCGTTCGGGTAAATTGCTGGCAGGAACGGCACCTCCACCCCGCCATAGACCAGCTCACGGTACGGCTCGTCGGCAATGATGTAGATCGGGTGGCCGTACCGGGCCTGCTTTTCGCGCAGCAGGGCCGCCAGCGCCTCAAGCTCTGGGCGCGAGACAACGACGCCGGAGGGGTTATTCGGGGAGTTCAGAATGAGCAGCGCGGTCTTTTCCGTCACTGCGGCCGCGAGCGCCTCCAGATCAAGCGCAAACGTGTCCGCCCGGCACGGCACGACGCGCACACTGCCGCCCGCCGCCTCGGCATAGACGGCGTACTCCGGGAAGTACGGTGCGAACACGATGGCCTCATCCCCCGGACCCATGAGCGCACGCGTGAGGATCGCCAGCGCACTCGACGCGCCGTCGGTCATGTAAATGTCCTGCGCGCGGTACGCCTCGCCGAAGGTGTCCGTCAGATAGGCCGCGACCTTTTCGCGCACGGACGCCATGCCCGGCGCGGGCGCGTAGGCGTGCAGCTGCGTGGGCGGCACGGTGCGCAGCAGGCGCTCGACGGCCGCGTACACGCAGTCCGGCGGGTCGATGCTCGGATTGCCGATGGCGAAGTTATAGACGTTTTCGGGGCCGATCTCGGCCGCGCGGCGCTCGCCGTAGGCCGCGATCTCGCGGATGGAGCAGCCGCTCTCACCCCAGTCGATCATTTGTTTCGAGATCATGCGTTTTCCTCCTCCAGATACTGTTTCAAATACAAGATCGCCTGCCGGTAGCCCTCAAAGCCGAGGCCCATGTACGTTTTCACGCACGCCATGCCGGCATAGGAGATCTGGCGAAAAGGCTCCCGGGCGCTGACGTCCGACAGGTGCACCTCCACCGCCGGGAGCGCCACGGCCTTGAGCGCGTCGAGAATGGCCACGCTCGTGTGCGTATAGGCGGCGGGATTGATGACGATGCCGTCCACGGTGCCGTAGGCCGCCTGAATGGCGTCGACGATCGCGCCCTCGTGGTTGGACTGGAACAGCGCGACCTCCACGCCCGCCTCGGCGGCGGATGCGCGGATAAAGTCCTGCAGCGCGGCAAAGCTCCGGCTGCCATAGATGGCCGGTTCGCGCAGGCCAAGCAGGTTCAGGTTCGGCCCGTTGATGACGAGAAACTTCATGCCAGCACCTCCAGAATTTTCTGCACCGTCTCCTCCGGCGTGCCGTTGTTGTCAATGACCGCATCGGCGAAGCGGGCGTACAGCGGCGCGCGCTGCGCATAGAGCGCGGTGAGGTCGCTGCGCTGGGAGATGGGGCGGCCGTCCTTCGGCAGCAGCGCGAGGTCGCGCTGGAGCCAGAAGATCGTGCCGTTCTGGTGCAGGAGCGGGTAGTTTTCCGCGCGGCAGACGCAGCCGCCGCCGGTCGCGAGCACCGCGCCCGAGCGCTTGCCGAGCTCGGCGAGCGTGGCCGTCTCCCGCGCGCGGAAGGCGTCCTCTCCCCCGGCGGCAAAGATGTCCGGGATAGACATGCCCGCCGTCTCGACGACCTGCGCGTCGCTGTCGAGCACCGGGCGGTGCAGCCGCTCGGCGAGCAGCGCCGCGATGGTGCTCTTGCCGCTGCCGGGCATGCCGATGAGGACGATGTTCTCCATCTCCTGCCGCAGCAGGCGGTGGATGCGCAGGATCTGCGCATCGTCGATGACCGTATCGGTGAACACCTCACAGCTGCGCTTGGCCTGCGCCACGAGCATGTACAGCCCGCCCGCGCACGGGATGCCGAGGCTTTCCGCCTGCAGCAGCAGCGCCGTGCGCGCGGGGTTATAGACGATGTCAAGCACGCCCGCGCACTGCGGGAACTGCCGCAGGTCGACGGCGGCCCTGCCCGTATTCGGATACATGCCGACCGGCGTGGTGTTGACGATCACGTGCGCGTCGGCGTGGCGGTCGAGGTTCTCATAATTATCCGGCCCGTGGCGGGAGATGACCGTCACGTGCGCACCGAGCTGCTCGAGCACGGCCTGAATGGTCGCGGACGCGCCGCCGTTGCCGAGCACGAGCGCCTTTTGCCCCGCGACGTCGATGCCGCTGTGGCGCACGAGATACTCGAAGCCGAATGCATCGGCATTGTCGCCGTAGAGCGTGCCGTCCGGCCGGCGGACGAGCACGTTCACGCTGCCGAGCTTGCGCGCGATCGGCGAGAGCTCGGCGCAGTACGGGATGACCGCCTTCTTATACGGGATGGTCACATTGAGCGCGTCAAAATCGCCGCCGGTCAAAAATGCCGGCAGGTCCTCCGGCGCGACCTCATAGAGCCCGTAGGCATAGTCGGCGAGCTGCGCGTGGATGGCCGGCGAATAGCTGTGGCCGAGCTTTTCGCCCAGAAGTCCGCACCGCATCATCACACCACCTCACGATAGCTGCCGAGATAGGAGAATTCCTCACACAGGACCGGCAGCTCGCCCATGAGCTGCTGGAACTGCGGCGAATAGACCGACGTCTCGAGATCGAAGTAGAACATGAACTCAAAGTCGCGCTCCGGCAGCGGACGGCTCTCGAGCTTGTTGAGGTTGATGCCGAGCGCATAAAAGCGCGAAAGCACCTTGTACAGGGAGCCGGGCTTATGCGGCAGCACCATCATAAGGCTCGTGCGGTCGGCGCCGGGATAGATCTCAAGGTCCTTGGCAATGCAGATAAAGCGCGTGTAGTTGTTGCCCTGATCCTGCACGGAGGAGGCCAGGCTCTCAAGTCCGTAGAGCCCGACGCACGCGCGCGACGAGAGCGCCGCGACGTCCGTGCGGTCCGACTCGGCCACGCGCTTGGCGGCCACGGCGGTGTTCTCGCAGCGCACGACCGTCACGCCCGGCAGGCTCTGCAGGAAGCGGCCGCACTGGCTGATGGCCTGCTCGTGCGAGTAAATTTCCTTGATGTCCGAGAGCTTCGTACCGGGCTTGGCCAGCAGGCAGTGGTCGATCTTCAGGCGCACACTGCGCACGATGCGGAAGTTGTGCTGCATCATCAGATCGTACACGGCGTTGACGGAGCCGGCCGTGCTGTTTTCCAGCGGGATGACACCGTAGCGGCACAGGCCCTTTTCGATGGCGGCGAACACCGCCTCGAACGTGGCGCAGTAAAACACGTTCGGCATCGTGAACAGGCGGTCGCACGCGAGCTGGGAATACGCGCCCTCCACGCCCTGGCACGCAACGGCCGGATGCTCCGGGAACAGCTGCGGCGTGCGCGCGATGGCCTGCTCGATCTCTGCGGTCAGCGGGCTTGTAACGCCGAGCAGCCGGTTCTGGCAGCTGCGGCTGAGCTCAAAGATGAGCGAGTAGAGCGACACGGCGTATTCGCGCAGATCCTCCGGTGCGGCGTCCGCGATCTGCTGCAGCTTTGCGCGCTCGCGCCCGGCGTCGAGCGCCGGGAGATTGTGCGCCTTCTTGTAACCTGCGATCTGCGCTGCGACCTCCATGCGCTGGTAAAACAGGGCAAGCAGCTGGCTGTCGATGCCGTCGATCTGCTGGCGATAGTCACTAAGTTCCATGGTCAAGCTCCTTATTCAAGTTCTGTACTCTCCGCCGCGGGAATGGTTTTCAACGCGGAAAGATCCGTCCAGAAGCGGGGGTAGGATTTCTCAATACAGGTGCGGTCGCGCACCGTGACGGGCGCGGTGCAGCCGCAGGCGGCGGTGGCCGCCGCCATGGCGATGCGGTGGTCGTGCTGCGGGTCGACCGTGCCGCCGGTGAGCATCTTTCGGCCAGTAATGGTCAGGCCGCTGCCGTGCACCTCCACCTGCGCGCCGAGCGCGCGCAGCATGGCGGCCGTGCTCTCGAGCCGGTCAGACTCCTTGAGCCGCAGGCGGGCGGCGTTGACGATCTGCGTCTGGCCGTCCGCAAGCGCGGCGACGACGCTCAGCACCGGGATCAGATCCGGGATGGGCGCAGCGTCGATCGTGACGCCGTGGAGTGCGCCGCGCCGGACGGTGACGGCGTCCTGTGTCTCGCGCACGTCCGCGCCGAAGCGGCGCAGGACATCGAGCACCGCGCGGTCACCCTGCGGCGAGTCGGATGCAAGGCCCGTGACCGTGACGCCGGCAGGCGAGAGCGCGCCCATGCACAGGAAAAACGCGGCGTTCGACCAGTCGCCCTCCACACGGCACCGCGCCGGGAGGCGCGCCGTCTGGCCGCCGGGGATGGCGTACGTCCGCTCCTGCTTTTGCAGGCAGATGCCGGACAGGCGCAGCGCGTCCTCCGTCATGGCGATATAGCCCGCAGACTCGAGTTTACCCGTCACGGCGAGCGTGCTCTCTCCCGGCAGGCGCGGCAGCGCCATGAGCAGGCCGGAGATGTACTGCGAGGACACGTCGCCCGGCAGCGCATAGGCGCCGGGCCGCAGCTGCCCGCCGACGTGCAGCAGCGCGCCGTCGCGCCGGATGGTCATGCCGTGCGCCGCGAGCACCGCGTCGAGCGGTGACAGCGGCCGCTCCGGCAGACGCCCCTCCATGCGGAAGGTCACGTCCGCGCCGAGCGCGCCCACGACCGGCAGCAGAAAGCGCAGTGTCGAGCCGCTCTCGCCGCAGAAAAGGTCGGCGTGCGCGGGCATTTCCCCGGCAATGGGGACGATGCGAAATGTGCCCGCGCCGTCGTCCGTGATGTCCGCGCCGAGCGCGCGCAGGCAGCGCGCCGTGGCGGCGATGTCGGCTGAGACGCCGTCGCACCGCAGCGTCATGGGCTGCGCGCCGAGCGCGGCGCAGATGAGCAGGCGGTGCGCCTGCGATTTGGAAGCCGGGATGCACACGCTGCCCGTGCGCGGCCCGGGTAGAACGGTCTGATTCATGCGATGCCTCCGTCCGCGAGCCAGGCGCGGATGTCCGCCGCCGGGATCGTCTCGATGCGGCAATGGCCGATGCGCTCCGGCACGATGAGGTGCAGCTTGCCGTCGGCGATCTTCTTATCCGAGCGCGCGGCGTCCGTGAGCGCGTCACAGGTGAAGTCCGTCTCCGTCGGCAGGCCATACTGCCGCAGGAGCGCGATGATCTGTGCGCAGGTGTCCTCCGTGCAGATGCCGCGTTTGGCGGCCGCGCGCGCAATAATGGCCATGCCGATGGCCACACCGCAGCCGTGCGGCACGGCGTAATCACTGCATTTTTCGACCGCGTGGCCGAACGAGTGGCCGAGGTTCAGCAGCTGGCGGCTGCCGCGGTCGAACTCATCGGCCGCGACGAGATCGCGCTTCATGCCGACACACGTCGCGATGACGTGCTCCACCTGCGCGCTGACCGGGGCCGTGCGCAGCTCAGAAAAGAACGGCGCACTGCGCAGCACGGCGTATTTGATGACCTCGGCGCAGCCGTTGCGGTATTCCTTCGGTGGGAGGGTGCGCAGCGTGTCCGGGTCGCAGAGCACAAGGCTCGGCTGATAGAAACAGCCGACCTGATTTTTGCCGCTCGCAAGGTTCACGGCCGTCTTTCCGCCGACGGAGGAGTCCACGGCGGCCAGCAGCGTTGTCGGCACCTGCACGAACGGGATGCCGCGCTGATACGTCGCGGCGGCAAAGCCCGCGAGGTCGCCGGTCACACCGCCGCCGAGCGCGACGATCAGGTCGCTGCGGCTCAGGCGGTGCGCGGCCAGAAAGTCCAGCAGCGCCGCGTAGGTGGCGAGCGTCTTGCAGTGCTCACCGCCGGGATACGGAAACGTCACGGCGCGAAAGCCCGCGCGCGTGAGCGACGCCGCGAGCCGCGCGGCATACAGCCCCGCCACGGTCTCCCCCGAGACGATGGCCGCTGTGCGGCCAGTGCCGAGTACCTGTGCGATCTGCGCGCCGGCATCATCGAGCAGGCCCGGCTGCACGAGCACATCGTAATCGCGCGAGGCGGTCACATGGATGGTCGTCATCGGCCGTCCACCTCCTCCTTGCGCCGGCGGCCCTCGTCGAGCAGGCGCGTGAGCGCGGGCAGGTCGTCGTGCACCATCGCGTCGCGGTACTCACCCAGATGCGCCATGAATATGTCCAGCTCATGGAGCAGATTGTCCTTGTTTTCCAGAAAGAGCTCGGCCCACATCTCGGGGCTCAGCCATGCGACGCGGGTCATATCCTTGTAGCTGCCGGCAGAAAAGCCCTTGTGCTGCGAGGCCGTAGGGCTCTTGATATACGCATTCGAGACGACGTGCGCCATCTGCGAGGTGAAAGCGATCATCTCGTCGTGCGCCTCCGCCGTCGTGAACGAGAAGCGCGAGAAGCCCGCAGGCTGGAGCAGCTGCTTGACGCGGTCAAAGAGCAGCACGTCGTCAAAGTCCGGCGGCACGATGACCATCGGCGCGCCATGATACATGGTCGCTTTCGCGTTCTTGAAGCCAGAGTACTGCGTACCGGCCATCGGGTGACCGCCGAGGAACGTAACACCGTGCTCCTTCGCGATCGGGAAGCACGCGGCACAGATGGTGCGCTTCGTGCCGCCGCAGTCGAGCACGACGGGGTGCGGGCCGATGTGCGGAGCCATGCGGCGGAACCAGTCGATGGTCGCCTCCGGGTAGAGCGCAATGAGCACGAGGTCGCACGCGGCGACGTTGTCCTCCGCGAGCTCGCCGTCCACCGCGCCGCTCATCATGGCAAAATCGAGCACGCTGCGGCTGCGGTTCCAGGCGAGCACGGTCGCGCCCGCTTCGTGATAGGCCTTGGCAAAGGAGCCGCCGATCAGGCCCAGACCAACGATGCCGACCGTCATTTCGCGATCACCTCACGGATGCTGCGCACCTTTTTGGCGAGGTCGTCGTAGACCTCCGGGCGCAGGGACTGCGCGCCGTCGCACAGGGCGTGCATGGGATCGTTGTGCACCTCGATGATGAGGCCGTCCGCGCCGCAGGCCGTCGCGGCGAGCGCCATCGGCTCGACGAGGCGGGCAATGCCGGTCGCGTGGCTCGGGTCAACAATGATGGGCAGGTGCGTCAACTCCTTGAGCATGGGCACGGCCGCGAGGTCGAGCGTGTTGCGGGTGTAATCGTCGAACGTGCGGATGCCGCGCTCGCAGAGGATGACCTGCTCGTTGCCGCCGGCCATGATGTACTCGGCGCTCATGAGCAGCTCCTTGAGCGTGCTGGCAAGGCCGCGCTTGAGCAGGATGGGCTTGCGGAGCTTGCCGAGCTCGCGCAGAAGGTCGAAGTTCTGCATGTTGCGCGCGCCGACCTGAATGATATCCACGTCCTCGAACAGAGGCAGATGCTCGACGCCCATGATCTCCGTCACGATGGGCAGCCCGGTCTCCTGCCGTGCAATCTTGAGCAGCTCGAGGCCGGTGGCCTTCAGGCCCTGAAAGTCGTAGGGCGAGGTGCGGGGCTTGAACGCGCCGCCGCGCAGAATGTTCGCACCGGAGGCCTTGACGGCCTTCGCGACCGCGACGATCTGCTCCTCGGACTCGACGGAGCAGGGGCCGGCGATCATGACGAAGTTGCCGCCGCCGATCTTCACGCCGCCGACATCCACGACGGTGTCGTCCGGGTGGAACTTGCGGTTGCAGCACTTGAATGGCTCGGTCACGCGCTTGACACTGTCAACGATGCCGAGGCTGCCGATCAGATCCATATCCACGCGGGTCGTGTCGCCGACGAGGCCGAGCACGGTCTGATATTCGCCCTCGGAAATGTGGATGGTCAGGCCCTGACCCTCGAGCCAGTCGATGAGCTGCTCGCGCTTTGCGGCTTCCACGCCATGTTTGAGTACGACGATCATGATGTTTACCTCCGATGTATTTATCTGAATTTTTATTTTTGTTTTTCAAAAGAAAAATGCGGCACAGGCTCAACCTGTGCCGCATGAAACATTCTCGGGATCCGAGCTATTTTTTGCATCACAAATCAGCCTTACTATATTGTCATAGTAAAGTAATAAGCGTATGCAAAATAATAGTTACGGTTCATGATATTGCTCCGATTCTGATGAAAAATCTTGATGGTTCGAGTATAAAAACTTCGCGCACAAATGTCAACCGCAAATTTTCACAAATTCCGCATTTTTTTGTGCTCCGGCATATGGCAGATGCCCAAGATGCAGCCAAAAAGTGTGCGGGGGCGGCTGATGCCGCCCCCGCTGGGAAATTGCTGTACCGGGGATATATGAAAAAGAGGGTCAAGCGTTGACCACGTGCTCGACGTAGCCCATGAGGATCATGGCGACCTGGGCGCGGGAAGCGCTGCCCTGGGGGTCGAGGATCGTCTGCGTGCCGCGCACCGCGCCGCTGATGAGGCCGGATGCATTGGCCCACGCGAGCGCATCCTGCGCCCAGCCGGACACGCTGCCGGCATCCGGGAACACCGAGAGGTCAGCGCGCGCGCTGACGTCATAGCCCTTGCTCTGCGCGTAGTTGAAGAGGATGACGGCCGTCTGCTCGCGCGTGACGGAGCCGTCAGGATCGAAGCGGCCATTGCCGATACCGGCGACCACGCCGTTTTCTGCCGCCCAGGTGACGGCGTCGGTGTACCACGCGCCGTTCGGCACATCATCAAACGTGTTGGTGCCCTTCGGCGCGGGCTCGCCCGCGAGGCGCCACAGCACAGACACGAGCATAGCGCGCGTCATGGTCATATCCGGGGCAAAGGTCGTGGCGGTCGTGCCGGCAAAGAGACCGTTGTTGTAGGCATAGGCCGCCGCGCCGTAATACCAGCTGCCGGCGGGCACATCCGTGAACGGGAAGCGCGCGATGGCCGTCACGCCGGAGACGACATCAAAGGTATAGGTCTGCCGATCGGCATCCCACGCACCGCCGACGGCGGAGATGGTGCCGTTCTCGGCGAGGCTCCACGCGGTCAGGTCGTCCGCTGCGCGCACGGGAATACCGGCGCGCACGCTGCCGGCGGGATAGCTCGCCGCCGCGCCGTCAACCAGAACGGAAGCATTGGCAAGCACGGCGCTGCTCGCCTGCGTGCCGAGGGCACGCTGCTGCGCAGCGTTGAGAGAGGCCCCCGTGAGCGAGACGGCAATGTCCTTGTGCAGGTCGAGCGCCGCGAGCGCGTCGCTATCCAGCGTAACGGTGCCGGCTGCGAACTGCACCTGCAGGGCCGCAACGCCTGCATTGCGCGCATTGGCGATCGAGCGGCCGGCCAGGATGACCGTGTCGGCCGCGGGATCTGTGGCGTTGACCGTCACGGCCGCGCCGGACTGGGCGTCCGTGGCCGTGCGGAGCTGGCGGCTGGTGAGGAACACCGTCGCGGTGCTGCCCTGTACGTACGCCTGCGTAACGGCGGCGCTGCTGCCGGTGACCGGCAGGAGACGCACCTGCGCACTGCTGCCCTCGAGCAGGATGGTCTTGTCATTGTCGTCGGGGCAGTTGTTGTCCACGCTCATGGAGACGACGATCTTCACGAGCAGGTCGTTGAGCTGGCTCTTGAGATATTTGGTGAACAGGCCCTGGAACTTCGTGAACAGCACGCTGCCGCGGCCGAACGCGTCTCTGGCAACGATGTCGAGCACCTGATCGAGCAGTGCGCCGCTCTTGAGCTGGTCGACGCCGGACTGCACCCAAGCGGGATAATTGCCGTCGTCCTCACCGGCGAGGTTGCACTGATAGATCCAGTTGGCAAAGTCGAGCAGGTCCTTGCCGTCCGCGATCGGAACGGCGGCCACATCGTCAATGATCTGGTCGATGTTCGCCACGATCTTCGTGACCGGCCAGGTGTCATTCGGCAGATACTTGCCGAAGAAGGACTTGACGAAGTCGCCCGCGACCGTCTTGAGCATATCGGTCGAGAAGCCGAATTCCCGGGCATACTCGGTCAGGTCATCGATCACATGCGCAGTACCCGTGGTGGGATCTGTGTAATTGATGGGGCCGGCATGCGTCTTGGTGCTCACGCTCATGTAGGTGCTCGTCTCACCGCCGACGGTGCTGCGGCGCAGGTCGACAAAGCGGATCGGGCACGGATACGTCAGCGCAGAGCCGGTTTCGATGTCATAGAAGGTGTTGCCGGCCTTCGTGGTCATGGCAGCGATGTCGATCGCGTGCATATGGCCGGTGAAGACGGCGCTCATGCCGGCGTCGGCATACTCCTGCGCGATGCGCTCATAGTCGTTGACAAGGTACATGGGCAGGATGGTGGGCTCGACATCGAAGTGCGGCACCAGACCGTGGTGCTCCAGACCGATGACGAGGTCGCCGCGTGCCTTGGCAGCGGCGGTCTGCTCGATGACCCACTTTTCGAGATCGGCACTGATGGCACCGCTCGTCTCATGCTCATCATCGCCGTTGGAGGTGTTGTCCGAGCTGTAGCGGCAGGTATCCATGGCGATAATGGTCAGCCCCTCGACCGGTCGTGCAACATAGGACAGACCGCCGGCCTTGTTGCCCTCGGCCGGAGTGAAGGTCGCGATGACGGTCGGGTCGGAGTAAACAAAGTCATAAATCTGCTTGAAGTCCTCCGGCTCCGTACGCGTGGCGCGCACGGCCTTGCCGTCGGCGGTGTTGAAGTTCTTGGCATTGTAATTACGGATGTCATGGTTGCCGTTGATGACATAGATCTTCAGCCCCGGAATATCCTGCTGCAGCTGCTGCAGCTGCTTTGCCAGCGCCGCGTGGCACTCCTGCTCGCCGTCCTTGGTCAGGTCGCCGGACACGAGAAGGATGTCGGGCTTGTCCGCGCGAACTTGCTCAAACTTTTCGTGCAGGATTGCGGAGCTCTCCTTGAGCAGCTTGCGGTCGCTGTTGAGTGCATGCTCAAAGTCCGCCGTGTTGGCAATCATATCCGGCGAGAAATAGTGCAGGTCGGACATGACTGCGATCCTCAGGTTCATGTCCTGCGGCTTGTCCGCCGCAAGAGCCGGAACCGTCAGTGTGAAGACAAGGACTACCGCCAGCAGCAGCGACAGCAGTCTGCTTCCATTGTGCATTCTGGTTTTCATTTCTTCCTCCTGTTTTTTAGACTCCTACAACATTGCACGGCCCGTTGCCGTGCAACTGTATTCTTTCAAACCCGTGTAAAATCTGCAAGCCGGTTTCGGTAAAAAAGAAACCGTACCGTTCCGGCCGCCGCGGGTAATGCCACTGTATCATGTACGTGCCCGGATTGCAACCAAAATTCAACCGTTCCGGCCGATTGCGGAAAAATCCCGGTCTCCCGGCACTTTCCGCCTTGACAAGCAGGCGGTTTCGTTTTATCATAAAGTGTAACAAACACGGGGAGCCGCTTTGGCTGAGAGTAAGCATCCGCTTAGACCCGCACACCTGATTTGGACAATGCCAACGTAGGGATTCATACTGCCGGACCACAACAGCAGCACTCTTTACGGGCGCCGCTGTTTTTTCATGCAGACATTTCCGCAGAAGAAAGGAGTCATTCCTATGGAGCAAGTGCTCAAGACCATGCTCGAGAACGTGCGCGCGAAATCACCGCTCGTGCACAACATCACGAATTACGTCACTGTCAACGACGTGGCGAACGTCCTGCTGGCGGCCGGCGGCTCGCCGATCATGTCCGACGATGCCGACGACGTCGAGGACATCACAAGCATCTGCGGCGGGCTGAACATCAACATCGGCACGCTCAACAAAAACACCATCCCGTCGATGTTCCTCGCCGGGAAGAAGGCAAACGCGCTCGGACACATTGTCCTGCTCGACCCCGTGGGCGCGGGCGCGAGCCGCCTGCGCACCGACACGGCCAACCGGCTCATGCAGGAGGTGCGCTTTGACGCCGTGCGCGGCAACATCTCCGAGATCAAGACGCTCTGCACCGGCAGCGGCAGCACCAAGGGCGTGGACGCCGACGCGGTCGACGCCGTGACGGAGGCAAATCTCGACAACGGCGTGCAGCTCGTCAAGACCTTCGCCGCGCAGACCGGCTGCATCATCGCCGTGACCGGTGCGATCGATCTCGTGAGCGACGGCGAGCGCTGCTGGTGCATCCGCAACGGCCGCGCGGAGATGAGCCGCATCACCGGAACGGGCTGCCAGCTCTCGGCACTGATGACGGCGTTCCTGGTCGCAAATCCCAACCGCAAGCTCGACGCCGCGGCTGCTGCCGTATGCATGATGGGGCTCGCGGGCGAGATCGGCTGGGCGAATATGCAGCCCGGTGACGGCAACAGCACCTACCGCAACCGTATCATTGATGCGATCTTCAACATGACCGGCGACGCGCTGGAGGAAGGAGCCAAATATGAACTGCGATAACGCGTCTCTGCTGCTCTACGCCGTGACTGACCGCTCATGGCTGCACGGCCAGACGCTCTATGCGCAGGCCGAGCAGGCGCTGCAGGGCGGCGCAACGTTTTTGCAGCTGCGCGAGAAGGAGCTCGACGAGGCACATTTCAAAGAAGAAGCCATTGCGCTCAAGGCGCTGTGCAAACAGTACGGCGTGCCGTTCGTGCTCGACGACAACGTGGCGCTCGCCATCGAAACGGACGCCGACGGCGTGCACGTCGGCCAGAGCGACATGGCAGCCGGCAAAGTGCGCGAGCTCATCGGCCCGGACAAAATTCTCGGCGTGTCGGCCCAGACGGTGGACGAGGCGCTGCTGGCCGAGCGCGAGGGCGCGGACTATCTTGGCGTGGGCGCCGTGTTCCCGACCGGGACGAAGGCCGATGCCAACGCCGTGAGCTATGATACCCTGCGCGAGATCTGTGCGGCAGTGTCCATCCCGGTCATCGCCATCGGCGGTATCACGAAGGACAATGTCGCCCGGCTTTCCGGCAGCGGCATCGTCGGCGTCGCCGTCGTGAGCGCGATCTTCGCGCAGCCGGACATTCCCACCGCCACGCGCGCGCTCAAAGCCGCCGTGCGCACGGCGCTGGATCTGTAATCCCCTGCGCGCGGGCGCAGACAAGATAAAAACAGCGGCGGATCGGGGGCACCACTTTCCGTCGCTCAACAAAATTGATGCTGAAAAGGAGACAGAATATGAAAACAGCATTAACGATCGCCGGAAGCGATTCCAGCGGAGGCGCCGGTATTCAGGCCGATCTGAAAGCCATGACCATGAATGGCGTATTTGCCATGAGTGCGATCACGGCGCTGACCGCCCAGAACACGACCGGCGTACAGGGTATTTTTGAAGTGAGCCCGGCATTTCTCGGTCAGCAGATCGACAGCGTCTTTACCGACATCCGGCCTGACGCGGTGAAGATCGGCATGGTCGCGTCCTCCGGCCTTATCGAGGTCATTGCCGAGCGGCTGCAGCACTACGCAGCGACGAACATCGTCGTCGACCCCGTGATGGTCGCCACGAGCGGCGCACGGCTCATCTCCGAGGACGCCATCGCCACGCTCGAGGCGCGGCTGCTGCCGCTTGCCACCGTGCTCACGCCCAACATCCCGGAGGCGGAAGTGCTCTCCGGCCTGACCATCGCCTCTCCCGACGACATGATTGCCGCCGGAAAAGCCATCAGCGAGCGCTACGGCTGCGCCGTCCTGTGCAAGGGCGGGCACCGGCTCAACGATGCCAACGACCTCCTGTACCGCAACGGCGGCTACGAGTGGTTCAACGGCAAGCGCATCGACAACCCCAACACCCACGGCACCGGCTGCACGCTCTCGAGCGCCATCGCGGCCAACCTCGCCAAGGGCTATGATCTCGACACGGCCGTCCGACGCGCGAAGGACTACCTCTCCGGCGCACTGGCCGCCATGCTCGACCTCGGCGCCGGCTCCGGCCCGATGGACCATGCGTTCGACCTGAAGCCGGAATACCGGCAGGAGGCCTGAGCATGAAAAAAACATCTGCATTTCAAAACAGCCTCATCTGGTTCGGCGCGGCCGTATCCATCGCGGAGATCCTCACGGGCACGTACTTTGCGCCCCTCGGCTTCACGAAAGGCCTGCTCGCCATCCTCGTCGGCCACGTCATCGGCTGCGCGATGTTCTTCTTCGCGGGTCTCATCGGCGGCCGCACCGGCCGCAGCGCCATGGGCACGGTCGAGCTGAGCTTCGGCCGCATCGGCTGCCTGTTTTTTGCCGCGCTCAACGTGCTGCAGCTCGTCGGCTGGACGGCCATCATGATCTATGACGGCGCGCTGGCGACGAACACCGTGCTCGGCATCGGCAAGTGGGTGTGGTGCCTCGTCATCGGCGGGCTCATCGTCGTGTGGATCGCCGTCGGCATCAAAAACCTCGGCTGGGTCAACAAGATCGCCATGGCCGCGCTGTTCATCCTCTCGATCGTGCTGTGCGTGGTGGTATTCCGCGGCGGCACGCCCGTCACGGTGCCGGACGACAGTCTGAGCTTCGGCGCGGCGGTCGAGCTGGCCGTGGCCATGCCGCTGTCGTGGCTGCCGCTCATCTCCGACTACACGCGCGAGGCCGAAAAGCCCTTCGCCGCCACGCTCTCGAGCACGCTGACCTACGGCGTCGTGAGCTGCTGGATGTACGTCATCGGCATGGGCGCCGCCATCTTCACCGGTGAGGGCGACATCGCGCTCATTATGGTCAAGGCCGGTCTCGGCGTGGCCGCGCTGCTCATCCTCATCCTCTCGACCGTCACGACGACGTTCCTCGATGCGTACAGTGCCGGCATCTCCGCCGAGTCCCTGTCGAAGAAGATCAACGGCAAATATGCCGCGCTCATCGTGACCGTTATCGGCACGATCTGCGCCATCTGCTTCCCGATGGACGACATCACGAACTTCCTGTACCTGATCGGCTCGGTGTTCGCGCCGATGATCGCCATCCAGATCACGGACTTCTTCCTGCTTAAGCGCGGCGGTGCGAGCAGCAGGCTCGATGTGTGCAATGCCGTCGTCTGGGTGCTGGGCTTCGTGCTCTACCGCGTGCTCATGACCGTGGACATTCCGGTCGGCAACACGCTGCCCGACATGGCCGCCACAATGCTTCTGTGCGTGATCGCGCACAAACTCGTCCCCGACAAGACCAAGGCTGCCTGAAGCCTTTTGCGAAAATTGCCAAGCCGGAAACGCCCGCACGATGTGCGGGCGTTTTTGCGTCTTGAATTCCCAGTAAAGCCGTGATATTTTAAGGGCAGAGACGGAATCAGGGAGGCAGACATATGAAAGATCTCAAACCGACGTGCCGCATCGCCGTGGTGCAGGCAGCACCGGTGCTGTTTGATAAGACCGCGTGCACGGACAAGGCCGTGCGCCTGATCGCAGAGTGTGCGCGCAGCGGCGCGGAGCTGATCGTGTTCCCGGAGCTGTTCATCCCCGGCTACCCGTACGGCATGACGTTCGGCTTCACGGTCGGCGCACGCAACGAGGACGGCCGCAAGGATTGGCAGCTGTATTGTGATAACTCCATCGTCGTGCCCGGGCCGGAGACGGAGCGCCTCGCCGCGGCGGCAAAGGCCGCGGGCGCGTATGTGAGCATCGGGGTGTCGGAGCGCGACGGCGTGACGGGCACGCTCTATAACGCCAACCTCATCATCTGTCCGGACGGCACGCTCGCCCCCGTGCACCGCAAGCTCAAGCCCACGGGCGCGGAGCGCGTGGTCTGGGGCGACGCCGACCGCGGGTATTTCCCGGTCGTGGACACGCCGTGGGGCCCGATGGGCAGCCTCATCTGCTGGGAGAGCTATATGCCGCTGGCGCGCACGGCACTGTATGAAAAGGGCGTGACGCTCTACATCTCGCCGAACACGAATGACAACCCCGAGTGGCAGGCCACCGTGCAGCACATCGCGCTCGAGGGCCGGTGCTACTTCATCAACTGCGACATGGTCTTTCACCGCGCGGACTACCCCGCCGGGCTGCACTGCCCGGACGAGATCGCACGCCTGAACGGCATCCCCTGCCGCGGCGGCAGCTGCATCGTCGACCCCTACGGGCACTATGTCGTACAGCCGGTGTGGGACAGCGAGGACATTCTCTACGCCGATCTCGACATGCTGCGCGTGCCCGCGAGCCGCATGGAGCTCGACGTGTGCGGCCACTATGCGCGGCCGGACGTGCTGCACCTGACCGTGCAGGACGCATGAAAGGAGCAAGTGTATGAAGCTTGCCATGGCGCAAATGTCCATGAGCGGAAGCATGGACGAAAACCTGAAAAAATCCCTCGCCTTCTGCGACGCTGCCGCGGGCAGCGACCTGCTGTTTTTCCCGGAGGTGCAGCTCACGCCGTTTTTCCCGCAGTATGCGGGCCGGAACGTGGACGCCTACGCCGTTCCGGCGGGCAGTCCGACGGTGCAGGCCTTCGCGGACAAGGCGAAGGAGCGCGGGCTCTACCTCTCGCCGAACATGTACCTCGAGCAGGAGGGCAAACGCTATGACGCCTCCCTCTGGCTGACGCCGGAGGGGGCCTGCGCGGGCGTGGCCAAGATGGTGCACATCATGCAGGCGGCGCAGTTTTACGAGCGCGACTACTACACGCCGTCCGAGGACGGCTTTCTCGTGTTCGACGCACCGTGGGGCTGCGTCGGCATCGTGATCTGCTTTGACCGGCACCTGCCGGAGAGCATCCGCACGTGCGCGCTCAAGGGGGCGGATCTCGTCATCATTCCGACGGCGAACACAAAAGCCGAACCCATGGAACTCTTCGAGTGGGAGATCCGCGTGCAGGCGATGCAGAACCAGATCTTCGTCGCCATGTGCAACCGCGTGGGGCGTGAGGACGGGATGGACTTCGCCGGCGAGTCGCTCATCGTGCACCCGAGCGGCGACGTGATCTATAAAGCCGACGACCGTGAGCAGCTCATCGTGCAGGAGCTCGACCTCGCCGAGGCGCGGCTCTGGCGCGAGCACAAGCGCCCGTACCTCAAGCAGCGGCGACCGGAGTGCTATCTGTAAACAAAGCGAACCCCGCACCGGCTGTCTGGTGCGGGGTTCGTTTTTCGCTGTATTCATTTATACTCCGGGCATTGGTAGCGGGGCTTGCCCTGACTCTTGTGTCCGTACTCGATGGCAGACACCGGGCAGCCGCAGATGCAGGCCATACAGTGCGTGCACGCGCCGTTCCAGTGCGGCTTTCGCCCGACGATGTCGATGCCGTTGACCGGGCAGCTCAGCGCGCACTTGCCGCAGCCGATGCACGCATCCGAGACCGTGAACGGCCCGGACTTGACAAACCACTTATAAAAGATCGTGTTCACCGGGCCGGTCTTGAATCGGTCGAGCGGGCCGACCTTCGGCGCCGGGAACGGCTCGCCGCGCTGCACGCAGGCGATGCCCCCGCCGATGGACGGCTGCGCCGCCGCGATGATCTGCGCTGCCTCCTCCGCGCCGGGCACATAGAACATGGCGACATAGTTTTCCGGCATGACGACCTGCAGCACGCCCTGGTAATCGAGCCCGATGTCCGCGCACAGCGCCGCGATGCGGCTGCCGGCGTTGCCAATCTCGCTGCCGCAGGTCATGACAAAGTAGGCCTTCCGGCTGCCGGTAAAACGGCCGCGGCGGAGAAAGTCCGCGAAAATGTGCGGGATCTGCCAGCCGTACGTCGGCGAGACGAACACCCACGGCCGGTCGGAATGCAGGCCGGCGGGCGTGTCGTTTTTGATGTATTCATTCGCGGTGATGAGATCATCGCCGAGGGCGGCGGCGAAGCGCTGGGCAACATAGCGGCTGTTGCCGGTGCCGGTGTAGTAGACGATCATGATACTTCCCCCAAAGCATGGTTTTGCTCAGTATAGCACACCCGCGCCCCGATTTCCAGCCGGACATTGTGTCCGCGCGCCCGGTGTGCTACAATGGAGAAAAACACCGCGACTTATGGGAGGGACCGCATTTGTATTGGTATACCATCGGGCAGACGCTCACGCAGCAGGAGCACGCGCCCGCACCGGAGCAGCCCGCCGTCGTGCTGCTGACGTCCGAAGAGCTGTCGCACCAGCCAGCGCTGCCCGGTCTGGAGCGGACGCTGCACCACACACCGCCGGCACGCGACGCACGTGTGTGCAAAGCCGAGGTGCGCTCGGACTGTCTGGCGGGCACGCTTGTGCTGCCGCGCCAGGGCAAGGATGGCAGGCCGCTCGCCTGCGGCTATCTCGTCACGGGCACGCGCGTCGTGCTCGTGGACGACGAGAATGCGCTGCAGGGGATGCTGCGCCACATCGCCCGGGAAAAGCGCTGGACCGACGGCAGCGTCGGCCGGTTCCTCTACGACTTTTTTGAGCAGCTCATCGCCCGCGACCTGCACCAGCTCGAAAAGATCGAGGACCGCATCGAGGCGCTCGAGGACCGGGTGCTGGCCCACGAACTGGACGACTTCTCCGCGCCGATGACCGCGCTGCGCAAGGAGACCGTGGCATGGTTTCGCTACTACTCCCAGCTCGACGACGTGGCGTGTGAGCTGCACGAGAACGAAAACGGCTTTTTCACCGACAGCGAGCAGCTGCTGTTTCGCATGTTTGAGGACCGCGTCATCCGCCTGCGCGAGGAGTCGCAGCTGCTGCGTGAATCGTGCGTGCAGCTGCAGAGCCTGTTTCAGGCCGAGATCGACACGCGGCAAAACCGCATCATGCAGATCCTGACGATCGTGACGACGATCTTCCTGCCGCTGACGCTGCTCGTCGGGTGGTACGGCATGAACTTTGTCGGCATGCCGGAGCTGACGTGGAAGTACGGCTACCCCGTTGTCGTCGTCGTGAGCATCGTGACCGTGGGCATCAGCCTGTGGGTGTGCAAGAAGAAAAAGTTCTGGTGACAAAAAGCACCGGCTGAGGGAAAACCTCAGCCGGTGCTTTTTATTTCCCCGCGCGCTCGGCAAAGTGCTCCGGGTTCTCGATCGACGTCAGACGCAGCGGAAACACCTGCTGCCCGAGGTCTGTATAGGTGATGATCCACTCGCCGGAGTCGATCATCATCGCCATCGACAGCAGGTCGGCACAGTCGACCGTGCCCTGCGCATCCACCGGGAGCGCGCCGACGTTCACGCCGTCTGCATCGCCGAAATCGAGCACTTTGACCTCCAGCGTTTTCGCGTCCTTGTCGCGCGAGAGCACCTCCACGCGCAGGTAGGCATAGCCCCCGTCGAGCGGTAGGTCGCTCATGTCCGGGGCGGGCGTGGGCTCCGCCGCGCCGCCGGCGGCGCAGCCCGTGCACAGCAGCACGAACGCGAGCAAAAGGGTCAGGATACGGATATGCTTCATGCGTTTTCTCCTTTCAAACCGTCGCGGTGCAGTTTGGCCGAGCGCAGATACAGCGGGATGGCCGCCAGCTGCGCCGCCACCGACACCGCCACCATGGCCGGGATGCTCACATCGTACAGCACGCCGAGCAGCCAGCTGCCGAGAAACCAGAACACGCCGAACGCACACTCAAACACGCCATAGCCGGTAGCACGGCTGGCCTTAGGCACCATCTGCGTGACGGCGGCCTTCAGGATCGACTCCTGCGCGCCCATGCCAACGCCCCAGAGCGCAACGCCTACAAGCAGCGCGCCGACACCATAGCACGCGAACACGAACACCGCAAACGGCGCCGACAGCACCGTCGACCACACGAGCGCCTGCACGCCCTTTTTATCATACAGCAATCCGAACACCAGCGCCGCCACGGCGTCGACCAGCATGGCGCCGGCATACAGCAGCGGCAACGACCCGCTGCTGACGAGCGCGGACGTCTCCGCAAGGCCGGAGGCAAGATGCGTGTACGTGCGCGAGACGTGCATGAGCACGAGCGAATAGTCGATGAAGCCGAACGCGAACAGGCTGATGCCCGCAATGTAGAGCACGAACTCTTTTTTCATCTGGAAGGGCACGTATTCCTTCGGCTCGGGCTCAAAGTGCTCGGGATTCGGGAACTTCCGCTTCGTCACGAGCAGCAGCACGAGCGTGATCGCGCCCGGAATGGCCAGCACGGCAAAGCACGTGGAATAGACCTGAAACGTTGTGCCGTCGGTTTTGAAGAGCATCACCAGATACAGCAGCACCGGGCCGAGGAACGCCCCGATCTGGTCGAGCACCTCCTGAATGCCGAAGCTCTTGCCGACGCCCTCCTGCGAGGCGGCAAAGGACAGGATGGTGTCCTTCGCGGGCTTTTTGACGGCCTTGCCCATGCGCTGGATGACGAGCAGTGCGCACGCCCAGACCCAGCCATGCTCGCCGACGAGCGCGAGCGCCGGCACGGCCAGCACGTCGAGCACGTAGCCGACGATCGTCATCATCCAGTAGTGCTTCGTTTTATCCGTGAGTTTGCCGAACACGTAGCGCATCGAGTAGCCCACGAGCTCCCCGAGGCCGGAGATGAAGCCGATCGTCCCGGCCGAGGCGCCCAGCAGCGTCAGATACGCACCGCGGATGCTCGACGCCCCCTCGTGCGTCATGTCGGAAAACAGGCTCACGATGCCGAACAGCACCACGAACACCATGGCCTGCGAGTATTTCCGCTTCTGCTTATTCTCCATCGGTCGTCCCCTCTTTCACTGCGGCCGCCACGTTGGGAAAGCCCGCCTTGCTCTCCGCCTTGCAGCGCTGATAGAGCACGTCGAACACGCGCGCGAACTCCGCGCGCTCCTGCTCCGTGAGCGGGGCGAGCAGCCAGTCGTAAAACTGCGTCTCGACGGCGGCCTTGGAGTTTTTCAGCCGCTCGGCCTGCGCGGTGGCATAGAGGCAGCGGCTGCGGCCGTCAGCAGGGCTGGCTTCCCGGCGCAGGTAGCCCTTGGCCTCCAGACTCGCCGTCTGGCGCGCGACCGCGCCCTTGTCAAAGCCCGTGATGCGGCACACGCCCGATTGCGTGATGCCGGGGTTTTGCGGATCACATGCAGCACGTCGAACTCGCCCGGGCCGATGCCCTCGGCGCGCAGTGTGCGCACGGTGAACTTGCTCACCTCGCGTGCGATCTTCGTGATCTTCCGTTCCGTAATGTCCATAGGCCCCTCCGGCGCGAAAAAGATATAGCATCATCGAAAATAGATGATGCTGCATCTTTCTCATTTGTCAAGCCCTATTTCAGCTCGGCTGTGAACACGATCGTGCGCCCGTCGGGGCTCTCGGCGCGGATGGTGCCGCGGTGCCCCTCGGCGATGCTGCGCGCGATGGACAGCCCGATGCCGAAGCCGCCGGTCTCGGCGCTGCGGGCGGGGTCTGCGCGGTAAAAGCGGTCAAAGAGCCGGCCGAGCGCAGCCGTGTCGAGCGCGTCGCACTGATTTTCCGTGCGGATGACGACGCCGCGCCGCCCCTTTTCGAGAGAAAAGACGATGGGCGTGTCGGGCACTGCGTACTTGACGGCATTGTCGAGCAGGATGGACACGAGCTGCCGGATGGCATACTCGTCGCCGCAGTAGGTCAGGCCCGGCGTCACGCGCACGTCGAGCGTATGCCCGGCGGACGCCGCAAAGTCGCGAAACGACTCTGCCGTCTCCGCGAGCGCGTCGCTGACCGGGAAATCCGCCATCTGCAGGGGCGACGATTCCTCGTCCATGCGCGAGAGCGTGACGAGCTCGTTGACAAGCTCCGTGAGCTTTTCGGTCTGGTTTTCCGCCTTGTCGATCCACTTCTGCTGCCCGACCTCCATCTCCAGCACCTTCAGGCTCGTAGCGATGACGGTGATGGGCGTTTTGAGCTCGTGCGACGCATCGGTGATAAACTGCTTTTGCCGCTCGGACGCCTGAATGACCGGCGCGATGGCCCGGCGCGAGCAGAGCACAATAATCACATACACCAGCGCCACGCACACGGCTGCGGCGGCCAGAGACATCCACGCGAACGTCACGACCGCGTGCAGCTCCTGATAGCTGTCGAGGAAGATGGCCATCCAGCGGTCGGTGCCCGTGTGGACGACGTAGTATTTATATCCCGCCGTGTAGCCGAAGCCCGCGCCGTGGCGCAGCGCGGCGGTGAGATACTGCGCCGTGTCACCCTCGGACACGGCAGCGATGTGCGTCAGGTCCGCCTGCTCGAGATCGCCGTCGCCGTCGTAGCGCAGGACGAAATAGCGCGTGGAATACGGCGTCTCGGGTGTGAAGGGGCCGTCGGGCTTCTGCCCCGGCTTGCCCCCGTCGGGCGGGAAGTGCGGCACCGTGCCCTGATTGTCGCAGATCATGCGCAGCATCTGCGTCAGCTGCCGGTCCACGGAGACGTAGTTTGCCGCGTTCACCGTCACGCACAGCAGCAGCAAGACCCCCGCGACGGCCAGCGTCGCGATGCGGATGAAGCGTTTGCGCAGCCGCTCAATCATCACTGACCTCCAGCACATAGCCCAGCCCCCGGTTGGCGCGGATGGTCACGGTCGAACTGATGCCTTTGAGCTTCTTGCGCAGGTTCGAGATGTGCACCCAGACGACGTTGATCTCCGCGTCGCTGTCCCAGCCCCAGACGCGCTCTAAAATGCGCTCAGCCGAGAGCATGACCTTCGGCGCGCGTAGGAACAGCTCCATGACCTGAAACTCACGCCCGCTCAGGCGCACGCTCTGCCCCGCGCACGAGAGCATGCCCGTGCTGCAGTCGAGTCCCACGTCGCCGAATGTGAGCACCGTCGGCCGGTACTCACCGCCGCGGCGCAGCATGGCCCGCACGCGGCAGATGAGCTCATCGGGTGCAAAGGGCTTGGGCAGATAGTCGTCCGCCCCGGCGTTGAAGCCCGTGATGCGGTCGTCCTTCTCGGCCTTGGCCGTGAGCATCATGACCGGCGTGCGCACGCCCTCGGCGCGCAGCCGCTCGAGCACCTCGACGCCATTGAGCTTCGGCATCATGACATCGAGCACGATGGCGTCGTAGTCGCCCGTGACGGCGTATTCGTAGGCGTCGAAGCCGTTGTAGACGGTATCGACCGTGAATTGACTTTTCTCAAAAAAGACGCTCAGCGCCTCAGCGAGGTCGCGCTCGTCCTCTGCGATCAGCAGACGCATGGTGCATCACCCGGCCCTATTTTAGGAGATTTCTGTCCGGAAAGCAAGCGCTTTCACAGCGCCTCACCCGTCAGCTCCCGGCTGCAGGTAATGTTCAGGTTGCCGTTGCGGCAGCGCAGGGCATCGATGAAGGCCTTGGGCACCTGCGCGTCACGCAGTGTAACGCGGTACTGCAGCTCGTAGAGCGTGCCCATGTTGGCGGTCTTGACGCGCTCGAGCGTGTGCGCGGTGGCGTAGGTGGCAAAGAGATCGTCGAACAGGCCGTCGTAGTCGAGGTTTTCCGGGATGGTGATCCTCAGCAGGCGCTCGTCGGTGCGCCGCGTGCCGAAGCCCAGCTTCGTCAGCAGAAAGAGCACCGCCGCAATGATGACGAAAAATACCGCCGCGAGCACGACGTAGCCCATGCCGGTGGCAAGGCCGAGCGCCATGGCGAGAAAGATCACGCCGATCTCCCGCGCCGTGCCGGGCACGGAGCGAAAACGCACGAGGCTGAACGCTCCGGCGACGGCCACGCCCGCGCCGACGTTGCCGTTGACGAGCATGATGACGATCTGCACGATCGCGGGCAGAACCGCGAGCGTGACGGCAAAGCTCTGGCTGCATTTTGTGCGGTACATGCTGATGAAGGCCGTGGCGATGCCCAGCACGAGCGACACCGCCGTACAGATGAGGAAGGCCGGGAGCGTGATCCCGGACGCGAGGATGGATTCAAGCACTGCAGAGCGCCTCCTTTGAAAAGGTTTCGGTGGGAAGAATGCACGTTTTGTAGCACGCGCCGTACTTGGAAAACGACGTCTGGCGCGCACCGATGTCCGTCAGCGCGCGGCTGAGCCACAGCGGGCAGGCATCGGGGAGCTTGAGCTCCATGAGGATCTGCCCCGGCGGCAGCAGCGGCGTGCCGTAGTCGCCGCGGCGCAGGTCAAGCGCCGTGGTGCGCCAGCGGATGTCCGTGTCGAACGTGATGCGCACGGCCGGGTCGTCAATGCCTGCGAACGCCGCGCGGTCATAGGCGAGAAACACCTTCGGCTCGGCGCGGTAGGTGCGCTGGAACCATGCGATCTCGCGGCCGATCTGGCCGAGCGGCGCGGCACTTTTCCCGGTGCGCAGGAACGCCGCCGCGTCCGTGGGCGGGAGCGTGATGCGGCGCTTATAGACCACGCCGGCATACTTTTTCTTGATCTCGGCAAAGACCCCATCGCCGTCCGCCGGTACGCCGTAGCTGCGCACGCGCAGCTTTTCTTTATAGATCGGCTTTTCGAGCGACGCGCGGATGAGCCGCCAGTCATCCGTGTCATAATAGAGGTTGCAGATCGTGTAGCGTGCGTGCGCGTCGCGCTGAATATGAGGTGCAATGCGTGCGAGCAGCGCCGCCTGCTGCGCCGGCGTGAGAAAGTACTTCTGCTCGTAGCGCGCGAAGCTGTACTGCATGGTATCGGCCATATCGGTGGCCTCCTTTCTGCCGTCAGCGTACCCCCGCCGCCTAAAGAGAACCTAAAGAAAATTTCCGTTTTTCCTTTAGGCTGCCTTTAGCTTGCCGGGATATGCTGAGCGCAGAAACGAACAAGGAGGCAAACGGCATGAACCCAGCCAAGCGCATCCTGGCCGTGCTGCTGTGCGCGGCCCTGCTGATCGGTGTACTGTGCGCGTGCGGGAAAACCACCGACGCCGGCACCGATACCGATACAAATGACGATTCCATCGCGCAGCAGCTCTACGACGCAGATGTGGCCGCGCCGGATCTGACCAACGCGACTGAGATCACCCTCTCCGGGGCCGACGACGTGACCATCACGGACGGCGGCGTGTACGTGCTCACCGGTACGCTCACGGACGGACGCGTACTCGTCAACGCGCCGGGCGCGGACGTGACGCTCGTGCTGCGCGACGCCGACATCACGTGCACGGACAGCAGCGCGCTCTATATCTATAAAGCGGCGAATGTGCTCGTCTATCTCCCGGACGGCACGGCCAGCACCCTCACCGACGGCAGCAGCTACGACGACAGCGACAGCTTCTCCTCTGCCGACGATGAGGAGCCGAACGCCTGCCTGTACTCGAAAAGCGACCTTGTCATCGCGGGCGGCGGCACACTCACCGTGACGGGCAATGCCAACAACGGCATCACGGGCAAGGACACGCTGAAGATCGAGGGCACGGCCGTGAATGTCACGACGGCGAACCACGGCATCAACGGCAAGGACTGCCTCGTGCTCAAGCAGGCGAACGTGACCGTGACGAGCGGCGGCGACGCGCTGCGCGCGACCAACGACAGTGACAGCGCGCTCGGCTGCATCCTCATCGGTGCGTCCGTGCTCACGCTCACGGCGGGCGAGGACGGCATTCAGGCCGAGACGACGCTCACGCTCTTTGACACCACCGGCACCATCACCTCCGGCGGCGGCAGCAGCGCCGCCCTCGCCGACGACACGAGCGCCAAGGGCATCAAGGCCGGCACGGACATCACCGTCCGCAGCGGCAGCTACACGCTCGACTGCGCGGACGATGGTGTGCATGCAAACGGCAATGTTACCGTCTCCGGCGGCACCTTCGCCATCACGACCGGCGACGACGGCGTGCACGCGGACGAGGCCGTCACGATCACGGACGGCACGCTCAACATCCCGAAATGCTACGAGGGCATCGAGGGCCAGACCATTGACATTTCCGGCGGCACGATCGATATCGTCTCGAGCGACGATGGGCTCAACGCTGCGGGCGGCGCCGACCAGAGCGGCTTCGGCGGCCGGGGGCCGGACAGCTTCGGCGGCAGCTCCGACTGCTGCATCACAATCTCCGGCGACGCCATCCGCATCAACGCGAGCGGCGACGGCATCGACTCCAACGGTGACCTGAACGTCTCCAGCGGCGAGATCTACGTCTCCGGTCCGACGAGCGACAGCGACAGCGCCCTCGACTATGACGGCGCGGCCACCATCACGGGCGGCACCGTTGTCGCGGCCGGGTACAGCGGCATGGCGCAAAACTTTGGCGCCAACTCCACACAGGGCAGCATCCTGCTCACGTGCCAGAGCGCCTCGACCGAGACCATCCGCGTCACGGACGCGAGCGGCAACGTACTCGCGGAGTTCACGCCCGCGAAGGCCTATACCTGCGTCGTCGTGAGCACTCCGGCGCTCACGCAGGGCAGCACCTGCACCGTCACCATGGGCGGCCAGAGCACTAACGTCACGCTCGAGAGCCTCATCTACGGCAGCGGCGGTATGGGCGGCGGCATGGGCGGTCAGCCCGGCGGGGGCATGGGCACCCCGCCCGACGGCACCGGCGGCAGCATGGGCACGCCGCCCGACGGCACCGGCGGCAGCATGGGCACGCCGCCTGATGGCAACAAAGGCAGCAATATGGGCACGCCCCCGGACGGCGGCAAAGGCGGCCGCCCCGGACAATAAATCAGCTTTCTTTCTCCCTCCAAAATAGACAAAGGCACGCCCCTGCACGAAATGCGCAGGGGCGTGCTGACAACTGCCCTGTTTATGGGACAGTCCATTTGCTATCCTACAGATAATGAAACAAATTTGGGAGGGATCGCAGATGAAGCATCCGATTGGTTTTTGTGTGCAAGGATCCGCGCCGGAGGCGGTGCCCGCTCCGGCAGCACCGGCGGAAACGGCGGCCGTTCCGTCCGTCGTGCGCGTGTTTTTCCCCGAGCGCGGCCAAGCTTACAGCTATTATAACGACCGCTTTGACCTGCACGACGGCGATCTGGTCTACGTCAGCGGCAAGCTTGCCCGCCAACGCGGACAGGTGGTCGCAGTGGACTACAATTTCCGCATTCGGCTCGCGGACTACGAGCGCGTGATCGGTGCGGCGGACAGGAACGTGCGCGGCACGTTTTACGCGCTGGGCGCGCACCTCGTCACGCTGGAGCCGAACGTGCTGCCGTTCCGACAGGTACGCGGCTGGTTTCTGCCGCCGGAGGCAGACGGGGAATACGCCGTCGGGCACGGCCCTGGGCCGGTGTATGCGCTTGAGCAGCTGTCCATCCCGGCCGGCGTCGCCGAAAAAGGCCACGCATACTACATGGAAAACCGGGTGATCTACCTGTCTGTGGACGGCACGGCCGGCCGCGCCATCGTGAGCGGCTCCGTGCCGTATGAGATCACATTCACCTATGCCGACGGCTCCGTCAGCGCGCTCACCTGCGGCTGCTACGAAACGGGCCTGTGCAAGCACGGCGCCGCCGTGCTGCTGCAGCTGCGCGAAACGCTGGAGAAGATCCACGAGCACTGGCCGGATGCCCTTGCCGAGGACGGATATTTCGCCGCTGTGAGTAAGAGCGCGTTCTCTTTCTTCACGACAAGCAGCAGCAAACCCGCGAGCATCACGCTCACATAACGCAGGCCCGGGGCCGCACAATGTGCAGCCCCGGGCGCGTTGTTTGTTATTTGCCTGCAGCGGCGGACGTTTGGCCGTACACGCGCGTGTGCACGAACGTCTCCATCGCGCGCAGCTCGGAGGGCGTGCGCGCGCCGCCGGTCGTGAGCAGATACATGGGAAGCGGGCTGCCGCCTGGCGCGAGTGCCGGCTGAAAGTAGGAATAATCCGCGTTGACCGTGAAGCCGTGCCGCTCGTAAAATCCGATGCGCCGCGCGGCCAGCTCCGTCTCCGGCAACTCCGCCTCCAGGCAGGCGGGCTTATCATAGCGTGCGAGCAGCGCGTCGAGCATCTGCCCGCCGATGCCGCCATTGCGGCAGGCGGGGTCCACGGCAAAGTGCTCGAAAAAGACAAAATCGTCAAAGTCCCACAACGCCATCAGCGCCTGCACGCCGCCGGACGGCGCGCGCAGAATGTCGATCCGATAGGCGCTGTCCGATAGCAGCGCGCGCTGCCCCGCCGTGTCCCGCCGCTCCCCGGCCGGGAAGCTCTGGGAAAGCAAACGGAAAACCGCGTCAAAATCCTCCGGGCGCATGCGCTCGATGGGCATCATTCCGCGTCCTCCTTTTCCATCTCACCGCGCTCGCGGTAGCAGTCGGCGAACGTGTGCTCCACGCCGCCGGACTTGTAGCCGACCATCGTATCCAGACAGACGGAGTGAATGCTGTGAAAAATACTCTTTTCAATGTCGGGATTCTTGCGCCGCAGCTCGCGCAGCAGCAGCTTGACCTCCTGCCGCTTGGAGCTGCTGCCGTCGCTGCCGTGCGCGGCCGCGCGCTCGGTAAAGCGGCAGGCGCACTGGATGAACTCCAACCCGTTATAGCGCTGCCAGGCGATGATGTCGTCCTCGTGGATGCAGTACATGGGGCGGATGAGCTCCATGCCCGGAAAATTGCGGCTGCGCAGCTTCGGCGGCATAGCCTGCAGCTGTGAACCGTAGAACATGCCCATGACGGTCGTCTCGATGACGTCGCTGAAGTGGTGGCCGAGGGCGATCTTGTTGCAGCCGAGCTCGCGCGCCTTGCTGTAGAGATAGCCGCGGCGCATGCGCGCGCAGAGATAGCATGGCGACTGCTCGATGCCGTTCGTGACATCGAAAATATTCGTCTCGAAGATCGTGACCGGGATGTGCAGCAGCGCTGCGTTCTGCTCGATTTTCTGGCGGTTGACGGCGTTGTAGCCTGGGTCCATGACGAGGTTGACGACCTCGAACGGCACGTCGCTGTGCCGCTGCAGCAGCTGCAGGAGCTTGGCCATGAGCATGGAGTCCTTGCCGCCGGAGATGCACACCGCGATCCGGTCGCCGGGGGCGATGAGTTCGTACTGCTTGATGGCGGTGATGAACGGCGTCCAGAGCCGCTTGTGATAGGTCTTCTGGATGCTGCGCTCGATCAGCTGATAGGGTTCGAGTTGTCTGCTCATGTTGTTCGCTCCCGCTTGTAAAGAGTGCCCCTCCCTTTTGGGACTACCCGGTAGGATACCACGTCGGGGCGCGAATGGCAAGCCGCGCTTGCCAAATCCGGTGTGGGGCGCTATCATGGGACCATCTCAACCATCAGGAGGCAGCACCATGCCCAAACAGGCACTCATCATGATCGACATGCAGCGGGGCTTTCTCGACAGCGCGTCCCCGCTGTGCATCCCTGCAGCGGAGGCGACCGTTCCCGCGTGCGCGGCGCTCATCGACCGCTGTCACGCAGCCGGCATCCCGGTCATCTACGCCGTGCGGCATTACCGCAGCGACGGCTCCGATGTGGAAAAGCCGCGCGCGGCCGCGTGGGCAGCCGGCGGCAAGCCGCTCTCGGAGAACTGCGCCGCGCACCTGTCGGACGCGTTTCCGTCTGCGTTCACCGTTCTGCCGCAGGACTATGTGCTCGTAAAGCCGCGGTTCTCAGCGTTTTTCCACACCGGGCTCGACCTTATTTTGCGGCGGCTCGGCGTGCAGACCGTCCTGCTCGCCGGAACGACCACGCCCAACTGCATCCGCACGACGTGCTACGACGCGATCTCGCTCGATTATGATGCCGTCGTGCTCTCGGACTGCACCTCGTCCGTCACGGATGCCGTGCAGGCGGCGAACCTCGCCGACATGCAGCGCGTGGGCGCCGTCGTCTGTGCAAGCACGGAGCTCCCGCTCGCGGAAAGCAGCGACCGGTAAAGCCGGGCGAAAAACAAGATCCCCCTTTGTGCAGGATAATGGCTGCACAAAGGGGGATCTGTTCTGTATCCGGGGCTGCGCTCCCGATCGGTCAGGGCGCAGTCGAGATGCGTGTGATGTTCAGGCCGCGCTCGCCGACATCCACACTGCCGTCCTTGAGCGAGATGAAGGGCGAAAACGACACCTTCTCCCCGTCGGAGGCCGTGATCTCGACCGTCACGTCCGGAAAAATATCGCTGACGTTGCAGCCGATCACGAACGGGCTGCCGTCCGGTTGCTCATAAAAGATCGAACTGGTCTGCGTGATCATATCGTTGCGCAGCAGGCGCACGGTCGCGTTCGGGTCGCGCGGGATGATGAGATAAAAGTCCCCGTCCGAGATGTGGTGAACCGGCAGCTCCCTGCCGCCAAAATACGTCTGCCGGAAGAAATCCAGATCCGTCGGGGCCTGATAGCCGAGGTAGGCCGCGGCGTAGAGCTGCCCGTCCGTATACGGCAGAGTGCTCAGCGGGTCTGGCGTCGGCGTCGGCGTGGCCGCCGCCTCAGGTGCGGGGGTGGGCGTCGCGTCCGGGGTCTGGGCCGCAGTGCCGCAGCCGGCCAGCAGCAGCACGCAGAGCAAAAGGGTCGAGAGGATCGTTCGCTGTTTCATGGGTCGCCATCCTTTCTGAATCGTATGGTATGGTTACGTTTCGTGCGCGTGGTCATAGATTGGCTGGATGTCCGGCGGCAGCTGGTCCGGCAGCATGGCGTGCACGCGGTCCTCGCTGCCGTCGCGCATGGCCTGCTCGTAGTACCAGCACTTGAAGCGGATCATGTCCAGAGACTTCTGCAGGCGCTCGATCTCCGCCTCCACCCGCTCAGCCTGCTGCACAAAGAGCGCGTGCCGCTGGGGATACGTCTCGCTCCCCTGCGCGCACCAGGCCATGAACTGCTTGATTTCCTTGATCTCCAGCCCCGAGCGCTTGAGACACTCGATCACGCGCAGCGCCTCGAGCTCCTGCTCGCCGAAACGGCGGATACCCGACGTGCGCGTGAGCGCCGGAAACAGGCCCTCCTTATCATAATACCGCAGCGTGGAGACCGGCAGATCAAACCGCTCCGACACCTGACCGATCGTATACATGGGATCACCTCAAAAAAATTCACAAAAAAGTGCTTGACCTGAAGTCAGCTTCAGGTTGTATGTTTATGGTATCAGATCACAGCGGCAGTGTCAAGCCGCTCAAAAAGGAGAAGACCGATATGGCCAAGAACATTCTCATCCTCAGCACGAGCCTGCGCGCGAGCAGCAACTCCGAGGCGCTGGCAAACGCCTTCGCCGACGGGGCGCGCGCCGCCGGGCACACGGTGGAGGTCATCTCGCTGCGCGACAAGAACATCGCGTTCTGCCGCGGCTGCCTCGCCTGCCAGACGCTGGGCAGGTGCGTGATCGACGACGATGCCGTCGCCATCACGGAAAAAATGCAGCACGCGGACGTGATCGTGTTCGCCACGCCCATTTACTATTATGAAATGAGCGGTCAGCTCAAGACCCTGCTCGACCGCGCCAACGCACTCTTCCCGTCGGACTACGCGTTCCGCGACATTTACCTGCTCGCCTCGGCGACCGAGGACGAGCTGGACACGGACGAGCGCGCCATCCACGGGCTCGAGGGCTGGATCGCATGCTACGAAAAGTGCCGTCTCGCCGGGACAGTGTTCGCCGGCGGCGTGACAGAGCCGGGCGCCATCGCCGGCCACCCCGCACTCGAGACCGCCCGCGCCATGGGTGCGGCCATCGCATAAAACCGGCACAGGAGGTATGCAATCATGAACAGCACCCTGACCCTCACGCAGGAATGGGACAAGACGTTCCCGCAAAACGACGCCGTTGACCACTGCAAGGTCACGTTTCACAACCGCTTCGGCATCGAGCTTGCCGCCGATCTCTACAAGCCGAAAAATGCCGCCGGAAAGCTCGCCGCCGTGGCTGTGAGCGGCCCGTTCGGCGCCGTGAAGGAGCAAAGCTCCGGCCTGTATGCACAGGAGCTCGCCGCACGCGGCTTCCTGACCGTCGCCTTTGACCCGTCGTACACCGGCGAGAGCGGCGGCACACCGCGCTATGTCGCATCGCCCGACATCAACACTGAGGACTTTTCCGCCGCGGTCGATTTCCTGTCCGTGCGCGACGATGTGGACCCGGAGCGCATCGGCATCCTCGGCATCTGCGGCTGGGGCGGCATGGCGCTCAACGCCGCCGCCATCGACACGCGCATCAAGGCCACCGTCACGACCACGATGTACGACATGACCCGCGTGACCGCCAACGGCTATTTTGACGCCGACGACAATCCGGATGCCCGCTACGCCCTGCGTCAGGCGCTCAACGCGCAGCGCACAGCCGACTACAAAGCCGGCACATACCAGCGCGCGGGCGGCGTGGTCGACCCCGTGCCGGCCGACGCTCCGTTTTTCGTCAAGGACTACCACGACTACTACAAGACGCCGCGCGGCTACCACCCGCGCTCGCTCAACTCCACCGGCGTCTGGAACGTCACGTCCCCGCTGTCGCTGCTCAACGCAAAGCTGCTCGCCTATGCCGGTGAGATCCGCAGCGCCGTGCTCATGATCCATGGCGACAAGGCACACTCGTGCTACTTCAGCCGCGACGCCTTCACCCGGCTGCAGGGCGACAACAAGGAGCTGCTGCTCATCCCCGGCGCCGTACACACCGATCTCTACGACCAAATGGACATCATCCCGTTCGACCGCATCGAAGCATTCTATCATCAGTATCTGAAATAAGGAGGCACCAGCATGGTCAAACAGGCTGCGGGCAGAGACGCCCTGAATGATTTTGCACCCAAATTTGCCGCGCTCAACGATGACGTGCTCTTCGGCGAGGTCTGGTCGCGCGAGGGGCAGCTGCCGCTCAAGCTGCGCTCGATCGTCACGATCACAGCGCTCATCAGCAAGGGCATCACGGACAGTTCCCTCACCTATCACCTCACGACCGCAAAGCAAAACGGCGTGACCAAGACCGAAATGGCCGAGATCCTCACGCACCTTGCCTTCTACGCCGGCTGGCCGAACGCCTGGGCCGCTTTCCGGCAGGCAAAGGAGGTCTACGCCGACGACGGCACGGACGCAAACGGCGGCCTCTTCGGCCTCGGTAAGCCGAACACGGCCTATGCGCAGTATTTCACCGGTGAAAGCTTCCTCAACCCGCTGACCGACCCGGCGAAGACCGTTTTCCTCGCAAACGTCACCTTCTCCCCCGCCTGCCGCAACAACTGGCACATCCATCACGCGAAGTCCGGCGGCGGCCAGCTGCTGCTGTGCACAGACGGTCTGGGCTGGTATCAGGAGGCGGGCAAGAGCGCACAGGCCCTGCACCCCGGCGACGTGGTGACCATCCCGGCCGGGGTCAAGCACTGGCACGGCGCGCAGAAGGACTGCTGGTTCAGCCACATCGCCATCGAGTGCCCCGGCGAGGAGACGAGCAACGAGTGGCTGGAGCCCGTCACGGACGCGGAATACGCAGCGCCCGACGCCGACTGTGCACAAAACCCGTGATTTTGGGCTTCCCAGCACATATTTTCTGCATACCGCCACTTGTTCTTCCCCCTACAACCGTGGTATGATATAGCATCCGCAAAACCCGGAGCGCTTTGCGCTCCGGGTTTTGCCGATTACGATTGCAGAAAAGGCGTTTTTCCGCTGTGCAGATTCCTGAGCAGCGGGGGAGCTCGAGGGGGCAAGGCCCGCCTCGATTCCGATCTGCGGCGCAGGCAAGGATTGCTGCGCCGTCTGTCTTTTGAAAGGGTGATAATATCATGATCCACGGTTTTCTCAAAGCCTGCACGGTCTCGCCCGCGCTGCGCGTGGCCGACTGCGCGTTCAACACGCAGCAGACCATCGCCGCCATGCAGCGCGCAGCGGCGGATGGCGCGCAGCTGGCGGTGTTCCCCGAGCTGGGGCTGACCGGCTACACGTGCGGCGACCTGTTTTTCCAGCAGCCGCTCCAGCGCGCCGCGGCCAAGGGACTCGCCGCCGTGCTGGAGGCGAGCGCGGCGCTCGACCTCGTGGCGCTCGTGGGCCTGCCGGTCGCGGTGGATGGCAAGCTCTATAACTGCGCGGCCGTCGTCTGCCACGGGAAGCTGCTGGGTCTGGTACCGAAAACACACCTGCCAAACTACGGCGAGTTTTATGAAAAGCGGCAGTTCAACCCCGCGCCCGCCGGCGTGCGCACGCTGCACTTCGCCGGGCAGGAGGTGCCATTTGGCACAAAGCTGCTGTTTCGCTGCGCGGAGATGCCGGAGTTTTGCCTCGCGGCCGAGGTATGCGAGGACCTATGGGCCCCGCTGCCGCCGAGCACGCACCACGCGCTCGCGGGCGCGACCGTGATCGCGAACCTCTCGGCCAGCGACGAGACCATCGGCAAGGCCGATTATCGCCGGGCGCTCGTGGGCCAGCAGTCCGCGCGGCTGTTGTGCACGTACCTCTACGCCGACGCCGGCCACGGCGAATCGACGACCGACATGGTCTTTGCCGCGCACGACCTCATCTGCGAAAACGGCGCGCTGCTGGCAGAGTCCAGACCCTTCGGCCCCGGCTATGCCTGCACGGAGCTTGATCTCGGCCGCATGGTCAGCGAGCGCTGCCGCAGCACAACGTTCCAGCCCGAGGGCGAAGACTACCAGACGGTCATATTCCATCTGCCGCTCCGGGAGGTGCCGCTCACGCGGCCCGTCTCGCCGACGCCGTTTGTCCCGGCCGACGATGCCGCCCGCGCCGAGCGCTGTGAGCTCATCCTCGCCATGCAGGCCGACGGGCTGGCCAAACGCATCGCCCACGCACATGCAAAAACGGCCGTCATCGGCATCTCCGGCGGGCTGGACAGCAGCCTCGCCCTGCTCGTGGCCGTGCGCGCGATGAAGCAACTCGGCCGTCCGACGCAGGACGTGCTGGCCGTGACGATGCCGTGCTTCGGCACGACGCACCGCACGCGCTCCAACGCCGAGATCCTCTGTGATGAGCTGGGCGTGACCTTTCAGGAGATCCCGATCGCGCGCACCGTCCACAGTCACTTTGCCGACATTGGGCAGGACGAAGCCGTGCTCGACGTGACGTATGAAAACTGCCAGGCGCGCGTGCGCACGCTCGAGCTCATGGACCTCGCCAACCGCACGGGCGGCCTCGTCGTCGGCACCGGCGACCTGAGTGAGCTGGCCCTCGGCTGGGCCACTTACAACGGCGACCACATGAGCATGTACGGCGTGAACGCCGACGTGCCAAAAACGCTCGTGCGCCACATCGTGCGCTATGAAGCCGACGCGGCGGAAAACGAAGCTCTCCGCGCCGTGCTGCTCGACATCCTCGACACGCCGGTCAGCCCCGAACTGCTGCCGGCAAACGAAAACGGCGAGATTGCCCAGCAGACGGAGTCACTCGTGGGGCCCTACGAGCTGCACGATTTTTACCTGTACTACGTACTGCGCTTCGGCTTCGGCCCGGCGAAAATCTACCGGCTGGCGCGTCATGCGCTCGGTGACCGGTACCCGGACGATGTGCTGCTGCACTGGCTGAAAAATATCTACCGCCGCTTCTTCGTCCAGCAGTTCAAACGCAGCTGCCTGCCCGACGGGCCGAAGATTGGCTCGATCACGCTCAGTCCCCGCGGCGACTGGCGCATGCCCAGCGACGCCTGCGCTGCCGTGTGGCAGGCAGAGCTTGACCAGTTGGGATGAAAAAAAGAACATACCTATGCACAAAACCGGGAAAGCAAAGCTTTCCCGGTTTCGTGCTGAGGAGAGATTAGGAAATTGAAAATAAGGAGATCAAAAGAGAGATAGCAAATAAAACAGAATAACAGAAAAAGGTTCTAAAGAATAACAGAAAAAGAAAGAAGGGAGTATTGGATCAGTTGAGTGTCTTGCCACCGTCGCAGACAAAGTTCGCGCCGTTGACGTAGGAAGCCTCATCGGACAGGAGGAAGCAGACGACGTTGGCCATCTCTTCCGGCGTGCTGGGACGGCTCATGGTGCCGTTTTTCAGCTCGTTTTTCTCGGTGTGCACGCCCTTGGTGACTTCGTACTGGCTGAGGATGGAGTCGAGCATGTCGGTGTCCACCCAGCCGGGGGCGTAGCAGTTGATGCGCACGCCGTTGCCGCCATTTTCATTGGCCGCGTTCATGGTCATGCCCATGACGGCAAACTTGCTGGAACCGTAGCCGATCTCCAGCTGGTAGCCGCGCATGCCGGAGCAGGAACACGTATTGACGATCGCACCGCGATGCTGCGCCTGCATGATCGGCAGGCAATACTTCATGGTCAGGAACGTGCCGAAGACGTTGATGCTGTAGACCTTCTTGAAGTCGGCAAACGTGTAGTCCTCCACGCGCTCACTCGGGCCCGGGATACCGGCCATATTAGCCAGAATGTCCACCGTTCCGAACATTTCGTGGACCTTGGCAATGGCCGTTTTGACCTGCTCCTCGTCGCTGACATCGACGGACATGGCATAACAGCGGTCGGCGCCGATCGCATCGACCGTGTTCTGCAGAGCGCTGAGCCGACGTCCGAAGACGACAACCATTTTTGCGCCGTCTGCCGCCAGACGCTTGGCCACAGCAGCGCCGATGCCGCTGCCGCCGCCGGTCACGATGGCAACTCTGCCCTGAAATCGTTCGCTCATAAATAAGCTCCTTTCGTGGATCGTTAGATCTCGATATATTTTCCGGGCAATGCCCGGTTTTTTTCATGAACGGGAAATCACTCGCTGAGCATGGTCTCCAGCTGCTCGGCAAAACGCAGGCGCGCGCCGGTCTTGGCACGGATCTCGTCGGGCGTCACACCGGGCGCGATCGCCATGACCGTCAGGCAGCCGGGCTTGCAGTCGATGATGCACAGCTCGGTCACGATCGTATTCACGCAGCCGGGCGCCGTGAGCGGCAGCAAGCAGTGCTCCACGATCTTCGCATCCCCGTTTTTCGTGCAGTGCTCCATGGCGATGATGACCTTTTTGGCACCGCTGACGATATCCATCGCGCCGCCCATGCCATTGAGCTTCTTGCCGGGGATCTTCCAGTTGGCAAGGTTGCAGTCCTCATCGACCTGCAGTGCGCCGAGCACGGTCGCATCCAGGTGGCCGCCGCGTGCAATGGCAAACGCCATCGTGCTGTCAAAGCAGCAGGCACCGGGGATAAGTGTGATGACTTCGCCGCTGGCGTTGCACAGGTCCTTGTGCACGGTCTTCCAGCTGCCTTTTTCGCCGGCGCAGCTGTCCATCCAGGCGATCACGCTCTCGCGCGTTGAGAAATCCCACGGGAAGCCGCCGGCTTCTCCCGCGCCCACGCAGCCGTTTTCCGCGTGGAACAGCACCGTCATGCCCTCCGGCACATAGGTGCTCGCCAGCGTCGGAATGCCGACACCAAGGTTGACCACATCCCCGTCGTGGAACATGGCGGCGACATTCCTGGCAATGAATTCACGTTTTCCCATCAGAACATCGCTCCTTCCTTGACAACGATATAGTCCACGAAGAATCCGGGCAGCTGCACGTCATCCGGGTCGATCTCGCCGACCTCGACGAGCTGCTCGACCTCGAGGATGACCGTGTCGGCGGCCGTCGCCATCCAGGGATTGAAGTTTGCCGCCGTGAGCTTGAAGACGGCATTGCCCATGCGGTCGGCCCGATAGGCCTTGACAAGTGCGACATTGCCGCGCAGCGGCTTTTCAAAGATATACTTCTTGCCGTCAATGATCTTGGTCTCTTTGCCTTGCTCGACCTCGGTGCCGACGCCGGTGGGCGTGTAGAACCCGCCGAGGCCGGAGCCTGCGGCGCGCAGACGCTCAGCCAGCGTGCCCTGCGGCACGAACTCCAGCTCAAGCTTGCCGTCATTGATGGCATTTTCGATCACCTTGTGGCTGCCGATGAAGCTGACGACAATCTTTTTGAGCTGACCGGTCTGATACAGTACCTCCGGCCCCTGAACATAGTTCAGGCCGCCGTAGTGCATATCCTCAGACACGAGGGTCAGCCCGTCGATATCTGGACGCTTTGCCAGCGCGTACAGCAGGTGCAGCGGTGCGCCCACGTTGCCGAAGCCGCCGAACAAAACGGTGTCATTCTTTTTGATTTGATCGATCGCTGTGTCGATATCTACAACTTTGTTTTTCATAGTTTTCGGGGAGGCCGCACAGGCCCCATACCTTTCTGTGACATTCGCAGAAGTTCGCGTAAGAGAGGCCCGGCCGGCATAGACGACCGGGCCAGAGAGATGAAAAGAGATAGGTAGCTATTATCAGAATCAGAACCGGGGCATACCGGCCGGAACCGGTATGCTCCGAAAGGAAAGAATGGAATCGGGAATTACTCTGCCGCTTTGGCCGGCTCCGGCTGCTTCGGGCTCTTCTTCTGCATGAGCGTGAGGACCAGGCTCATGACAAAGCCCAGCACGAGCATACCCAGCAGGCAGGCAAAAATGATCTTATAGGCTGCGACCGGCTCGTTGGCATCGAGGATGGCGCCGAAGATCGGGTGCAGTGCCACGTCGGGCAGGTTGAAGCCGATGAGGCTGGCGATGGAGATGGCCATGCCGTTGACGCTCTGGTCGACACCGATCTCATCGAATACGGAGAACTGCACGCCCTTCATGGCCACGTCGACAAGCGCGAGGGCGAACATGAGGATCATGATGGGCACAAGCGCGCTGTTGGAAGCCGGCATCATCATGAAGGCGATCATCAGAACGATGGCGACAACGAAGCCGATGACCATGAACTTCAGGCGGCCGATCTTGTCGCAGATCGCACCGGCGATCGGAGCGCCGACCAGACGGGTGCCGTAGTTTTTCAGGGTGGCGAGGCCGCCGGAGAACGCAACGCTGACACCGAGCACGGTGGAGAAGTAAGGCGTCAGGTAGCTGCTGCCGCAGTAGAAACCGTACACACCGAAGACCATCAGGCTGAACATCCAGACCTTGGGCATCTTGAACACGCGGAAGATCTCCTTGGTGCTCGCGCGCTTTTCGTGCTCCGGCTTTTCCTTGTTTTCGGTCTCAACGGCGTCGAGCTGCGCATGATACAGGAACGCGACCAGAAGCGTCGAGACGACGGAGGCCGCAATATAGAAGATGTAGACAGCCTTCAGGGCATCGACGGAACCGCTGGTCACGCGGGCGAACACCCACAGAGCACCGAAGTTGAAGAGCATGCTGCCGATGCCGTTGAAGCCCTCAAACAGGCCGTAAAACTTGCCCTGGTCTTCCTTGGAACCGGCCATGGAAACGGCCTTGAACACCGGTGACCAGAAGGCCAGCGTGCTCGACAGGCCCATCAGGAAGAAGCACACGAGCGTCATCGTGTAGCTGCGGATGAACAGCAGCGCCATGACACTGAAGATCGCGTGCGCGACACCGGACAGGACCAGCATTTTCTTGGGCGGGAAGCGGTCGGCGATCCAGCCGCTGGGGACCGTGCTGATGATGGCTGCGACAATGTAAGCGCTCAGCGTGATGCCGATCTGCGTATTGGTAAAGCCGGTCGCCGCAACGATTGCATCATAGAAGATGTACTTGATATAAGGCAGCAGGTACATCGAGGAGTACAGGAAGGCGCATGCGAGAACGCCAACCATACCTTTCCACTTCTTCATGGGGTGAATCCTCTCTTTCAAATTAAACTTATCATTCCCGGGAGGCCCCGGAGGGGAAATTTACTTTCTCACACCGTTGCGAATGTCATGGACGGCGTCAAAGTTGCCGTTGACATAGTTCATGGCATTTTCCATGGAGTACTTGCGCACCAGATAGTCCGAGGTATCGGACCAGTAGCCGCTGTGCGGGTTGATGATGAGGTTCTTGCGCGGGGGATCCTCGATGAGCACACACTTGCTCAGATCCGGGTCTTCCGACTCGAGCATATCGATGCCGGCGCCGCGGAGAATGCCTTCGTCCAGAGCCCACTTGAGCGCGGCCTCTTCGACCATCTCGCCGCGGCCCTCGTTGATGAAGATGGGGTGCTTCTTCATCTTGGCAAAGGTCTCTTTGGTGAAGAAATACTTGTTGTCGGCCGTGAGATTCATGTGCACGGAGATGACGTCGCCCTCTGCAAGCGCGGTGTCCAGATCGACGAGCTCCACGCCCTGCTCCTTGGCGATCTCGGGCGGCAGGAACGGATCATAGGCGATGACCTTCATGCCCAGGCCCTTGCCGGCGATGCGGCCGACGTGCTGGCCGATGCGGCCGAAGCCGATGATGGCCATGGTCTGGCCCTCAACGCGCTTCATACCCGGGAACAGGCTGTAATCCCAGACCTTATCCTCCTGGATCGCACGGTTGTAGTTGATGGTGTTGCGCTGCAGGCACATCATGGAAGCAATAGCGTTCTCGGCCGTCTCCTGCGTGCAGTAGTCACGGATGGAAACCACGGCGACGCCCTTCTTGGCGGCGTACTCGAGGTTGGCGGCGTTGTAGCCGGTGGACTGGAAGGAGATCACCTTGCAGTGATCCATGGCGTCGAGCAGCTCTTCCTGGAAGTCAACATAGCTGTTGATGATGATGTCGGCATCCTTGATATCCGCGACGAACTTCTGGTTCTTCTCCGAGGTGATCGGCTGCGCCGGATCGTACTCGGATATGATGTGCGTAACGCCTTCCGGCAGGAAGCTGTCATCGACAGAATGGTCCTGCCCCATGGTTGCAGGGGTCTCTGCATAAACTAGTTTCATTTTCGTTTCCCTTTCTGTTTGCACGATTTTCTTTACTTTATTTCCTCCGGTTTTGCGTCCGGGTTTGCGAAAAAGATTTCACAGCGCTGCTTGTCCGCCTCCGTGGGTTTGGTTGTAAGCGTCATGACGAAAAACACCACGCCGGAAGACAGCAGGCCGGGCCAGAGCGCGTCGATTGCAAAGAGCTTGCCCCAGCCGAGGCCGTCGCCGACCAGCCAGAGAAGCACCACCGCCAGCGACACGATCATGCTGACAGAGGAGGCCTTTGCCGTCGGCTTCTTCCAGAACACGCCGCACACCGTCGGGAAGAACAGCGCCGATGCCTGGAACGTGAAGGCAAGCAGCAGCAGCTCGATGATGTCATACTTCCACCAGGCGAGCAGCGCGCCAATCACGCCGACGACCAGCGAGCTGACAATGCCGAGCACCATGACCTTGCGGTCCGGTGCGTCCGGCTTGATGCGATCTTTGTAAATGTCCACACTGATATTGGCCGAGCAGACGTTGATGCACACGACACCTGTCGACATGATCGCAGCGAACACACCCACCAGCACGAGGCCGGAGACGCCGACCGGGAAGAACTTTGCCACGAGGGCAGCATAAGCGCTGCTGCCGGCCGGAAGCTCGGGCAGCAGGACCTTTGCGGCCATGCCCATGATCGTGGCGCCAATTGCGATGAAGAACACACCGAGACCGGCCCAGAGGGCGCCGTCACGGGCGACCCGCTCGTTTTTGGCAGCAAAGCAGCGGGTGTAGCTGTCCATGCTGGTGAAAAACGAGAACACAGAGCTCACGCCGAGCGCAAGGATCATCGGCCAGCTGCGGCGGCCGATGTCAAACCACTCGGGAGGAAGCGTCTGCAGCTGGCTGAACCCGCCCATTGCCTTGGCAGACAGCGGGATGCCCAGCACAACCGTACCCAGGACGATGAGAATGAACTGAATCCAGGTCGTATATTTAATTGCCATCAAACCACCGATGGCGGAATATGCAATGGTGATAACGGTGCTGATGATAAAGCAGGTCGATGCGCTCCAGCCCGTGATCGTCGTCAGCATGCTGCCCATGGCAACGAGCTGACTGGCCAGGAAGCCGACATTTGCAAGAAAGCAGCAAATGATCACGATATCGCTCGAGACGCGGTCATACCGGCTCATGATCAGGCCGGGGTAAGTAATGTTTTTGAGCTTGTCGCCCAGCGTTTTTGTTACCCTGGAGAACGTAAGACCAAAGATCACGCAGCCAACTGCCAGGATCGTTACG
>QWCE01001518.1_pt1 | contig 63343 bp, 51 predicted proteins | sample 1972531 | NCBI WGS metagenome assembly QWCE01 (sample SAMN09866716, study PRJNA288562) | Human gut metagenome isolate term4_stool, whole genome shotgun sequencing...
CAGCTCGCGGTCATAGAACGCATAGCCGAGCTTCTCTGCGACCTGCTTGCCGATGCTGCGGCCGCCGCTGCCGAATTCACGGCTGATCGTAATGATATTCTTCATGACGGTTTCCCCCCGTTCTTTTACATACAGCCTGCCGAATAAGTTCCCTCTGTCCTGGCAGGTTTTCGACAGTCTGATAGAAATAGTATAGCACACAATGCGCAAAAATGCAAAATGCAGGAATAAAAATTGCAAAAAAATCACCTTGACGAAAAATTCCCTCCGGGATTTTTCGTCAGGGAAACCTTCGGCTGAGCAGATTTTTTTGACAGTCTGTTCCGTGCATCAAAAAGCCTCGCAGAGTTCGCCGCCCGCAGGCGGCGAATCAATTGAAAAATACCGCTCAGTCCGCCAGTGTGCGGGGCGTCCGCTTTTGGCGGACGATCCGTGCGCGCAGCGGACTGCGATCTCCACGTCGGAAAAGCCCGCCGGGCTTTTCCGAAAAAAATCACCCCGCCGGAGCGGAGTGATTTTGGAAAAGCTATTACAGGGCCTTCTTGGCAGTCTCGACGAGAGCGCCGAACGCAGCGGCATCCGCAATTGCGAGCTCGGAAAGGCTCTTGCGGTTCATCTCGATGCCGGACTTCTTCAGGCCGTTCATGAAGCGGGAATAGTTCATGCCATAGGGCTTGACAGCGGCGGAGATACGAGCGATCCACAGGCGGCGGAAATCTCTCTTCTTCTGCTTACGGCCGATGTAGGCATAAACGCCGGACTTCTTGACGGCCTGCTTGGCCATCTTGAAATGGGTGGACTTGGAGCCCCAGTAGGACTTCGCAAGCTTCAGGGTCTTATTTCTTCTCTTGCGCGTCATCATCGCGCCTTTTACTCTTGCCATCTTTTGAATCCTCCTATCCGATTATTTGTACGGGATCATCTTTTTGATGCTCTCGACATTGGTGACATCCGCGTAGGTCGTGCTTCTCAGGCGACGGCCGCGCTTGGTGTCCTTCTTGGTGAGGATATGGCTCTTGAACGCGTGCGCTCTCTTGACCTTACCGGTCTTGGTGAGATTGAATCTCTTCTTCGCACCGCTGTGGGTTTTGAGTTTCGGCATGATTCTTCTCCTTTGTGATTATTTTGCATTCTTCGGCGACAGGAACAGCGTCATGAACCGGCCGTCGAGCTTGGGTTTTTTATCCACGTTTGCGACTTCGGCGCATCCCTCGCCAAACCGGATCAAAAGCTGCTCGCCGATGTCGGTATGCGCCATTTCACGCCCGCGGAAGCGCACCGTGACCTTCACGCGGTTGCCTTCCTTCAGGAATTTCATCGCGTTGCGCATTTTCACATTCAGGTCGTTCGTGTCGATGCCCGGGGACATGCGGATCTCCTTGATCTCGACGACGCGCTGATTCTTCCGGGCTTCCTTTTCCTTCTTGAGCTGGTCAAAGCGGAACTTGCCGTAGTCCATGATCTTGCACACGGGGGGAACGGCGTTGGGCGAGATCTTCACAAGGTCGAGCTCCTGCTCCTCTGCCTGGGCCAGCGCCTCCTGTGCGGAGACGATGCCGAGCATGGTGCCGTCCGCTGCGATCAGGCGGATCTCCTTATCCCGGATCTCCTCATTGAGCTGATGATCTAATTTGCCGATGGTAAAGCACCTCCAAACAAAAAATTGCGGATGCCGCAGCACCCGCAACCGAACACACCGCGCCCAAAGCGCAGCGAGACTCGATATCAGACCCCTTTGCCTTCGCTTGGGGTGAGGTCGGGGCTGCCGGCCTTCTTCGTTTTGCGGAACTATTTTAGCACGGAAGTTCCGTGATGTCAAGCATGATTTTTTCTTTATCGCAGGCTTTTTCCGCAGAATCCAAACGAAAAAGTTGAATTCTCCCGAGAAATATGCTATTCTATTTAAGAAATCATCTGTCGGTCCCACAGTCTGCCTGCTGTGCCCCGACGCGGAAAGGACGGGCCATGATCGACCTGCATTGTCATATTCTCCCCGGCGTGGACGACGGCTCTCCCGACGCGGAGATCTCGCTTTCCATGGCGCGCCACGCCGCCGAGAGCGGCGTCACGGCCATTGCCGTCACGCCGCACTGCAACCTGCCCGGCTTCCGCCGCAATTACCGCGGCCCGGACTACCGCAGGCAGCTGAACGACCTGCGCGAGCTGCTGACGCAGGAAAACATTCCGCTGCGGCTGTACTCCGGCGCGGAGGTGTTTGCGGACCCCTCGAACATCCGCACACTCATTGAACAGCATGAGCTCATCACGCTCGGCGGCTCACGGTATCTGCTCGTAGAATTTGACTTTGGACTGCCCGGCTCCGTGCTGCTGCGGACGCTCGAGGCCATCGCGCAGCGCGGCCTTGTGCCCGTTGTGGCCCATCCGGAGCGCTATGACGCCGTGCAGCGCGACCCCGGCCTTGCCGCATGGTGCTTTTCCCGCGGGATGCTGCTGCAGCTGAACAAGGGCAGCCTGCTCGGTCTGCTCGGCAGCCGTGCAGAGGACACCGCCCTGCACCTGCTCTCGCACGGTCTGGCGCATGTCATCGCGAGCGACGCCCACGACGACCGCTTCCGCACAACGGGCTTCCGGTCGCTTCTGCCGGTGCTCGAGCCCATATGCCACCCCGATTATATCGCGCTGCTCCTGCACGGAAATCCCCGCAGGATCCTGCGCGATGAACCGATCCCCATTCCGCCGCTTCAATCCGACTGACCCGCAGGAGGCTTTTCATGAGGAAATTACAGATCACCCTGATCGCCCTGTTTCTGGCCGTTGCCATTGCATTCTGCGCCGTGTTCCTGCACGACCGCCTGACGGCCGATCATACCGCACCCCGCATCGTCTCGGACGGCGTTCCGCTGGAGGTCAGCGTCAATGCTACGGACGCCGAGCTCTGCGCCGGTCTGACCGCAGCGGACGACCGCGACGGCGACCTCACCGACCGCATCATCGTCCGCCGCGTCTCGCAGCTCACGGGCGCGAACAGCGCGCAGGCGACCTACACCGTGTTTGACAGCGCCTCAAACTTCTGCACGTTCACGCGGCCGATCTACTACACGGATTATCACAAGCCGCGCTTCTCCCTGTCGCAGCCGCTCGTCTACGGCGTCGGCAGCACCGTCACCCTGCTCGACCGTCTGAAGGCCGAGGATGTGCTTGACGGCGATCTCACGGACAAGATGCGCCTGACGCTCGTGAACCTGTCCGTCGGCACCGAGGGCGACTACCGCATCCGTGTGCAGGTCACAAACAGTGCGGGCGACACGTCCATGCTCTCCCTGACCGTGATGATCCGCAACCGCACGGCCCGGCATCCCGTCATCACGCTTTCGGATTACCTCGTCTATGCCACGGGAGATGAGACACCGGAGGATTACCGCAGCCTGATCGCCTCCGTGCTGCAGTCGGAGCACGGGGCGAGCGTCGATCCGTCGAAGGTCGAGATCTCCGGGAAGATCGACCACGAGCATCCGGGCAGCTATGACGTGCTCTTCTCCTATACGAACGACGCCGGCCTGGAGAGCTCCGTCATTCTGACCGTCGTCGTGGAGTAAGGGGGCAGCCATGAAAGAACAGAAAACGACCAAATGGTCCAACTTCAATCCGCTGTGCCTTGCGCGCCATGTGCTGCGCAATCTCTGGATGACCGTTCTGGCCGGGCTCATCTGCGTTATGGCGGTCTATCTGCTGCAGACGCTCGTGTCCAAGCCGAGCTATGACAGCCAGGTCACCTTCGCCGTGACGAGCCGCAGCGCCTCCGCCACAGCCTCCGGCAGCATCGCCGTGACGGACTCCGTGGCGAGCCAGTTCGGCGAGCTGCTGCAGAGCAACCCCGTCCGCACCGCCGCTGCCGCCGAAATGGGCCTGAACGCCTTCCCGGGGACGTGCAGCGTCGATGTGCCGGAGAACACGAACATCCTCATTCTGACCGTCACTGCCCCGACGCCGGAGCTTGCCTTTCGCGGGGCGCTGGCCGTGATGGACTGCTACGAAGCCTATGCGGACTTCATCCTCGCCTCGGCCGTGCTGAACCCCATCAACGGCCCGACGCTCCCGTCGCAGCCCAGCGCGCAGGCCTCGCGCGACCGTCTGCTCAGGCTGGCTGGGCCCATCGGCGCGTTGGCCATGATCGCAGTCCTGCTGCTTCTCGCCGTCTCGCAGGAGACGGTGCAGACCGTCCCCGGCGCGCGCGATCAGCTCGATACGAAGCTGCTCGCCACCCTGCGCCACGAGCGCAAGCGCGGCGCGCTGCTGCGAAATAAAAAATCCGCCCTGCTCATCTCGGACCCGACCTGCAGCTTCTATTACACCGAAACGGTCCATCAGCTCCGCGCGCAGGTGGAGCGGGCACATGAAAAGGATGGCCGGCAGGTCTTCCTCATCACGAGCTGCGCAGAGAACGAGGGCAAATCCACCGTTGCAGCCAATCTTGCCCTGTCACTGGCGCAGAAGCATCAGCGTGTGCTGCTGCTGGACGCCGACCTGCGCAAGCCTGCGCAGTCGCTGATCTTTTCGGCCTCACCTGCCCCCGGCACGGACCTTGGCTATCTCATCACGCACCGCCCGGACCGCGAGGCGCTGGAAAAGGCCATTGTCCATGATGAAGCGACCGGCCTGTCCCATCTCTATGCCGCGCCGCTGCGGCGCAGCCAGAGCGAGGCGCTCAGCCCGGATTCATTCCGTCCGCTGCTCGATGCGCTGCGCGAGAGCTATTCCTACATTCTCATCGACACGCCACCCTTCAGCTTCTTCGCCGATGCCGAGGTGCTGGCCGATGCAGCCGATGCCGCGATCCTCGTCGTCCGGCAGGACCTCGTCCCCGCCGCCGTCATTAACGACACCATCGACGATCTGAACGCCGCCCACGCCGCGCTGCTTGGCTGCGTGCTCAATAATTATCAGTCGTTCCACTTCGGCAGCCGTCTCGGCGGCTATGGCTACGGCTACGGCTATGGCAGCTACGGCGGAAAATACGGCTATTACGGCTACGGCAGCAAGCAAGGAAAGGAGGCCGCTCATGGAAGAACAGACGACGCAAGGAATTGACCTTTCCGTTTTCCTGCACAATTTCCGCCGCACCCTGCAGCACTTTTTCTGGGTCCCGATCGTGCTCGGTCTGCTGCTCGGCGGCATGACCTGGCTGCGCGCCGCGCGCAGCTATGCCCCGGTCTATCAGAGCTCCGCCGTGTTCTCCGTCAGCGCGGGCTTCTCGTCCTCGACGGATATCCTCAGCCACAGCACCTATCTCGACAGCAATGCCGCCGCGCAGCTCTCAGCCACGTTCCCCTATGTCCTGCAGAGCGATCGCATGCAGCTGCTGCTCCAGCAGGAGCTGGGCGATCAGCGTGCTCCCGTCAGCCTGTCGGCCAGCTCTGTGGCGGATGCCGCCCTGTTCACGCTGACGGCAACTGGCAGCGATCCGCAGGCCGTCTATGACACGCTGCTGGCCGCCATCGAGGTCTACCCCGCTGCGGCCACGACCATTCTGGGCGACACGCAGATTCAGGTCATTGACCAGCCGGTCGAGCCGTCCGCTGCGCCCATCAACGCCAACACGGCTCTGCAAACCGGCATCCGCCGCGGCGTCGTCGGGCTGGTCCTCGGCCTCGTCCTTGTGGCGCTGCTCTCCCTGACGCGCCGCACCGTCCACTCTGCCGAGGACCTGCACCGCCTCATCAGTCTGCCCTGTCTCTCCTCCATCCCCGCTGTGCGCCGCGGAAAGCGCACCCGCCGCGAGGCTCCCTCGCTTCTGCTGACGCATGCGGGCACCGGCTCCGACTTCTCCGAGGCCATGCGCAACCTCAGCCTGAAGCTGCAGCGCATCACCTCGAAGCACGGCGCAAAGGTCGTTCTCATCACGAGCACCGTCCCCGGCGAGGGCAAAACGACCGTTGCCTCGAACCTCGCGCTGGCGCTGGCCGCCGAGGGCAAGCGCGTCATCCTCATCGACGGCGACCTGCGCAAGCAGTCGCTCAAGCCGCTGTTCGGCATCGGCGCGCACTCCGACGGCCTTGTCGAGGTGCTCAGCGGCAAGGCGAAGAACTTCCGCCTGCTGCCTGTTCCGGATTCCGGCCTGCTGCTGCTCTCCGGCGACGGCACTGTCGCCCAGCCGCAGCGCCTGCTCGGCTCGCCGCGCATGGGCCAGATTCTGGAGCTGCTGCGGCAGAAGCTCGACTACATCCTCATCGATACGCCGCCTGCAGGCGTTCTGTCCGACGCTGCAGCGCTGGCCAAATATGCCGACGGTGCCATTTACGTCGTCCGGCAGGATATGGCAAACTCCGTCCAGATCGTCAACTCCGTCCAGTCGCTCTCCGGCGCCGTGCCGCTGTATGGCTGCGTGCTGAACTGCACGCAGGCCGGAACGACGCGCTCGGGCTATCGCTATGGCTACCGCTACGGCTATCAGTACGGCTACAGCAGCCACTACAGCCACTATAGCCACTACAGCTCCGACGCAGGCGACCGGCGCTGAGGAGGGCGGGCATGTCTCTGATTCGAAAGCTCCGCGACCGCCTGCAGGGCGCGACGCTGCACGACCTCTGGGTCGAAACGCGCTGGGTCCTGCACCACAGCAAGCGCTACCGCCGCTCCATTGCGGCCTATGTACTGCTCGGCATCGCCTCCATTGCGCTGAGCCTGCTGTCGAGTCTCTCCTCGCGTGAGCTCATCAACGCCATCGTCTATCTGCAGGGCGGCGGACGGCGCGTGCTGTTCTGCGGCGTCACCGTCGTGCTGCTGGCAGGCTCGACCATCGTGCTCAATGCTCTTGTCAGCCGTTTCAGTGCAAAGATCAACCTCCGTGTCGGCAACGAGCTGCGCGCCGAGGTCTTCGGCATGTTCCTGAACACGGACTGGGAATCCCTGCAGCAGTTCCACTCCGGCGATCTGCTCAGCCGCATCAACACGGACGTCTCGAATGTGGCGGGCAGCGTGCTTGGCTGGATCCCGTCCCTTATCCTGCGTCTGACGCAGTTTCTGGCCTCGCTGGCCGTCATTCTGGTCTACGACCCGACCATGGCAGTGCTGGCCCTGCTGAGCGCGCCCGTGACGCTGCTGCTGTCGCGGCCGCTTGTGGGAAAAATGCGCAGCTTCAACCGCGATATGCGCGCCGTCGGCAGCGAAATGACGGCCTTTCAGGAGGAAACGCTGCAGAACATCCCCGCCATCAAGGCATTCCACCTCGTCGATGCCTTCCGCGAGAGGCTCGATCGCGTGCAGGAGCGGTATTATGACACCGGCATCGCGTTTCAGCGCTTCTCCATTCTGACCTCGTCGTTCCTCTCGTCGTGCAGCATGCTTGTAAGCTACCTCTGCCTCGGCTGGGGTGCTTACCGCCTGTGGCAGGGCCGGATCGACTTCGGCACGATGGTACTGTTCCTGCAACTGGCGTCCTATCTCTCCTCGTCGCTCAGCGCGCTCATCCATCTGGTCCCCTCCGCCATCGAGGCCTCCGTCTCCGCGCGGCGCATCATGTCCGTGCTGGAGCTGCCGCGGGAGCGGCTCGACCACCCGGAGCGCGCACAGCGGCTCGTCCGCGAAGGCGTTCCGCCGGCGCTGTCGCTGCAGGGGTTGGAGTTTTCCTATCAGGGCCGCGCGCCCGTTCTGAAGCAGCTGGATCTGCAGGTGCAGCCGCATGAGATGATCGCCATCGTCGGCCCGTCCGGCAGCGGCAAGACGACGCTGTTCCGCCTGCTGCTTGGCCTGCTCCACCCGACGGGCGGCAGCGCCGTGCTGACCGGCGGCGGCGAGGCGCTGGACGTCTCTCCCTCCACGCGCTGCTGCTTTGCCTATGTGCCGCAGGACAACGTGATCTTCTCCGGCACCGTGGCCGAGACGCTCCGCCTTGTGCGGCCGGATGCCCCGGAGGAAGCCCTGTGGGCTGCGCTGCGCGCCGCCTGCGCCGAGGATTTTGTCCGCAGCCTGCCCGGCGGGCTGGACTGCCCGCTGCGCGAACGCGGCGGCTCGCTGTCCGAGGGGCAGAACCAGCGGCTGGCCATTGCGCGCGCCATTCTGGCCGATGCTCCTATCCTGCTGCTCGACGAGGTGACGTCGGCGCTTGATCTGGAGACGGAGCAGCGCGTGCTCGAGAACATCGCCGCCCTGCCCGGCAAGACGTGCATCCTCAGCACCCACCGGCCGAGCGTGCTGTCGCTGTGCAGCCGCGTTTACCGTCTGCACAATGCCGCGCTCGAGCTCCTGCCGGAGTCCGAGTGGCGCAGATTATACCGGAATAATTGACGAAAACGGACGCACCCGCGCGGGTGCGTCCGAATTTTTTCATCTGGGGCAGCTAGAGCATGCAGCGGTGTTCCCTGAGCGCCCAGCAGAGGACAATTCAATCGCAAAAGGGCACAGGTGCGCCGCCGCATTTCCCTGAATTGTCATTGCGAGGAGGCGCAGCCGACGTGGCAATCTCGCAGTGCCCGCTTGGATAACAGGGAAACCATCGGCGATATCGTAGCCGCCTTTCCGAGATTGCCGCGGCCCCTCCGGGGCCTCGCAATGCCAATTCAGGCAAGTGCCGTGGTACATCAGCACCCTTACACAGTTCAATTACCCTGTACAAGGCGGTCACTGACCGCCGCTACAGACGCAATCGGTTTGTGCGTTTTTTTACGACAGTCAGTGCGAACTGCGGTCCCCTAACTGAGATTGCCGCGTCGCTTTGCTCCTCGCAATCATCACGTTTTTTGAACACCACGATAAACGAAAATGCGGGAACGGCTCGTTCGGCAGGCGGATATCAGCCTGATGTGCCGCATCAATTTCGTGAATTTCGATCATCCATGCTCTCTTCCGGCCGTCAGACCGCCTCGATCTTGATAAGATTGGTGTTGCCGGACTTACCGTTCGTGATGCCGCCGGTCATAACAACATTGTCGCCCGGCTGCAGGTGCATCGTGTCGCGGGCGGCGCGCAGTGCATGATAGAACAGCACGTCCGTGGAGTTGAACTGCTCGCTCAGCACCGGCAGCACGCCCCACGACAGCGAGAGCTTATACCACACGCGCTTGTTCGTCGCCATGCCGACGATGTCCGTCGGTGCACGGAAGCGCGAGACCATCCGGACCGTCATGCCGGACATAGACGTCACTACGATGACCTTGGCCCCGATGTCGATGGCCATGCCGCACGTTGCGTGGGAAATGGCGTCCACGCGGTCGTGGATGACAAATTCGTTCGTGCGGAAGCGCTTGGCGTAGTCGATGTGGCGCTCCGTCTCCTCAGCGATCTCCGCCATGGTCCGCACGGTCTCCACCGGATACTTGCCCGCGGCTGACTCGCCGGAAAGCATGACGGCGCTCGTGCCGTCATAGACGGCGTTGGCCACATCGGAGATCTCCGCACGCGTCGGGCGCGGATTGTGGATCATAGATTCAAGCATTTCCGTGGCCGTGATGACGCGCTTGCCGAGCAGGCGGCACTTCGTGATGAGGTATTTCTGAATGGCGGGCAGCTCCGTAAATGGGACCTCCACGCCAAGGTCGCCGCGTGCGACCATGATGCCGTCACAGACCTCGCTGATCTCCTCAATGTTGTCCACGCCCGCGCGATTCTCGATCTTGGCGATGATGTCGATGTCCTCGCCGCCGTTGGCGTGCAGGAAGCCGCGCAGATCGAGCAGGTCCTGCTTGCACGAGACAAACGAGGCCGCGACAAAATCCACGCCGTTGCGGATGCCGAACAGAAGGTCGTCCTTGTCCTGCTCGCTGAGATAGAGCTGATGCAGGACCTTGTTCGGGAAGCTCATGCTCTTGCGGTTGGAAAGCTCGCCGCCCACGACGACGCGGCAGTGCACGTCCGTCTCCGTGAGGTCCTGCACCTCGAAGATCACAAGACCGTTGTTCACGAGCACGCGGTCACCTACGGCCAGATCATGCGGCAGGCCGGCGTAATTCACGCTGACGATCGTCTCGTCGCCCTCGACCGGGCGCGTTGTGAACGTAAAGGCATCGCCGTCATGCAGCTCGATATGCCCCGCGGCAAACGTGCCGATGCGGTACTCCGGGCCCTTCGTATCGAGCATGATGGCGATCGGCAGGCCAAGCTCCTCGCGCACCTGCTTGATCATGTCGATCTTGGCCTGATGCTCGGCATGGGTGCCGTGCGAAAAATTCAGGCGGGCCACATTCATGCCCGCGCGGCACATATCGGCAAACACGGCCGGGTCACTGCTGGCCGGGCCGATGGTACAGACGATCTTTGTTTTCCTCATAGCGATAATCCCCTTTCGCCGCATACCGCGGCATAAAAAAAGACAGGACGGCAGTCCTGTCCGATCCGTGTGCCGCACAGAAGCACGGCACAGCCGATCCAGCAGGAATAGGGCCCCACGACCCTATGACAGACTCCACCGCTCCTGCTGTCCCATATTCTCACGGGAATTATTGTAGCAGACATCCCCGCCGGTGTCAATTCCCGGTACAGAACGGAGCCGCACGAATTTCGCCGTGCAGCTCCGTGATTTTTGTTAAGAATGCCCTACTTTTGATTTTTCTCAAGCCACTTGGCCAGTGCGTCGGCCATGCCGCTGTTCACAGGCTTGTCATCCTTCTGCTGCTGCAGATACTTTGCCACATCGCGCTTGCCCGCCCCGGCACTTTTGCGCCGCTCCTGGAAGGCGGAGAGCTTTTCCCGGTAGCCGCAGACGCAGGCGAACATCTGATTCTCACCCTCGCCGCGCAGCTCCATTTTCTTGAAGCAGTTCGGGCAGCGTGCGTTCGTCACCTGCGTGACGCTTTTGCGATAGCCGCACTCGCGGTCCGGGCAGACGAGCATCTCGCCGCGCTTTCCCTTGACGAGCAGCAGGAACTTGCCGCAGTCCGGGCAGGTCTTGCGCGTCTGGTTGTCGTGGGTGTATTTCGCATCGCTTGCCTTGACGGCCGCAACGAGACGCGACGCATAGGCGCGCATTTCCTCGACGAATTTTGCGTCGCGCTCCTGTCCCTTTGCGATCCGGGCAAGGCGGTCCTCCCACTGTGCCGTGAGCGCAGCCGAGCGGAGGTCCTCCGGGGCCAGCTCCACAAGCTGCATGCCCTTGGACGTCGGGACGAGCTCCTTACCGCGCCGCTCGATATAAAATGCAGAGAACAGCTTTTCGATGATGTCCGCGCGCGTGGCAGGCGTGCCAAGGCCGCTTGTCTCCGCCAGGATCTTCTGCAGGGCCTTGTCTGTGACCTGCGCCTGCGGATGCTCCATGGCCGTCAGCAGCGTCGCCTCCGTATAGCGCGGCGGAGGCGGCGTCTTGCCCACCGCAACGGACGCGCCGAGGATCGACAGCCTCTGCCCCTGCTCCAGCGCCGGGAGTGTCTGCGGCTCGTCTTCTTCCTCGTCCTCCAGCCGGAAGCTGCGGTCATAGACCCTGCGCCAGCCCGGCTCCGAGACGATGCGGCCCTTGGCCGTGAAGTCATGGTCCCCGGCGCGCAGCGTCAGCTCGACCTCCTCATAGGCACACGGCGGCATCAGCACCGCAAGGAAGCGGCGCACGACGAGGTCATAAATATTCCGCTCCGGCCCGGAAAGCTGCCACAGATCCGGGGCCTCCTCCGTGGGGATGATGGCGTGATGATCCGTGACCTTGGCATTGTTCACCAGATATCTGGTCGAAAGCGGGCGGCGGCGCATCAGCTCCTGCGCAAAGGGCTTGTAGTCCCCTGTCATCACGGCACGCAGGCGGTCCGGCAGCGTCGGAACGACGTCGTCGGAGATATAGCGCGAGTCCGTGCGCGGATAGGTCAGCAGCTTGTGCTGCTCATAGAGGGCCTGCATAAGATTCAGCGTTTCCTTTGCGGAATAGGCGTATTTTTTATTCGCATCGCGCTGCAGCTCCGTCAGGTCATAGGCCGCAGGCGGCGGCGTCATGCGGCGCATCCGGCGCACCTGCCGGATGGTGCAGGTCCCTGTGCGGCAGGCCTCGGCGATCCGCTCGGCCAGCGCGCGGTCAAATGTGCGGCTGCTTCCGTTTGCATCGCGCCAGACGGCCGTAAAGCCCGCGAGCTTCAGCCGGACGCCGTAGAACTCCTTCGGCACGAAGCTGCGGATCTCCCGCTCCCGCGCGGCGATCAGGGCCAGCGTCGGTGTCTGCACGCGCCCGGCCGAGAGCTGCGCATTGTATTTGCACGTCAGGGCGCGCGTCACGTTCAGGCCGACGAGCCAGTCGGCCTCGCTGCGCGCCTGCGCGGAGCGGAACAGATTTTCATAGTCCGCCGCCGGGCGCAGATCTGCAAAGCCGTCGCGGATGGCCTTGTCTGTCTGGGACGAGATCCAAAGCCGCTTTGCAGGCTTGTTCCAGCCCGCCTTGGCCATGATCCAGCGCGCAACGAGCTCACCCTCGCGCCCGGCATCCGTGGCGATGATGAGGCCGGTGATGTCGCTGCGCTTCATCAGGCTCTGCACCACGCGGAACTGCCGCGCCGTCTGCGGGATGACGACGAGCTTCCTATGCTGCGGGAGCATCGGCAGGTCGGCCATGTCCCACTTCTCCCACTTTTTCTCATAGACGTCCGGGTCGGCCAGCGTGACCAGATGCCCGAGCGCCCAGGTGACAACATAGCGGTCGCCTTCCAGATAGCCCTCGCCGCCGCGCCTGCAGCCAAGCACGCGAGCCAGCTCCCGGCCGACGGAGGGCTTTTCCGCCAGAACGAGCTGTCTGCCCATCAGTCGATGACGCGGACGGCCGTGATGACCGGCTGCTCCGCTGCGGGGATCGTGCCGTTGCCGTCCGCCGGCTGCGCGTCCTTGCAGATCTGATCCACAATTTCCATACCGGACGTCACATAGCCGAAGCAGGCATACTGGCCGTCCAGATAGGTCGAATCGCTCTGCACGATGAAGAACTGTGAGCTCGCGCTGTCCATGCTGACGCTGTTGCGGGCCATGGAGATCGCGCCGCGCGTATGCGACAGGTTATTTTCCACACCGTTGGCAGAGAATTCGCCCTTGATCGTCTCATCCGAGCCGCCCATGCCGGTGCCCTCGGGGTCGCCGCCCTGGATCATGAAGCCGTCGATGATGCGGTGGAAGGTCAGGCCGTCATAGAAGCCCTCTCTTGCCAGCTTCAGGAAGTTATCAACCGTGATGGGTGCGGCGTCGCCGTCCAGCTCCACGGCGATGGTGCCGTAATCCTGCACCTCGATCTCCACATGGTGCTTTCCGGCCGAGTCGGACGTGTTGTCGTCCTTGCTGCAGGCAGCAAAGACGCAGACGGCCAGCGCCGCCGCAAGGATCAGAGAAAGCCAACGTTTCATGATAAATTCCTCCAGTTTTTATATCATTTATTTCGTTTGTTATCGGGTCGGGGCATGTCCCGACCGGCTGTACGCCTGCAGTTCGTGGAGGCTGCCGAAAAATAAAGTTCGCCTGTAGCGGCCGCCGCACTCCCCTGACGTGTCATTGCAAGGAGCGAAAGCGACGCGGCAATCTCGCAGGACCCGGATCGTGGGAAAGCGATCGGCGAAATCATAACTGCCTGCCCGAGATTGCCACGTCGGCCTCCGGCCTCCTCGCAATGACAAATCCGGTGGCCTCGCGCCACAGAACATTTGCAGCAAATATTGCCAGTCTGCATGGCGGTCACTGACCGCCGCTACCGTCAAATTTGGGGGCCGGTACATGTTCCGCCTTACTCAAACGCCGGGCCGAGGTAGGCCCGCTGCGGGAGCGGCGTTCCGTCGAGCGATTTTGCCATGCCGAAGGGCTGTGTGCCGCCAGCCGTGCGGAAGGACGCCTCCCGGCATCCGAGCTTGTCCGCCAGCGCGGCGGCGGCCTCCGGGCAGTCCGGCAGCAGCTCGCGCACGAGCAGCGTTTCGCCGTCCCGCTCCGCCGCGGCGCAGCAGACGGCATCGCCCGTCTCGATGCGGTAAAGGCCAGCCCCGCTGCTGCGGGAGATCGTTTCCTGCCAGCGCAGCAGCTCCGGCGGATAGGACAGATGGCTGTCATAGAGCTGCAGCTCGCGCAGGCTCTGCCAGCCATCCGGCGTGAGCGGCGTGATGCTGCAGTCGCCGCGCGCCGCCGGGACCGTCTCAGTCCGGCAGGTGAACACGGTCCGGTAGCCGAAGCGGGCATAGAACCCGAACAGACTCTCCTCCGCCGGGACGAGCACGGCCGCGCGGACGCCCTGCTTTGCAAGTTCCTGCTCCGCCTCCTGCAGGAGCAGGCGGCAGTGACCGCGCCCGCGCAGGGCCGGAGCCGTACAGACGGCGTAGAGATAGGCAGCAGGGACAGCGTCTCCGTCGTCGCCGACCAGCTCCGCCGGGAGCGCACACAGCATAGCAGCCGGGCTGCCGTCCGGCGCGCGGCGCAGATAGACGGGCGTGCAGTCGAACAGTGCCTGCCAGAACGCGCGCACCTCCGCCTCGGTATCGCCGAAGCAGGCCTGCCACAGCCGCGTCAGGGCGGGCAGGTCGCGTCGCGCCGCCCTCATGCGGGCAGCTCCTCTGCCAGCAGCTTCTCCAGCAGGAGGTCCGGGATATAGCTTTCCTTCGCGCGGCGCAGGCCCTCGAGGCCCATGTCGTCCTCGCGGTTCAGAAAGCGGTAGGGCGTCTCAGCGATCCGGCGGGCAAATTCGCGGTTGATCATCGGATACGGCCCGTTCATATCGGCACGGGCCTTTTCAAAGTTCACGTCAAACATATCCGGCCGGATGGGGTTGCCCATGGCGAAGGCGACGACCTCGCCCTCGACCTCCAGCACAAGACCCGTCATGCCGAGCGCATCGAAATGGTCGAATGCCAGCCCGATGGCACGCTGCTCCAACGCGTAGTCCGCGGGGTCGTTCTCCAGAAAATGCAGGCGATACCACTCGTCCGTAAAGGCGCGGCAGCGCGGCAGCTGGTCCGCAGTCAGCGGCAGGACGCGATAATCCGGGTAGGCCGCCTCAAAGCGGTTGCAGTGGTTACGCTTGGCCTGCAGCTTCTTGCCGTGCAGCTGGGCAAGCTGCTCCGTCTCGTAGACATAGTCCGCGCTGTCGCGCACGCTGTGGAAGCGAAAGCGGCCGGGACACAGCGCCTCGAGCCGGTCGCGCTCCTCGGGCAGCAGGCCGAACAGGCGCAGCGGGATGCCGCGCTCACATGCGTCCTGCCGCAGCAGCTCCAGCGTGCCCGGCAGGTCCCGGCAGCCCACGGGCCACGGGTACGTCAGGCTCCCGGAAAAATTGCTGAGGAACACGGGCGTGCCGTCCACCGACGCTACGCGCTGGTCCCCCCACAGGAAGAGATTCACAAAGGAAAACTCGCTGCCATGCCCAGCCGCAGCCTGCATCACGGGTTCGATCCATGCGCGGTCCTCCAGGCAGATGGGGCGAAAGTCCAACATAGTTTCACCACTTTCATAGAATTTTGGGATAGGATAAAGATATTTTACCATAGATCCCGCAAAATAACAAGCAGCGGTCTCTCTGCTCCGCTCCGCAATGCAGGAAAAAGCCTCGCAGCGTTCGCCGCCCGCAGTCGGCGAAGAAGGTGAGATCATTTTCTCCGGCAGCGCATACGTCGGAGAAAATACCGCTCAGTCGGCCAGTGTGCGAATTGTCCGCCCTTGGCGGGCAGTTCGTGCGCACAACAGACTGCAAACGAAGGCGGAGGCCGCCATATGGCAGCCTCCGCAGAAATCTAAAATTTTGAATTATTCGACCGTGACGGACTTGGCCAGATTGCGCGGCATATCGACATCGCAGCCGCGGGCCAGTGCGATATAGTAGGCAAAGGCCTGCAGCGGGATGACCGTCAGGCTCGGCTGCAGCAGCGGGTGCGTCTTCGGCACGATGAGGCTGCGGTCGACATACTTTTCGATCTCCCCGGCAAAGTCCTCCGTCGTCACGCCGAGGACGTGTGCGCCGCGCGCCTTGACCTCGCGGACATTGGCCATGGTCTTATCAAAGAGCTTCTCGACGGTGGCAAGGGCCACAACGAGCGTCTCCTCCTCGATGAGGGAGATGGGGCCGTGCTTCAGCTCACCTGCAGGATAGGCCTCGGAATGGACATAGGCGATCTCCTTGAGCTTCAGACTTCCCTCGAGGCAGGTCGCGCTGTCGAGGTTGCGGCCGATGAAAAACACGTCGTGGTTGTGGCTGAAGGCCTCCGCAGCCTCCTCGATCTTTGCCAGATTCTCCGGCACAAGGATCTGCGCCACCTGGTCCGGCAGGCGCTGCAGGCCCTCGAGCATGGCGGCATAGCACTCCGGCGCGAGCGTGCCGAGCTTTTCGCCGATATACATGGCCAGCAGATAGATGACGGCCAGCTGCGTGGAATAGGCCTTCGTCGTGGCAACGGCGATCTCGGGGCCGGCACAGGTGTAGATGACGTCATGCGCCGCCTTGGAAATGGCGCTGCCAACCACGTTGACAATGGCGAGCGTCCGCGCACCGCGAGCGTTTGCCTCACGCAGTGCGGCCAGTGTATCGGCGGTTTCGCCGGACTGGCTGATGATGATAACGAGCGTATCGTCGCCGAGCACCGGTTCGGAATAGCGGAACTCTGAGGCGAGCATCGGCTCGACCTGGATGCGCGTCGTGCGCTCGAGGATATACTTGGCGTGATTGCCGACATAGGACGCCGAGCCGCAGGCGACCATATAGATACGGCGCAGGCCGCGCAGATAGCCCTTATCAAGCTTTACGTCATCCAGCACAACGCGGCCGTTGCGGATCCGTGGATTGATCGTGTCGCGCAGGGCCTTGGGCTGGTCGTAAATTTCCTTGAGCATGAAGTGCGGATAGCCGCCCTTCTGCGCAGCGGACATCTCCCACTCGATGTGCTCAGGGGCCTTGCGCACGGGCGTACCGTTTGCGTCATAGAACTGCGCGGCATTCTTCGTGAACACGACCATATCGCCGTCGTTGAGATACACGACGCTGCGCGTATACGGCAGGATGGCCGGGACATCCGAGGCAATGAAGTTCTCTCCCTCGCCGAAGCCGAAGATCAGTGGACTGTCCTTCTTGACGGCGATCATGGAATCCGGCCGGTCGGCGCAGAGGATGCCGAGCGCATAGCTGCCCTCGATCCGGCCGAGCGTCAGGCGGACGGCCTTCATCAGATCGTTTTCCTGTTCATAATAGTATTCCAGCAGATTGGCGATGACCTCCGTGTCCGTCTCGGAGCGGAACGTCTTGCCCTGCTTCAGCAAGAACTCCTTCAGCGGCAGGAAATTCTCAATGATGCCGTTGTGCACGATGCAGATGCTGCCGTTCGTGGACAGCTGCGGATGCGCATTCTCGTCCGAGGGTGCGCCGTGCGTCGCCCAGCGGGTATGGCCGATGCCGAGATAGCCGGGGAGCGTCGCGCCGTTTTCCGTCTTTGTGCGCAGGACGGCCAGACGGCCCTTGGACTTGGCAAGCTTCAGCTCCCCTTCCGAAAAAACACACAGTCCAGCGGAATCATAGCCGCGATACTCCAGACGGGAAAGGCCGTCCAGCAAAATGGGAGCTGCCTGCTTCGAACCAGCATAACCAACAATTCCACACATAAAAATAACCTCCATACGTCAGGTCAGATCCATGATCTTCGGTGTCGTACGGAGATTATACACGATTGCTTTGTCAAAATCAACTGAAAATTTACTTTTTCCGCTTTTCGTCCGATTTCCCATCGAAAATGGACAATTGGAAGGGCCGTAACAGGGCGAGAGACGCCGGAATATCCGGCAACCTCTCCGCTCCGCAGGACTGCAGTGCCGCGCTTGCCGCCGATCCGTCGTCAAAGACGTAAAGCTCCGACATGCCGCGGCGCAGGTTCCACTGCGAACCGGACCAGGTCCCGCCCGTTCCCTCGGCGCACTGGGCCACAAGGGTCTTTTCGCCCATGGCGTGGATGAGGCAGTTGCGGGCCAGGGCGCGCGGCGTGGAAAACGGCAGCTCATAGCCGCCCGTGCTGCAATACAGCACGTTTTGCCGCGCGGGATGATCCAGCAGACTGTCCGGCACAAAGCAGATCACCCGGCCGCCCGCTGCAAGGCAGGCCTCCTGCGCGGCGGTGTCCGCACCGGCAGCCCCGCCGGAGACGAGCGTAAAGCCCTCGGCCGCAGCGAGCTTTCCGGCCTGCACGGCAAAGCGGCGGTTATCCGGCCGGAGCTGCCGCGAGCCGACGAGCGCAACGCAGCGCGTGCCGAGCAGGGCCGTGTCGCCGCGGCAGAACAGGGCGGGCGGGCACTCAGTCTCGCCCATGCGGCGCAGGCGCGCCGGGAAGCCGTCCGAAAGGCGCGTCAGGACCGTGATGCCCTGCGCGGCAGCGGCCTTGAGATAGCGGTGCAGCGTGTCCGTCCGGTCGAGCAGCGCCGTGATCTGCACGGCGGCCGCCTCCGGATAGCCGAGCGCCCGAAGATAGGCAGGCGTCACCTCGCCATCTCCGGCCTGACAGGTCTGCCGGACGCGCCGGGCAAGCGTGCGGTACTGCGCCGGGGTCAGCGGCACATCCTGCGTGCCGAGCGCGCAGCACAGCAGGAGCAGGCCCTCCTCCGCCGGGCGCATCAGAATCGCCTGCGGGATGTCGGGTGCTTTTCCTCTGCAGGTGCGGGCACCAGACAGCCGTATTCGTCAAAGATCATCGGAACGATGCGGAAGCCCGCAAATTTTGCGATCTCGTCCAGCTTGGCCTTCTCCGGGAACGAGCCGAGCAGCGTGAAGGAGATGCCCTTTTTCCGAGCGCGGCCCGTGCGGCCGATGCGGTGGATATAGTATTCGTTCTCCTCGGGGACGTCGTAATTGATGACGCCGTCGACGTCGTCCACGTCGATGCCGCGGGAGGCAACGTCCGTCGCGATGAGGACCGGGAGCTTGCCATGGCGGAAATCGGCCATGGTCTTTTCGCGCGTGGCCTGCTTGATGTCGCCATGCAGGCAGTCGGCGCGGATGCCCGCGCGGCGCAGGTCGTCACTCAGGCGCTGGCACATGACCTTCGTGTTGCAGAACACGATCACGCGCTCAAGCGCGCCGGAGCGTAGGATACGCAGCATAGCCTCTTCCTTCTCCAGCCGCGGGACCGTGATGGAATACTGATCGATATCAGGCTTACTCTCCTCCGTCGGGGCAACGGTGATCTCCACCTCGTCGCGCTGGTACATCCAGCTGACAGTCATGACCTCCTGCGAGATCGTCGCGGAGAACAGGCCGAGGTTCGTACGGTTCTTGATGCGGTCGAGAATTTTCGTCACATCATCGAAGAAGCCCATGTCCAGCATGCGATCCGCCTCGTCGAGAATGACGGTCTTGATGCGGTCGAGGCGCAGGTTCTTGCGGTTATAGTGGTCCATGAGGCGACCGGGCGTTGCCACGACGATCTGCGGATGCTGCTGCAGGCTGCGGATCTGCGGCTCGAGCCGCTGGCCGCCATAGACGACCGTCACACGGATATCCTTATAAAATGTGAGCAAGCCGCGCAGCTCGTCGGCGATCTGGATGGCCAGCTCGCGCGTCGGGGCCAGGATCAGGCCCTGCAGATCGTCGGACTGCGGATCGATGTGCTCGATCATCGGGATGCCAAAGGCAAACGTCTTGCCCGTTCCCGTCGGCGCCTTGGCGATGACGTCGCGCCACGCCAGCAGCGGCGGGATGGCCTCCTCCTGCACGCGCGTCGGCATTGCGACGCCCTTCTTTTCCAGCGCACGGAGGATCTCCTCGCTGACACCGAGCTCCTGAAATGTCTTTGTCGTTTCCATACCAGTTCCCCTACCTATATTCAGCTTGTCAAAAAAGTCCCTCCAGGGCTTTTTCGCCAAGCTGCTTCTGGAATTGCAAAATAAATTTTGAAGCATGATTTTGCAATTCTGCCGCTGCGGCGGGTGATCAAACGCGAAAGGACACCCTGACGGTTTCCTTTCACACTTTTCTTCCCTCCGAAACTTTTGGCTTGGCAGGTTTTTTGACAGTCTGCTATATTACCCATGCGGCGCATGCGGCGCAAAAAAGCCGAAACTCCGCATTTTCATTTCTTAGATAGTGTACCAAATCCACACCCGATTTTCAATCCTTTCCCGCATTTTTTGCCGGGTACAAAAAAAGTTTTAGCTTATCGATAGAAAAATCGCGATTTCCTTGTAGTTTTTTATTGTTATAAGTCAAAATTCAGAAAAAAATCGCAAAAAAAGTTAGTCTCTGCCTTGCAGGCTTTCTTTATTTATAGTATAATCTGAGTGATACGAGCCCGTCCACCGGCTGCGACCGGATTATTTTACAAAGGGGACCTGTTTCCATGGCAACATTTTACATAAACGGTGCCGAAGTTACCGTCGCCAAAAAGCAGAAGCTGCTGCGCTACCTGCGCGATGAGCTGCATCTCACCTCCGTAAAAGACGGCTGCAGCGAGGGCGCCTGCGGCGCATGCACCGTGCTCATCAATGGCGAGCCCTGCCGCGCCTGCGTTCCGGACACCGAGCGGCTCGACGGCAAGCACATCCTGACGGTCGAGGGTCTTTCCGACTTTGAAAAGGCTGCCTACACCTTCGCCTTCGGCGAGGCGGGCGCCGTGCAGTGCGGCTTCTGCATTCCCGGTATGGTGCTGTGCGCCAAGGCCCTGCTCGACCGCACGCCGGACCCGACGGAGGAGCAGATCCGCTGGGCCATCCGCAACAACTACTGCCGCTGCACCGGCTATGTCAAGATCGTCGAGGCCATCCGTCTGGCCGGGAAGATCCTGCGCGAAAAGAAGATCCCCCTGCCCGCCACGACGGACTGGAAGATCGGCTCCCGCGTCCAGCGTCTGGACGTCGAGGAGAAGGTCCTCGGCACCGGCAAATACCCCGACGATTACTACCCCGAAAAAATGTGCTACGGCTCCGCCGTGCGCAGCAAATATCCGCGCGCCCGCGTGCTGTCCATCGACACGTCCAAGGCGGCCGCGCTGCCCGGCGTTATCTGCGTGCTGACCGCAGCAGACGTGCCGGGCGAGAACATCATCGGACACATCGTCCACGACTGGGACGTCATGGTCCCCGTCGGCGGCGTCGTCCACTTCCTCGGAGACGCGCTGGCCCTTGTCGCGGCTGAGACGCCGGAGATTCTGGAAAAGGCCAAGAAGCTCGTCAAGGTGGAATATGAGATTTTGCCCGCCGTGCACAACCCGGAGGAGGCGGCCGCGCCCTATGCGCCGCTGGTCCACCGCAAGGGCAACCTGCTGGCGCACAAGCACGTCTCCCGCGGCAATGCCGAGGAGGCCATTGCCCACTCGAAATTTGTCGTGCAGGATCACTTCTCCACCCCGTTCACGGAGCACGCCTTCCTTGAGCCGGAATGCGCCGTGGCCGTGCCGGACGGAGACGGCATCCGCCTCTACACGACGGACCAGAGCGCCCACACCACGCTGCACGAGGTCACGATGGCCCTCGGCCTGCCGCCCGAGAAGGTCAAGATCCAGAATGCCCTCGTCGGCGGCGGCTTCGGCGGCAAGGAGGACATGACCGTCCAGCCGTTGGCCGCGCTCATCGCCTATAAGACCGGACGCGCCGTCAAGTGCAAGCTGACGCGCGCCGAGTCCCTGCTCATCCACCCGAAGCGCCATCCCTTCGAGATGGACTTCACCATGGGCGTGGACGAAAACGGTATCATCCAGGGTGTGAAGGCCAAGGTCGTTTCTGACACTGGCGCCTACGCCTCGCTGGGCGGCCCGGTGCTCGAGCGCGCCTGCACGCACGCCGCCGGTCCCTATGCCTACGAAAACTTCGAGATCGACGGCTATGCCTACTATACAAACAATCCGCCTGCCGGTGCGTTCCGCGGCTTTGGCGTCACGCAGACGTGCTTCGCCGTGGAGACGCTGCTGAACCGCGCTGCCGACCTTGTCGGCATCTCCCCGTGGGAGATCCGCTACCGCAACGCCATCCGTCCCGGCGGTGTGCTGCCGAACGGGCAGATCGTCGATGACTCTACCGGCCTTGTGGAGACGCTCCTTGCCGTAAAGGACGAATACGACAACGCCAAGGTCAAGGGCATCGCCTGCGCCATGAAGAATGCCGGCCTCGGCGTCGGCCTGCCGGACTGGGGCCGCTGCAAGCTCATCGTCGAGGGCGATTCCAAGGTCCATATCTATTCCGGCGCTTCGTGCATCGGGCAGGGCCTCGGCACCGTGCTGGTGCAGATGGTCTGCTCAAACACGAACCTCTCCCGCGACGACATCGTCTATGAGCGTTCCAACACCTGGATTGCCCCGGACTCCGGCGACACGTCCGGCTCCCGCCAGACGCTTGTGACCGGCGAGGCCTGCCGCCGCGCCTGCCTGCAGCTCCACGAGGCGCTGGCCGGAAAGTCGCTCAGCGACCTCATCGGGAAAGAATTCTACGGCGAATACCTCGCGAAGACCGACCCGCTCGGCGCGGACGTGCCGAATCCGGTCTCCCACGTCGCCTACGGCTACGCCACGCAGGTCTGCATCCTCGACGAGAAGACCGGCCTCATCCGCAAAATGATAGCCGCGCACGACGTCGGCAAGGCCATCAACCCGCTCTCCTGCGAGGGCCAGATCGAGGGCGGCGTCGTCATGTCCATGGGCTATGCCCTGACGGAGCAGTATCCCATCGACGAAAACTGCCATCCGACGGCGCGCTTCGGCACGCTCGGCCTGTTCCGTGCCCATCAGGTGCCGGAGATCAAGGCCATTGTCATCGACAAGCCGGGCCTGAACGTGGCCTGCGGCGCGATCGGCATCGGTGAGATCACCTCGATCCCCACCGCACCGGCCATTGCAGATGCCTATTACCGGCTCGACGGCGAGCCGCGCACCAGTCTGCCGCTGACCGGCACGCCCTATGCACGCAAATAACGGGGAGGTTGCATGAGATGAAAGTCAGAAAGAAGTTCCCGTCCAAGGTTGCCTGCGTCCACTGCAACGGCGGCTGCCGCGCCAACCAGAGCCCGGAGGGCTACGATCTTTGCCTCTACGGCTGCACCGGCTGCGGTGCGTGCATGGAGGTCTGCCGCTTCGGCGCGATCTCGCTGAACTCCTACGGCGTGGCCGAGGTCGACGAGAGCCGCTGCATCGGCTGCGGCGCGTGCTATCAGGCCTGCCCGCAGCGCGTCATCCACCTGCGGCTCGAGGACAACCCCATTGTCGTCCTCTGCTCGAACAAGGACGCCCGCTGCCGCGATGTCTGCGCCGTGAGCTGCATCGGCTGCGGTCTGTGCGAGCGCACCTGCCCGGCCGGAGCCATCGTCGTTTCGGAAAACCGCGCCTTTATCTACGCGGATAAGTGCCTCTCCTGCGGTATGTGCGCCATGGCCTGCCCGCGCAATGTCATCCACGACAAGCGCGGCCTGCTGACGCCCCGCCACTGAAGCCCATGCGCGTTCTGATCGATGCGGACGGCTGCCCCGTCGTCCGCGAGACCGTGCGGCAATGCGCCGCCTTCCATGTGCCGTGTCTGCTGTTCTGCGACACGGCGCATGTCTTTTCCATTCCCGGCGTGGAGGTCTTTGTTGCGGACTGCGGGCACGACAGCACGGACTATCTGCTGCTGTCGCACCTGTGCCCCGGCGACGTTGTGATCACGCAGGACTACGGCCTTGCCGCCCTGTGCCTTGCGCGCAGCGCGCAGGCCCTGCATCCGGCGGGCCATGCCTACACAAAGGACAATATCGACGCTCTGCTCACCGTTCGCGCCGAGTCCGCCCGCCTGCGCCGCGGCGGTGTCCGCCTGCACCGTACGGCTGCCCGGAAGCCCGCGCAGGACCACGCCTTTTCCGTCCTGCTCTGCCGCATTCTGTCGGAAAATACCGGGACTTGACGAATCGCCGAAAATGTGGGATAATAATAAGACGACTATGATTCGTCTATCCGACGTCCGTTTTCCGGTGCCGTCCTGCGGCAGAAGGAGTTATTTATGATTGGTTTCTATGATTACACGGTCATTCTGACCTACCTCAGCCTGCTGTCGGCCGTGACCGGCATCGGGCTGGCCGTCGCCCGCCACCCGCTGCTGGCAATCCTCTGTTTGATGTTCAGCGGCCTTTGCGATATGTTTGACGGCCGCGTCGCCCGCACGAAGAAGAACCGCACGGCGGAGCAGAAGGGCTTCGGCATTCAGATTGACTCTCTGTGCGACATCGTTGCCTTCGGCATCCTGCCCGCCGTCATCACGATCGTCGTGTGCGGCTCTGTCTGGTATGCCGTGCTGATTGCGGCGCTCTATGTGCTCGCCGGGCTCATTCGCCTTGCCTATTTCAACGTGACGGAGGAGCTGCGTCAGCAGGAGACGGACGAGTGCCGCAAGACCTACACGGGCCTTCCCATCACCTCAGCCGCGCTCATTTTCCCGTTTTTCTTCTGCTTCCTCGATATTTTCCAGCGTGCCGCGATCCTGCATGGGGCGCTGCTCGTTGTTATGGCGCTGACTGGCGCCAGCTTTGTGATGCCGTTCCATATCCGCAAGCCGCGCTCCAAGGAGCAGTGGGCGCTGCTCGGCATCGGCCTTGTGATCGCCGCAGGCTGCATCTTTGTCTGGGTGCGTTTCCGCATGAGGATCGTGCGATGAAGAGGCTGCTGCTCATTCTGAACCCCTGCTCGGGAAAAAAGCGCGCGAACCGCGCGCTGGCGGAGATCGTCAGCATTTTCAACCGCGGCGGCTACGACGTCACGGTCTATACAACGGCTGCCCGCGGCGACGCAACGCAGGTCGCAGCATCCCGCTGCCGCGAATTCGACTGCGTGGTCTGCGCAGGCGGCGACGGCACATTCAATGAGGTTGTCTCCGGTGTCTATGCGGCCGGAAGCGAAACGCCCATCGGCTATATCCCCGCAGGCAGCACGAACGACTTTGCCAGCAGCATGCACCTGTCGCGCAACCTGCTGCAGGCCGCGCGCGACATCGTCGAGGGCGAGCCGCACACACTGGACCTCGGCAGCTTCAACGGCCGCTGCTTCTCCTATGTCGCCTCGTTCGGCGCGTTCACCCGCGCATCCTACGCCACGTCGCAGAGCGTGAAAAATGCGCTGGGCCATCTGGCCTATGTGCTCGGCGGCATCAAGGAGCTGCCGTCCATCCGCAGCCGCCATGTGCGCTTTCTGCTCGACCACGAGACCGTGCTCGAGGACGACTATATCTTCGGCGCCATCAGCAACTCCACATCCGTTGCGGGCATTCTGACGCTCTCCCCGGAGATCGTGGACATGAACGACGGCGTGTTCGAGCTGCTGCTCGTGCGCAAGCCGCAGAGCCTGATGGAGCTGAGCGACTGCGTGCTGGCCCTGACGACGCAGGATTACCACACGCCCATGCTGACGTTCACGAGCGCCAGCCATCTGGAGATCGACGCCCCCGCCGACATGGATTGGACGCTCGACGGCGAGCAGGCCAAGGGGCAGGCGCACTGCGTCGCAGAGAACCTGCACAATGCTGTGCGAGTCATCGTAAACCCCGCCACCAATCCCAGCGCCGCAGAATAAAACCGGCCCCTGCAACCGTCATGCGATTGCAGGGGCTTTTTTCGGGAGAACGCTATGAAAAATACCACGCTTTGCTATCTGGAGCAGAACGGGAGTTGGCTCCTGCTGCACCGCAACAAAAAGAAAAACGATCCGAATCACGACAAGTGGATCGGCATCGGTGGAAAATTCGAGGAAAACGAAAGCCCGGACGACTGCGTCCGCCGCGAATTCCGCGAGGAGACGGGACTGGAGCTGACAAAATACCGCTACTGCGGCATCGTGACCTTCGTCAGCGACTGCTGGGAGGGCGAATACATGCACCTGTTCCACGCCTCGGCCTGCCGCGGAACCCTGCGGGACTGCGACGAGGGCGAGCTGGCGTGGATCCCGGAGACACAGTTCGCCGCCCTGCCGCAGTGGGAGGGGGACCGCATTTTCCTGCGCCTTATGCGGGAGCATACGCCGTTTTTTTCGCTGAAGCTCCGCTACGAGGGCGACCGGCTGGCAGAAACCGTTCTGAACGGCCGCCCGATGGATTGACACCCACATCCCGTTATGCTATAATCAACTTGCATTCTTTGCAAAGAAGAAAGGAAGAAAATCATGAAACATGTAAAGTCTCTCGCACTGTGCCTGCTGGCGCTGGCCCTTGTCCTTGCGCTCGCCGGCTGCGGCGGCGGCAAGTCCGACCTGCCCGGTACCTACAAGATCGATCTCGATCTGGCCCCTGCCCTGAACTCCGCCATGACCCAGCTCGGCCTTGCCGAAGAGGATCTGGCCGACCTGACCCTGCCCGTTCCCTACACTCTGACGCTGGGCGAAGACGGCACCTATTCCATGCAGGCCGACAAGGAAGCCACCGTTACCGCGCTGCACACCTATCTGCAGGGCTGCGGCTCCGCCATTGAGGCGGTGCTCTACAAGACCGCCGAGGAATCCGGACTGTCCCGCGAGGACTACGACGCTGCCTTCGAGCAGAGCACCGGCTCCAGCGTTTCGGACTATGTCGCCGAGCAGATCAGCCGGCTCGACGAAGAGTCCCTGCTGAGCTCTCTGGAAGAGGACGAGGAGTCCGGCGTCTATAAGGCAGCTGACGGCAAGCTCTATTTTGAGGAGCAGGAAGCCGACTTCTCCGAAGAGGACTATGTTTCCTACACGCTCGAGGGCGGCAAGCTGACCTTCACGTCCGTCACGGGCGACGCGATGGACCTGCAGTCTCTCAGCGAGATGCTGGGCGATCTGTTCCCCATGGTCTTCACGAAGCAGTAAAACCCACATAAAACGGCCGGAGCGCTGAGCGCTCCGGCCAATTAACTGTATGGAAAGCCCTTTGGGCTTTCCATACAAAGGAACTACAGTCCGCTGCGCGCACGATCGTCCGCCTTTGCCGGACGATCCGCACACTGGCGGACTGCGCAGTATTTTTCTCCGACGTACACGCCGCCGGAGAAAATGATCCGATTTGATTCGCCGCCTGCGGGCGGCGAACTCTGCGAGGCTTTTTGGACACACCGTCGGCTGGAGAAATACATACTCCGGCCGTTTTTTTCTGTCAGACCCGCGCAGGGACGCCCGCGTGGACGCTGTAGGAAGTCACATTCCGGATGGTCTCGCCGTCGATCTGCAGCGCACAGGGGCGGTCAAAGCGCACCTCGATGTCATGACCCGTCAGGATCTCGACCATTTCCGTGTGCTTTACATGGCCGCCCTTGAAAATGGACGGGAATACCGCCAGCGTCTTGATCTTGCCGCTGCCGTGCATGACGCACACGCTGACCTTGCCCTCAGCATTGCCGCGATGCTGGTCCGGCGTAACCATCATGCCGCCGCCGTAAAAGCGGCCGTTCATCGTCGGCGCGAGCCAGACGCGGCGATAGCGCTTCGTCTTGCCGTCGACCGTGACCTCGGCGTTAGCCGGGTGGAAGTGAAACAGCAGGCCCTTGATGGCGATGGCCGTATAATTCACGGGCTTGTCGGCCTTGCCGCGCAGAGCGTCGCCGACCTCGCAGCAGTAGCCGTCAATGCCGTAGCCGATGCCGTTGAGGAAGCGCCAGTGCTTTCCGTTCACCGTGACCGTGGGCAGATCGCGCAGATACTGCGCCACAGGGACCGGGTCCGCGCCCTTCTCGAGGCCAAGGTCATGCAGGAAGTCGTTTCCGCTGCCGGTGGCGAAATAATAGAGCTGCTCCGGGAGGGCCATACCGTTCGTGTCGTTGAGGAAGCGGTTCAGCGTGCCGTCGCCGCCCGCGATGATAAGGGACGCATCCGCCGGGAGCGTGCCGAGCCAGGCCGCATAGTCGCTGATCGTTGTCATATCGGTATAGGAAAACGTCTCCTCCGGGAAGCGCGCGTCCAGAGCGCGTGTCTGCTGCGCACCGCTGCCGTTTCCGGCCTGCGGATTAAAAAGCACATATTGCATACCGTTCTCTCTCCTTTTGGCATTTTTAAGGAACCTCTGATTAAATTGCAAGAGCGGTCAGCGAGGGATTTTGTTCCAAATTGAGGTTTGAAAATTGCAGGAATACTTTGTGTACCCGCAAGGGGCATGCCGCATCCGTAAGGCGGCAAAGCCGCCAACGGCTGCGCAATATTTCAAGATTTTCAAACCGCGCCGCAGTCGATTTATTCAGAGGTTCCTTAATTATTATATCGGAGAAATTTCGGCAAATCAACGGTCACTTTCGGCAGAATGTAACAGAAGCGTACGCTTCGGCCTCCAGCAGAAGCGGCTCCGCGCGTGGGCCGAGCGCCGCAGTGAGATACCCGAGCTCGTCCGAAATGGCCTGCCCGTGCATCACATGCCACGCCCCGGCATCGCTGCCGAGGCCGATGCGGCCGCCGTGCGCGGCGACAAAGCGGACGGCCTCCTGCTGCTGGGCGAGCAGGCGCTTCAGCACGGCATCGGGATAGCGCCCGCTGCCGATCAGGTTCCCGATGGTCGAGAGCGTCGGCACCCACAGCGTGCGCTGCTGCGCCATGCGGAGCAGTACGCTCTCAGAGAGGTAGGCCCCGTGCTCGATGGAGTCCACCCCCGCCTGCAGGGCCGCCGTAACGGCGCGGTCGCCGTTCGCATGCGCCATAACGGCAAATCCAGCCGCATGGGCCAGCTTGATCATCCGGCGGATGTCCTGCGGCTCCGGCCCCGGCTCCGTCAGGACGCCGAAGTGGTCAAAATCGATGAGGCCGGAGATCATGAGCTTGATGAAGTCCGCCCGCTTCTCCCCTGCCTCGTCCAGCAGGGCGCGGTATTCGTCTTCCGTATCGAAGCCGCGGCCGATGAAGGCCCCATAGTGCCCGCGGCGGTAGATGGGAAAGGCTGGACTGCGGTAATCGATGCCGTATTCCCCCGCCAGCTCCCGCGCCCGCAGGCTGACGCCCCAGGCGTCCCCGCCGTCGCGCAGGAGGCAGACCCCGCGCGCCTGATAATCAGACAGCCGCGCGCGGACGAGGCCGTCAAGCGGATGCTCCTTCTGCGCGTCGATGGCGGCGCGATAATACACGCCGTCGAGGATCATATGGATATGCAGATCGCCGAACATGGTTTTTCCTCCCGAAATATCGGTGGGGCTGCCGTTAACAGCAGCCCTACCCGAGCGTGTCGAAAAAGCCTTTTCGACACGCTCTCAAACGAGACCCGTTTCACTGGGCTCTCGTTTGAAAAGGCTGCGGCTCGCGGCAGCGCACGAAGGGTTGCGAGCGCAAACTCTGCGAGGCTCTTTATACAAACTGAGGAAACTCTGACGATTTCCTTTGCCTTCAGCTGGGAAGGCTTTTCGACAGACTGCGGTGGGGCTGCCGTTAACAGCAGCCCCACCCGGAATATTGGAACTTTTGGCACAGAAGCACGTCTTACAGGTGCAGCACGCGTTCCTTGATCTCCTGCGTTCTGCCCTGATTCCAGAACTGCGTGCCGATGTAGCCGCAGGTGCGGCGGGCGACATTCATCTTGCTCTGGTCGGTGTTGCCGCAGTTCGGGCAGGTCCAGACGAGCTTGCCATCCGTGTCCTCCAGCACCTCGATCTCGCCGTCGTAGCCGCAGACCTGGCAATAATCGGACTTTGTGTTCAGCTCGGCATACATGATGTTGTCATAGATGAACTTCATGACCTCGAGCACGGCGTCGATGTTGTTCTGCATATCCGGCACCTCGACATAGCTGATGGCGCCGCCGGGCGAAAGGGCCTGGAACTGCGACTCAAAGGCCAGCTTGTCGAAGGCGTTGATCTTCTCCGTCACATGGATGTGATAGGAGTTCGTGATATAGCTCTTGTCCGTCACGCCGGGGACGATGCCAAAGCGCTTCTGCAGGCACTTGGCAAATTTGTAGGTCGTGGATTCCAGCGGCGTGCCATAGAGGCTGAAGTCGATGTGCGTCTCCGCGCGCCACTTGGCGCAGGCCGCGTTCAGATAGCGCATAACATCCAGCGCAAACGGCGTCGCCGAGGGATCGGTGTGGGACTTGCCCGTCATATACTTCACGCACTCATACAGGCCCGCATAGCCGAGCGAGATGGTCGAATAGCCGTTGTAGAGCAGCTTGTCGATGGGCTCGCCCTTCGGCAGGCGCGCCAGCGCGCCATACTGCCACAGGATGGGGGCTGCGTCGGACAGCGTGCCCTTCAGGCGCTCGTGACGGCACATCAGCGCGCGGTAGCACAGATCCAGCCGCTCGTCAAAAATCTTCCAGAACTTGTCCATTTCCTTGCCGGAGGACAGCGCCACATCGACAAGGTTCAGCGTCACGACGCCCTGGTTGAAGCGGCCGTAATACTTCGGCTTGCCCGGCTCATAGTTCCCGGCGTTGGCCACATTGTCCCAGCCGTTGCCGGAGGAATCCGGCGTCAGGAAGCTGCGGCAGCCCATGCAGGTGTAGACATCGCCGTTGCCCGGCGTCTCGCCCTTCGAGAGCTTGAGCTCGCGCATTTTCTTCTCGGAGATATAGTCCGGCACCATGCGGCGCGCCGTGCACTCCGCAGCCAGCCGCGTCAGGTAGAAATACTTCGAATCCTCGTGGATGTTGTCCTCCTCGAGCACATAGATGAGCTTCGGGAAGGCCGGGGTGATCCAGACGCCCTTCTCATTCTTCACGCCCTGATAGCGCTGACGGAGCGTCTCCTCGATGATGATGGCAAGATCGTGCTTCTCCTGCGGATTACGTGCCTCGCCGAGGTACATGAACACCGTGATGAACGGCGCCTGGCCGTTCGTCGTCATGAGCGTGACGACCTGATACTGGATGGTCTGCACGCCGCGCTTGATCTCCTCGCGCAGGCGCTCCTCGACGATCTTGGAAATACGCTCCTCCGCGGCCTCGGCCCCGAGCTCACGGATCTCGCGCACCACACTCTCGCGGATCTTCCGGCGGCTGACGTCCACGAACGGGGCCAGATGCGTCAGAGAGATGGACTGACCGCCATACTGGTTCGAGGCGATCTGCGCGATGATCTGCGTGGCGATGTTGCAGGCCGTGGAGAAGGAATGCGGCTTTTCGATGAGCGTGCCGGAGATGACCGTGCCGTTCTGCAGCATGTCCTCGAGATTGACGAGGTCGCAGTTGTGCATATGCTGGGCATAGTAATCCGCATCGTGGAAGTGGATGATACCGGCCTCATGCGCCTCGACGATGTCGCGCGGCAGCAGGATGCGGCGCGTGATATCCTTCGAGACCTCGCCCGCCATATAGTCGCGCTGCACGGCGTTGATGGTCGGGTTCTTGTTGGCGTTCTCCTGCTTGACCTCCTCGTTGTTGCACTCAATGAGGGACAGGATGCGGTCGTCCGTCGTGTTGGACTGGCGGACAAGGCTGCGGGTATAGCGGTAGGTGATATAGCGCTTGGCGACCTCGAAGGCCCCGTGCGCCATGATCTGGTCCTCGACGAGGTCCTGAATCTCCTCGACGGACAGGCTGCGGTTCATTTCCTCGCAGCGGATCGCAACGGCCTGCGCGATGCGGTCGATCTGCAGCGGCGTCAGGCGCTCGGCGTCCTCGGCCGCATTGTTGGCCTTTGTGATGGCCACGATGATTTTTTCGATTCGGAACGTCTCTTCCGCTCCGTTTCTCTTGATAATCTTCATGGTATTCTCTCCCTGGGCTTTGCCCGTTTCTCTGTGTTACTCCGAATTCTCGATCCTTTCAGAACGATCCCAGCCGTTTCCCGCTGCGCATTTTTTGAGGCAGTGCAGCGCCCGGCCGACGTTCACGCACCCCTATTATACTATATCTTGTGGTTATTTCAAGTCCTAACCACAATATTTTCCAAAAAACTTTTTAACGGGCCGGAATGCCTTTTTTCGCAGCAGGGCTTTCCTTTCCGGCAAAAGCGCGTTATAATGAATATGAACTTACGCTCTGGAGTCATGATTATGAAACGAATCGTCACCATGCAGGACCTGTCCTGCATCGGAAAATGCTCGCTGACCGTTGCGCTGCCGGTGCTCTCCGCCATGGGGCTGGAATGCGCCGTGCTGCCGACGGCCATCCTTTCGGCGCACACCGCCTTCGAGGGCTTCCGCTATGAGCCGCTCTCGCTCACGCCGGTCGCGGACCACTGGCAGCAGCTTGGCCTGCAGTTCGACATGATCTACACCGGCTATCTCGGCGGCAGGGCTCAGGTGGATCAGGCGCTCGACTTCTTCACGCGCTTCCCCGCCATGCGGCTCGTGGACCCTGTCATGGCCGACCACGGCGCGCTGTATGCCGGGCTGGAGCCGGACTTCCCCGCCGTGCTCCGCACGCTCTGCGCGCAGGCTGACCTCATCACGCCAAACATCACGGAGGCCTGCCTGCTGACCGGGCTGGAATACCGTGAGACGCATGACGACAGCTACATCCGCACGCTCCTGGAGCGGCTGCTCGCGCTCGGGGCGCGCACGGCCATCCTGACCGGCGTCCGGACGGAGCCGGGCCGCGTCGGCGTGGCGTGCATGGATGCCGCGGGCGCGGTGTCGCAGTGCAGCGCGCCATATGTTCCCGCCGTGTTCTACGGCACGGGCGACCTGTTCGCCAGCACCTGCGCAGGCGCGCTGACGCTCGGCTGGAGCGTACACGATGCCATGGAGCTGGCCTCCGCCTACGTTGCGGACACCATCGCCGAGACCCGGCGCGAACCAGATGCCCGCTGGTACGGCGTGAGCTTCGAGGCAACCATCCCCCAACTTCTCCGCCGCATGGCGCAAAGGAGGCCCTCCCATGCAGAAAATTGACCGCACGCGGCAGAAGCGCCGCTATCTCGCCCTGTCGTTCGCCGTGCCGTTCGGCGTGATGCTGCTGTGCTTCGTGCTCGGCGGCCTGTGGCCGTTCGGCGACCGGCAGGTGCTGGCGCACGACATGTGGCATCAGTATTACCCCTTCTTCGTCTCGTTCCGGGAAAAGCTCCGCTCCGGCGGCTCGCTGCAGTACCTGCGCGAGGCGGGCATGGGCATCGGCTACCTGCCGCTGTATGCCTACTATCTCTCCAGTCCCCTGTACCTGCTGTCCGTGCTGGTCCCGGCGTCGCTGCTGCGGGAGTTCTTCGCGCTGCTCGTTCTGACGAAGATTGGACTGGCCGGTCTGTTCTTCGCCGTCTTCCTGCGGACGACGTTCCGCCGGAACGAGCCTGCGCTCGTGCCGTTTGCCATGATGTACGCCCTGTGCTCCTTTGTGGCGGGCTACTATTGGAACATCATCTGGCTCGATGCGCTGGCCCTCCTGCCGCTGATGCTGGCGGGCATGGTCAGCCTGCTGCGCGAGGGCCGCTTCCGCCTGTATACGCTGGCGCTGGCACTCTCGCTGCTGTGCAACTACTATCTCTCGTTTTTCTGCTGCATCTTTGTCGGGCTGAGCTTCTTTGTCTGGTGCATCTGCCGCTGGGACGGCTGGAAGCGCTTTTTCCGCCGCTTCTGCCGCATCGCGCTGTGCACGCTGCTCGGCGTCGGCATGGCAGCCGTTCTGCTGCTGCCGACGCTCTACGGCCTGCAGAACACCCACTCCGCCGGGAACGAGGCGCCGGAGCTGCTGGCGCTGAACATCGCAGAGGACGCCTCCGGCAAGGCCGCGGAGGGCCAGAGCACGCTGGACCTGCTGAAGGAGCAGACGCTGCCCGGCCTCGCCTACGGCGCGCGGCGCGTGCTGGCCAACCTGCTCACCTCGACGGAGCCGACAAAAATGGAGGGCCTGCCGAACGTCTACTGCGGCTTTGCCGCCGTGGCGCTGGCCGTATTCTTCCTGTGCTGCAAAAAGGTCCGCCTGCGGGAAAAGCTCCTGAGCGTCGGCCTTCTCGCCTTCTTCCTGCTGAGCTTCCTGTTCCGCACGCTGGATTATTACTGGCACGGCGGGCATTTCCCCAATATGCTCCCCTATCGCTTCAGCTTCCTGTTCAGCTTCGTGCTCATCGTCATGGCCTACCGTGCGTGGACGCTGCTGGACTGCTTCCGCAAGCGATATCTGTTCGTCATTCTTCCCGTATGTCTCGGCATCATCCTGTGCGGGCTGGGGCTGGAGGGCAGCTTGCGCCGGATGCTCCTGAGCGCGCTGGCGCTGGCCATTGTATGCCTTGCGCTCGTGCTGTATCGCCCGGAGCGCAGGCGGCAGCTCCTCAGCATGGCGCTGCTGTTTGCCGTCATCGGGGCAGAAATGGTCTGCAGCATCGCCATGGGCGTGGCAAAGGTCTCGCTCACGTCCCGCTCGTCCTATCCGCGCGAGTCTGAGGATGTGCAGGCCGTCCTGCAGGCCGTACCCGAGGGCAGCGGCCGCGTGGAGGTCACGTCCTACCAGACGCTCAATGACGCCGCGCTCAACGGCTACCGCGGCATTTCCATCTTCACCTCGTCGGCAAACGTCCGCTTCAACCGCTTCAGCCGTTCGCTCGGTCTGGCCTCGTGGCCCGCGAGCAACCGCTACCTCTATTATGAGAGCAGCCCGTTCACGAATCTGATGTGCGGTCTCGAATACCTCATTGACCGCGACGGCCAGCAGCGCGACACGTCCTACACGACCGTCGCCGCGCAGTCCGGCAATGTCCTGCTGCTGCAGAACCGCGCCTATCTCGGCCTCGGCTTTGTGGCGGACAGTGCGCTGGGCAGCTTTGTGGCGGAGCAGAACGTCTATAACCCCATCAAGGAGCAGGAGGAAATGTTCCGCATGGCAACGGGGCTGGACGACGCGCTCTACACCCACCTGAAATATGACACGCTCGAAGCGCCGGACACCTGCGATCTGCGCGCCAGCGGCACGAGCGGCACGCAGTACAGCTATTCCACGCAGGACGCTGACGGGCAGAGCGAGCTGAGCATCTCCTATGTCGTGCCGCAGAACGGCCTGCTCGTCGCCACGACGAAGTCGTCCGGCAACTATGACCTGACCGTCTACCGCAACGGCGAGCGGCTGTTCACACGCAACATCAAGGTCCGCTGCCTGTTCAGCCTCGGCTGCTTCGAGGCGGGCGACACCGTCACCCTGACCTACCCCGTTGCCGAGGGTAAGGAGGGCACGATCTCGCTGGACGTGGCCGAGCAGAACGACGCCGTGTTCGACGCGGGACTTTCCCGCCTGTCCCGGAGCGTCTGGAACGTGACGGAGGACACGGACACCAGCCTGTCCGGCACGGTGGACGCCGCAGAGGACGGCCTGTTCTACACGTCCATCCCCTACGAGAACGGCTGGCGCGCCTATGTGGACGGCGTTGAGGTCCCGCTGGCGCAGACGGCCAGCGCCTCGTCCGAGAGCGTCCGGCTGACGGACGCCGTCATCGCCTTCCCGCTGACGGCCGGGCAGCACACCGTCGAGCTGCGCTATACCGCGCCCGGCCTGAAGACCGGCGCGATCATCTCCGGCGTGAGCCTCGGCCTGTTCCTGCTGCTGGCGCTGCTCCTGCGCCGCCGCCCGCTGTTCGGCGGCGAGGCGGACGTGCCGCCCGTGACGGAATTCGCCCTGCTGCCGGATAGCCTGCCGGAGGCCCCGGCAGAGGCCGAAACGCCCGAAAACGCAGAAGATACCACGCCGGAGCCGGACGATCTGGACGGCTGGCGGCAGTGGCTCGATACCCATCCCGAACCCAACGATCAGAAAGGAGATCTCCCTCATGCAGAATTATGACCCGCAGCAGGACGTCATCCCTGCCGCCCCCGAGCCGCAGCGCCCGGTTCCCGGAACCGCAAAGGCGTTTTCCATCGTCGCCTTCGTCTGCGGCATCTGTTCCCTCGTCACGCTTTTCGTCGGCATCCAGTTCGGCATCGCCGGACTCGTGTTCGCGTCCCTCTCGCGCCGCCGCGCCGGCTTTGACCTGCCGCGAAACCGCAAGGGCCGCATCATGTCCATCATCGGGCTGATCGTCTCGGTGCTGTGGCTGATTCTCTATATCATCCTCTTCGTCTACGCCGTGAACGGCATTGTGGACGGCACCATCCCCACCCCGACGGAGGGCTTCTACTTCTTCAACACCTGATGCGCAAAAAAATGGCCTCCACCGCACAGCCGGTGGAGGTCCGCTTGGCGAAAAAAGCCCGAAGGGACTTTTTGACAAGCTGTGCCGGGAAAGCCCTAAGGGCTTTCCCGGCAGTTTTTATCTGTTCCAGCGCCGGTCGTCCCACTTCTTGCCGTAGTAGAAGAGAACGACCTCGCAGTCCGTGCAGATCTGGGCGAGCTTCGTCGCGCCATCATCCGGGAAGGTCGGAAAGAGCTTCCCGCCCAGCAGCGGGATGTCCCCGCGGGACTTCAGCGGCCAGTTGATCCAGTACTTCTCCTCATCGGTGAAATACAGGACACCGCCGCTTTGAATCAGCCCGCGCCGCATGGTCCTGCCGCAGAGCGGGCAGGGCTTGGGGTCATATTCCGGGACAGTATTTCTGAGTTCAGACTCTTCCATTCCGCCCTCCTAGCTTCCATACCGGAAGTGCGTCGTCCACGTTGCCTCTCCCATCTGCTCGAGCGCATATGCATCCTCCTCCGGATAATAGACCGAGCGCAGCACGATCACGTCATAGTCGATCTCGAGCGAAGCCTCGATGTCGTCCTGCGTTTTGTAGCTCACGTTCAGATGCATCGGCCGGTCCATGCTGGAAACGACCTCCGTGACCTCGCTGCACTGATAGAGATACGGCTGCAGGGCCGTTCCGTCATAGACGGTCCCATGCTCGGTCTCCTCCTGCGCCGTGCAGAGCGACAGGATGGTCTCCGCAAGGGTCTTATCCCCGAGGACTTCCTCCGGGAACGAAATGGTGTAGGCCTCGCAGGCCGTGCGTTCCCTGTCCGTCATGGCTCGGGTCCGGCTGATTCTGCAGCCCGCCATCCCGGCGGCAGCCAGCACCAACGCCAGCACGACCGCCGCGATCCTTCTTCCGCTCTGTTTCATTCTGTGCCGCCTCCTGTCCAGCCTGAAAAGTTCTTTTCTTACGCTTCCAGTATACCAGTCCCCCCCAATTTTACAAGACGGCAAATGTACCAAAAATCGACCTGTGGTGTTCCGCATCAAAACGGTTCCACAGGTCGATCTGCTGCATATTCCGGCCTCTACGGTCTTTTCCAGAGCTGCAGGCGGCTTCCGGTATCCGGCAGCTGCGCATAGCCCGCAGCGCGCAGCAGGGCCGTCAGGCCCTCCAGCCCGTCCTCCCCATCCACGGCATAGGGCTTCAGGCTGCCGCTGTCCGTCGTTTCCACAACGACATAGTCCGTGCTGAGCAGGTGCTCCTGCGAGCAGTAGCGCAGGTCATAGAGCACGGCGCGCCGCGACAGCGGCACCACAAGGAACGTCGTGGCCGTGACGCTCGCATCGTCCGGGATGCGGTCCAGCACGGCGTCCGTCTCCTGCCAGACCGCGCGGTAGTCGAAATAGCGGTTGACATAATTCTCGGAGAGCGGCAGGATGTTCCCGCAGAAGCACACGCCCGCCAGCAGGGCCGCCGTGGCCGCCAGCGCCGGGCGGTTCCAGACGCGCGGCAGCTCCGCCAGATTCACGGCAGTCAGATAGAACAGGCAGGCCGCAGAGCCGTAGGTGTACTGGAAGAAAATGCTGTGCTGATAGGTATAATCCGACATCAGGTTCACAAGCAGGAACGGGATGAGCAGCACGAGCCGCTCATAGCGCCGCGTGCACAGCGGCAGGAACAGCAGCGGCCCCATCGTCAGGAAGAAGAACGCGATCTTCTCGCCCTCGAAGCACTCCCGGAGCGTCCGCACCGGCGAGAGCAGCACAGCCTTGATGACCGTGAACAGCGAATCCGTGCCGTCATAGAGGAAATTGCTGTAGCGATAGGACATAACGCCGTCGCCGTCGGCAGCGAGCCAGGCCGTCACGCCGAGGAAATAGCCCACTGCGCCGACGAGCATCGCACCGCCCGTGAGCAGGCCCCAGCGCCGCTCCGCCCCGGTGCGGGTCAGAGCCCGCAGGACCACCCACAGCGCGATGACCGCGACATAGACGGGCGCGTCCTCCTTGACCATGCAGGTCAGCACGGAGAACAGGGCAACGCCCCACACGCAGCGGCGGTCGAGGAAGTCGAACAGCCAAAGCAGCAGCGGCGTGAGGAATTTGTTTTCATGCACGTCATAGCTCGTGCCGCCCGCATAGGCAGGCCAGAGCAGCAGCAGGGCGCACAGCAGACCGGCCGTCACGCCGGACAGACCGTGCCGCCGCGCAATGCGCCAGAGCGGGATGACCGCCGAGGCCAGCAGCAGGGCCTGCAGCACCTCGAGCGTCACGGGCGACGGGAACAGGGCGTAAAACGGCAGGAACAGATAGTAGATCGGCGAAACATGCACGGCGAAGTGCGACAGCACGCGGTCGCGCTCGCACGTCGTCACGGGCAGGCCCGTCGTGCGCATGCTGTGGAACATCTGGGAAAAGATGCCGAAGTCATAGGTCGGCGCGGCATAGCTCAGCACGCGGAACACCGTCAGCGCCAGCACGGCCACAAGAAACACGGCTGCGGCAATGATTACAATAATAAGCCCTGCGCGGCGGCCGGTGCACGCCGGCGCAGCTGTCAGGCTCTCTCCGTCCATCCGCGCGCCATAGGCGGCGTAGACGAGCAGAAGGGCCAGCACGACAAGCCCGGCGCACAGCAGCGGCACGGACCACGAGGCGCACAGGCCCAGCACGAGCTGCCAGCCAAAGCACAGCAGCAGGGCCGCGCGCTCCCAGTGCGCCGTGCGCCAGCGAAGGCCCGCCAGCGTAAGCAGGGCAAAGGAGGCCGCCGTCCCCACGAGCAGCAGCGGGAACGACTGCCCCGTCAGGGCGGAAAAGCCGCTCAGCACCCGTTTGGATGCCGGCAGGCAGGTATATTGTATGGCTCCGGTCAGCAGCCACGCCAGAAGCAGGCGCCGGATCGCATCCCCTGCGGCCGGGCGGGAAATCACACGCATAATCTCACCTTCCGCCGGGATTGTACCATAAATGCAGCCGCCTGTCAAACGGTCAACGCCCCCCTCCCGCCGAAGCGAAAGGGGGGCGCCAAGGAAAGGAAAGCGTCGGTTTTGAAACGTCAGCTCTTCATACTGTTCTGGAAGCGGACCAGCACCGTCGCGGCCTGCGCGCGGGTCGCCGTACCGGCGGGCTCGAGCGTCGTGGCAGACGTGCCGTTAATCACGCCGTTGGCCACGGCCCACTGCATGGCAGCCTGGGCATAGGCGCTGACGGAAGAAGCGTCCTCGTAGGCGCTGAGGTCGGCCTCTGCGCTCACGTCAAGCTCCCAATAGGCGGCGTAGCGATACAGGATCGCTGCCATCTGCTCACGGGTGATCGGGGCATCCGGGTCGAAGGACGTCTCGGAGACGCCGTTGACGATGCCGTTCTTCGCGGCCCAATCCACGGCGGCCGCATAGTAGCTGCCTTCGGCCACATCCGTGAAGCCTGCCTTCTGGTCGACTGCGGGCTGACCCTCCATACGGTAGAGCACTGTGACGAACATGGCGCGGGTGATGGCACTGTCCGGATCGAACAGGTCGCTGCTCACGCCGTTGAACAGGCCGCGGTAGACTGCCTCAAGGATGGTCTCCTCGGCCCAGTGGCCGGAGATATCCTGGAACTTGCCCTTCAGATCCTCATAGTTCTTGTCCAGGACATGGATCGTGACGGACTTTTTGAAGTCGCCGACGGAGGCGGTCACAGCCACGTCGCCGCGCTTCAGGCCCTTGATGGTCACGCTGCTGTTGTCACTGGAGACGATCTCGGCGATCTCGGGATCGGAGACCTCCCAGTTCAGGAGCATGGCATAGTCGTCGACATCGGTATTCTGGATGGTCACTTCCTCGCCAATGTAGATCGAGTCCGTTTCCGCAGAGAGGCTGATGTTGTCATCGAGCTGCGAACCGGTGATGGTATAGGCGGAGCAGTTGCCTGCGTAGTCATAGCCGAGGAAGATATCGGTACGCGAGTCGGTATACATCATGCTGCCGGATTCGCTCATGCCGTGGACGCCCTCGCCGTTCGGCTGCGCAGTCGGGAAATAGGTGGAGGTAAAGGCGGAGGCAAAGTAGTCGCCGGTCTCTTCATCATATTCGATGGTGATGCTCATGTCGTAGTCCTGATACCAGGCCTCGTCCGATTCCACGGTGATCGTGTACATGGACTCCGGGCCCCAGCCAAAGTCTTCCGTCTTGTAGCTGAACGTCGGCTTCTTGCTGTTCGGGCCGGTCGTATCGATATAGAACGTATACTCGAGCGTCTGGGTCTTGGCGGTCTTGCACTCCGGGGTGATCTCTGCCTTGACGGAGATCAGGGAGTTCTCCGGCTGGCTGCACTTGGAATAATCAATATATTCCTCGCCGTCCTCGTTCACGCCCTTGGCGTAGAACCAGCTCATGTCGAAGTCTCCGGCCTCGCTGCCGGCGTAAACGCCGCCCGCGTAGCTCTTCTGCAGGAATTCGGTATCCTGCTCGGACAGGACCTCGCCCGTCGTCAGGTTCGTAACGGTGTAGTGGATGTTATCGACGTTGCGCAGCAGGCCGATCTGCAGGTAGAACGCATCGAGCGAATTGTCGCCGTTCGGAGAGACGCCCGCCGTCTCCGGCAAAAATCCCTTATAGGCCGTGAACATCGTGGCGAATTTGTACTCGTCCATCGGGACCATGGACATGCCGGGGGCGGCCGTATCGCCCAGCCAGGACTTCTCGGTCATCCAGGAAAGAGCATCGCTGTCGCTGATGCGGCGGTAGCTGTAGATGCCGCTGACGACCTGATCGGCCGTGTTGTAGGAGCGCGCACCGCCCAGAAGGGTCGCGTAGCTGCCGGTCTCGGCAACGGGAGCCGCGCCGAAGTCGCCGTAAAATGCGAGGAACGGGACGGACAGGGTGACGGCGTCCTTGCTCGTAAGCTGGACAAAGCCCTCTACATATGCGCCGTTCGGGAAACGCTCGTCATAGTAGGCCTTCTGCGCGTCGGTCAGCTGCAGGGTCACGGTGACCTGTGCAGTCGCACCGGCGGGAACCGTGAGCTCGTTGCCGTTCAGGCTGGTGGTATAGGTCGCGTCGAGCTTCTTTGCATAGTTCTGCGTGAGATAGGTGACCTTGCCGCCCTTGACGAGGCCGCCCTCTGCAGCCTGGCCGAGGCCCTGCAGGCTGAGCGCATAGGTCTTGGCTTCCTGGGAGAAGTTGACGACGCTGAACTTCATCTCGTACTTGCCGGTCTTCTCGGCATCGTCGCCCAGCTCAAGCTTGGCCTTATCGGTGCCCTCGACGGCGATGTAAGCGCCGGACTTCACGGCGTTGCCGATGTTGGCAAGGCCTGCACCCTGACGGCGGACGAAGTAATAGGTGCCGTTCGCTTCATCGACGATCGGCGTTGCCGTGCTCATAAGCAGGCAGTTGGCGACCTTGGCATAGTCCTCTTCCGGGATGGAGGTCGTCTTCAGATACTGCCGCAGCAGCGCCATGGAGGCGGCGACGGCCGGAGAAGACATCGAGGTGCCGGAGGCAACTGCGAAAAACTCGCCATAGTATGCGGAGAAGACGTTACCGCCGATGCCGGTGATCTCCGGCTTCAGAGAGAGGCCTTCCGTCGGGCCCCAGGACGAGAACGAGGACATCTCGCCTGCGGCGTTGTTGCGGTTCCAGTCGGCCTTTACAGAGACGGTGCCGGTGTCATTGTTGACCTTCATCCATTCGAACTCGGTCAGGTTCGCGCGGGCAGCGGGGACATCAAAGCTGGTCAGCTCAACATCCACATAGTCCCACTTTTCTTCCTCGGTGGGAGTCGGGTCGTAGAACACGACGCCGGCTGCGCCTGCGGCCTTTGCCGCCGCAATAATGGAGTCGCCGTTGCCGCCCTCAAACGGGACATAGACGATCTGACCGTTGGAATTCTTGATGGACTCGGTGTAGCCATAGGTGCCGCCTACGAGGTCTTCCGTCGGACGCAGGTTCTCATAGAAGCCCTTGCCCTCGGGGACATTTTCGATCTCGCTCACGGACATGTACTGGTCAGCCGCCATGCCCTTGTTGTACCAGCCGAGAACGCCGGTAGGGTTGAGCCACTTCACGCCTTCATTCTCGGCGCTGGCGACGGTCAGGACGGAGTCGAACGTGCCGGGCATGCCCAGCGTGCCGCTGGAGACGCTCGTGGACTTGATCTGCTCATCGCCCCAGAGGCTCTCGGTGCCGGTAAAGCCATCGTTGCCCGCGGAGACGCAGACGCTGATACCCGCTGCGGTGGCGGCGTCATAGACCTCGGTCACGCCCTCGTAGTAATACGGGCCGCTGGAAAGGCCGAGGGAGAGGTTCGCGCAGTCGACGCCGAGGGTGATGGCGTCTTCAATGGCAGCGATGAGATAATCGAAATAGCAGTTGCCGCCCTGGTCAAAGACCTTCATGATGACAAGCTGTGCCTCCGGCGCAATGCCGAGGGACGTCATATCGAACTGCTCCTGATCCGCTTCGGTCAGGTTGCCCGCAATGATACCGGCAACGTGTGTGCCGTGGCCCATCATAGTGTCGTCATCGGAGCCGAAGTTGGCCTCGCCGTCGGCATAGTTGAAGCCAAACGGGACCTTGCTGCTGTAATAAATGGTGTCAAGCGCCGTGGACTTATCCAGCTCTTCGGCATGCAGGGTCTTGCTGTCGAGGATGGCCGCGATGTCATCCTTACTGTAGGCAACGGCGTCCGGATCGGTGGGTTCCTTGGAGAACGTCGGGTTCTCGAAGCACAGGCCGGTGTCGATGACGGCGACGCTCATGCCGGTGCCGTCATAGCCCGCGTCCCATGCGGCGTTCGCGCCCATACCGGCGGCCGCGAACTTCATGTTCGTGCTGATCTGAGAGGCGTCCGTCTCCACGGCATTGATCTCCGGCACGGAGTAGCACGGGGAAAGGAAGACCTTCTTGACGCCCGGCAGCTTGCTGAGCGTTTCCATATCGCCATAGGAAACCGTGGCGGCAATGGCGTTCGTCACAAGGGAGAACTGACCAGTGACCTCGATGCTGTGGCCAAGCTTCTTCTTCGCGACGGAAAGGACGGAGGACTGGCCGTTCTTCACGCTCTGCACAGCGGCCAGCTCTGCCTTGCCGAGGCCCTTGCCCAGCTCAACGGACATGCCGTCCATCTCACAGACGGCCGGGGCCTCAAGCGAGATGATAACCTTGACCTTGTCGTTCTTCTCGTGGGCCTCGCTCACAACAGTGACCTTGTCGCCGTCGCTGTAATCCTCGCCGCTCAGGATCGCCTTCACGGCATCGGAATAGGCCGCCGCTTCCTTCGCGTCATATTCGCGGCAGACCAGTGTCTGACCGTCGTCCGTCGTGATGGTGCTTTCCGCGCCATAGTACAGAGAGGCCAGCGCCTTGGCTTCCGTTGCGCTGAGGGTGCGGCCGGAAATATAGGTATCCTGCGTTGCCTTGCGCGTGTAGATCCGTCCATCGGTGGACTGGTATACATAGGTATAGCCCGCCGGGACGTAGGTGGTCTTGCTGTCCGTGGCATAGATGACCTTGCTGGCCGACTCCTCCGCCTTCGGAGCGCTCTGCACTGCACCGGCAGAGGTCACGCCGAGAAGGCCGAGCGCCATTGTCAGGCAAAGGACAAGCGCCATCAGCTTTTTCGCCAACGTTTTCATATCTTTCCTCCTTGTAATTTTTATTCCCTTGCCGGGTTCTCCGCGCAGAGAGAATAAATATGCAAATAGTTTATCCTCCGCGCCTGCATCTGTCAATCCCGCAACAATTCCATATTTTTGCTATTTTGCATGTCAAAAAAGCAACGACATTCACAAATCGTTCTCAATTTGTTCATTTATTTCCGTTCTCTATTGACATTCTTCCTTCCATATGCTACTGTTAATATGTTGTGCGCCAGGAAACACCGTCGAAATATATGCAAACAGCGCGGGCCGCTTCGCAATTTGAAGCGGCCCGCGCTGCATTTTTCAAATTCAATCCGCCGTTTTTGTCTTTTCCGGCATCAGGAGCAGATTGAGATCCACGTTGCCGGTGATGCCATCGACCGCCCCGGTGCTGGAATATTGCAGGCAGTCGAAGTGATAAAGGAATTCCGGCGTCGTGCCGTACTCCGCAAGCCAGAGAACATAATCCTGCAAATAGCTCAGGTCAAAGTATGTATATCCATACGTCTGGTTGAAGTAAACGCCCGCCGTATACCCGGCGGCCTCCACCGTCTGGCAGAAGGCAACTGCGCACTGCGTCAGCGGCAGGCCATCCGGCGAGGGGATGCGCGTGGAGCCTGCGACCGTCTCCCAGTCATAGAACACGGGAAGCTCCAGCGTGCGGCCGTCAAGCAGCTCCAGCGTGTAATCGGCCTCCTCGCGGGCCTCCTCGAGCGTCGTGGCCTGCGAGAAGAAATACACGCCGACCTGCACGCCCGCAGCCCGTGCGGCCGTATAGTTCTCGGCAAACCAGCTGTCCTCACGGAGCGAGCCCTCGGTATAGCCGCGGTAGCCAATGCGGAGAATGGCAAAATCCACGCCCGCTGCACGGACGGCAGCCCAGTCGATCTTCTCCTGATGCTCCGAAACGTCCACGCCGGTCAGATGTGCGCTTTTTGCATAGCGCAGCATGCCGTTCTCCTCATAAAACGAATCGGCGTCATAGTGATTCTTGGCAATGTTCTGCTTCTCGTCCGGTGTGGCCGGTCCGCTCTCAAAAAAGCGGCGGTAAACAAGAATGGCGGATGCCGCGACCACGGCGACGAGCAGCAGCGCCAGCAAAATATCGCGCAGCACGATGCCTGCACTGTGTTTTCGGTTTTTCTTTGTCATATCCCTGTCCTTTCGGGTCGCCGAAGGCGGTTTTCTGTCGTGCCTACAGTATACCACATTCGTCAAGTCCCGGCAAGGCAGGCTGTTTTTCGAAATTCGGACTTGCCGCCGCGGGCAAAGTATTGTAGAATAGGCGCATACATTTGATCATCTTCAGACTGTCAAAAACCCGCCAAGCCGAAAGTTTCGGAGGGAAGAAAAGTGTGAAAGGAAACCGTCAGGGTGTCCTTTCGCGTTCAATCACCCGCCGCAGCGGCAGAATTGCAAAATCATGATACAAAAATTGATTTTGCAATTCTGGAAGCAGCTTGGCAAAAAGGCCCGAAGGGACTTCTTTGACAAGCTGCATCTTGTCATTTTGATTGGAGGATTTCATCTTGACCCGTTTTCTTCGCAGGGGCGCAGCGGCGCTTCTGACGCTCTGCCTTGCGCTCCCGCTGTTCGGCTGCAGCGGCAGCGACGCGCCCACAGAGTCCAAAACGCCGCGCAGCGACACGGCAGTGGCGACGCTCTGCGCCGTCGGCGACATCCGCATCACCGACGAACTGCTGCAGGCAGCCCGGCAGGGCGGCAGCTATGATTTTTCTGACATTCTGCGTGGCACGACTGCCGTTGTCGGCGCGGCCGATGTTGCAATCGGCAATCTGGAGACGACCCTCTCCGGCGAGCCGTATAACGACGGCAGTGCGCCGGATGCGCTGGCCACAGCCCTGCGCAGCACGGGCTTTTCGCTCGTGCAGACCGCAAATTCCTATACGATCCAGAACGGCCTGAGCGGGCTGGAGCGCACGAAGACCATCCTGCGCAGCGCCGGGCTCACGCCCGTCGGCACCTATGAGAGCGCTGAGGACCGCGCGCAGAATCGCGCCGTTCTTGTGGAGGCAAACGGCATCCGGATCGCCGTCGTGGCCTTTACAAAGGGCATGAACGGCATGCGCCTGCCGAGCGGCGCGGAATACTGCACGAACCTGCTCTACACGGACTATGATTCCAATTATTCCCACATCGACACGGACGGCATCACCGACGCCATCGTCGCCGCGCGCGCCCTGTCGCCGGACATCATCGTCGCCGCCCTGCATTGGGGAAGCGAGGACGTGAGCGACATCAGCGACACACAGGAGAAGATTGCCGACCTGATGTTCCGCCGCGGTGTAGATGTCATCGTCGGCTCGCACTCCCACCGCGTCGGCCCCGTAGAGCGCCGCAGCATCACGACGGACGACGGGGTGCAGAAGGACGTCGTGCTCGCCTACGGCCTCGGCGATTATTGCGCCGCGCAGGAGGGCGAAACGAACGCCTCGCTGGCGCTGACCGTGGAATTCACCCGCACGGGCGAGTCGACTGTCATCAGCAACGTGCGCTGCACCCCGCTGGCCACGGCGGACTGCGGCGCAGGGATCGCACCGCGCTATCAGGTCCTCGATGCTGCGGACGCCGTCCGGCTGTATGAGAACAACTACTATCAGCGGGTCTCCGATGAGCTGTATGAGCAGCTCCTTGCCGCGAAGCAGCAGATCGAGGAGGCCGTCCAGCCGCAGGACAGCACAAAATAAGGCGAATACAACTGCCGGGAGCAGCCAGATAGCAGGCTGCTCCCGGTTTGTTCATATAAAGTTGTAGGGGCAGGGCATGCCCTGCCCGGCGACGCGCCAGCAGGAGGCACGGGCAATCGTTAGAACAGCGGCACCAATTGCCTCTGCAGCGGCGTTCCCTGCGCAGCCGTTGGCGGCGTGCCCTTTACGGGTAGCGAGCGCCTTGCAGGTCGGCAATGATTGCAGCACATTCTGTGCCGCAAGTCCCCCGAGTTTGTCATTGCGAGGAGGCCGAAGGCCGACGTGGCAATCTCGCAGTATCCGGCTGAATCGTGGGAAAGCCATCGGCGAAATCGCAACTGCCTTCCCGAGATTGCGCCCCAAGGGCACTTCCTCGCGCTTCGCGCTCAGGGCGCCACGGCCCCGTTGGGGCCTCGCAATGACAATTCGGGGGCTATTACCGTTTTACCGTCAAACTGCACTGGCCGGCCGCGCAGCGCCGGGCCCGGCTGTCCGCTCCCCGGTATACGGAAATTAGCAGCTGCCACTTGACGTTTGAGCGGCAGCCTGTTCGTATTTGGCAGCCCGCCCTCAGAACATCAGGCAGATGAGGCCGTTCGCACCCTCGTTGATGATCTTCGTCAGGGCGTCCTTCAGCTTATAGCGCGCGTCCTCCGGCATACGCTTGAGCTTCGTGTTCAGGCCCTCGTTCACCAGCTCAAAGACGGAGCGGCCGAAAATATTGCTTTCCCAGAGCTTCTCCGGATCGGACTCATAGCCGCCGAGCAGATACTGCACAAGGTCCTCGGACTGCTGCTCGTTGCCGACCATGGGGCTGATCTCCGTCTGGATGTCGGCGCGCAGCATATGGATGGACGGCGCGCTCGCGCGCAGCTTCACGCCGTAGGCCCCGCCCTTACGGACGATCTCCGGCGCTTCGAGATGCATCTCCTCTGCCGCAGGCATGACGATGCCGTAGCCCGTGGCGCGCACCTCATCCAGCGCGGCAGAGATTTTGTCATACTCGCGCTTCATGGCCGCAAGCTCCGTCAGCAGGCGCAGGAGCTGGCCGTCATTCTCCACGGAGAAGCCGGTGCGCTCGCTGAGGATCTGGTAAAACAGCCCCTCGCGGAACTCCAGCTCACAGGTGACGGTCCCGCTGCCGAGGTCGACGTCTGCAATGCGGCAGCCGCAGACCTGCTCCAGCTCACAGGCGCGGCGCAGCGCCGGCTCGGCATCCGCGAGGCAGGCGATGCCCGCCGCGTTCTCCCGCAGGGCGGAATAGAGTGCTGCCTTGAGCGGGTGCTCCAGCTCGAGCGCCCGTACCCACGCCGGGAGGAACACGCGTACCTCCCGCATCGGGAACGTATAGAGCAGCGCGCGCAGCAGCTCGCCCAGCTCTGCCTCGTGCAGGGACTGGCAGTCTGCCGTCACGGCATGCACGCCATAGGTCTCCTCCAGCTCGCAGCGCAGTGCCTGCGCCTGCCCGCCGTTCGGCGCGGCAGAATTCACAACCACGAGGAACGGCTTCCCCGTTGCCTGCATATCCCGGATGGCCCGTGCCTCTGCCTCGCGGTAGTCTGCGCGCGGGATGTCCGTGATGGACCCGTCCGTCGTGACGACGAGGCCCACCGTGCTGTGCTCCTCCATGACCTTGCGCGTGCCGAGCTCGGCTGCCTCTTCCATAGGGAGCTCCGTGTCGGCCCACGGCGTCGTGACCATGCGCGGCTGGCCGTTTTCCGTCGCGCCGATGGCTCCGTCCACAAGATAGCCCACGGAATCGATGAGCCGCACGGACAGGCGCGCCGTGCCGTCCGGCGTGATCTCCACGGCTTCCTCCGGCACGAATTTCGGCTCCGCCGTCATGATCGTTCGGCCGGAGCCGCTCTGCGGCAGCTCGTCGCGCGCCCGCTCGCGCTGATAGAGATCCTCGATATTGGGGATCACCAGTTCCTCCATGATGCGCTTGATCAGCGTGGATTTTCCCGTGCGCACCGGTCCCACCACGCCGATGTAGATGTCTCCGCCCGTTCTTCTGGCAATGTCGGCGTAAAGATTGCTCATTATCACAGCCTCCCCCACAGTCTCGTGATACAGGCTATGCGGCAGGGCGGACAGGTATGCAAAAGCCTGTCAAGAAGTCCCTTGGGCTTCTTCGACAGGCTTTTGCCAAAATTCATAAAATATGGTACGAATATCAGTTCTTGAGCTTGTGCAGGTACAGCACGCCGAGCGTGCCCTCGCCGCAGTGGCACGAGATCGTGCAGCCCGCGTTTGTCTCATAAATATGCTCGAAATCACCGCACTCGCGCACGGTGCGGTGCACGGTGTCGAGGATCTCCTGCGGGACGGGCGTGTGCGTGATGAAGATCGTATCGTACAGCAGGTCGTCGTGGTTCTCCAGGCGGTCGCGGACATAGTGCTCCATGCACTTGACATAGCTGCCGCGGTACTTTTTGCCGACGATCATCTTGTTGTCCACAACCTCGATGCACGGCTTCAAGCGCAGCAGGTTCGCACCGAGAGCCACGACCGACGAGCAGCGGCCGCCCTTGACCATGTAATCCAGCCGGTCGAGCAGGAAGCTGGCGTCGACCGTTGGGGCAAACGCATTGAGCTGCCGGTACATCTCCTCAGGGTCCGTGGCGGTCTTTGCAAGGCGGCAGGCCTCGAGCACAACATGGCCCTGACCGGTGGAGAGGTTGCGGGAATCGATAACGTAGACATTCGGCAGGTCCTCTGCAGCGAGAACAGCGTTCTGATGCGATGCGGAGAAGCCGGAGCCGATGTTCACATGGAACACGGCGTCATATTCCTTTGCCAGCTCGGCAAAGCGGTCGTGGAACACGCCGACCGGCACGGCTGCCGTGCTGCACAGCGCGCCGCCCGCTGCAACATGAGCAAAAATATCGGCGGGCTGGATATCGACGCCGTCGCGGAAGCTCTCGTCGCCCTTGTTGATAAACAGGGGGAAAAGCTCGATGTCATTCTCGCGCAGAAGCTCCGGCGAGAGATCGCAGGTACTGTCGGACGTGATCTTGATTTTCATAGGTTTCTCCCATTCTGCAGAATTTTGCGGTATTACTGTTTATTATATCCTGTAAAAAAAAACCTGTCAAGAACTCGCCGGGCAAAAAAGCATCCTCCGGCGCGGTTGCATTCCTGCGCGCGATATAGTATACTAAAGTCAAAGAAATTCGGGATCGTTCTTGATCTCTCAAAGGGAGGCCGCGCCATGAAAGTGCCGGAATACTATATGACGCTCCTGCAGGAGCTCTCCGAGGGGACGCGCAAGCCGCCGGAGGGCATCTCTCTGTCGCAGCAGGAGCCGCTGCCCCGCGCCATTGAGCTGCAGCAGCAGATCCAGGGCATGGGGCTGCCGGAGTTCCTCCGCCGCTGTGCCGCGCAGGACGGAACCGAGCTGGACGAGGACGAGCTGGAGGCCCTGAAGCCGGAGAATCTGCTCGCCGCGCTGGCCCGCGACCCCGCGCCGACGCAGACACCGCCCGAGGCTCTTGAGGACCTCGAGGGGCCGAAGGAACCCGATCCCCCCGTCATCGAGGAGCCGGACGATCCCCGCAGCGTTTACTCCGTGCTGCTGGACTGCTGCAGTCTGGACGAGGACCTGCTGCGCTATCTCATCGACGTGCTGCAGCGCAACGCGGACAAGGAATTCCAGAAGCTCGCGCTCGTCACCACGCGCAAGGCCTTCCCGCCGGAGGCCCTGCTGGAATGGCTGGCCGGGCTGGAGAGCCGCGCCACGCGGGAGGAGCTGATCTGCTCGGCCGTGATGGACGCCTGCCTCGACCGTCTGGCAAGCGAGGACCAGAAGGAGCTGATGGCCGCCCTGCTCAGCGGCGACCGCAAGACGTTTGAGCTGTTCCGCTGCGAAGCGCCGGAGCTTGTACATCTGCCGCAGGCGACGTTCGAGTGGTACGCCGAAAATTATCTCGACCACTACTACCCCATCCGCTATCTCATCCGCTTCAACGGCATCAGGCTGCCGGAGGCTCCGCGATGACGGGCCATGCCGCGCTCGCCCGCGCGAATTTTGAAACGGGCTGCAACTGCGCGCAGGCCGTCCTGTGCGCCTATCCGGAGCTGCTGCCGCGCGAGACGGCCATGAAACTCGGTGCCTCCCTCGGCGGCGGCATCGGGCGGCTCCGCGAGGTCTGCGGCGCGGTCAGCGCCATGGTCCTGCTGGCCGGGCTGCTGTATGCGGATACGGACATCCCGACGCACGAGCGCAAGCAGGCGCATTACGCCCGCGTGCAGGAGCTGGCCCACCGCTTTCAGTCCGCCCATGGCTCCTATCTCTGCCGGGACCTTCTGGCCGGGGTAGAGACGACGCCCGGCGGCGCACCGGAGGCCCGCACGGCGCAGTATTACGCCAAACGTCCCTGCGCCGGGCTATGTGAAAGCGCCGCAGCCCTGTTAGATGCCTATGTGCAGGAAAATCCACCAGAGAAACAGCCGTAAAGCAATGACCCTGCTGCGAGTTTGCAGCAGGGTCATTCTTTTGCTCATTTTGCTTACTTGTCCTCGACGATGGCGATATGCACATCGGCAAGCTGCTTCGGATCGACGGCGGACGGGGCGTCCATCATCAGGTCCTGCGCATTCTTGTTCATCGGGAACGGGATGACCTCGCGGATGGAGTCCTCACCGGCCAGCAGCATGACCATGCGGTCCACGCCCGGAGCGATACCGGCATGGGGGGGCGCACCGTAGCAGAACGCATTGTACATGGCCGGGAACTTGGCCTTGACATCGGCTTCGCCGAGGCCCACGAGCTCAAAGGCACGGATCATGATCTCGGGATCGTGGTTTCGGACAGCACCGGAGGACAGCTCCACACCGTTGCAGACCAGATCGTACTGATAGGCATTGATCGTCAACGGGTCGATCTCGCCGCGATGCGCGCGCTCAAGCGCCTCCAGACCGCCCTGCGGCATAGAGAACGGATTATGACAGAACTCCAGCTCGCCGGACTCCTCGCCGATCTCATACATCGGGAAGTCGACGATCCAGCAGAACTCATAGCGCTCGGCATCCATATGGCCCTCGACCTGCGCGCCGAGCAGCTTGCGCAGTACGCCTGCGGTCTTGACGGCCGCGCCGTACTTGCCGGCGGCCAGCGCGACGAAGCTGTTCTTCGTCAGGCCGAGCTTTTCGATGACCTCGTCCTTCTTTTCGGCGACAAACTTGGAGATGCCGCCGACCAGCTCGCCGTTTTCGTCCAGACGGAACCAGTAGGCCTTGCCGCCGGAGAGCATCTCGGCCTCGGCGCAGAGCTTGTCGATGAACTTGCGGGTCTTGTGGAAGTCCGGCACGACGACGGCCTTGACGGTCTGCCCGGCAAACGGCTCAAAGCCGCAGTCCTGCAGGCAGGCGGCGTCGGTCAGCTCAAGGTCGATGCGCAGATCGGGCTTGTCGGAACCATAGCGGTCCATGGACTCGCGGAACGAAATGCGGCGGAACGGCGCCGCGGAGGCCGCCTTGTACTTGCCGTACTTCGTGAACACCGGGGGCAGCACATCCTCAAGGACGGCAAAGACGTCGTCCTGCGTAGCGAAGGCCATCTCCATATCCAGCTGATAGAACTCGCCGGGGCTGCGGTCGGCACGGGCGTCCTCATCGCGGAAGCACGGCGCGATCTGGAAATAGCGGTCGAAGCCGGAGGTCATGAGCAGCTGCTTGAACTGCTGCGGGGCCTGCGGCAGGGCATAGAACTTGCCGGGATGGTTGCGGGCCGGAACGAGATAGTCGCGCGCGCCTTCGGGCGAGGAGCTCGTCAGGATCGGCGTGGTGATCTCAAGGAAGCCGCGCTCCGTCATGCTGCGGCGCAGGTCCGCCACGACATTCGAGCGCAGGATGATGTTCTTCTTGACCTCCGGATTGCGCAGGTCCAGATAGCGGTACTTCAGGCGCTGATTTTCGTCAGCCTCCTTCGAGCGGTTGATCTCGAAGGGCAGCGCATTGTAGCGGCAGCGGCCAAGCACGGAGACGCTCTCCGGCACGACCTCGATCTCACCCGTGGGCTGCTTCGGATTCTTGCTGGTGCGCTCGCGTACCACGCCGGTCACGGAGATCGTGGATTCGCGGTTGATGGGCTTGAAGGCCTGCATCATCTCCTCCGACTCAATGACGACCTGCGTCGTGCCGTAGAAGTCGCGCAGGACGACAAAGGCCAGATTGCTGCCGACCTCGCGCATATTTTCCAGCCAGCCCGCCAGTGTGACGGTCTTGCCGGCGTCGGCGAGACGAAGCTCGCCGCAGTTGTGCGTTCTCGATTGCGTCATGGATCAATTCCCCCAAAAATTATTTCTCTAAAATCACGGAGCCCTTGTTCAGCTCGGAAATTCCCTTGCGGATCAGCTCGACCGCCTCATCCGGCGACAGACTGACCTGCTGACCGGTGCGCAGGTCCTTGACGGAGCAGACGCCCTGCGCAATCTCGTCCTCGCCGAGAAAGGCGACATACGGGATGCCCAGCTTGTCGGCATACGTCATTTTCGCCTTGAACTTCTTCTGCTCGGAATAGATCTGCGTGCGCAGGCCCGCATTGCGGAAGCGTGTCGCCAGCTCGACGGCGGCGGTAAAGTCGTCCGTCATGGGCAGCAGCAGCACGTCGGCCGGGGCTGTGAGCAGGTCCGGATTGAGCATGCCCTGCTCGTCGAGCACATAGAACAGGCGTGTCAGGCCGATGGCTACGCCGACGCCGGGCAGGCTGCGGTCGGAGTAATACTCCGCCAAATTGTCATAGCGGCCGCCTGCGCAGATCGCGCCGATCTCAGGATGGTCGAGCATGCGCGTCTCATAGACGGTGCCGGTATAGTAGTCCAGCCCGCGGGCGATGGTCAGGTCAACGGCAAAGTTCTCCTCCGGCACACCGAAGGCCGCCAGATACTTCGTCACGGTCGTCAGCTCGTCGAGGCCGGTGTCAAAGGCCTCGTCGCGGCCGCGGTAGGCTTCGAGGCGCTCGAGCACCTCGGCATTCGTGCCGCGGATGGCGATGAAGCGGAGAATTTCGTCGGCATCCTGCTGCGAAAGGCCGATATCCTCGACGAGGATGACGCGGACCTTGTCCGGGCCGATCTTGTCAAGCTTGTCCACCGTGCGCATGATATCGCCGGACTTTTCCGTCAGGCCGAGCATGGCATAGAAGCCGTTGAGAATTTTGCGATTGTTCACGCTGATGCAGAAGCGCTTCAGGCCGAACTCCGAGAATACCTTATAAATAATGGACGGAATTTCCGCCTCGTTGACGACGGAGAGCTTGCCGTCGCCGATGATGTCGATATCGGCCTGATAGAATTCGCGGAAGCGGCCGCGCTGGGCGCGCTCGCCGCGGTAGACCTTGCCAATGGCATAGCGCCGGAACGGAAAGCAGAGCTCATTCTCATGCAGGGCGACGTATTTTGCCAGCGGAACGGTGTGATCGAAGCGCAGGGCCAGATCGGAGTCGCCCTTCTGGAAGCGGTAAATCTGCTTTTCCGTCTCACCGCCGCCCTTGGCCAGCAGGATTTCCGCCGACTCGATAATAGGCGTGTCGATGGGCGTGAAGCCGTAGAGGGCGAAGTTCTTCCGCAGGATCTCCAGCATACGCTCGAACTTCTGCTGCGGCGCAGGCAGCAGCTCCATAAAGCCGGAGAGAGTGCGGGGTTTCAGTTTTTCCATAGTCGTTCTTCCTTATATTGATATCGGTCAGATTTCAAACAGCAGCTCGTCGAGCGTATAGAAGCCCGGGCCCCGTCCGCAGATGGCCTGCGCAGCGCGCAAAGCGCCCGCCGCAAAAATTCTGCGGCTTGCGGCGCTGTGCGTGATCTGCAGCGTCTCGTCCTCGCCGAAGAAATAGACGGTATGCTCGCCCGCAACCGTGCCGCCGCGCAGCGAGAACACGCCGATCTCCTCCGGCTTCCGCTTGCCGCAGAGGCCCTCGCGGCCGTGAAGGACCGTCGCCGTGCCCTCGGGGTCCAGCTCCTGCAGCAGGAGCTTTGCCGTGCCGCTCGGCGCGTCGGCCTTCTGGTTGTGGTGGATTTCCATAATCTCCTTGTCCCAGCCAGTAAGAACGCCCGCATAATCATGCAGCATCCGGCGGAACACGGCGATGCCCGTGCTGTAGTTCGCCGTCCAGATGACAGGCAGCTCGCGGCCCAGCTCCTGCAGGGCGTCGAGGTCCGGCTCCGTCAGGCCGGTCGTGCCGCTGACAAGGGCGGTCTTCGTGCGGTGCAGGTAGCCGAGCAGGGGCTTCAGCGCGCCGACGCCGGAAAAATCGAGGCAGACGTCCGCGCCGGGGGCCGTTTCATAGGCCTCGGGGCAGGTGATGTCGGCATGGCCGACGACCTCCCAGCCGCGCTCCAGCGCCAGCTCCTCGAGCATGCGGCCCATTTTGCCGTATCCGCTCAGAAATACCTTCATTCCGCAGCCTCCTGCACAGGGAGTCCGGCCTCGCGCATAATGCGCTTCAGACGGCCCAGATTCTCCGGGGCCATGGGATACATCGGCATACGGAAATGCCCAGCCTGCAGGCCCATCAGGTTCATGGCCGTCTTCACGGGGATGGGGTTGACCTCCATGAACAGGGCGTTGATGAGGTCAAGATAGCGCAGCTGCGTCTGCAGAGCCTTTTCGTGGCGGCCCGCCAGATAGTCCGTGACCATGTCGTGCACGGTGCGCGGCATGACATTCGCCCACACGGAGATGACGCCGGATGCGCCGAGGGACATCAGCGGGATGGTGATGTCGTCGTTGCCGCTGTACATCGTGAAGTCGTCGCTCAGGTAGCGCGCGACCTTCATGGCATAGCCGATATCGCCGCTGGCCTCCTTGATGGCCATGACGTTCGGGTGGACGGAGAGCCGCCGCACAACGTCCGGCGAAATTTTGCAGCCGGTGCGGCCGGGGACGTTATAGAGGATGATCGGCGCGGTAGCCGCATCCGCTGACATCATGAAGTGGCGGTACATGCCCTCTTCATTCGTCTTGACATAATAGGGGCTGATGCACAGCAGCGCCGACGCGCCCATCTGGGAATAGATGACGCTCTTGTGCTTCTGCATCTCACTGGAGTTCGAGCCTGCGCCCGCGATGACGGGGACACGGCCGTTGACGTGGTCGATCACACATTCCAGTGTTTTGATATCCTCCTCCAGCGAGGTGGACGCCGTCTCGCCCGTGGTGCCGAGCGCAAGGATCGCGTCCGTACCGTTGGCGATGTGCCAGTCACACAGCTCCCGAAGGCGGGCAAAATCAACGCTGCCGTCCTCATGGAACGGAGTGACCAGCGCGACGATGGAACCGGTTAGCTTTTTCATTCTGCGTTCCTCCTGTCTGCGTCAAAATTTACAGCCTTGTACCCATAAAGAATAGCATTTTCCGGGCAAAAATGCAAGCTGTTTTCACGCAGGATGCATCCCGCGCGGGAAAAATCCACAAGCGGGGCCGCTTTGGAAACGTTTTCGCGCTGCGGGATTTGTGGAAACGGGAGAATATTCGCGATTTTTTCGTTTTATCTTGCAATTTATCTACTATTGTGATATGCTCGAAACATCCTAAAGGAAAGGGGGCAAATGAAAATACAGAAAACGCAGTCCGACCGTCCGTCTCAGAATTTATGAAGTGTGAAGGAGGTTAAACCATGCGTAAAGTAATTTCTATTGTTTGCAGTGTTGTATTGTGCATGTCCATTGTGCTGGCCTCAGTTGGCCAGGTAAGTGCTCTCGAAAATGCTAATGTTGCAAATCGTGAGGAGCAGATATCGGCACTTTTCGACGAAATGACAGAAAACCTTGCTTTGTCTCTTCTCAACGAAGCAATCGCTGACGAATCTTCCGTTTCCAATCGGGCCGCCGTTCAAGAAGACCTCGCCGATATCGACGAGCAGCTTGCCGAGTTAGGTGTTCGGCAAGTCGAAGGCGATGAGCTAGCCGAGATATTGAACCGTGAATCCGTTCATTCTCCCGTAGCTCCGCAGGCCTCCAAACCAGCCGACACAAATACGACAAAATGGTACGTATATAACTATATTTCCAACTCCTACGGTGGAAAAAAATATGATGTGCAGCGATTAGTTGCTGTTGGTAACAATCCTGGCGGCACACTCGTAACCGGAGAAGACAATTACAAGTTCTTTTCAGATAAACCGATTCTTGGTAAAGTATTAAAAACATTAGCCTTAATTTACGCGCAGAAGGCGCTTGGGACTACTGGAATCGTAATGCAATGGCTCCCCTATGAATTGATAAGTCCGCCCGAATCTACAAACAACTCTTTTAACAGTTGCTATATTACCTATCGTTGTGTTTCAACTGTTGCATTTTCATACGTCAAAGAGTCATCTAAAAGTGACGACTACTATGAGCTTAGTTTTTACGCAAATAAATTCTCAATCGCTGCAAATATTCACGGCGCAGCTGTTGTCAATTCTACGCCGAAAACATACTCTGATAGTAAAACTGCCACGGTAGTCGCAGAAAACTATAACGCCATTCTTCCTGCCATCGCATCGTATCTCAACGAAGGCGGTTGCTATGGCTATATTTATTCTTTTGACATTCGCTGCTGTGATGGCACATATACAAAAACGGTCTATGTTCCTACTCCGATGTCTGGCCCCGGTCAAATCGTGTAATCAGTCCGGCAAATCTGTATGGAATTTATCGGAGTATTCTTTTTCCCGCTGATCGGTTTTTTCATGCTGTTCTTCCCAGAGGATATTTTTGAGATCATGAATTCTCGGCGGAATGAAGCAAACGGCGAGCCGACCCGGTCTTTTCTGATCGGCACACGCATTGGGGGCGCGATCATGATGCTGATCGGCATTGGGGGATTTATTGCCCTTCTCATTGAGCGACTGTCCGGCTGATCTCCGGCAGTCAGGGGAAATTCTCGGGGCAGCACCACCTGATACAGGAGAGTCATTCGCAAAGCACTACCCTGCGAACGACGAAGCTGTTATCACGCGGTGCTGCTCCTGTACTGTCACGCGTTCACAAGGGGGTATCCGCAATGATGTTCAATTGGTATTCTTTCAGACTGTCAAAAAACTGCCAAGCCATAAGTTTCGGAGGGAAGAAAAGTGTGAAAGGAAACCGTCAGGGTGTCCTTTCGCGTTTGATCACCCGCCGCAGCGGCAGAATTGCAAAATAATGTTACAAAATTTTATTTTGCAATTCCAGAAGCAGCTTGGCGAAAAAGCCCTAGAGGGACTTTTTTGACAAGCTGATTCTTTTTCCCGCTGATCGGTTTTTTCATGCTGTTCTTCCCGGAGGATATTTTTGAGATCATGAATTCTCGGCGGAATGAAGCAAACGGCGAGCCGACCCGGTCTTTTCTGATCGGCACACGCATCGGCGGCGCGATCATGATCCTGCTGGGCATTGCCGGACTCGTAGTCACGATTCTGGGACTGTGATCCTGTTTTCCGGCGTTCCTTCCGGAACACGCGGAATTTCTCCACAAAAAAGTTTGGAAAATGCTTGACTTTTGCCGCACGGAACGGTAAAATAGATAAGCCTGTGAATTTCAGGCGATCCTTGCCGCCGCAGCGCGGCGGCCACAAGTCCAAAAGGAGGTGCAAACAACAATGGCTAAGATTTCCGGTAAGTATGAGATCGTCTATATCATCGACCCCGCCCAGGGCGAAGAGGGTATTGCCGCTCTCGTGGAAAAGTTCAAGGCGATGGTTGAGGCAGAAGGTACTCTCACGAGCATCGAGGAGTGGGGCAAGCGCCGGCTGGCCTACCCGATCAACGACCTGCCCGAAGGCTACTATGTCCTGATGAACTGCGAATGCAAGCCCGAGCTCCCTGCTGAGCTGGACCGTGTGTTCAAGATCACCGACGGTATCCTGCGCTCCATCATCGTCGCTGTCGAAGCGTAAGGGGGACTCCTCATGCTGAACCATATCGTTCTCATGGGCCGTCTCACCCGTGACCCCGAGCTGCGCCGTACCGGTTCCGGCATCGCGGTCGCATCCTTCTCCCTCGCGGTTGACCGTGATTTCGGCAGCAGCGCGAACAACGGCGAGAAGGAAACGGACTTCATCGACATCGTGGCATGGCGCAATACGGCGGAATTCGTCAGCAAGTATTTCACCAAGGGCCGCATGGCGGTGGTCTCCGGTCGGCTCCAGATCCGCAACTGGACCGATAAAGAGGGCAACAAGCGCCGCAGCGCAGAGGTCGTGGCAGACAATGTCTACTTCGGCGACTCCAAGCGCGATGCCGCGGGCGACAACAGCGGGTATTCCCCCGCGCCGTCCTATGGCTACAGCGCACCGGCTGCGCCTGCTGCGGGCAGCTCCCACGGCTATGCCGCACCCGCTGCCCCCGCGCCGGCTTCCGACTTCTCGATGATCGAGGACGACGACAGCCAGCTCCCGTTTTGATTGAGCTTTTTCCCTGAGATTGCAAGAAGGAGGATTTCATCATGGCCAATGATAGAACTCGGCCCCGCAAGCGCAGAAAGGTTTGTAACTTCTGCGTGGACAAGGTTACGAGCATCGACTTCAAGGATGCTGCCAAGCTTCGCCGCTACACGTCCGAGCGCGGCAAGATCCTGCCCCGCCGCACGACCGGCACCTGCGCCGAGCATCAGCGTCAGCTGACCGTCGCCATCAAGCGCGCCCGTCAGATCGCCCTGCTGCCCTACGTCGCAGACTGATCTTACAGCAGAACAAACACCCTGCAGAGTGATCTGCAGGGTGTCTTTTTTGCGAAAAATTGCATTTATGCCTTCTGCATCGATACGATCCGCGTTGCGACGTGCTCACAGAACGCTTTATCATGCTCCACAAACACGATGGTCGGCCGGAACCGGAGCAGGAGCTCCTCGATCTGGATGCGTGAGATCACATCGATATAGTTGAGCGGCTCATCCCAGACATGCAGGTGCGCCCGCTCGCAGAGCGAAGCCGCCAGCAGCACCTTTTTCCGCTGTCCCTCGCTGAGCAGCCGCAGGTCGCGCTCCAGCTGGGCCTTCGGCACATCCAGTTTGTTCAGGATGGAATAGAAGCGGCTTTCATCGATCTCTTTTTCGCGGATCAGCTCTGCCGCGCTGCCGCAGAGCCCCGACGTGTTCTGCCCGACAAAGGAAATGCGCAGGCCGCTGCCACGCCGGACCTCGCCCCCATGCGGGACGTCCATGCCGCACAGCAGATGAAGGATGCTGCTTTTGCCGCAGCCGTTCGGCCCCTGCAGTGCGATCCGCTCCCCTGCCCGCACCGAAAGGCCGAACGAATCGCAGACAGTCCGTGCCCCATATGCGATGCGGATGTTCCGCAGCTCTGCGAGCCGCTCTGTATAAAACGGAAGCTGCACGAGCTTCAGTTCCTCCCGCCGCTCCAGATTTTTCAGGAGCAGCTTTTTCTCCTCCAGCGCGGCTTCGCGCCGCTTCTCGATGGCCTTGGCGCGCGCCATCGTGCGCTCCGCCTTTGCTCCCTGATAGGAGCGGTAATTATCCGGCCGGTCCGCAGGCGCGCTGCCGATCTTTCGTGCCTCCGCCCTTCCCGCCCACTGGGTTTTTTCGCGCGCCGTATCCTGCAGGCGGGCAATCTCCCGCAGGAGCTTCTCGTTTTTCCGCTGCTCAAAGGCGTCCTGCCGCTCCCGGTTCTCCATCCATGTGGAAAAATTCCCCCTGCAGACCTGAATATCCGCCCGGTTGATCGAGAGGATGTGGTCGACGCATCCGTCCAGAAATGCCCGGTCGTGAGAAACGAGAAGAAATCCGCGCTTCCGGCTGAGATAACGGCTTACTAGCTCGCGCCCCGGCAGATCAAGATGGTTTGTCGGCTCGTCGATCAGCAAATAGTGCTGCTCCGACGAAAACAGGACCGCAAGCTGCAGCTTTGTCTGCTCGCCTCCGCTGAGCGTGGCATAGGACCGGAGCAGGATCGACTCGTCGAGCCGCAGCTTTTCCATCTCGCACTGCAGCCGCCAGAGCTCATAATCCGGCTCCATTTCCGAGACGGCGTCGATGGCCGGTGCCTCCGGACGACGGATCAAATAAGGGAAATAGGAAACCGGCGTGCTCGCGGAGATCGTTCCCTGATAGGGATATGTCCCGCACAGCAGGCGAAGCAGCGTTGTTTTTCCGCGCCCGTTGCGTCCGATAAGGCCGAGTCTCCAGCCGGTGTCGATCTGGAAGCTGGCATTCTCAAAAACAGGCTCGTAGCTTCCATCATAGGTAAACGTCAGATTTTTGACGTGGATCAGTGACATTGTGTGCCCTCCATGACGTAAAAATGGCCGCAGGAAAGCATCCCGCAGCCATTGTGCATCCGTCGCCAGAGGGCAGACCGATCACGCGCAGTTGAGGGACCCGCATATTCCTGCATCAGGGCATAGCAAAGCCAAGCGGCCGCTTCGCCGCTTTGTCTTGTCAGCCCAACGTTCAGCAGGAAATATGGCGCATCTTCTCAACTCCACTTCCGATGCCGCGCCGCAGCGCGGCTCAAAATTTGGTTTCATTATAATAGAGAATTCGGGAAATTACAAGGGAAATCTCATTCGGATGCCTGCACCGCACGCGGCCTGCGCAGCAGCAGAACAAGCGTCAGGAGCAGCTGCGGAACGAGTACGACCGTAAAATGCAGCGCGGCCCGGCCGAGGTCGAACGGCAGCGTCCAGTAGGTCATGCCGAACTGCAGCGCAAACAGCACGACCATCCATGCCGCCGGGTAGAACGTCACACGGCGTCCGGCGCGGAACACGAGCAGCGTGATGCCGAGGCAGCACACCGTCGCTGCGATCCAGATGCCCGCCATCGGGCCGCCTGTGAACAGCCCGTCATGCAGCAGATCGAGCAAACTGACAAACAGGTACAGGACGGTTAGACCGCCATAGGCCGCCCACGCCGTGCATGGCATCTCCCGCCGTGCCGCAAGATGGAACCCCTGCACGGCAGCCGCAAACAGGCCGGACGCCAGACCGGCCAAACCGATCTCCAGAAAATAGCCCCGGAGAAAATAGCTGGGGATCAGGATAAAGCCCAACGTCAGGAAGATCGGAGCAGCCCAGCAGAAGCGGCCGCTGTACCAGGTCAGCGCACAGGGCAGGATCACGAGGGAAAGCGGCAGAGCGGCTGCAAGCAGGATCAGGCTGGCGGATGGCAAGCCCGCGAGCAGGAAACAGGCGATACAGAGCAGCAGACAGCAAAGCAGAGCAGCGCCCGCCGAGACAAGCTCCGTGCGGAGGATTTTTTCCTTCGGGTTCATGGAGGTTCCGCCTTTCTGTATCAAATTTCAATCTGGATTTGCATTCTATGCGCAGGTTACCATATTCCGTCCGATCTGTCAAGCCCTTCCTGCAAAAAACGGGGCAGTTTCCGAACGAAACCGCCCCATGCTATTCCGGATTTATCGGATGAAATGCGTCGCGATGCGGGCTTCCTTCTCCGGAAGGCCGAACTGCTCGCGGCCGAGCGCGATGCTGCGCATCAGGAAGGTCATGTTGCGGGCCAGCGCGCGCATTGTCTGCAGGCCTTCACCGTCCTGCTCCGCCTCCCCTGCCGCGCGGCCGTGAATGCTGTTCCAGTACTGGCTGGAGGCGACCGGCATGCCGGAGATCGTGAAATATTTATTCAGCTCATCGAACGTCGCGGAGCAGCCGCCTCGGCGGGCGCAGGCCACGCTGGCACCGACCTTCATCGTCTTATCAAACGAAGTGCTGTAAAACAGGCGATCAAGGCAGGCGACAAGCGTCGCATTGGCCGAGGCATAGTAGACAGGGCTTGCCACGACAAGGCCGTCCGCCTGCTCGAATTTCGGGGCCAGCTCATTCACCACGTCGTCAAACACGCATTTGCCGAGCTTGGCGCAGCCGTTGCAGGCCACGCAGCCGCGCACGGCCTGATTGCCGACCTGCACGGTCTCGACCGCAACGCCGCTCTCCGTAAAAATTTTCTCCATTTCCCGCAGAGCGATGGACGTGTTGCCGTTCGCGCGCGGGCTGCCGTTGAGCATCAGGACACGAAGCTCTTTCATAAAAATATCCTCCTTATGCGCCGAAATAGGCCTGAATTTCCTGCATGCGTGCGCTCTGCGCAACGTGGAAGGGGCAGCGGCTGTCGCAGTGCCCGCAGCCGACGCAGTCCTCTGCGCGGTGCTCAAGCGTCAGATAGTGCTCCTTCGCGAGGCCGTCGCCGAGGCGCGCCAGATCGTAATACTTATTGATAAGGCCGATATCCAGCCCGACCGGGCAGGGCTGGCAGTGCTTGCAGTAGACGCACTTGCCCTTGGAATCCTCCGGCGTGAACGCGCTGATGCAGGAATAGTCACGCTCCTCGGCGGAGGTATCAAAGAAGTCCAGCACCTCGCGCAATTCCTGCTCGCTGCCGTAGCCGGGCAGGACTGTCAGTACGCCCGGCTTATCGAGCGCATACTGGATGCACTGCGCCTTCGTCAGCGCCTTGCCGAACGGAGACCGGGCGGCATCGAGCAGCTGCCCGCCGCAGAACGGCTTCATGACCGTGATACCGACGCCGTCACGCTGGCAGTGAGCGTACATCGCATTGCGTTCCTCGCTGCCGCCGATGCCATAGTCACCTTTGCCATAATCGTAGATGGGATTCACACTGAACATGACGACATCAATGAACTTCCGGTCCAGCATTTCCTCGACCAGCGCCGGAGTGTGCGAGGAAAGGCCCAGATGATGCACGACACCGCTGCGCTTCATCTCGAGCAGATAGTCCAGCACGCCGTTTTTCTCGTAAGTAACCAGGTCGCTGGCCTCATCGATGCAGTGGATAAAGCCGAAATCGATGTAGTCCGTCTTCAGATTCCGAAGCTGCCAGTCGACGGAGCGCTTCACGCCCTCAAGGTCGGTCGTCCAGCCGTATTCGCCGCTTGTATAGTCCGCGCCGAAGTGAACCTGCAGGTAGACGCGGTCTCGCAGATCCTGCAGGGCCTTGCCATAGGCGCCGAAGATCGCTGCATGGCCGCCTGCCATGTCAAAACAATTCACGCCCAGCTCGACCGCAGCGCGGACAGTCCCGATGATCTCGCTTTCCGGCCGCGCGCCGATGACGGACGAGCCCATGCCGATGACGCCGATCCGCTCGCCACCATGGGGTAAGGTACGATATTCCATGCTTCCTCCTTCTGCGCCGCAGCGCTTCCGATCCAGTTTGATATAAACGGGTAGAATATGAAAAGAACCTGCCGATTGGCAGGTTCTTATGTTGGCGTTACCTATCTTCCCGTGCAGTCACCCGCAAAGTATTGTCGGCGCAAATGAGCTTAACTTCTGTGTTCGGGATGGGAACAGGTGTACCCTC
>QWCE01001116.1_pt1 | contig 63299 bp, 60 predicted proteins | sample 1972531 | NCBI WGS metagenome assembly QWCE01 (sample SAMN09866716, study PRJNA288562) | Human gut metagenome isolate term4_stool, whole genome shotgun sequencing...
CGACGACGGTGTCACGGGAACACATTTTGACAGGCCGAAGTTCGATGAGCTAATTGAGATGGCTCGCAATCAGGAAATTCATTGCATTATGGTGAAGGATTGTTGTGCGATAATAGGACTAAATCAGAGAGACCTTGAAAATCAAGGCAATCTGGCTTAGTCCTTTCTTTTTTGACCGAAAAGAAGAACCATTTCACAACAATCGGCGCGAGGGGCAAAACCGGCTGACTATGACAGGAGGCATACTTGGATCAGCCAGCCCCAGCAGCGCTGCTCAACAGACGAAAGGAGTTCCACCATGAAACAGGGTACTTTGGTATATGACATGGAATCCGGGCGATATGATATTCGCTTTGATCTCAGCAGCTACTACGGTGGTCTGCATTGCGGAGAATGCTTCGATGTTATGGTCGGGGGCAAGTGGACGCCGACGCGGATCGAAATGGCTGCTGACTGGTATCTGGTCGGCATTCGCACTGATGACCTCCAAGGACTGCGGGTGAGAATGTGAAGACTTTTCTCAAGGAAGTGCTTCTTCCGCTCCTGCTGGCCTTGTGTCTGGCGGCACTTTTCAAACCGGTCTACATGAAAGACGGTGTGTGCGATTATTTCCTTCTGTGGCTCTGTGTGGGCTTTCCTTTCGGGGTGCGCAGGATGTGCCTTTGGCTTGTGCCTTACGGGTATGGGATCTCCGGGACAGTCGGAATCTTCGCACTGAACATCATCATCGGCGGTCTGATTGGCGGGCTTGCTCTGATCACCGGGCTTCTGTTCGGTATTGTGCATACCGTCCGTGAAATCATCTGAATAAGAAAAAGCTAAGAGGGTTTGTTTCATACTCCATCGCGGAGCATGAGGCAAACCCTCTTTTTTTGTTGTCCGAAAGCTGGAATGTTCTGCCATTGCAGAAACAGCGATACGGCGAGGAAAGGAGATGAAAAAATGAGCTATATGACAGTCGGAACGCTGCAAGCTTTTGAAGCGCTCATGGTAGAGAAACCCGGCTTCAACCACTACGACAGCGGATGCGAGGGAATCACACCGGAATGCCGGTCATGTTTGTTCCACCGCCCTCACTGGAAATATCAATCCTGTGTTTTTGCTGAATGTCCCTATTCTCCGGTCAGGCTCTCCACCCGGAAGCCCACATCGGAGACCGCAAAGGAGCGATGATCGCATGGCAGTCTACCGCGTAAACAAAAACCGTGGCTATACCGTCATGGCAAACTTCCACCTCCGGGACAAGAATCTGTCCCTCAAGGCCGTGGGGCTTCTCTCCAAAATGCTCTCCTTCAACGACGGCTGGCAATTCTCCACACGCGGTCTGTCTGCCATCTGCAAGGAAGGTCCCGATGCGATCCTCTCCGCTCTTCGGGAACTGGAAAACTATGGCTACCTCGTCCGGCATCAGGCGCGGGACGAAAAAGGCCGGATGAGCAGCATGGTCTTTGAGATATACGAGAAGCCGCAGGAGGTTTTGCCGGAGGCGGGTAATCCGTATACGGAAAATCCCGATGCGGATAATCCGGTCACGGAGAAACCGTATACGGGAAATCCCGCACAAAGAAATACGGATCAAGTAATTACTGAAAAAACAAATACCAGTCTGAATAACTATCAATCCATCAATCTTGATGGGATGGACAGGATGGATGAACGAGAAAGTTATAGAGAATTGCTTTGGGAAAATCTTGAGCTGGATATTCTCGCCCATGACACGCGTTTGGATATGGACCGGGTAAACGAGCTGCTGGAAATCCTGTTGGATGCAGTCTGTTCTACAAGTCCCACGATCCGGATCAACGGCGAGGATATGCCGCAGCAAGTGGTGAAGTCCCGTTTCCTCAAGCTGAACAGCAGCCACATCGAGTATGTCCTGCAAGCGATGAACGAAAATCCCTCGGCAATTCGGAACATCCGGGCGTATCTGCTGACTGCGCTCTACAATGCACCGCTTACAATGGACAATTACTATTCCGCCCTTGTAAACCATGATCTCTATGGCGGAGGCAGGAAGTAGACAAGCACCCCGTCCTATGGCTATCCCCATCGGGACGAGGACGGGCTGACACATTGACGAAGGGAGGCATCAAACTGATGATCACCATCTATCTCCGGGGCATCCCACCTTAGTGTGGGTTAAGTCCCTGAAACATCTGAAAGGAGGTTCCCATGCAGGATGAAGTAAACACAAAAGTCATTGCCCTTGTCATCAAAGGCGGCAGAATCTCCGCAGAGGTGCTGGAAAAGGCGCTGAAAAAGTTCGTGGAGGAAATCGAGAAGGCACAGAAGCAAGCTTCCTGTCCGAAGACCTATCGCGGTAAGCAGTCCATCAAGCATCTTGTCGAGCAGAATGCCGCGATCAGTAACATCGAGGTGACGGATGGCAACATCAAGTCCTTTGAGCATACCGCCCGGAAATACGGGATTGATTATGCGCTCAAAAAGGACACCTCAGAGCAGCCTCCCCGCTACCTTGTCTTCTTCAAAGGGCGGGATGTGGATGTAATGACACAGGCGTTCAAGGAGTTCTCGGCGCGGACGATCAAGCAGAAGGAAAAGCCTTCGCTGCGGCAAAAACTTTCCCGTCAGAAGGAGCAGAGCAAGAGCCAGCACCGTGAGCAAGTCAAGGTCAAGAGCAAGGATCGGGGTGTGGAGTTATGAAGCAGCAGCTCGATATGAAACGGCTGATCCTGCTCAACCTTCCGTATGTGTTCGCCTTCTATTTCGTGGATAAGGTTGCGGCAGTCTTCCGGCTGGCACCCGGCAGTGCGTTTGTGGAAAAGCTCACAGGCGGCTTTGCCAACTTCGGGACTGCCTTTGCCAATCCGCTGCCCAGCTTCCATCCGATGGATCTGCTGGTCGGCGTGGCGGCGGGATTGCTGCTCAAGCTGGCCGTCTACATCAAGGGAAAAAACCGGAAGAAATTTCGCCAAGGAGAGGAATACGGGTCAGCCCGATGGGGACGGCCAGAGGACATCAAGCCCTATGTGGATGACGAGTTCTCCAACAACATCATCCTCACCCAGACCGAGGCGTTGACCATGAACAGCCGTCCCAAGCAGCCGAAGTACGCGAGGAACAAGAACATCCTCGTTATCGGCGGTTCCGGCTCCGGCAAGACCAGATTTTTCGTCAAGCCCAACCTCATGCAGATGCACAGTTCCTATTGCGTCACTGATCCGAAAGGTACAATCTTGGTTGAATGCGGAAAGATGCTGGAAAAGAACGGGTATGTCATCAAATCCCTGAATACCATCAATTTCCGAAAGAGTATGCACTATAATCCCTTTGCCTACATCCGCAGTGAGAAGGACATCCTCAAGCTGGTCAATACAATCATCGTCAACACGAAGGGAGATGGCGATAAGTCCGGTGAGGATTTCTGGGTCAAGGCCGAAAAGCTCTACTACACAGCCCTCATCGGATATATCTGGTACGAGGCACCGGAACACGAGAAAAACTTCACTACTTTGCTCGAAATGATCAATGCCTCCGAAGCCAGAGAGGATGACGAGACCTTCAAAAATCCCGTTGACCTGATGTTTGATGAGCTGGAAGCCAGAGACCCAGAACACTTCGCAGTGAAGCAGTACCGCAAGTACAAGCTGGCGGCTGGCAAAACTGCGAAGTCGATCCTGATTTCCTGCGGCGCAAGACTTGCCCCCTTCGACATCGCAGAGCTGCGCGAGCTGATGAGCTACGATGAGATGGAGCTGGACACCCTCGGTGACAGGAAGACGGCATTGTTCGTCATCATCTCTGATACGGACGATACCTTCAACTTTGTGGTCGCAATCATGTACTCCCAGCTTTTCAACTTACTCTGTGATAAGGCAGATGATGTCTACAACGGAAGACTACCGGTTCATGTGCGCTGCCTTCTCGACGAGTTCGCCAACATCGGTCAAATTCCCAAGTTTGACAAGCTCATTGCAACCATCCGAAGCCGGGAGATTTCCGCATCCATCATCTTGCAGTCCCAGTCGCAGCTCAAGACCATCTACAAAGATGCCGCAGACACGATTGTGGGCAACTGTGACACGACGCTGTTCCTTGGCGGCAAGGAAAAATCCACACTGAAAGAACTGAGTGAAGTTCTTGGAAAGGAGACCATCGACCTATATAACACCTCAGAAACCCGTTCCACCAACAACTCCTATGGCCTGAATTACCAGAAGACCGGCAAGCAGCTTATGTCGGAGGACGAGATCGCCGTCATGGATGGCAGCAAGTGTATTTTGCAGCTCAGAGGCGTGAGACCTTTTCTCAGTAATAAATACGACATCACGAAGCATCCAAAATACAAGCTGCTCTCCGATTTTGACAAGCGCAATGCTTTCGATATTGAGAAATACCGCAGTCGGAAACTGGTAGTCAAGCCCACGGAAGCCTTCGATCTTTACGACATGGGCGAGATCGAAGCAGATTGAAGCCCCGTCTTGTACCGCGCAATGAAGCGGAACCAAGACGGGGCTTCTATTTTTTTGCCCATTTTCAATAACCAACTCACTACATCACAAATTCAAGGAGGATTTTATGGCTTTTATTACTCAGGCAGTCACCGTTTTGCAGACTCTCGTTGTTGCCCTCGGCGCTGGCCTTGCGGTGTGGGGCGTGATCAACCTGATGGAAGGTTATGGCAATGACAACCCCGGCGCGAAGAGCCAGGGCATCAAGCAGCTCATGGCCGGTGGTGGTGTTGTCCTCATCGGCACGACGCTGATCCCGCTGCTCTCCACGCTCTTCTGATCTGTCGCTCTCAGCATAACCGAAAGGTGGTGAAATATTGGGGTTTATTTTAGAAAAAATCGAAGAGGCGATCAAAGACCTTCTGAGGGGCTGGATCGAAAGTAACCTGACCAATATGTTCACCGATGTCAATGATAAGGTCGGCACGATTGCGACAGAGGTCGGGAAAACCCCGGCCTCGTGGGACGCAAACATCTACCAGATGATCCGGGGGCTGTCAGAGAATGTCATCGTCCCCATCGCCGGTATCATCATCACCTTTGTGTTGTGTTACGAGCTGATTTCCATGATCACTGAGAAGAACAATCTCCACGACACCGATACATGGATGTTCTTCAAATGGTTCTTCAAGGCAGCTGTGGCGATCTACCTCGTAACCAACACCTTTGACATTGTGATGGCGGTATTTGACATCGGTCAGAATGTCGTGGCAGGAGCCGCCGGAGTAATCAACGGCAGCACCAGCATTGACATTGATGCAACACTGGCGGAGATGCGAACAAGCATGGAAGCAATGGGCATCGGTGAGCTGCTGGCCTTGTCCATCGAAACGCTTCTGATCAGCCTGTGTCTCAAAATCATGTCCATTCTCATCACGGTCATCCTCTATGGCCGTATGATTGAGATTTATTGCACCGTGAGCATTGCTCCGATCCCGGTGGCTACGATGTCAAACCGGGAATGGGGCAGCATCGGCAACAACTACCTCAAAGCTCTGTTTGCACTGGCGTTCCAAGGATTCCTCATCATGATCTGCGTGGGCATTTACGCGGTGCTGATCAACAACATGATTATTGCGGCCAATATCCACTCCGCGCTCTTCTCGGTTGCAGCCTATACCGTGATCCTCTGCTTCTCTCTCTTCAAGACGGGAAGCCTCGCAAAATCACTGTTCAATGCCCACTAAGGAGGTTCGGATGAAGAAATACAGCATTATCTATGCCGACCCTCCGTGGCAATATCGCACCTACTCCAAGAAGGGACAGGGACGGTCAGCCGAGAGCCATTACCCCACAATGAGCATCGAAGACCTCAAGGCGTTGCCGGTGTCCCAGCTGGCTGACAAGGACTGTGCGCTCTTTCTTTGGATCACCTTTCCTTGTTTGCAGGAAGCCCTTGAACTCATTCAGGCATGGGGCTTTTCCTACAAGACGGTGGCCTTTGTGTGGGTCAAGCAAAACCGGAAGGCAGACTCGCTCTTTTGGGGAATGGGCTACTGGACAAGAGCAAATGCGGAGCTGTGTATCCTTGCCACGAAAGGCCACCCCAGACGGGCAAATTCCGGTGTGCATCAAGTGGTTTTGAGCCACATCGAACAGCACTCCAAAAAGCCGGAGGAAGTCCGTGACCGCATCGTCCGGCTGATGGGCGATCTACCCCGCATTGAACTCTTTGCCCGTCAGTCTCCCGAAGGCTGGGATGTGTGGGGCAACGAAGTAGAATGCAGCATCAAACTTGGGAAGGAGGAATCCAATGGCTTTTGTTCCGGTCCCGAAGGATCTTAACCGTGTGAAGACCAAGGTCATGTTCAACCTGACCAGACGGCAGCTCATCTGTTTCGCTCTGGCGGCAGCAGTGGGAATGCCGGTCTTCTTCCTCGCAAAATCGAAACTGGAATTGTCGGCGGCAGCTATGGTCATGGTAGTGATCATGCTGCCTTTTATCTTCTTTGCCCTCTACGAAAAGGACGGTCAACCGGCTGAGAAAATCCTCGGCCATGTGGTCAAGACCATGTTTCTGAGGGACAGGGTGCGGCCTTATCGCACAGACAATCTCTACGCTGTCATTCAGCGTGAAATCAAGGAAAAGGAGGAATTACAGATTGAACAATGCAGCCAGAAATCCGGCAAAGCCGAAAAAGGCGCTGAAAGACGGCAAGGTGTACGGCGACATTCTTTCCGCTGAGGAAAAGAAGCAGCTTGTCGCGCAGAAGAAAAAGCACAAGAAGGGCAAGAAAGTCCCCAAGTCTGCCCAGCAGACGATTCCCTATGTGGAGATGTGCCGGGATGGTGTCTGTAAGGTCAACGCCCGTCTGTACACCAAGACCATCCGGTTCAGTGACATCAACTACCAGCTTGCCCAGAACGAGGACAAGACCGCCATCTTCGAGAACTGGTGTGACTTCCTCAACTACTTTGACAGCTCCATTCTTGTTCAGCTTTCTTTTATCAACCAGCAGACGAACATCACGGAGTTCAAAAAACAGATCAATATCACGCCGCAGCAGGATGACTTCAACGACATCCGCACAGAGTATTCCGATATGCTGCAAGCCCAGCTCACCAAGGGAAACAATGGCCTACTCAAAAGAAAGTACATCACTTTTGGCATCGAGGCCGACTCCCTTCGCGCCGCGAAGCCCAAGCTGGAACGCATCGAGGCGGACATTCTCAACAATTTCAAGAGCCTCGGTGTGAAGACCGAGCCGCTGTCCGGCTACGAACGGCTGAAAGTGCTGCATGATGTGTTCAATATGGACACCGGGGAGCCGTTCCGCTTCTCATTCGATATGGTTGCCCGGACAGGGCTGAGCAGTAAGGACTTCATCGCACCCACCTCCTTTGACTTCCGGGAGGGCAAGTGCTTCAAGATGGGCAAGACCATCGGCGCGGTGAGCTTCCTGCAAATTCTTGCGCCGGAGCTGAATGACCGGATGCTCGCGGACTTCCTTGATATGGACAGCAACATCACCGTCAACTTCCATATCCGCACCATCGATCAGGCGAAGGCCATCAAGAGCATCAAGATGAAGATCACCGACCTCGACAAGATGAAGATTGAGGAACAGAAAAAGGCTGTCCGATCCGGCTACGATATGGAAATTATCCCGTCCGACCTTGCCACCTACGGCGGCGAGGCAAAGCGGCTGTTGCAGGATCTCCAGACGCGGAATGAACGCCTCTTCCTTGTCACCATTCTCATCATGAACACTGCCACCACCCGGCAGAAGCTTGAGAACGCAGTTTTCCAGACGGCCTCTATTGCCCAGAAGTACAACTGTGCGCTCAAGAGACTGGACTTCCAGCAGGAAGAGGGGCTGATGTCCTCGCTGCCTATTGGCATCAATCAGGTGGAGATTGAACGCGCACTGACCACTTCCAGCACTGCGGTCTTCATCCCCTTCACCACACAGGAGCTTTTTCAGAGCGGTGAGGCGCTGTATTACGGTCTGAACGCCCTGTCCAACAACATGATCATGGTTGACCGCAAGCAACTGAAAAATCCCAACGGCCTCATCCTCGGCACACCCGGCAGCGGTAAATCCTTCTCGGCCAAGCGCGAGATGACCAACGCCTTCCTCATCACCGAGGATGACATCATCGTCTGTGACCCGGAAGCCGAATATTTTCCGCTTGTCCAGAAGCTCGGTGGTCAGGTCATCCGGGTATCGCCGGTCAGCCCGGACTACATCAATCCGCTGGACATCAACCTGAACTACTCCGAAGAGGAAAACCCGCTGACGCTCAAGAGCGACTTCATCCTCTCCATGTGCGAGCTGATTGTAGGCGGGAAAGAGGGCTTGCAGCCGGTGGAGAAGACCATCATTGACCGAAGTGTCCGCATGGTCTATCAGGATTTTCTTGCCGATCCTGTGCCGGAGAAAATGCCCATCCTCGAAGACCTCTACAATGTGCTGCGGGAGCAAAAGGAACCGGAGGCGCAACGCATCGCCACCGCCCTTGAAATCTATGTCCACGGTTCGCTGAATGTTTTCAATCATCGAACCAATGTGGATGTCAACAATCGCTTCGTCTGCTACGACATTAAGGAGCTGGGCAAGCAGCTCAAGAAGCTGGGTATGCTCATTGTTCAGGATCAGGTCTGGAACCGGGTGACGGTCAACCGCGCCCAGCACAAGTCCACCCGCTACTACATGGATGAGTTCCATCTGCTGCTCAAGGAGGAACAGACGGCAGCATATTCCGTTGAAATCTGGAAGCGGTTCCGTAAATGGGGCGGGATTCCCACCGGGATCACCCAGAATGTCAAGGACTTGCTGGCTTCCAGAGAGATTGAGAACATTTTTGAGAACAGCGATTTTGTCTACCTCTTGAATCAGGCCAGCGGAGACCGGAAAATCCTCTCCGCTGCGCTGAATATCTCGCCCAGCCAGCAGAACTATGTGACCAACTCCAATGCTGGTGAAGGTCTGATTTTCTACGGCTCTACTATTGTTCCCTTCAAGGATGACTTCCCGAAGGACACAACCCTCTACCGGTTGCTTACCACCAAACCCGAAGAAACGATCCAGAACTAAGGAGGTTTTGCATGATGAACAAGATGATTGCCATTCCCGCCAAAGACGCTATCGAATACGGCGAGAACACCAACGCCATGTTTTCCCTGCTTTCGGAGCTGCGTGAGCTGCTGATGACCGAAACCCGTCTCAAGAAACACCATCGTCCCTACCTCCATCTGCGGGAGCAGATCGACGAGAAGGTCAATGAGATCGCCCCTGTTCTCACCAAGGTGGCTGTGGATATGCTGGCGCTGCGGTGCAGTGCCGTCTCTGTGGAGGACGATGTGGACTGCGCTGGCTGTATCTGTGAGGACTGCGAGGAAGATTGCCGGATGTGCAAGGACTCGCCCTGCTATGACGGTGACAGCGAAGACCTGGAGGATGAGGAAGATACCGTCACCCTACCCAAAGAGCAGTATGACCTCATGGTGGAGGATCTGCTGACGATGGCCGAGCTGATCGACATGGTATCGGATATGCGTACCCGCGATGTAACCGGAATCCGCGAGCTCGCCAAGTACATTCCCGGCTTTGCCAGCTTTGAGAAAGAACGCCTCTCCCTGTATCGTGCGGCGGCGAAAGAGGCCGAGGAAATCATGGATCGCTGGGAGGATATGCTGGACGAAGACGATGAGCCGGACGAGTATTTCTCCGACTGAATCTTCTCTGTGTCTGACAGAAAAGAGGTGAGTTCCATACAGCTTGACACAATCCATACCGGTGACTGCCTCGAAGTGCTGAGAACCCTCCCCAGTGAAAGCATCCACTGTTGCGTGACCTCCCCGCCGTATTACGCATTGCGGGATTATGGCATGGACGGTCAGATTGGCAGAGAGGCATCACCGAAAGAATATATCTCGCGCCTGACCGAAGTATTTACCGAAGTCAGGCGCGTTCTGCGTTCCGATGGGACGCTCTGGCTGAACATCTCAGACACCTATGCCGGAAAGGGCAATCAGGGTGACTTTACAGACCCGAAAAATCCCAACGGCAGGAACGGTCAGACGGTTGCACTCAACAACAAGGTGGAGGGATGCAAGCCCAAGGATATGATCGGCATCCCGTGGATGCTGGCCTTTGCCCTCCGGGATTCCGGCTGGTATCTGCGCAACGACATCATCTGGATGAAGGAAAATCCCATGCCGGAGAGCGTGAAAGACCGCTGCGCCCGATGTTATGAGCATATCTTCCTGTTCTCCAAGTCCCGGAAGTATCACTTTGACCATCTGGCAATCTCAGAGCCGATTGCCCCCGGCACAGCAGAACGACTCAAGCGCGGCGTGAATGGCAGCAATAAATTTGGCAAGGCAATCCCCGGCCAAGTTCAGCCGCAGACCATCAATCGCTCTCGTGCGCATGGGGCAATCACCGACGCCGAGATCAAGCCCCTTCGCAACAAGCGGGATGTGTGGGTGATCAATACCGTTCCCTTCAAAGGCAGTCACTATGCCGCCTACCCGCCGAAGCTGGTGGAGACCTGTCTTCTGGCCGGATGTCCCGAAGGCGGTATCGTGCTGGACCCCTTCATGGGCAGCGGGACAACGGGTATGGTGGCAAGGCAGCTTGACCGGCATTTTGTCGGCATCGAGCTGAATCCCGCATTCACAGAAATGGCCTATCGCCGGATTGGAGGTGAAATCTGATGGAACATGAGCATCTGAAACCCAAGGACAAGGTGGTCACAAGGATGACCAGAGAAGGCGCGGTGGAAGAAAATCTGACAGAAAGCAGTTCGGAACGGATCTCCCAGCGCCTTCAAGAGCCGGAGCTGGTAAAGCCGCAGGAAATCCCTATGCAGACCGAGCTTCCTGACGGTTCTGATGGGACAGCAAAGCTGCATCAGACGATGGCAATGCGTTTTCAGGAGCAGCAGGAAGAGGCTGCGTCCGCTGCTGCGGCACCGGTTGCCGAAAGCGGTGTGTCCCCACCCACGGCATCCGCTTCCAGTTTTGCGTCTGTGGCGGTCAGTGAGGCTGTCCGGGGAACTTCCACCGTAGAGGAAGCGGATGGCAGTGCAATCCTTGGAGATGCGGCCAGAATTGCTGCGGATAGACCGGAGTATGGAGACATTCCCGGTTTGGACGGAAAAATCCAGAGGCTTGAGCAAAAGTCCCGGAAGGCGCATGAGCGTCTGGATGCTGCCAGAGAAAAGCTGCCCACCCACAAGGTTCTCAGGAAAGAGCGTGTCTTCGATGAGGACACCGGCAAGGGTAAAACCCACCTTTATTTTGAGGACGAGCTGACCGTTCCTAAAGGCAAAAGCAAGCTGCAATTTGAGGCTGACAAGTCCGTTCGCAAGGTTGGCGATACGCTGGCCTCCGGCATCCACGGGAAAATCCATGAAGTGGAACAGGAAAACGCAGGCGTGGAGGCCGCGCACAAGTCGGAGATCGCTGCGGAATCTGCCGTCCGGCATTACTCCCACCATAGGCAGAAGGCGGTCAACAAGCCCTATGAGAAGCTTTCCAAGCTGGAACACGAAGCCCAGACCGCCGACACAAAGCTGCACTACGCCAAGACCCAACAGGAACACCCTGAGATGAAGAAGCAGCGTGTGAACATGAACAAGCACTACCAGAAGCAGAGCATCAAGAAGGAATATGCTGCGGCTCGCAAAGCCGGGACACAGACGGCCAGTTCCGCGACGAAAACCACCGGCAAAAAAGCTGGTGAGAAGGTTGCAGATAAGGCGAAGAATTTCATCTCCAAGAACAAGAAGGTTTTCCTCTGGTTCGGTCTGGGGCTGATGGTTGTCCTCCTGCTCTCCGCTGGTATCAGCTCATGTACCGCGATGTTTGCTTCCACCGGCTCAGCGGTGATTGCCACCTCCTACCTCAGCGAAGACGAGGCCATGCTGGGAGCCGAGGCGCAGTATGTGGGCATGGAGGCAGAGCTTCAAGGCTATCTGGACAATTACGAAAGCACCCACAGCTACGACGAGTATCACTTTGATCTGGATGAGATTGAGCATGACCCCTATGTGCTGATCTCTATCCTCTCTGCACTGCATGAGGGCGTGTTCACGCTTTCCGAGGTGCAAGGCACACTGGAAATGCTGTTTGAAAAGCAGTACATCCTCACCGAAGAGGTTGTGGTGGAGACCCGGTATCGTTGGGAGACGGAGTATGACAGCGAGGGCAATCCGTATCAAGTCCGCGTTCCCTATGACTACTACATCTGCTATGTCACGCTGGAAAACTTCGATCTCAGCCATGTGCCGGTGTACATCATGTCCGAAGACCAGCTCTCCATGTATTCGGCATATATGTCGGCACTGGGCAACCGGGAGGATTTGTTCCCCGGTTCCTCGTATGTGGATAAATACATCGAGAATCCGCCCGCCGACTACGATGTCCCGGCAGAATATCTGGATGATGCAACCTTTTCCGCCCTCCTGACCGAAGCGGAAAAATACCTCGGCTATCCCTATGTGTGGGGCGGAAGCAGCCCGGACACTTCCTTTGACTGTTCCGGTTTTGTCAGTTATGTGTTGACCAACAGCGGATTGGTCAACACCGGACGGCTGGGGGCGCAGGGACTCTATAACATCTGTACGCCCATTTCCAGTCCGCAGCCCGGTGATCTGGTCTTTTTCCAAGGGACTTATGACACCAGCGGCGTTTCCCATGTGGGAATTTATGTGGGCGATCAGGTCATGCTCCACTGCGGAGATCCCATCCAGTACACATCCCTCAACTCTTCTTACTGGCAGTCCCATTTTTATGCCTACGGAAGACCACCATATTGAGCGAAAGGAGAAGCGCATGAATCCCAAATACGAGAAGGTCTGCGCAGAAATTGCGAAGATTGAGAAGAAGGTCGAGGACCTTCAGGAGCAGCTCAAGGAGCTGCGCAGCAAGAAAACCGAGATGGAAAACCTTGAGATCATCAACACCGTCCGGGCAATGGTCATGGACAAGGATCAGATTATGGCTTTCCTCTCCACCATGAAGGGCGGCGCACCGCAGCCCGATATGACTGAAACGGAGGTGTCTGACCATGCGTAAGAAAAAGGGATTTCGTCTTCTGACCGCACTCATCCTGACCCTGATGCTGGCTTGCAGCTTGTCTGTGACCGCCTTCGCCGGAGCGGATGACACACCGCAGGAGCTTCCCGTCACCGGTGGAGCAGAGCCGGAAACAATCCCTGAGCCTGAGCCGGAGGAACCTGCTCCTGAGACCGAGCCGGAGGTTGAGCCGGAAGCTGCTGTTCCGGGAGAGGCGTACTATGACCCCGGCAATGCCTATACCCGCGATCTGCTCTATGACAAGGCCACAAACAAGCAGTTTCTCACCATTGAGACAAAGGCCGGGAACACCTTCTACATTGTCATTGACTACGATGCGCCCGTCAACGAAGACGAAGAACAGTACCAGACCTACTTCCTGAACATGGTGGATGAAAACGATCTGCTTGCCCTGATGGATGATGAGGCAGCGGCAGAACTGACCACCTGTATCTGCGAGACCCGGTGCGAGGCCGGGGCAGTCAATACGGAGTGTCCCGTCTGTAAGACCAACATGAGTGAATGTACCGGCGCAGTACCGGAACCGGAAACGCCCCCTGAGCCGGAAGAGCCTGTGGAGGAAGAGCCGGATCAGAAGTCCAATGTCGGGCTGCTCATCGGTGTGATCGCCATTGTCGGCTTGGGCGGCGGTGTGTACTACTACTTCAAGTTCGTGCGCGGTAAGAAGGAACCGGACGAGGATCTGGATTTCTTCGACGATGACGGCTACGAGGAAGAGCCGTATATCAACGAGGACGAAGAGCCGGACATCGCGGAGGATGATGCAGAAAAGGAGGATGAACAGGTTTGATTCTTGTGGTCTCCGAGAAGCCGAGCGTCGCCCAGTCCATTGCCAAGGTGCTGGGCGCGTCCACACGCAGGGACGGCTATCTCGAAGGAAATAACTATTTTGTTTCGTGGTGCGTAGGTCATCTGGTAGGGCTTGCCGATGCAAGCGCCTACGATGAACGCTACGCCAAGTGGCGGTACTCCGATCTGCCCATCGTGCCGGAGGACTGGCTGTATGAAGTCCCCAAGGACAAAGAGAAACAGTTCGGTGTGCTGCGCGGCCTCATGAACGACAAGCGCGTCACCGAGCTGGTCTGCGCTACCGATGCAGGACGCGAGGGCGAGCTGATCTTCCGTCTGGTTTATCACAATGCCGGATGCACCAAGCCTTTCAAGCGTCTCTGGATCAGCTCCCTTGAAGATGCGGCCATCCGTGAAGGCTTTGCCCATCTGCGGGACAGCAAGGAGTATGACCGACTGTATGCAGCTGCGCTTGCCCGTTCCAAGGCGGACTGGATTGTGGGAATCAACGGCACCCGGCTGTTCTCCACCCTCTACCACAGACGGCTCATCGTCGGGCGCGTCCAGACTCCCACGCTGGCAATGCTGGTGGAGCGGGACGGAAAGATTGCCACCTTCCGCAAGGAAAAGTATTTCAATGTCCATGTGGCGCAGGATGGCTTTACCGCCGACATGGAGAAAATCAAAACCAAAGATGAGGCAAATGAGATTGTGGCGGCTTGTAGTCAAAAACAAGCCGCCGTTTCTTCTGTCCGCAGGGAAACCAAGTCCGCAAATCCGCCCAAGCTGTATGACCTGACCACCTTGCAGCGGGAAGCCAACCGCTACTACGGCTTCACAGCTCAGCAAACCCTTGAGCTGGTACAGTCCCTCTACGAGAAGAAACTGCTGACTTATCCCCGTACAGACAGTCAGTTCCTCACCGAAGATATGGAAGGCACTGCCCGTCAGGTCATCTCCATTGTCTGCCGGAGGCTGCCTCTGTTTATTGGCCTGTCTCACGAGCCGGACATTCAGCGCGTCATCAATAACGCCAAAGTCACTGACCACCACGCCATCATCCCCACTGTCCAGCTGGATACGCAGGACATCGGGGAACTTCCGCAGTCTGAGCAGAAAATCTTGTCCCTCATTGGAATGCGCCTTCTGGCGGCTACCGGCGAAAAGCACCTCTATGATGAGACCCGGATCACCGTCTTGTGTGAAGGATACGAGTTCAAAGCGAAGGGCAAAACCGTTGTGCAGGACGGATGGAAAGCCATCGAGATGCGATTCAGAGCGTCGCTGGACGGCAAGGAAAAGGACGAGCCGGAACAGGTTCTTCCCGACTTGCGTGAGGGTACGGTGTTGGAGTCCGTGACATCCAGTGTGACCGAGCATTTCACATCCCCGCCCAAAGCCTTTACGGAGGACACGCTTCTCTCGGCAATGGAGATGGCGGGAAATGAGGGCTTTGACGAGGATACCGAGAAGAAGGGTCTTGGCACTCCCGCTACCCGCGCCGGGATCATCGAAAAGCTGGTGAAAGGTGGTTTCGTGGAGCGCAAGGGCAAGTCCCTCGTCTCCACAAAGGACGGCAACAACCTTGTCTGTATCCTGCCGGAGCAGATCGCCTCGCCGTCCATGACCGCCCAATGGGAAAACACCCTGATGCAGATCGAGCGCGGTCAGGCCGAGGCTGATGTGTTCCTTGCGGACATCGCCAAGATGACCGTGGAGATGGTCAATGCCTATCCGTTCCTCTCCGAAGCAGAGGCCAACCGGTTTGACTCTGGCCGGGAGTGCATCGGCAAATGCCCGCGCTGCGGTTCGCCGGTCTATGTGGGCAAGGGCAACTTTTATTGTTCCAACCGCGACTGTGCCTTCTGTTTGTGGGAGGACAATAAGTTTTTTGCATCCAAGAAAAAGAAGCTGACCAAGAAGATTGCCAAGGAGCTGCTTGACAAGGGATGGTGTCGGGTAACAGGGCTTTATACACCGAAGAAGCCCCAGCTCTATGACGCGATCATCCGTCTGGATGACACAGGCGGCAAGTATGTCAGTTTCAGAATGGAGTTTGAGAAATAACCTACCCCAAGTATATTGCATCATGCAGCGGAGGCAAGGACAGTGTAGCCACCCTTCTTCTGGCGGCTCAGCACAACGAGCCGCTGGATGAGGCGGTGTTCAGCGAGGTGATGTTTGACCGACAGACCAGCGGCGAAGTGCCGGAGCATCGGGATTTCATTTACAACCGGCTCAAACCTTTCTGTGAAAAAGAGCTTGGCATCCCGTTTACGGTGCTTCGCGCCGGAAAGACCTATGAGGATGTATTCCACCACATCATCGTCCGTGGACCTCATCAGGGAGAGAAACGCGGCTTTGTCTGGCCGGGAATGTGCGCGGTCAACCGGGACTGCAAGGTTCCACCAATCCGAAAGTACAACGCCTCGCTCTCACCGGAAACCGTCAGCTATGTGGGTATCGCAGCAGACGAACCGGTGCGCCTTGCAAGGCTTGCCGGGACAAACAAGGTCAGTCTGCTGGACAAGTATGGCCTGACCGAAGCAGAGGCATACCGGCTTTGTGAGCAGAACGGCCTTCTCTCTCCGATCTATGCCCACTGCCGGAGAAATGGCTGCTGGTTTTGCCCGAACGCAAGCGACGCCGAGCTGCATCACATGATCTGTAACCATCCAGAACTCTTTGACCGGCTGATTGCATGGGAACAGGAAGAGAATGTGTTCCATCGCCGGTTGACCCGCAGGGAAACCCCGACTGAGGTAAAAGCTCGCCTGATGCAAAAGCCTCAGCCGGGGCTTTCTATTTGAAAACAGAAGATTGGAGGTTTGCTATGGCAGAAAATAAAAACGCCCAGCAAGTCCGTGAGATCACAGATAGGCTGGAACAGGGCATCAAGGAACTCTTTGAATCCGAGCGATTCAAGGAATATCTGCGCACCATGTCCAAGTTTTACAACTACTCCTTCAACAACACCCTGCTCATTGCCATGCAGAAACCGGAGGCAACTCTGATTGCCGGGTATACGGCATGGCAGCGTAACTTTGACCGCCATGTGATGAAGGGAGAGAAAGGCATCCGCATCCTCGCCCCTGCGCCCTACAAGGCCAAGGTGGAGAAGGAGAAGATCGACCCGAAGACCCAAAAGCCCATGCTGGACAAGGATGGAAAGCCCATCACCGAAACCGTGGAGGTCATGCGTCCGGCCTTTAAGGTGGTCAGCGTCTTTGATGTCTCTCAGACCGAAGGAAAAGAGCTGCCTGACATCGTGGTGGACGAGCTGACCGGCAGCGTGGAGAACTACGCTGCTTTTTTTGAAGCACTCCGGCAGGAATCGCCGGTTCCCATTGCATTTGAGGACATCTCCGGCGGTGCCAAGGGCTACTACCATCTGGAAGACCGGCGCATCGCCATTCAGGAGGGCATGAGCGAGGTGCAGACGGTAAAAACCGCAATCCATGAGATCGCCCATGCCAAGCTCCACGCTCTCGACCAACCGGAGGTGAAACCGGAGTGGAAGGTGGTCATGGTCAGCGAGGGCGGAACGCGAAAAGAACTCATGACCGGCCTTGCCAGTGAGCAGGAGGCAAATGAAGCCGCCGAAAAGCTGGATTGGCGTTATGTGGACGAGAATCAGTTCGAGTGGCGGCTTGAGGTGGAAGAAGACGACACGCCCGTTCAGGAGGCTAAAAAAGACCGGCACACCAAGGAAGTAGAAGCTGAGGCGGTTGCCTACACGGTCTGCCAGAGATACGGCATCGAGACCTCCGACTACTCCTTCGGCTATATCGCCGGTTGGTCTTCCGACAAGGAAACCAAGGAGCTGAAAGGTTCTCTGGAAACCATCCGCAGGACGGCGGCAGAAATGATTGGCAGTATTGACGAAAAGCTCAAGGTGCTGACGGCTGAGCAGGAAAAAGAAAATGACCAGAAGTGGGATACGGCTGTTGCGCTGGAGTCCGATGGCAAAGGCTTTATCGAGGTACATGAGACCGATGAGGGATACGATTACTCCATCTACTCTCCCGATAAGAAGCTGATGGACGGCGGTGTTTTGGAGGACACCTATCAGACGGCATATCAGATTGCAGTTTCTCTCTGCGAAGAGAATGGCTTTGCTCAGCCCAGCATTGTGACGGATTACGATGCGTTTTTGGAACAGGTGGAGGCTGCAAACGAGGTTAAGTCCTCCTATCGTGATGTGGCGGTCTATTATGAGACAGCGAATTACGCCTATGAAGCCGGTGAGCTGGATCAATGCCGCACTTCCCGTGACGCAAACATTGCTTGTGCGGCGGCAATCGAGATTGCGATTAGCGCAAATTATGCTGACAATCGGCTTTCCACGGAAGCTGCATTGTCTGATGTCCTTGCGCGGTTTTCCCCGGAGAGAGTGCAATGCGTTCTCGCAAATACCATCCAGCAGAAAAAACACGATGGACGGATCTCGCCGCAGCTCAAGGAATGGGCAGGCGCAATCACCGTTCCCCCGGATGACCGAACCGGCTTTATCGTGGACAAGGTAAATCCCGGTCTTCTGAATCTGTTTGCCTCTTCGTTCAGACAGCAGATGGACTTGGCTGACCGGGAGGCTGACAAAGGCCGTGACCCGGAAGTGGTGGCGTGGGAACGGGATGAAATCACCTCCTTCACTGTAACGGTCAATGAAGTTCAGTCTCCCTGTGTTGCCCCGCCAACGGAAGCCGCTGCGCCCAAGCCCCACCGCCTGACCCCGGAGGAAAAGAAGATCAAAGAGGCTGTGATGGACACGCTGAAAGCGCAGATTGCCCGGAGCAATGATGGGATGATGGCAACCTACCGTTCCTCGGAGCAGTCCTTCAAAGTCATGATGGAATACAAGGTTCGGATTACTGGCAATACGGTCACCCAGAACGGTGAGCCGTTGTTTGCGATCCACCGCCGCCATTCTTCCCGCAAGACGCAAGGCTGCTACCGAGAATTGACCCCTACGCTGGAATATATCCGCAGAGAGCAGAAGCAGGAGAAGCCCTCCATCCGTGATCACCTCAAGGCAGCAAAGGCGCAGCCGGAGCGGAAAGCGCCCTCGAAAACGAAAAAGCATGAGATGGGATTGGAGTGATGGATGTGAAGAGGTATACAGATGTGGACATTCTTGCGGAGCTTTCCAAGCTGGTAGATGCCCATGTGCAGCATTACAAGGAGGACTTCGAGTATGACCGCCGCGCTATCACACAGGCGGCGAAGGCCGAACTGCCGGAAGACAGGACGCTGATCTGGTTCTGCCGGGAGTGCGGCACCCACTGTTTCCGGGAGAATCAGGCTTTTATCCGCGATACCCGCGAACACACTACCCTTCGATTCTATGCGGAACAGTCCGGTGAGGACATTACCGCCCGTGTTGTTGTCCCCAAACAGCTCAAAGGCAAGAAGGTCATTGGCGATGTGTTTGAGGTCAATTTCAAAGACCTGGCATTCAAGGTGGCACAGGACTCCATCGCGCCCGCCATGACCCGCATGACCTTTGCGGATGGGTTTGAGCAGGAGGTTCCGTTCAACAAAAGCCTTCGGCAAGCTGAATTGCTGGTAGAGGAACACGGCAAGATCACTGCACTCCATGTGATCCCCACGGATAAGGAGGCGCTGTCTGAGCTTCTGGCACAGCAGAAACATCGCCGGGAACGGTTGCCCGAAGCGGCCAAAGAGGAAAAGCTTGCGCCTTTGCCGATTGCAGCATTTCGCCGCTATCAGGCAATCAAGCAGGAGCATCCCTCCACGCTGGTCTGTTTTGCCCAGAACGGCTATTTCGAGCTGTATGGAGAGGATGCAAAACGAGCTGCGCCGCTGCTGAGTACAAAGATTCTGGATAAGAAGCTTCGGGGACACGAATCGATCCCCGTCACCGGTTTCAAAGAGGAGCTGTGGGTTGCCGCCGCTAAAAAGCTGTGGAAGGCCGGTGAGGATGTCCTGCTCCACAAAGACGGCGAAGTTTTCAAGGAACTGCGAGCTGCCGATTACATTCCCATCGGCGCAGAACTTGAAGTGGCCGGTGTGCTGAGCCGGATCGACAAGGTGGATTTTGCCGCCGCCCGGGTATTTCTCACCAATATGGAGCAGCTGGAGCGCAACATCCAGTACACCGAGCCGGTAGAGGTAGTCCGAAGTTATGTGGAGGATGCTGGTCTTGCCGTTTATGAATCCGCAGCCCGGAACGAGACCAAAGAGGCTGTAAAACCGCGCAGCTCCATCCGGGACAAGCTGAGCGCAGCGAAGAAAGAGCAACCGTCACGCACTGATGCACCGAAAAAGGCCAAAGAAAGGGGTATGGAATTATGATGTTCACCGTGGAAGAAACCAATTTCATGAGCTATTTCAACACATCCAGCCGTGGGGCGCTGATCCACGATATGAAGACCACGCCTTTGAATGATTTGGATGATGAGATGGCCGAGATGCTGTACCGGATGGTGCAGCGCCTTGAGAAGATGACCGATGACGAGTTCGACGCACTGTACATTGCGCCGGACGAGCTGCTGGACTGAGAAAGGAGGAATAAAATGCCCGTATTGGATGGAAGCTTTGAAGCCTATGTTACCAACCTTGGCAAGTACAACGAAGGGGCGCTGGTGGGTGAATGGGTGAAATTCCCTACGACCCAAGAGGAAATGCAGAAGGTGTTTGAGCGGATCGGGATCGGTGCGAAGGACGAGTTCGGTCAGGTATACGAGGAATGGTTCATCACCGACTATGAGTGTCCGCTGCATGGTGTGTATGATATGCTGGGAGAGTATGAGAGCCTTGACAAGCTCAACTATCTTGCTGGCCGTCTGGAAGAGCTGGACAAGGGAGAGCAGGAAAAGCTCGTTGCCATCATGAACGGAGGCTGTGATGAGGTCAGTGACATCGACGACCTTATCAACCTGACCTACAATCTGGACTGCTATGACTTCATCCCCAACATCAATGACGCATCGGACCTGGGCTATTACTATGTCCATGATGCCGGTATCTACGAAGAGAAGGATTTGGGACCTCTGGCAAACTACATCGACTATGAACGCTTTGGTCGGGATGTGGCAATGGAGGAAAACGGCAGATTTACCGATGAGGGGTATGTACGCGCCACCGGAGACCGCTGGACCCGGATGTATGACGGAAGCCGTGATGACATCCCGGACGAGTACCGCATTACCGGAGGCGGCGAGACTGCCGAGAAAGAGAAAAGAATCCTTGTCGTGGTAATTGAGTCGGAACAGAAACCACAGATCCGGGAGATTGACGGAACCCTTGCAGGCCTGCAATCGCTGGTGGGTGGCGATATTCAGGTGGTCTACCCCTATGATGACCCGGTTGCGCTTATCTGCAACGATGAAGGCAAACTGATGGGACTGCCCCTTAACCGCGCTCTGCGGGATGATGAGGGGGAAATCTACGACATCGTTGCTGGCACCTTTGCCGTTGTGGGGCTGACCGAGGACAGCTTCGGCTCGCTGGATAGCGCACTGGCTCAAAAGTATGCGCAGCTCTTTGAGCAGCCGGAACAGTTCGCCAAGCTCGGTGACAGGATTGTAGCGATCCCTATGCTTTCGGAAGAGCAGCAGCAACAGACAGCCAAGGAGCAGAAAGACTTTGAGGTCAACATGGATACCTCCGGCCTTGCGGTCTCCGGCCATGTAGGAACATGGCATACCATTGACCATCGGGAGATTGACGGCCACACTTTCTACCTGATGGAACACGACACCCACGGAGATGAGGCCGCTTGCCTTATCGTGGATGAGCGCGGAAGGCTGACCGTGGAGGATGTCTACAACGGCTTTGACGAGCAGACGATGGAACTGCTGCATCAGGAGGTTATGCCGATTGACCGGATGCCTGATCCCGACATTTCGGTGGATGAGATGAAGGAGTATGGCTACGCATGGGGCGGGATGCTGCCCATGCGGGAGGAAGCCGCTGCCGAGGTCATGAAGCATTGCACCATCTACCGCCTCTACGGGGACAACACCGAGGGACGGGTGCTGGATGCCAGCGAACTCAAGGATCATGCGGCCAAAGGCGGTCTCTTCGGTGTGACGAAGGCGGAATGGATGGATTTCCACGAGCGGGAAAATCCGCTCAAGGCTGCGGAGATGTCCACCGAGGATGACTATGGGATGATTGACGGAATCATCAACAACGGACCGAAGGAAGAACAGGCTGGCGAAAAGGGTGCGAAGTCCTCCATCATGGATAGGCTCAAAGCGGCAAAAAGTGACCCTCCGAAGGAGAAGCCCGCACCTCAGAAAGAGCGCAAGCCGGAGCGTGACTTATGAGCCGGAGCAACAAGTGGAAGCAGGAGTGGGCGTTCTTCTTGGATGCGGATGGTCGGCGCAAGTATTGCGAATTGTGCCGCCGCTGTATCCATGACTGCAAGCAGAGTTTCCGCGTTGTGGTCATGAGCTGTCCCCATTACAGCTCGAAGCGAGCGGAAGAGATTTACTGTAAGGATAAAGGTTGAAAAATCCGCTTTTCAACCTCTCTGAGCCGCGAGAAAGGACTGCCCTGTATGTTTTCCTGTCCGTCCATAACCAGCTGATACAGGCGGGAAAAATGCCGTTTTTCGACACATCTCTCCTGACCGTTACATGATCAGCAAAGCCTCAGCTGATGCCCGGATGTCGGGTGTCAGCTGAGGCTTTCTTTTTTTGCTCAAAATCTTTCTTTAGAATTAGCTCTCGTTCTTTGGCTTCTGTATGGATCGTAGCATCCCCTTTATACTATCTTTAGAGCAAAATCAGGTTCTAAAGAAGGGGGTGATACGATGGATGTAAAGGCAGTTGGACAACGGATTAAAACTGCAAGAGAGAGAAAGAATATGACGCAAGAAGATCTTGCCGCTCTCATTGACATCAGTCCGGCACATATCAGCGTCATCGAACGAGGCACTAAGATACCACGGATAGACACTTTCGCTGCAATCGCAAATGCGCTTGGTGTATCTGCGGATGAGTTGCTGGTAGATGTGGTTGATCATGCGTCAAGCGGCGTGGCTTCTGAGCTTTCTGCCGCCATCGAGGATCTCCCACGGGATGAGAAGATGCGGGTTTTGAAAGTGATCTCTGCGTTGTTAGATAGATGAGCGTGGAAGAGCAATCAGCTCTTCCGCGCTTTTTTTCTTTTCGCTGCCAGGGTTCTCTCTTTTTCGACACTCTATCGGTGCTATACTCGTGCTAAAGAACGAAAACAAAATCTAAAGACGGAGGAAACACAATGAAAAATTTTGACGAGATTCTTGCGGAAGTTGCCCGCCAGAATGGAACTACACCGGAGAATGTACTTCACGAAATGCAGCTGGCGATTGATGATGCTTATGATCATCACGGGAAGGAATCACAGCCCTTGTGGGACATGATGACCTTTAAGGGAGACAGGCCGACACCAGAAGAGTTTATCTTACAGGTAGCAATGATGTTGGAGAGCGGAACCGGGCTGGTCAACTAAGACAAAGCTCCCCTGCGGGTGTGCAGGGGAGCTTTGCCTTTTCAATCGTATCTTATTTGTGCTTGAACGACAAGACTACTTCGCCGTCCGGTGCAATAGACATCTGCATGGTTTTGATGTGCTGCGCCATGAACTGCTTCTTTTCCGCTTCGCTCATCTCAATGCGGGTCGCTTTCAAGGCGGCTGTGAACATATCGTTGACATTGAGATGGACTGTGCTGTCGATATAGCGGTACATCTCCTTGATGAGTGCGCCAAATTTCAATTCCTCGGCATTTCCAGAATAGAAGTCATCTATGTAGCAGTAGAAGATGCCCGTATTGACCAGTGCGGCCTTCAAATCCGGGCCGCTCTTTTCATGTTCAATCATCATGAGGAAGCGAGCGTCCGGCAGCGAGGAAATCAGTCCCCAGTAGTCGGAGTCGCTGGAAACAATGATAAAGGAATCCACCTTGTTGATATAATGCTCCTGACAGGCTCGTGCTGTCAGCTTGATGTCCACAAGGGATTTGCTCTCTTTGACACGCTCAATCAGGATATGCTCCACCGGTATCTTGGTGAAATCTTCAAGGATACGCCATGCGGAAGCCGTGTGAACATCATCGAAGAGAATAATGCTGGAAATTTTCTGCGTGTATTGATAGTCGAGGTTTTTCAGGACGGCACACAGCTTGTACGGATCCGAGTTTTCGCAATCGACCACTACTACCGCCTTTTCGCTGCCCTCGATATATTCGTAGATACTGCCTTTGACATAGCTGCTGACATCGGAGACCTTACTGAACTCATGGAAATAATCGTTGTGCCATCGGTATAGCAGCACTGCAAATTTCTTGTCGTTGTAGAGTATATTGCCTTCATCCTGCGGCACCCAGTTGATATAGACCTGATAAGGATAATAGGAACGGTTGGCGTAGTAGAGGTTTGCCGCCTGTTTGGTTCCTTCCTCCTTCAAGCCGTTTGGCATAATAAAGAGGTCTTTGATATAGTCCCAGTTGATCCAGAGCGGAAACAGCTTCTTGCAGTTGTTGATGCGGTCTGAAATCAGCCGGTTGATCTCAATAATGTGGTGCGCAAGCTTCGTGCTGGTTTTCTTGACAAAGTTTATCCCGTCCGCACTCAGTTGACGCATACTGTCATCCGGCACATACTCCGGCATGGAGAGGATGGTTCGATAATCCGTCCGCATTGCCCCGTTGATATGCCGGAAGTTTCGCTCAATGGCCGTTCGGATGATGCAAAGATGTCGGATAATACGAGCAGCCTTGTCCGCTTCCAGCCGTTCATAGACCTCCATTTGAGGTGCTTCATGCTCATTTTCAAAGATATGCCGGGGAACACCGATCAGATAGGCCACCTTGGAAACCAGCTCGTAGGTGCTATCTTTGTATATGATTTTATCTTCATTGGAAATAGTAGCACCAACAGCCTCTTGGACTTCCATGTGAATTTACCTCTCTGTTTCGTTATGTGCAGTCGGAAGGCTCTCATAGAATCGCCTGAGTTCATCAAGGCTCTTTGTCCGATTTTTGATGGGCAGAGATGACCAAGCAATGTCGTGGTATGGCTCTGCCGGATCATCCCGCAATCTTCGGTCTATAATACAGACAATCCCTGTGTCCGTGAAATTGCGAATCAACCGTCCAATTCCTTGTTTAAGCTTGATAACCATTTCCGGTACATTGACATCCATCAACGCATTCTTTGCAATAGAAGCTTTATAATTGATGATGGGGTCAGGGACAGGAAATGGAAGACGGAAAATAACTACATTGGAAAGGCTTTTCCCTTCAATGCTGATACCTTCCCAGTATGCACCGGTTCCCAGCAGCACCGAGTTTGTGTCATCCTTGAACTCATTGAGGACTTGATCCTGAGATGAGCCGGGTTGCTGCATCAGGATTTTATACGGCAATTCCTTCTGACTCAGGATGGAATAGACCTCTTCCATGTCGGTCTTCGCGGTAAAGAGAACCAAGGCTTTGCCACTGGAGATGTCGAGGACTTCAAGCAGCCGCTCAACGCCCTGTGCGATGAATGCCTCATGCTCCTTGGTTGGGTGAGGCAGATCGTCACAGTAGTAAATCATAGAATGCTCGTCGTAGGGATAAGGGGAGGGCTTTGGCTCGGATAAGCAGCCTTGTCCGTCAGTCGGAAATCCCGTGTTGCTGATAAAATAGGCATACTGTTCTTCAAGACTGCCCTCAGTTGTATTTGTCAGAGTGGCCGAAGTTAGAATTGTCCGGGCATCTCCGCTAAAATAAAGACTGTTAGTAATCTCTTTGGTATTCTTCGGGCAGTAGACAAGCTCGGCCTGACCTCCTTTGCGTTCAATCCAAAGAAGGTAGTCATCCAGATCCTCCATCATCTCTGCAAGGCTTTCACTTAGTTCATCCAGTTCATCCGACGCAGCTGTTGATCGGCTATTATAATCAAAGCTGGCATAGAGCTGAATGCTGAGAGCTGCACTCTTGATTGTGCTGCACATGGTTTTCAGCAGGTTGACTGATTCTGTGTTGCCATCAAAGAAGAAGCGATCTGCATAACGCATATCCTGCTGCGCATCATTGATCTGCTGCTGCATCTGCGCCTTGAGGGAATCAAAGAATGCGTGGATTGCCCTTTGTGCCTCGTTTGTTTCCCGGTATACATTCTGACGGTCTGCGGATCTCACTTCATTGGTTGCACTTTTAATAAGCCCAAGAATTTTGCCCTGATTAACACGCTCTGTCGTTGCACTGCGCACCTTTTCCTCTAAGTTATGCGCCTCATCTACGACAATCAAATCAGCCTCCCGATTGATCAAGCCATCCTGTCCGCGCCGCAGTTGGCGAAGGTGCGCAGTTAGAAAGTCCTGATTGCATAGCACAATTCCATCTATGTATTTTAGCTTGGAGCGGATAGCGTAATAGAGGCACTCCTTCTCGCAGGAACCGCAATTTCTCATGCTGAATCGCTGGATATTTACCTTGTCCCAGATGTTTTGCGGTATGGAACTCGGAAATTGTTTGCGCTCCTGAAAGCCCTGTTCAATCCCGTCTGCAAGCTCTTTCGGGATGATCGCATCCTCCATACTTAGGTATTCATTTGCTCGCTTATGGCAAAGATAGTGCGTCTGACCTTTCGCCAGAATGACCTCTGGTTTCGTGTTTAGAAGAGGCATAACATCGTGTATGTCTTTCCACAGCTGCTCTTGCAGGGCAATCGTAGAGGTGGCAACAATCACCGGCTTTTTTAGCTTTTTGTTGTAAAGAAGGATAGGCACCAAGTAGCCAAAGGATTTTCCAATCCCAACACCGGCCTCAACTGCAAAGTGCTGATTATGGATAAGCGCATCTACAATTTCGCAGGACATATCTTGCTGACCTTCCCGCATTTCAAATCCATGCGCAGGAGCGACATCCCAGAAAAAATCCGTGACAGTTGTGCCAATCGCTTGCAAATCGGCTTTGCGTCTTTTTGCTCGATCTTCGGGAGAATTGAAACCGAAATATAAACTCAAACCATATACCTCCGTATGCCTCTGCTTACACCCTGTTGCCAGTTAATTCACAAGCTCCCGTCTCCTTTGTTGCCCCCAAATTCACAGCCATGCTGATGGCCATGCCCGTAATACCATCGACCATAGCGATAGCCATAGTGTGGAGGGCAGTTCGCACAATCGCCGGTGCAGTGTCCCGGATGTTCAGAATGGGAGGATGAAAGTGCGCCAGCGATGCCGATCCCCGCGAACAGTTTTGTAAAGAAGCCGATTTTAGGAGCAGCTGGGGTCAGCTCGTCGTAAATAGCGCTGTCCAGTGCATCATCTTCGCTTCCGTCATCAAACAACTTTACACGGTTTCGTGCAGCGACTCGCTCCAGAACCTCGTCATCCACAGTACCCCACAGGTCTTCTAACTGCTCTTGGCCAAAGTGGCATTTCGCAGCGTCCAAAAGGACATTCATTGCTTCTTGATTGCAGCAGCCTGAGAGGTCGTATATCTCTTCCGGCGTGAACTGAACGCCATAAGCCACGGCCTTCTTAATGAGCCGGGATGCAGCTGCCTCATCCATGTATTCCTGCGCCACCTCTGTAACCTCAGAGGACGCGCCAAAAGAAGTCAGAGAGGACATCTTACGGATTTGGGTGCTTGTCGCCCAATCATAGAACTTTTCGTAGTAGGTGTCCCAGTCCATCCATATCCGCTCCCTTCATCCGCTGGGTTCATTCCACGCCCAGTGCTTTGAATACAGCATCCTCGGCGCTCTGATAGAAAATCAAATTGAAGCAGCCGATCAGATCAGACGGCACCGATCCCAAATCTGCTGCCGAGGTGATAGGCAACAGCACCTTCTTTGCGCCGCTGTCCAGACAGACTTGCAGCGCATTTGCCAGCTCATCCACCTTCATCATCGTACCCGCAATGCTGATCTCGCCCATGACCGCCAGACTGCTCACGGTGGGCTTATTCAGTGCAATAGAAGCCAGCGCAATCAAGGTGGGAAGAGCAAGCTTCGCAGTCATGCCAATTCCCTGCAAATCCTGATAGTTGACGATGTAATCCTTCGTCGTGGTGCTGATCGTCCCGCTGATGTGTCCTGCGTTGGCTTTGAGGAAGTTGAAGGCAGTATTCGTCGCTTCCTTCACCTCCCGGTCTGAGCCAAGACCGGTGCGCTCGAACTTTCCGTTGCCGGGAAGCATCTGCGACTCCAGACGGAATACGCCAATCATCCCGGATTTTCCCTGTGATACGGTATAGACCTGGCCGGGGTTGCACATCCCCTCCGGGATCAGCTTGCCGCCGCCCTGTTCCGGTACCGACACATAGGTTTCCTCGAAGCTGTCCTTGTCAATGTAGGAGAAGTTCACATCGTAGAACTCCATGCCGCCCAGCTTTTTCAGCTGCTCTTTGACGCGGCGGCGCATTTCCAGCGCAAGCTTTAGGATCTCTTCCAGCTGCTCCTTTGTGAACTCGCCGTCAGGATAGACCAGCTTGACCAGTCCATCCACCATTCGTCTCACCGCTATGGTGTCTCGCTGATTGAGGTTAGAGCCTAAGCGGAAATACTTATCAAGGGCATCTCCGTATTGTTCCTTGCGCAGCTCGCGGATAAACTCGGCCAGATAATCTGTGATAAAGCCGTAGTCATCCGTGAAATGTTCTGGCCGGAATTTCGGAATCTCCCAGCCGGGGAGATAGCAGTGGATGCGGTCAAGGAAGGCCGTATCGGTTCCCATCTCCGGCGGGAAGGGGTCAAACAGGCTGGAGGTCTTGAGCAGCACATCCACGCTTTGGTTGATGTTGCCCACAAAGACCATCGAAGCACTGGCCGCTTTTTCTTCCTTGCCACGGGCAAAGGAACCGGAGGCCATATAGTCCTTCATGATCTGAACGCCATCTTTGTCCTTGAACTTGATACCGGCCACCTCATCAAAGGCCACGCAGTCCCAAAGTCCAACCAGACCTACGGTTTTGCGTCCCATATTGTAAAAGAGATTGGCGACGGTGGTCTGTCCGCCGGAGACCAGAATACTGTTGGGAGAGATCTCTTTGTAGAGGTGGGATTTGCCGGTGCTTCGCGGCCCCAGCTCGCAGAGGTTGAAGTTGTTCTCCACAAGCGGCAGCATACGGATGATGAGCAGCCACTTCTCCCGGTAGGAAAGCGTATCCGGCTCCATGCCTATGGAGCGCAGCAGCACATCCATCCACTCGTCCTGCGTGAACGCCTTCCGGCCTTGTTTCAGTTCCGCGATGTCCACATGGGGCATCTGAATGGGCGTGAGCTTGCGGATGCGGATCGGCGTTCCGTTCCGGTCTTCTTCCATGTACTCGTAATCCAGCTGCACAATGCACCAGATACCGCCGCAGAGCAGCCGGTCAAACTTGGCAGGATACTCTTCATCAATGGGGATGTCTTTCAGGCCGAGATTGGAAAACTCGGCCTCGTAGTAGTCCCGCTTGATGTTCAGGTTGACCGTGATCTTGTCAATCACGGTGTAACTGCCACGCTGCCGGAGTATGGAGAGGATCTTCTGCGCCTCATCCGGTCGGACGAAGTTGTCCGCCAGAATGCGCTTGACATTGTTTACCCCGTCCTCAACGACTTCCGGGTCATCCGAGCTGCAATACTGTCCCAGAAGGAACTCCAACACATAGACCGGGACATTTGCGCCCTCTTTGATTTTCTTGGTCAAGTCCTTGCGGACGATTTTTCCATCGAACTGCTGCCGCAGCTTTTCTTTGATAACAGACCGTTTATCTTCGGTCTCCATAAAATCAGCCATTGATACCGCCCCCTGTCATGCTCTTTTCTCAAAACCCGTAATCATCGGCAAACGCCAAATCCATGATGACAGGGTGACGGAACACTTCAAGCCCTGTTGCATCGTCGCATACGACAAAGAAATACTGCTTGTCCTTGTCGTACTTTTTGTCCTTGAACTGGAACTTCATGCGGAAAATGCGCTTCTGCGCATCCTGATCCCGGCTATCTGCGATGTAGCTGTTCTCGTTGGAAATGCGCTCGTTGTCTTCGGAGAGGAAGAACAGCCGGTAGGTCGCGGGCTTCACCACATCGCTGACCGGCTCAGACTGGATGAAATCCAGAATGGTGATCTTGTTGGTGATCTTGCGCACCATGCTTACCAGTGCAATTCCGGCATTTCGCGTCTCCATGTGTCCGCGCTCCATCTTGATGTCAAGCACCGGCACCAACATTTCCTGCGGCGAAGAGCCGCCGTGGACATAGTTCTGACCGCCACCGGCCACCTTGAATACATCGTCGCTGATGGGGAACGATACCCATTTGGTGTCTGCGCTGCGCAGGATCGTTCCCATGCTCATGCTGGCAATGCCGTCCCCGGAAACCGGTTCCGATGCAACTACAAAGCGGCGGTTGATAAAGGCGGTCTTGCTCTTGATGCCGTCGATCTTGTCGCTCTCGGCCACCTTATCCCGCTTATAGATAAAGCCGTGATCCGCTGTGACGATGAAGCGGTATGTATTGGCACTGGTGGAGATGCGCCGGATCAGGTCGATGATCTCCGAGACCGCCTCTCTGCAAGCAACAAAGACCTCATCCTCGGTGTTCGGCTTGTCGCCTCGTGCGTCGATCTGATTGTGGTAGACATAGACCACCTGTTTGCCGGTGAAGACACTCCGCAGCTCCGCGACTTTCAGCGACTTGATGCTGTCAAACTGCACACAGGCCGCATCGCTGTTGTATTTTTGCAGAATGGTTTCCCGCTCTGAGAGGTTGTCGCAGGGCAGACCGTCCACCAACACCTTGAAGTCATCGGTCATGGTCAGCTCGGTGTGCGGAAGCAATGCAGCCATGCCAAGACGGGTGTAGGAGGGCAGCATACTCAGCTGTACCTCCAGCTTTGCCGAACACTTGGGATCGTCCTGCATTCTGCGGAACAGTTCCTTGCCCACTTCATAGCGCATAGCATCCGAGATGATCACCACGGTGCGCTCCTTGGCGTTCTTGATATTCCGGGCATAGAAGTCCCGCTGCAAGGGCAGCTGCGTGAAGGCATCCGGCTCCTGCATGGCGCTGTTCCACTTGGGCAGCAGCGTCTCCAGATACTCGTTGGTGTAGATATTCTCCACGAGGTCGCGCAGCGGCTCAAAGGCTGTGGTGTCCTCGATCTGGTCGTAGGCGGTGTAGAAGCGGCGGTACTCGTAGTCAAGCCCGGAGTCGGTCTCCTGATACTGCCGCAGGATGTCTTTGAAGCTGTCCGGGCAGTGGTAGTTTCCGGCCTGAATCATCTGGTATGCACTGCTGAGCATCTGATACCGGCTTCCGGCTTTTTCCCCAAAGTGCATCTTGCTTCGCTTCTCACAGAGCTGTGGGATGGTCAACTCGTCCAACTTTGCACCGGTGTCCTCAGCCATCAGCCGCTCCACAAGCCATTTGATGAGGATCTGGTCAATGACAGCAAAGGTATCGCAGTTCACCAAATCCTCCGGCGGATAGTCGGAGAAAACAGCCTGTGCATTCAATCCCGCCGCAACATGGGCAGACAGCTCATCGTACCGGCTGCGGTACAGGATATTGTTCATCAGGTTGTCCATGAAGGCGATGATGTTGCCCGCCTTGTAGGAGGAAAACGCCTTCCACGGCTTGGGCAGCTCGGAAGGGACATACTTGGCCGTATAGGTGACGAACATGGTCACAACCAGCTTTTCCAGTGTGGGCTTCACATCCGCATAGCCAAAGTGCTGCTCGCACAGCTTCCAGAAGTCGCCCAGAAGCCCGTATTTCTCGATCTCCAGCAGGAATTTGTTGTCTTCCAGTGTGCTGTCGGTCAGCATAACCCGGATGACTTCCTCGAAGGAACAAGTCCGGGTGCGGCAGATGGCCGACAGAAGGCCGATGATGATGTTTTCCTCGTTGAAGTTCTCGATCTCCAGATCATAGAACCGCTGCGTCCGCTCCTTGCTGGCAAAGAACTTGATGTGCTTCTCAATGATGGGCTTGTACTTCTCATCGATCCCCAAGTCCACTGAGAGCAGCGAGGCGCGGTCTGCGAAGAACCGCTTGGAGTACAGCATGGTGTCCTCCAGATGGTTGTCCCGCACATTCGGCTTCGGGAAAGGGGCATAGACAAGATAGTTGGTCGTGGTGTCCTGCCGCTCCAGAAAGAGCTTGGTGGCAAACTGATTATCCGGTTGCAAGAAGTAGACCTTAGCATTGTCCAGTGTCACGGTCTGCATATCTTCCACGAACTCGCCGTTGTCATCGTACCAGAAGACCAGCTTGCGGGTGTCTCCCGTAAACTCGGCATTGAGCCGGTCTATGATTTGTTTGATGTTCATTTCTGCCATTGTGCGTTTCTCCTTCTGAATCTGTGCAGAGCTGTTCCCCGGCGCTTGGTATCGTGGACTGCTCACTAATTATAAAACAGAGATAATAGCTCAGATTTTTCCCACCATCTCTAAAATTATTTTTACGAACTCGTCCCATCCAAGAACAATGCCCATAATCGAACTTATAAGGCCGACGATGGTGATAATATGCCCGAACATCTTAAACACGACACTGTTATGCACAGCAGAGTTACTTCGTTCACTTATAATACCCATCCAGTAAAGAATATCCGCAGGAAGCCCGATGATCCAGCGTATTCCCGATGCAAAACAGAAAAAGGGATTCCATAGTGATTTTTCTTCATTTTCGATGCGCCTTTTTAATTCGCCGCAATGCTTTACCATCGCATCGTCACACAAGCTCAAAAGCTGCTGCATACGCTGCCGCACACTCGGACTGTCCAACATTCCTTCAAAGAGTTTCATGTCGGGGAGCGTGTTCACAAGAAGCTGAAAGTCGTGTCCCTGCATTTTCTTAATTGGGTCAGAAAAAAACGCAATTATTCCGTCAACACCAAGTTCCGCTTGTATGGCGTTCGCATCTTGAATACACTCGGCATACATTTCGTAGTTTACTCGGCAATTCTCCGTGTAATAATTTGCAAGGTCAATGAATTTATCGCGGTACTGATCTGTTTCAATGTACCTCTGCTTATAGCGCGAAATGGACACTCTTGAGAGAATATGCCCTATGAGCATAACCGCAAGAGTGGCTATTATGGGAATCCAGCGATAGCTCATAGGACACCTCACTTGTCAAATCTTAGCCAGAACAGGATATTTCTTTCCGTCGCTGGCGGTCTGGATTTTCTCGTAGTTGACCTTCACACCGTCGTCCAAGTCCAGCGCGGTGCGGCTCAGAGCGAGGTGGCCGATCATCTCGTCGTACTCCCGGCACTCCTTGAGCTGTTTCTGGAGCTTTTCCTTCCGTTTGGTGGCGACAGCCACTTCACGGGTGTTTGTGCTGTGGTCGATCATATCTTGCATACGACCAATCTCCGACTCATAGACCCGCTGCATCTTGTGGAGATAGTCCACACGGAGGTTGCCGATGGTGTCCGGTGTGTAGCGGTGGAGGTAGATCAGCGCCTTGAAGCCGTTCTGCTTACCGCTGTCGAACAGCCAGTAGATAGGGCGCTTCTGGTAAATCTTGCAGTGGTCTTTGAAGAAATCCTTGAGGAAATAATTACGGATGATCTCCCGGCTGCTGTTTCCTCTGCCGCCGAGGGCTTTGGCAATGAAGTCCAGATTTTCTTCCAGCGTATCTTCTCCATAAACAACTTTCAGCCAGCTGCACAGGCGGGTGACAATATCGTCCCCCAAATATTCTTCATCCGTGATTGGAATGATGCCATCCACATCTGGGAGGAAGGTCTTGTATTTGCTCTCATCCCAGTCCCCACCGGCGTAGGCCAGTCCCTCGCTGTCCAACGAGTAACGGCCAAACATACAGCCCACGGCATAGGAGAGCAGAGAAACGATCTCGTCCTGCTTGGTACGGACATAATTGCTGCCCTTCATGCTCTCGGGAACATCATCTTTAGTGTCATAAATGCGGTGGACGGTGATATCCTTATCCGCCACCTCCGGGGTCAGCTCGTCTTGCAAACCGTAGATGTCGATGAAGATACGGTTCAGCTCTTCCTCGTTCATTTGAAGACTAATAAACCTATCTTCACATTCCTTTTTCCATGCTCTGTAATGGTCATCGAGATGAGTAAACAGTTTATCTTTGTATTCCTCACCAAACACTACTGTATGACTGTTCACTGTCATCGGATTCCTCTTAAAATTCCAAGAGGTTTCAAAGGAATCCCAATCGTAGCGCGAGAGATTCACGCACTCTCCAACATTACCCTTTATCTGCTGATTTATCTGGCCATCCCGTAACTCTACATACGGAACCCGTAAGACTGCTCCTTCTGAATAGTCAAGGGTCGGCGCAACAACACTTATAAAATATTGATAAACTTTCGTGTTCAGATATGCAAGCATCAAGTCAAAATCAATTTTGGGAGTGAGTACAGGACCTTTTGACTCATACATGAAGTAATCTGCTACCTGCCGAAATGATATATTTCCTGAGGAAATAGACGACCAAGTTAATTGTTTGGTGAAGTTGATCTGCAAGTTCTGCGGCCTTGAGCGAAGCTTGCCATTGCTATCAAAGAAATTTTTGAGCTTATATCCATCGTTCTCCCAATCTACGATATATTCAAAATTTCCATACCAGCGTCGAAATTCTCCGCCTTTCGTACATGGAAACCATTTCTTTTCTTTATCACCTGAAAAGCTCTCCTTGTCTACGCTGCACTCATACCATAAGCGCAAAAATCTTTCATTGTCACCGGTCTTGAAGCCTTGCTTTGTTTCTGCATAGGAAGATAGCAGTCCCGCCGCAAAGCATTGAAATGACAGGTCACTTACCCAGTAGGCTACCGGACTGCCCGGAATTTTGGAGAAGTTGGACTGTTGCGCTGTATAACGATTTTCACTGGCAAGGAACATATCCTCTTTACCCTGCTGGGTTGTTGGTTCAATCAAACGGCAATAGGTTCCCTTGTAATCAGCCATGTGGTTTTTCCGTAGAACGAAACTGGTGGTCTGCACTACCTCACCACCAATTTCCTCAAAGGCTCTTGCGCCCAGATGTGCCATATTCACGGTATCATGCAGCAGCAATTTTCCCCGCAGCTTTTCAAAGCTGGAGAGAAACATCCAAGAATGCTGCGTAATCATCGCCTGATACCGGTTTTGTTCGGCCATTGCACCGCAACGCTCGATAAACACGGCAAACAGGTCTGCCTTGCTGTCCGGGTAGTTTTTTTTGATATATTCGTTGAGTTTTGCGCCGCCGTTGCTGACTGCCATATAGGGCGGATTGGTCACAACCACATCATACTTTTGCGCCATCGTCTCAGCAATGTCTACGAGAGCCATTAACTGCTCCGCTGTCCCTTCCAAACCGGTGCTGTCCAGCGTGATTTGTTCCCCGGCATCCGCAACAGACACAAAGCGGCGCAGCAGTTCCCAGTTGTAGTTCTCCACCTTGAGGATGGAGCCGTACTCCTTTGCATCCCGCAGGGTGTCCAGCAACCCTTCCAGCTGCACATGGGCGGTATTGGCCTCCAGATCATCCATTCCAGCGCCGAGATATTTCAGGTGGGCGCGGTTGATGTTGTTGCTCTCCTGAATGGCGTAGACATGGCAGGTGTTTTCGCCGTTCAGAATACGGCGGTTATACTGCCGTGCCTTCATCATTACGGCAAAGTAGGCCAGCTGATAAGCGCGGTCATCAATATCGAGACCGTAGAGGTTGTTTTCCAGGATGCTCTTTGCCGCGTCCCGCTGGCTGTATCCTGCATCCTCATACATCTGCATCAGCACATCGAAGGCATAGACAAGGATATGACCGCTACCCATGCAAGGGTCAATGACCTTGATATCCCGCACATCTTTGTACTCACTCTGCTGCTGGATTTTATCGAGCTGTTCGCGCACTTCCTTTGTCTGCGCAGCTTCGGGCAGATAGTATTTCCACTCCATCTGCTCGGCAAGGTGCTTTTCAGCGGCGATCCGCTTTTCCTCAGCCTCGTCCCAAGTCATCTCATCCAGACCACGCCCATCAGCAAAGACACCTTCGTTCTTCCGCTTGTCGATGAAAAGACGGCCTAAGCTGTTCTGCACCATGTAGCGGACAATCCAGTCCGGGGTGAACAGCTGGGTTACGGCAGGGATTTCATCCTTGGTGATCTTGCCGTTCTTTGCAAAGGCGGCATTTTTCGGCTCGGTGTTGTAATACTGGTACAGCCAGCCGATGATCTCCACCTGACCGCCCTTTTCGATATTGAAATCATCCTCGTCGATGTCATGGATGAGGTGATAGACCACGCCGTCCTGATCCACCACCGAGAGGTTCAGCAACAGCTCGGTGTAATCATTGGTTTTCTCAAAAAGGGCGGGAAGAATCTCGTTCAGGGCGTTGCACTGCTTGATAAAGAGAAGCCGGAACAGCTCGTCCAGCGCATTGTCAGTTTTCAACCGCAGGATGGTCTCTTCCTCATCATGGGTGAAGTCCAGCTCAGCATCAAAGGGGGTTGTGACCAGATCAGGCTCTACCTTACCACTCTCGGAAGACAGAACGCGAATATGGGAAGACAGATAGTCGTTGACCTCCATAAAACGGATGGCGATAAGTCGGTTGAACCAAGTGTAGGCAACCTCTTCCAATATGTATTTGTAGGCGGTAGAGTAATCGCTGTCCTTTTCCTTCTGGCGGAGGATTTCTACCAGCTTTTGACGCTGCCGGATGGCCTCGCCGGTGATGGAGTACGGCTCCGCAGTGCCGATGTCATAGAACTCCATATTGGGGGTGGACTGCGCAAGGGCATTCTTGATGCCCTCCGCCGTAATGCCCATCAATCCGGCGCGGTACTGGATGTCCGCAATAAGCTTGTTCCGCGCCCAGATCGCAAAGTTTTTGATTGCAGTCTTATTCATGACTTCCTCCTGTCTGATGACTCCGCATCAGAACTCCACATTCACAATGGTATCCTCAGCCAGTTGCGCTTCCAGCGTTTCGCGCAAACCGGCGATATATTTGTCGATGTCCGCCTTGCTCTCCAGACGCCAAGAGGAAGTCCCGGTCATCATCTTGATGGAGACATTCTTGGTCTTGCGGATCTTCACGGGAGCAGGGTCAACCTCAACAGCGGGATTGCCGTTTTGCTTGGCTTCCTCGGCCTTGCGGCGAGCCTCTTCCGCTGCCCGCTGCTGCGCCAGCTTGTTGTCCAGCGCATCCATCTCATTGAGCAGTCGCAGTTTGAGGGCATCCGCCTTGTCTGCATAGCTGCGGAGAGAGGACACATTGTTGCAATGCTCGGCACCGTCTCGAATCTCTCGGAACAGGGTAAAGTAGGTGTTCCGCTTCTGTTCGTTGTATTCCTTGGTGGACAGGACTTCCAAAACCCGCGATCTTGCCTGATCGATGGAATCCAGCACAGGGGCGGATTCCTGCTGCAAAATCTTCACATAGCAGGACATGAACTTCTCCCGCAGTTCCGGCAACTTGGGAATGTTGGCATAGGGCTTTTCCTGACCAACGATGGAGCGCATCTGCGCCACAATGTCCTCCAGCTCGGCGTTCACGATGTAGGTCTTGCTGTCATCGTAGATCGCCAGCATATCCAGAGCGCGGGTGAAGATGGTCAGCTGCTCTCCGGCGAAGAATGCCTTGATGGGTTCATAGTCCTCGGCAAAATCGTAGAAGTCATCTCGCTTCTTGGAAACTGTCGTAAAGAAGTCCATCGCAGACTGAATCTGCACAACGGCCAGCATCAGGTTCTTGCCGGTTGCCAGCACCTTCTTACCGGGGTAGCGGTGTTCTTTGTAGTAGACTTCCAGCCGTTCCAGCTCATAGATGGTATTCTGCGCATACCGCTGGAAGTTCTTCATGATGGTGTCCTCGTCCTCCGCCGAAGTGGTGGTCTGGAACACTTCTTTCATCACATCCCGGACAGCCTTTTTATCCTTATCCGGTACGCGGGTGCGCTCTTCCATCAGCAGCTTCTCCACAAACGCCTTCTTGGTGATGAAGCCGATGATCTCTTCCTCGGTCTTGTTATTCAGGCTGACGGTTGCCCCATTGACGGTGAAGGTCAGGTCTCCGCGCTTGAACAGGCGAGCAACCAGCCAGAATACATCGTCCTCCACAAATCCATAGGGAGCTTTCATAAAGCGATCCTTCACGCTCTTCATGGAGGTCTTCATGTGATTGCGGGTGTTGAGAGAGATAAAGCCCTGCACATCGTCCAGCGCGTGGGCATTGCTCTCAGTGCCGCCCTCCAGACCGAGGGAGAGCTGGTTGCTGGTGTGGAGCAGCTTGCGGATCTCCGCTTCACCCATCGGGGTGTCGATGTAGGACAGCTTGTGGTAGACCGTCTGCACCAGACGACCAATGGCCTCATTGATCCGGGTGGCGACTTCCTTGCCGCTTACACGGGCAATATCGCCGTTCACATAGATGGTCGCCTCTTTCAGTGCCTCGGTCAGATAGAGCTTTGCGTTGGCGTTGCGCTCCCGCATCTCCACCCGCTTTGCTTCCTTGATGGTCTCATACTTCGCCAGCTGGGTAGAGGTGTTCTTACGCAGGAAGCCTTCGATCTTCAAGTAGGATTGGATTTCTTTCAGGAACTCCGCGTCGCCGGGAAGAACAACCAGAACCTCCTTGCCCTGACCGGACATCATGCGAAGGGTGGCATCATCGGTGCTGCCATCGTACCAAGGGGTCAGAATGCGCAGCCCCACATCGTAGTTCTGGTTGGCCTTATAGGGGCGGTCATCCACAGCCTGATTGAAGAAGAACGCATAGCGGCCATTGAAGGCGGGATAGGTATATTTCTTACCGGGGAAAATGTCCTCGAAAATCATCTCCGAAACCTTGGTGATGATCTCCGGGGTCTCCACATTTTCCTTTTCGATCTCGTTGTTGACTTCCTGTTCCTCATCGGTCAGGAAGACATAGATGCTGCCGTTTTTCTGCACGAGCATCTGCCGCATCAGGACCTTCAGCGCTTCCTCCACGCGGCCTTTCAGCTCGATCCGATCATCGTCAATGTTCTCAATCATCAGGCTGGTGATATTGTCGATGTTCGATTCAATCTCCAACACATACTTAATCATGAAGAGGGTTTTCAGGACATTGATGGCAAAGACATCCCTGTCCTTCTTCTCCGTGTTGATGTAGCTGTTGTCGTAGGCGCGGATGATGACACCGCTGTGGCTGTGATCCAAGAAGTTTTCCAGCGCGTCATAGAAGCGATGGAAGGGGACGATCACGCCCATCTCTTCGTTCATGAGATTGACGGCGGACTCCTTGAAGAGCGCCAACATGGAGCGCTCACCGCCGGACAGATGCTTGCCGGACGCACCGTGGGTACGGATGGAGGTCAATACGCTGGAAAGCAAGTTGAACTGATACGGCACAAAGGGATAGACCTCTGCAAAGTCGGTTTCGCTGGAATACAGTTTTTTCTCTGCCGTGTCGTTGAAGATGATGAGGTTCTTGATGATGGTCGCCTTCTGCTCATAAAGCAGCCGGAGAGACTGCGCCGCCGCGTCCGTCTTTTCGAGGATTCTCTTTTTGATCACCGCATCCACATTGGCGGAAGAGAGGGAGAGACGGGTGTCAAAGCGTCCCTGAATTTTGGAGAAGTCGTTGCCCTTGACCTTGGTGATGGAGTCGATGTCCTGCTGGCTGGTCACGATGACCCACGCCTTGCCCATACATTCCTTGCCCAGCTCCTCGGTCACGGTCTGGAGGTTGAGCATGAGCTTGGAATCGTCTCCGATGTACTGGCCGATCTCATCCACGAGGAAGACAACATGGTGGTTGTTTCCCTTGCGATCAATGTAGGCTTTGACACGCCTTGCGAAGTCTTCAATGCTGATGGTATACGGCTCTACGGCCTTTTCGCACCAGTTCCGCGCAGCAGCCTCGCTCATGAAATCCATCGAAACAAGCGCGTCTACCACGCTGTCCTGAATAAAGTCGAAGTCCTGTCGGGAGGTTTCCCACGGTTCGCCGTATTCTTCCTCAAAAGCGGATTTGAACTCATCGTAGCGGCCTTCCTCAGACAGACGGCGTTCCAGATCGGCAACATGAGGGATGGAGCCGCAGAAGCCCTGCATCTGGTTAAATACCTTGAGGAACACATTGACGATGGCATCCTTGTTCTGCTTTCCCGTAGATTCGCTCTTGGAATCAATGTTGAACAGGATAACATCGGTTGGGGTCTCGGCAGCGAGCTTCATATCGGCCAGAACCATCGGGTCGATGATCTTTTTATCGTCGATGAAGTAGTCCAGCGCCTTTTTGCCGCTCACCTGACGGTTCTCCAGAAGGTAGGAGAGGATTTTCAGAAAGTGAGATTTACCGCTTCCAAAGAAACCAGAAATCCAAACGCCCATCTTCGGGGTAGTCCCAACAATGCCCTTCTTATAGGAAGCGTAGAAGTCGGCAAAATGCTTTTGCAGCTCGCGGGTTACGACATATTCTTCAAGCTCCTGTGAGACATTGGAGTCCTCACCCTGTCCGACTATGATAACGCCTTGAATCTCTCTGTCGATCTTCTTGGCAAACATTTCTTTGATCTGCATTGCGCTACCTCCATCACTTTACAAGCCGGAAGGCTCTATAATAGTTATCGTCTTTGATTTCGTTGAAGAGAATCAGTTCTTGCTCGTTGTATGTGCCGGGGAAAAACATGACCACCGGAGCGCGGAGATAGGACTGATGAAGATTGTTCAGCACATTGTGGGAGCGCAGGAGAGGATAGCTTTTGCCCACTCCGGTCAGGAAGACGATGGCGTTTTCCGGTGTGTTTTCCTGAATATACTGAACAATCAGGCTGTCACTTTCACTTACCTTCATGGAGTTGCTGACCGCTTTTACGATCCGCCCGAAGCCCCGCTTCTTCTCGAAGTCACAGCACTTGTCTACAAAATTCTTGCGTTCCAAAAAGTCAATGATAATATCGTAGAGGTCGAAGACAACCAGCTGATATTCGTCAGTGCCTTTCTGATTTTTGTTCTTCATATACTCAATCCGCTCACGGACTTCTAATTCCTTTTCCGGCGGATAATCAAAAATCCAGTAGTTGACCTCGTTGGCTTTTCCGCTGCTCTGCCGGAAGGAAGGCTTCTTGATGGCTGCTTCCATCGCATCCAATCTTGCTGTCAAATCCATTACTTCACCCCCGTCAGTGCTTTCTCGTAGATTGCCATGTTATTTTGCTCCAACCAACGGGATAGCTCCGGGTCGAAGATTGGTTTCAAGATAGTTCTGGCCGTTTTCGACTTATCAATGACCCGGGCTTCGTAGAGCATCGTCTTGTAACAACGCCCCAAACGAACCAAGGTTGCATCCGTCCATCCGGCCACTTTTTCGTTTTGCTGCTGCTTGTTTTTGAAAAAAACACGCACATCGCTGTCTGTCAGCTCGTTGCTGCCGACGATCATCTTTTCACGGATAACCTCGTAGACAAAATCAAAGAAGAGTGTGTCATACGCCATCGCTGCGATCAGCGCATAGAGCTTTTGTGTCGCAAGGTCGCCAGACAAAAAGCATGGAATGAAACTCTGATCCAGCGATCTGATTCTCCCGGCCACGGTGCTATAAATCTGATTGGAGCGCAGCGCGGTTGGTGCTGCAAAGATATTCTCGCTCTGTGCGAGTGCTTTGATCTCATCCATGCTTTTCCCGTCGTGAAGAAGATGGACAACCTTGCGGAACTCGACAAACCAGAAGGACATCTTCACCGCGCCCGCGCTATATTCTTTTCTTTCCATCCTGCTGATTGTTCCTCCCCAATATTATTCTACACCTTGGCCTGTCCCATTATCGGGACTGTCAGGTAGAATCTCCATAATATCATCGATCCCGCAACCGAGCTTGAGACATATTTTCTCCAGCACTTCAACCGTCGTATTTTCGCCTTTTTCCAGCTTGCTCATGGTAGAGTAACTGATGCCGACATAATCTCGAAACTCTTTTTTCTTCATATCGCGGTCAATGAGAATCTTAAATAACTTCTTGTAGGATACTGCCATGTTTTGCACCTCTTCTTCAATACTACATGGTTGCAAAAGTACAGTTTCATTATAGCATATCTCTCTGTGAAAAGCGAGAAAATTCATGCGAACGCATAATAATTTTACCAGAAGAAAACAGAGGCTTGCCGAACGGATATTCTCGGCAAACCCCTGTTTTTCTTATTCGCGCTGAGCGTCTTTGGCTTTTTGCGTTTCCTGTTCTGGAGACAAGTTGAGGTAATTGATGACATTTGCCCGGATGGTATCGATCTGCTTTGACTGTTTTTTGAGATTTGCCCGTTCCTCGTATAGCCGCTGCTGCTCCTGAGCAAGCTGCTCTTGCTCTGTTCGCAGTGACTTGAGGCTGGGCAGCTGTTCCTCTCCCTGAATGGCAAGGAGTGTGCTTCGTGCTGCCTCGAAGATCACCAACTCCGCTTCGTGGGTAGAACGGAAGGCTGCTTTGTCTTTTGCCCGCTGGTAGGCTTCGTAAACAGGTTTGAGCCGCTGATAATTGCTGATGTTTTTTATGAGCGGCTGCACCTCCCGCAGCCGAGCCTCCACCGCTTTCAGCTCGGTGCCGGTACGATCATAGGAGCTGTGAATATCCTCGACTTTAGCCTCAAGATCAGCATACCGGAGAAGGCCATTCTCGGTGAGATAGCTGATGGTACGGGCAGCTTCTTGAAGATTGTGGATCTTCGCCCAATGCTCGTAGCCTTTGCTTTCTTGTGCCTTGATGCTGTTCTGGATGTCGATAATGAGGGAGATGCCTTTTCTCTCTGTCTGCATCCGCTGCTTACGGGGATTGCGTCCAGCGATGCGTTCCTTGAGCCGTTCTTCGGTATAGTTTTCTCCGATTGTTTTTGCGCGGGTAAACCGTTCTTGTCCCTCAGCGCGAAAGGAAATATATTTGCCCGGTTTAATTTCGTAACCGGCCTCCTGCATCAGCTTTAGAAACTCGTCCCAGTCCTTTGCCGTGATGACCATGCGGTCTATCGTCTGTCGGAGCTTCTGCTTCCAGCTTGTTCCACGCTTGGCTTCGGTGTACTCCTTGTAGTCCATGCCCTTGCCCTGAGAGGGTGGGATTACAGAAAGTCCACGCTCTTTGCATATCTCGTCGCTGAGCTGACGCAGCTCCCGGTAAGTGCGCTTGTTGCTGCGGTAGCTATGAAAGTCCACGAAGTTGACAGCATTGAAGATGATGTGATTGTGGCAATGACCTTTGTCGATGTGGGTGGCGATCACATACTCATACTTGCCCTTGAGCCATTCATCGGCAAACTGTTTGCCTATCTCATGTGCCTGTTCCGGCGACACCTCACCGATGTCGAAGGACTGGATCAGATGCCGCGCTATCACCTTCGGAATCTGCTTCCCGTGCTGAGCGGCAAGGTTCCTTGTCCACTCAAATTCCTTTGCCGCCGCATCGCTGGCCGCACAACCAAACGAAGAAACCAACAGCGCGTCATCGGTTTTCTGCGGGTCAACGATATAGGCAATCGCTTTGTTTACAGTTCCTCGGATTGGCTTGATTTTAGTAATTGCCATATTTCTTTCTGCCTCTCTTTCAGCTCGGCAACATCATCCTCGTAGAAATGTCCCGTCGAGTTGATGCGTCGGCAAATCTGATTGATGTTAGAAGCGGCTCGGCTGACCGCTGCGGCAAGCTTTTTCTGCTGGGTGTAGTCCACCTTGATGATGTAACCGTCAATCAGCATCTTCCTTGCATACGCGCCAAAATTCTCCGTACCTATCTGCTGCATCTTGTTTTCAATGAGGCGTTTTTCATACTCCGTGACAGCAAGCCGGAGGATGATGGGTCTGGTTCTGTTCGCCATAGATGTTCCGTCCCTTCGCAAAGATAGAGGGTTTGGGAGACATCCCAATAAGCATTTTCAGGATTAAGGGCAGGGTCTCCTTAATCGAAAATCGCCGTGTGTGGCAACACCGGCTGTGCTTGCTATTCTCTCGTTTCGTATTCCCGTGGGATACTCACGAATAGTCCCTCTTCACGCTACAACGGACAAGATTTATGGAAAACTTAAAATTGAAAAGGCGCTCGAAAGCGCCTTTTCAAACAACGGTATTTCATTAAGTGATTTCCCATATGAAAGTCACAGTATCTCTTACATCAATATCATCTGGCTCGATTTCTGGTACAGAACATTCACTGGTAGCCATGAGTGGCATAATCCCATCCTCAATCTCGTATCTGGTTCGGGAGAAAACATTTAATTCCCCCCAGTTGTAGTCGATGCTCATAAGCGCTCCCAACTCTACGCCCATACAGTTGCAAAGCACTTCGGCCTTTTCCTTCGCATTCAGAGAAGCGCTTTCCAAAAGCTCTCTGCTCACCTTTGAAGGATCTTTTACAGTGAATGCTATACTCAGTTCAGGTTTTGCGCCGCTCGCTGAGATAGAAGAGAGTGTTTGAGCCAATCTCAGACCATCAAGCTCAAAAGACAATTTAAGCTGGTATGTGCAACGATACCCTGCAAACTCTCGCCTGTAATTTCCGTTCCGGTCCTTCACATTTTCGTATTCAGTGGTGACATGAAAATCTGTTGTTTTCAGGCTCCCATCCTCAAATCTGTTTTGACTCGCCACCGCTTGAAGCAAAGCGATTCGTTGAGATGCCTTCTGTAAAGCAATGTCATACTCTTTGTCGGTAGACTCAACGGCCATCGAGAGAGTGATATAATCCGGCTTCGCTGAAACGCTCCCTACACCTTTTACTGTAATTGTTCTCATGAATTTCTCCCGCCTTTTCCACGACTTGTGCAGTCCTCATCACAGCTATATTTTACAGGAAACATTTATTAAGTTGGTCGCACGGCAAGCGACCATTCAAATCAAATCGAGCTTTACAATACACACTCCTGCGTATTTGTTTTCATAATATTCTTTGCTCGCTTCTGAAAAATCACCGGTAAAGAAGAACTCGTATTTATACATGGCTGTCTGATTGGAAAAAAGTCTTTTCAGATCCGCTGTCAACTTTCCATTACTGCGGTAGCTGGTCGCAGCAAAACATTCAGCAATGATTTCTCCATCAGTAGACTCAATATCATAGCCGCTAACATTGCCCCAATTAAGAAGGAATGATTTCTCGGGATGATGGGATAACAAATACTCCGTAGCGGCGAGAGTCACAAAATAAGTCTGACTTTGATTGATAACCTCAACTAAGTTTTCGGGTTTTCCAGATAAAGGTTCAGTGGCAATCTTGTCAAATTTGAAATGCTTGAAGATTTCTTGAGCGTCCTCACTATCAATCATCGCCTTAATATCCTGCACGCTTTTTTTAAGGTTTGACAGTATAGTGGTTTTATATCTGCTAAGTTCTTCTGCACTGCTAATAGTCACTGTGTTTGCCATAGGTTTCTCCTTCATTGTAGCGATGCAAATATTTCGCCCTCGATGCGCAGGATGTCATCCATCGGCAGCTTTGTTCCGTCCTGCATCACAATCAGCCGTTCAAAGTCATCTATCTTTTTTACCATACCAGTCACTTCGACATATGCTCCACCAGCTTTGTGTTTATCCGGCTCAAAGTAAGTAAAGGTGACTTCCGGCCTAACATCCATGCTATCAACAAGAATTTGGAACTTCATGTTCAGGATGTGCAGAGCCTCTTCATCCATTTCAACCTTTCTCACTGTTAGACGCCCGGTTTCTTTGATAGCGGCATCGTATCCGGTAAGAGCTGCAAAGGGGGAGAATTGGGCGGCTCGATCCTGCATGGACATCTGCGGTCTGGTTTTGGAGACATGATGTGGTAAATTGATAATGTCTTCATATTTTTCCATGCAGCCCATCCTTCCTTTTGCATTATCTACACTGCTTCTTTAAGCTCGTGAAAGCAGAGAACCTTCTTGTCGTAGAGCATCACAACGGGCTTGTTAGATAGGCGGTTAATAGTAGCGATGTGTTCCGCAATCGGAGTGAGTCCGCTGTCCTTATGCTGAATGAAAAACGCAAGTGTTTTTTCTAACTGTTTCTTTTCCTTATCGCTGATGGAATCTCCAACACCGATAAGGAACTCATCAACGGGGCCTTCTTTTACAAGTGGAATCTTCCCGATGAAGCTACCTACTGAGCGCGACATATCAGCCAACTTGTTCGCAGCCTGAGTAGTTACTGCCTCTTTCTTGAGCAGTTCAATCTTATCGAAGCAAGCAGTGTAAAGATCACGGAACTTCATAGCGTGTTCTCTGATTTCTTCTTCGATCTTATTCAGGTACTCAGCTTGGAAGTTCTTTGACAGCATTACCTCCATATACTCAGACAGCACAAAGACATGAAGAGCCAGCTTGTAGTGAACGAAGCGATCAAGAAGCTGTCCGATTTTGTAGGATGCAGTCTGCATCTTCAAGAGGTTTTTCTTTGCAGATAACAGTCCGTCGAGCTGTTCAATATAGGAGCGTAGGTCTTTCATAGCATTGCGCTTTATGTTCTTCACCTGATTAAGATTAACAACAAGGCTTGCCTCGTTCTCCCAATAGAACTTGTAGTCATCCATGTAAGATGCAAGCAGATCATAGTCCGCAAGGAGCTGAGATTTTTTGTCACGCTCAAGTATGCTGATAATCTCTTTCTGACCGTCCTTTATATCCTGTACTTGCTTGACAACGGCAAGAACAGCCACTGCAACCAAAGCAGCTTTAATGCAAGCCGGTCCTATTGCCTTGTCAACGGGAATCCATCTTGCCTGACCGACAATGCCGTCATTCATGATAGTTCCCAACGCACCCGATCCATCCTTTGCCATAGCCAATGTTCCGGTTACTCCTTTAGGGAAGACACAGCGATAAAGTCCCTCTGCTGCCGGAGTTGCCATTGTTTCTGCAACGCTGGCAAACGAGCCGCCGAGCGCAGCGATCTCCGCAAAGGGTATCTTTGCGAGAGGGGGCGTTTGGTAAGTGTCCTTGATCTCTGCAAGAGCGTGTTCCACCGCTATACTCGGTCTTAAATTGCTGCCGGACTCGGCCAGTTCATTCAGAATCAATAAATCATTATCCGCCATTTGGTGAGCCTCCTATTTTGTTAATGGTCAACTGCTGACCATAACAGCCGTTGTAATTTTCGCGTGTTTTCCGGTCAAGCCTTATGCCCGCCAATCTGCTCGTTCCGGTCTTTGGCCGTTGCACCTTCTTCCAAGTTCATTCCCCGGAGGATAGCATTCTTACCAAACTTTTTCTTGATGGTCAGCATGGCCGTCTGCATTTTCTGCTCGCGTTCTAATTCCTGCTGCTCCTGTTCCTGCTGTGCCTCCTGTGCGGCATAGTCGGTGAAAAGGTCAAGTTGTTCAAATCCGCCGTTCTTTTTGGGCGCGGACTCTTTCGGGAGGACATGGTTTGCCACAACATTTAGTCTTCGGATGAGAAGACTTTGGTCTACGATGCGGTCAAACAGCTCTGCTGCGCTGGACATAATCTTCTTGGTGGAGGCCGTGTATCCATCCAGATTGATTGTGCCGTGAGCGTGTTTGGGAATCTGTCTCCCGTAATGATCCTTCACAATCGCGCCGTGATACTTTGCTTTTCTTGCAGGGTCAGTGAGATTTTCAATGTCATAGCCCACCGTCACCACAAGCTGATCGGTGACAAGCCCTTTGTCCACCAAATCCAGAGAAAGCATATCCGCCATCTCCCGTAGAACGAGCCGTGCCTTTGTTGCATCGTAGGGGCAGTGAAGCACCTGACCCGATCCCAAGCTGTTGTAGGTCGGCTTGTATGCCTTAATTGCCTCGATGGTAGTTGGCTCCCAGCCCCACGCATGGTCGATCAGCAACTCCGCATTCTTTCCGAAGAGATGATACAGTAAATCCTCATTGCGCTCGGAGCAGAGCGCCACATCGCCCATCGTGAACATCCCATGCTCTTCCAGCTTCTTTGCGTAGCCACGGCCTATCCGCCAGAAGTCGGTAAGGGGTTGATGCGTCCACATCGTCTTACGGTAGGTCATCTCATCCAGCTGGGCAATGCGAACACCGTTTTCATCCGCTGGAATGTGCTTTGCCACGATGTCCATTGCCACCTTGCAGAGATAGAGGTTGGTGCCGATTCCTGCTGTTGCCGTGATGCCGGTGGTTTCAATAACATCCAGAATGATCTTCATGGCAAGGTCGTGGGCAGACAGCTTGTAGGTAGAGAGGTAGTCGGTCACATCCATGAAAACCTCGTCGATGGAGTATACCACGATGTCCTCCGGGGCGATGTATTTCAAATAGACTTCGTAAATCTTCGTGCTGTACTCCATGTAATACGCCATGCGGGGCGGTGCGATAATGAAGTCGATTTCCAGCTTTGGATTCTCTTGCAGCTCGGAGAAGAAACAGGATTTTCCTTCCAGCACTCTGCCCGGAGCGTCGTGCTGCCGTCCGGCATTTGCTTCCTTGACTCGCTGCCGGACTTCAAAGAGCCGGCCACGGCCAGAAATACCATAGGATTTGAGAGACGGTGTGACAGCAAGGCAGATGGTCTTATCTGTGCGGCTTTCATCTGCAACTACGAGGTTTGTGTCCATCGGATCAAGGTTGCGCTCTCGACACTCAACCGAAGCATAGAAGCTCTTGAGGTCGATTGCAATATAGGTGCGCTGCTTCATACTTCGATGAGCCTCCCTTCGGTGAAGTGCGCTTTGCGACAAACTGGAATTGGTTAGCCCTTCTCATTCTCTGTTCTGTCAGCAGGATTTTTCAATGTAATGGCATAGACCTTATTGATCTGCATCGGATAACTCTCTGCAATCGTGCCATCGTAATAGACTACAACTTCGTCACCGATGCTGAAATGGGTCATGCTGTCCTTGTTCTCAACATTCAGAGATACTCGATATTCTCCATCCTCGTTATTGATCAAAATGGAATTCTCGTTCGTATCGTTGACAATGCCCGTAATGCTTGGCTCATTTTCAATAATGGAATCCATACTTCTGTTACTGCAACCAACTATGGACAAGGTAAGCACCAATGCCAAACATAATGCTATAAATTTTCTCACAATAAGTGCCTCCTTTTCTCTGGTTTTATCACCCGACAAACGGAAATTTGTCGCTACAAGCTCAAGGTCTCTTCCCACGCAGCAAGTTCAGCCTTGCTTGCGCTTGCCTTGAACACCTTGCCTTCGATCAGCTTCGCGCCGGGACAGCTTCCCTTGAGATTATCATTGACCTTGCCCATACCGCTGCCACCGGATGTCGCAAACGGCACAATGGTCATGCCGGTCAGGTTATAGCTTTCCAGAAAAGTATTGATGATGGTGGGCGCAACATACCACCAAATGGGGAATCCCACGAACAGCGTATTGTAATCGGCCATATTATCCCGCACCCCGGCAATGGCGGGGCGTGATGAGAGGCCATTCATCTCGATACTGCTACGGGACTGTTTATTCGTCCAGTCCAGGTCTGCCCTTGTGTAGGGGACTTCCGGTTCAATTTCGTAAATATCCGCGCCGATAGCCTCAGCCAGCGTTTCTGCAACCTTAGCTGTAACTCCGCTTGCGGAGAAATAAGCAACCAATTTTCTACTCATGATAAATCCTCTCCGTTTTCTTCTTCTAAAATCTTATAGAGCAAAGCTTCGAGCATTGCTGCCATGTGTTCAAGTGTCTTGTGTTCGTCGTCCATTATTCCGATACGGTCGAGAACGGCCTTGAAAGCGGTTGTTCTGTCCACGGATGTTTCCTCGTCAAAGCGATCCAGCGTTTCCTTGATGCGCTGTGCAATCGCGTTTTGTTCGGGGCTGAGTTCTGGCATATAGAACATGGAAGCAAGTTTTTCATCCTGTTGGATTGCACTGTATTGCAGAAGACCTCTGTCCACATCACTCATGATTTCCTCAAAGTAGTTGATCATGATGTGGAACCGAAACCCACCGTCTGGCTGCGGTGTGATCGTCACATAATGGGCTTTCTCGCCAATGTCCTTGAGCAGAGACATATCCTCTTTATCATCAAATTCAAGCATGGGAAGGATGAGGTCGATCTTTGAGTCCCATCTCTTGTAATCCACAACCGCACGAATCCGACCATGATGCCGCCTGACAAACTGATCGCAGCGCTCTACCAGATAGTCGTAATTCTCCTTGTCCTGCGGCACAATGATTTTGGGGATCTTATCCACCATTTCTCCATATGCTTCAAAGAATCCACCAGACAACGCTTGCTCCAACACGGCGGAGCAAAAAGAATCCTCATCACGGTTTTCGTAGTTTCGCTCGAATATAATGTTTTCCATACGCACCTTCTCCTAAAGCTATGATGCTACGCTTCGTTCAAACTGAATGTTATTCTCATTGCACCAGCGTTCGGCCAACTCCCGGTAGGCGTTTGCCTGATAGTCGTACCATAATTGCTCAATTCCGTGGAAGCGAATAGTCTGCTTAAAGCGCCGGAACGCACCCTTCCCGCGTATTGCGCTGCTCAGCTCGCTCTTGATTTTTCCCGGTGGAAGATAGTCCACAAACGAATCCATGATGCTGTATTCGTGGATCTCGTATCTTGTTGGGAATTGGATAAACCGCTCCGGTTCTTCCCTGAGCAGTGCGGCAAGCGCCTCATCTGTCTCGCCTGTAACCCAGACATCCGGCAAATAGACAGTTTCTTTTGTTTTGGTGTCATAAAAGGCTTTGTAGGCATCGGATGCCTGCTCTATTGCATCTATGACCACTTGCAGTTTGATCTTCATATGTTTCACCGTCCGCAGCATTTTTTATATTTCTTCCCGCTGCCGCAGGGACAGGGATCATTGCGCCCAATCTTTTTTGGCTTTGCCGCATTAACTGCCTCTGCAATTTCCTTCAATAGACTGAAACGCAGCTCTTCGTTGGGCAGTTCCATCGTAAGGATGCTCTTGCGCAGCTCGTCAGGGTTCATGGTGCCGTCCGCAATGGCCTGACGGATATTTGGGCCAAAGGAAAGAATGCGTGGAATGCGCTCTTCCGGGGGAAGCATTGCAAAAAGTTCGTCGGGTGTATGTCCTCGGTTGCATTGCATCCGCACATGGTTATGGAATGCTGTATAAACATCAGAAAAAGCGCCTACATCCGCTTTGTGCCTGAACGCCACCCCCACATCATCCAACCGCTTCATCACATCTTCAAATCCCGCGTTCATGCAGTGGAGACCATAATAGATGTCTGTGAACACAGCTTCCATCATGTCTTCCGGCAATGTGGTTCTGGTCAGGAGAAAGTTTCGGAATGCAGTCGCTTCCGGGGTGCTTTCCCAATAGAAAGGATTGTCGTAGGCAAGGAACTCCTTTTTGTCCGGTACATAGTAGGGCTTTCCCTGATGGCCTTGCAAGACCTCGTGATAGGGGTCAATATCCTCGTCGATGAGCATGACATCTATGACCTCATACTCCATTAGCTCGGTCGCAGGACCGTCGTAATAGAGTTCAGACTTGCCAAGGATGTAGTAGTCCTCGCACTCATGCCTTGCAATTTCGGCAAAGGCAAGGAACTCTTTCTCCGTCACCAGTGATTTATTCTGAGAAGTGATAATCCCATAGAGCTTACGCAGGGGGATAATGCCATACAGGTTCGCAGCAGCATTAAAATACTTCCGCAGAAGCCGCGAAGTGGTGTCCTTCAATGGGATCTCCCGATAGAGCGCATTAAGCTTTCTGCGTGCATATTCCTCCGGCATTGGGATATAATACGGTTCCTCTCTGTTCATTCCGCTTCCTCCACGATGCCAAAGTCGATGAGAATATTCTGGTCAGCATGGGTGGGATAGACAATACCGGTCATCTCGTAGGCATATCGCCTGACCTTGCGGAAATTCTTTGTCCGCTCCGGGGCGAAGGCGGCAGTCTCAAACTTTTCGTATTCTGGCATACCAGCAAGGTCATCCGCAGCTGCCTTGATCAGTGCGTCAGTCACTTCATAGATGTCTTTTCCGTACTCCACGGCCACCAGCTCGTGCTTCTTGATATCCTTGTCCAGATTCCCAAAGGAACGATACAGCAAATATTTCATTTTGTTTTTCTCCTTTTCGGTTTGTCATCCTGTTTGATGCGTCAGTTCTCCATCAGCCTGTTGCCCAAACTGTTCAGCATGGTTATGGAGATCGTTTCCAGATACAGAAAGCCGACTTTTGAGATGAAATCAACCTCAATCGCGATCAGCGGTCCCCGAAGCTGCTTGAAAATAAGCTCCATCAGCGCCATTTCAGAAGGCAGATTGAACAGTCCCAGCTTTTCGATGCGCTTCTTGGCCGTTTCCCATTCCGTGGTCGTTTCCACCTCAACGCTTGTCATCACTTCGACGAGGATCTGGCTCATGGCGAACTTCCCGCTGTTCGGAACAAGTTCCTGCTGGAACTGTGCCAACATCGGCTTTATCGTTTCAAGGGTCAGAATATCCCAGTTATCGTCAAGTTCTCTGGCTATAATCTCTGCGATACACTCCCGCCACACACCGTAACCGGCGTTTATCTGACCGCCCTCTATGGAATTATCCGTATATCCCTCACAATAGGTGTTGTAGAAGCTTGCACCATCCAACTCATTGTGCAGACAATAGATGTGAGCCAGCTCATGAAGCAAAACATGGATCAATTCTGCGGGTGTATATGAAATATCGGTATGAAGGAGAATGCCATCTTTAGCTCCGGGTTCCTCAGAAACGAAAGCCGACGCATAGAAATCGAAGTAGCCCTCTTCCTCACAGCGGTCATCCAGACGGTGGGGGAAATGCTCGGCGCAGAAGCGTTCAAATACCTGTTTCTGGTTGGCCGCAGTTAAATAGCCCAGTACAACATTGTCGATGGAAAAATCGGTATCCATGTTTTCGTTGAAAATTGCGATTGCTCTTTCAAGATACCGTCGATAGTCCATCCCATACCACCTCGTTCATTTCAAGAAGTTGCTCCGGTGTTCCTGTTCGCGGAAGCGATACCCCCGCGTGTTTAGCTCTGAGACCTTGAGTGCCACCAAATTTATATCGGAACACATGGCTCGTGCAATCTGGCCGACATCATAGCCGCCGTATATGTATTCCAGAATTTCCTCATCTGGAAGGGCGACCTGCGCAGCAAACATATTTGCCTCGTATTCCATGCGTTGGTCTCTCATGTCAAAGATGTTGAACTCCTGCAACCCGCCGACTTGAATTGCTTCTCTGCGATGGAGACAGTCATGTCCGATCTCATGGAGCAGAACAATGTCGTGCATCACGGGGTCAAGATGCTTGTTGATGAAAATATATCGGTTGCGTTCAATGACTATATACGCGCCTTTTTGACGGGAGAAATCACGGGGCATAACGATCAGCCCCAGCTCCCGCGCAATCCGGTCAGCGTTCCTTGTGCCGCACTGCCGCACAACACGGTTGGCCTTTTGAATGGCTTCCTCGGCTCGAATCAGCATAGTGGTATCACCCCTTCCGGGCAGAATGGTACAGTCTCAGTATAGCAGAAGAAAAGTCCTATACGGCGGACTCACTTCGCTTCTCCCTTCGATTTCAGATATTTTTTCGGCGTGTACTTCTTGTTGCGCTTCTTCGCATCAATGTAGGCTTCCTGAATGGCAAGCATCAGCTCGTCCATATCTTCCTCAGCCATCTCACCGCCGGAAAAAGCACCCCGTACTTCTTTCAGCAGCCGTTCAGCGCCCTTCTTGCCGCGATAGCCGTATTCCTGTCCGGCCATAGCGATGAAGTCATCGCCCTCGTTGTGCAGATAGTCTGCATCGCATCCGAGAATCCGGGCAAGAATGCTGTAAACTTCGCGGTTCTGGGGGTATGTGCTACCCTTTTCATAGTTGGTGATGGTCTTGAGACCTACTCCCGCCAGCTTCGCAAGTTCAGCCTGAGTAAGCCCCTTTTCCTTGCGCAACGCGCGGAGCTTTTCTCCGAACCTCATAGCATATCCTCCTACCTGTAAGTGTAATAATGTGTAATCTGTTTGCGCTTTTTACTCAAAACCGCTTGACATGAGCAATCGGCTTTCGTATAATGATAAATGCGTAATTGCCTTACGCATTTATTGTATATCGGTTTGCGTATTTCGTCAAGAGGGCGCAAGCCGGAAATGCAAAATAGTTTTCGTTTGGCTTGAAATTGATAATGGACACCGGGCAATAAGAGGATTGCCGGTGTCCTGCCCGTTATGCGCAGCAAGGAGTGAGGAACATGAGCGTACAGTGCAGGAAAGCCTATGTCTCGGTCAATCTGGATGTGGATCAGGAGGGTGTGTTCCATCCTCGCTTTATCCGGTGGGAAAACGGACTGATTTTTCAGATTGATCAGATACTCTATAAGTGCCGCGCTTCTTCCAAGAAGGTAGGAGGCGGCGGCATTCGTTACACGGTGCTGATCCGTGGCAAGGAATCCTATCTCTTTCAGGAGGGAAGCAAGTGGTTCGTTGAAGCGAAAGGGACCTGACGATGATTTTATCTCAGAAGAAAATCGAAGAAATTGCAGCAGCCGTGACCAAGGACTTCAATGAGTTCTTTTTCGGTAGTGAAACCGAAGGCACCCGGCGTATGGCGCGAGGGACACCGATTGACCAGTTCGCCAAGGAATACCTCGACATGAATGTGTCGTTTACCCGTCTGTCCCCGGATGGAAGCATCTGCGGCCTGACCGCCTATGCGGACACTGAGTACATCATAGAAGAGATGGGCGTGAAGCGAACCATTCCACTCAGGAAAAATCAAATTCTGTTGGATGTCAGTTTTATTCAGCCGGGACAAGTCCACAAGCTTTGCGGTAAGAGACGCTTTACTCTTGCCCATGAATGCGCCCATCAGATTTTGTTCCAGATGGAAAGCGAAGCTGCGCAGTCAGCCTATGTGAAGAAATACTCAGCCCGTACAGCCTATTCTCTCCGGGACTTGAAGACCCGCGAGGACTGGAATGAATGGCAGGCCAATGTTCTCGGCGCGGCGATCCTGATGCCGCAGAAAGAAATCGACCTTGCCATGTGGTATTTCGCCGGTGGCAAAAAATTGATCAACTATGAGGGGGTGTTCGCATACCGCGATAAGTTATCCTTATCTCTGCTGTGCCAGCAGCTCGCCGTATCGAAGTCGGCAGCTGTGATCCGGTTACGGCAGCTTGGCTATATTGAGGATCGTCCGTACCGGGAATATACTGATCCGTTGGAGGTGTGGTGATGGCAAAAGACATCCGGGTCACAGAACCCTCTTTGGAGATGCAGGAGAAAATCAAACGGGCGCGTCGTGCGATTGTCTCTCAGAAGACACGCATGGTGAAATGCCCCTACTGCCAACATAACGCAATCGCTGTTTTCGAGGACACACGAGGTCATGTCCAAGCAAAATGTAAACGCTGTGGACGCGAAACCGTCTTTGATGTCCTCAGTATGAGACGGTTAAAACTCCGCTTTTATCGTAACAGATAAAGGCAGAGATTAACAAATAAATATTGATAGCTGTGCTGTGGAGCCGCTGATTGGTGAGTCTTCCTAATGCCGCATGAACAGAGTTTCTGAATAGAAACCTCTGTTTTTTCGGTATGGGATTATGACTCACCGTCATGCGGCTTTTTTGTTGCCTCGTCTTTCCGCTGCTTCGCGCCAGCGGAAAGGACGAAGCAATGAAAGGAATCCCGAAAACCCCAGTTGAGTTCGACTATGATCTCTGGACTACGGAGGATGGAAAGTGCATGGTGCGGATCAAAAGCACCGGCGAGGTCACGGAGGTAGACCGCGAGGTCATGAAAGCCCTCCGTGCCGAAGAAAAGTGGATGCGACGCAAGATGACGGGTGCGCCGGTTCCCGGGGCTGAGGAAGCCACCGCAACAGTCCTGTCCCTCGATTTTGTCAGCTTTGAAGGGGGCGAGGATATGAGCCCGGCGTGGCTGGAAGACCCGCACGACTACGCGGAGGATGTGATCATGAAGCAGCTTGAGCAGGATTTCCTCAAGACGCTGACTGCGAAAGAGCGGGATGTGTACCTCCACTGCGTTCAGAGCGGTAAGAGTCAACAGCAGTATGCAGAGGTCTCCGGCTTGTCTGTATCTCGCGTGTGCAAGCTTGTCGGTGCTGTCAGAAAAAAAGCAAAAAATTTTTTCTGAGGGGGTGCCAAGTTTTTGCGTGTCGATGTCCGTTGTAGGGTGAAGAGGGATAAAGGACCTCTTCACAGCACCTTGAGAAGTGAATAGTTCAGTGCTGCGGATCTTTCCGTTTCTGCGTAGCAACTTGGCTTCTGCCGCCATGACCTCCCTGACCGGAGCGAGCGATCAACAGAGAGCCTGAACACCGCATGGTGCGGCTGATTGCGATGATGCAGATTCAGGGTACAATGATACTCCCGTCCCTTGGTTGCAGGGGGCGGCTCGGAGCGTTCCTCGGAGGGGTGAGATTCCCGTGATACCAATTCGCCGTTGGTAGTCCGTAGCATTCCCAGAGCTGTATAGCTCTTCTGGCAGGGGCGCGAGCTGCAAATATGCCGGAACTTGAAACAAACCTATTTAGCAATACGCAATACACAAGTTTTCAGGATGAAAACTATGTGGCAGAGCGTTGAGCGGCCACGCTGCGAGACGCTCTGCCATATCCCTTTGTCCTGAAACAATCGCATCGCATCAGGAGGTGTTTACGATATGATGGGCGTTGAAGCCATGAAGAGTATTGATCCCAGAACAGTTGACCGCAGTACGCTCATGCAGCGCAGCAGCGTCCGGCTTGACCCTTCGGCACCGAGGGAGGAACGGCTGCGTGATTTTATCCAGCAGATCAAAAATCCCTACTGTTATCTGGATGGCAAGACCGTTGTGAAGATCAGCTTCACGAACACAGCCACCACGATTGAGGACTGTCTGGAAAATTATCTGCGAGGTCTGTGATTATGAACAATCTGAATCTTTTTCCCGGTTCTATCGACAACGATGCAGCGATGTGATATAATCCGATCAGGTCAAAAAAGAAGATATGGACAAGCCGCTTGCCGAGATGGTCATGGGGCTATTTTGTGTCTTCCACATATTGAGAAGCAGAGCCTTCGTCTTTCTGATTTGATGTATCACACCAAACAGAAAAACGGAGGTTATTTTTATGCCGAAAAAGGTTTACCGGACGGCGATTTACTGCCGACTGTCCCGTGAAGATGGAGATAAGTTGGAAAGCAACTCCATCGCCAGCCAAAGGGCGATCTGCGAAGACTATATCGCAAAGCACGACGATCTGGAAGTGGTCTGCGACCCGTTCATTGACGATGGGTACAGCGGCGTTTCCTTTAATCGTCCGAACTTCAAGAAGCTGGAAGAGGCAATCCGCAAGGGCAGGATTGATTGCATTGTGGTCAAAGACCTCAGCCGCTTTTCGAGAAACTATATCGACGGAGGCCGTTACCTTGAGAAGATTTTTCCCCAGCTCGGCATCCGTTTCATCGCGGTCAACGATGCTTACGACAGTTTGACCGGCGATCCGCAGTCGGATTCCTTTGTCATTCCCTTCAAGAACTTGATTAACGATTCCTACTGCAAGGATATTTCCATGAAGATCCGTTCCAGCTTGGAGGTCAAGCAGAAGAATGGTGAGTTCGTCGGGGCATTTGCACCCTACGGATATAAGAAATCACCGGAGAACAAGAATCAGCTGATTGTGGATGAAGAGGTCAGCGAGTATGTGCAGATGATTTTCTCTCTGTACAAGGATGGCATCTCCATCGGACGGATTGCAGACCGGCTCAACCAGATGGGCGTTCTCTCTCCGATGGAGTATAAGCAGTCAGCCGGTGTACGGTTCGATACAGTCTTCAAGACCGGAGAAACGGCCAAGTGGACTTACAAGGCTGTCCAGCGCATCCTCACCAATGAAGTATATATTGGCGTACTGGCACAGGGCAAACGCGGAACTCCCAACTATAAAGTCCGCGTGGTGCAGAGCAAAGACGAGACCGAGTGGGTAAAGGTTGAGAACGCTCACGAACCCCTTGTCTCCTATGAAGACTTCATGGCCGTCAAGATCATGCTGCGGCGGGATATGCGCTGCTCTCCCGATCAGGAAGAAGCGCATCTGTTTTCCGGCTTTCTGTTCTGCGGCGATTGCCAGCAGACCATGATCCGAAAGACAGTACCCTCCAAGTCCAAAAAGTACATCTACTATGTCTGTTCGGCCAATAAGAGAATCCGGACCTGCAGCCCCCACAGCATCAGCGCCAAAGAGGTTGAGGAAAAGGTGTTTCGCGCCATTCATGATCAGATTGAGCTTGTCATCAATCTGGAAAATGCACTGGCTATGATTGAGCGTCTTCCGTCCCAGAACCGCAAAGTGTTCAACTACGAAGCGCAGATTGCCAAGCTGGAAGAGGAAATTGAGCGTTACCAAAAGCTCAAGCTGCGCCTCTATGAAGACCTCTCGGATGGGGTGATTGACAAAGCGGAATACTTTGAGTTCCGAAACAGCTACACCAAAATCATTGAGGATAAGCAGGAGGCGCTTCTGCGGGTCAGAAAAGAGATGAAGCAGACGGTGACTACTGGCACCACGGAACGGAACTGGGTCACGCTTTTTAAGCAGTATGAGAATATCGAAGAGCTGAACCGTCGTGTCCTGATGGCGCTGGTAGACCGCATCCTGATCCACGAAAACCACACCATTGAAATCATCTTCAAATACAGAGATGAGTACCAGCAGACACTTGAATATGTTCTCGGGTATGCAGATGAACTTGCCATTGCCGTGTAAAGGAGGGGTGAGCAAATGGCACGAAAAAGCAGAAAAGCTGTGGCTACTGAGCCGGTCATGGAAGTCGCCCCGGTACAGATTTTCCCGACAGCCATTTATGCCCGTCTTTCCGTGGAGAACAGCGGTAAGTCGGAACAGGTGGATGTCATCGCCAATCAGATAGAGATTTGTAAGTCCTACATCGCGGAGCGCCCGTACCTGAATCTGATTGATACCTATGTGGACAATGGCCGAACCGGTACGGTGTTCGACAGGCCGGAGTTCAACCGCCTGATGACTGACATCAAGAGCGGCAGGGTCAAATGTCTGGTAGTCCGCGATCTCAGTCGCTTTGGCCGTGACTACATTGAGACGGGAACCTATCTGGAACGCATTTTCCCCCAGATCGGTCTTCGGTTTATCGCAATCAAGGAGCTTTACGACAGCTTTGATACGGACGGCTCCAACGAAAGCCTGTTTATTCCGCTGCAAAACATGATCAACGCCCTGTACTCCAAGGACATTTCACGCAAGGTTTCCACTGCACTGAAAGCCCAGATGGAGCAAGGGACTTTTCGAAAGCGCAACCTCCCGTATGGGTATCGTTGGGATGAGGCGCGGAGCAACATGGTCATTGATGAAGAGGTCGCCCAGTATGTGCGCCTGATGTTCCAATGGAAAATCGAAGGCCGGTCAATTCCGACGATCCTTGACGAGCTTGACCGTCTGGGCGCACCGAACACCGAGCTGCGCAAGCGGCAGATCGGAACCCGTACCGGGGATGGATGCTCCTGCAAGGGTTGGAGCAGTTCGACGCTCTACGGCATCCTGACCAATCCGCACTATGTCGGAGATACCGTCCTCGGACGCTCCATGAAGGCCATCTACAAGGGCATCAAGTCCCACAATGTCAAGGACAAAGACGAATGGATCGTCTTTCCCAACACCCATGAGCCAATCATCTCCCGCGAGGACTTTCAGAAGGTGCAGGACATTATAACGGCGGCATCGCAAGCAAGGCAATCCAAGATGAAGCAATCTGCGGCAATCCGGGCAACGCTTATCAATCTCTTTGAAGGCAAAATCATCTGTGCGGACTGTGGTCGGAAGATGTACTATCACAGGAAGAAAATCGACAAGGACAAAAGGGGCGCATGGTATGCCTTTTACGAGTGCAGCAGCAGCGTCAACCGGCGCTATGATCCCTGTACCGCACACTACACCCGGCAAGACACGCTGGAAGCCAATGTCCTTGCCGCGATCCAGCTCCAGGTCAAGGCCGCACTGGATTATGACCGGCTGCTGGATAAGCTCAGAGGCAGCGAAGGTGAGAAAAACATCCGAGATAGGCTGAATGCCCAGATTACCAGCCTGAACCTCAAGCTGAGCGGCTTGTCCAAGAAACGCACCCGGCTCTATGAGGATTATGCCGAAGGGTTGCTGGATGAAGAGGAATACACCTTTGCCAAGAAGAGCTACGACGAACAGTATGCAGACTATTCCCGCCGTCTGGACGAGGCTGTCCAGCGGAGATCCAAGTTCAGTGAGGCTATGTCGGTGGACAACAAGTGGATCACGCTGATGAAATCGGTCAGCTCGGCCACCCAGCTCTCAAAGGATTTGGTAGACGAGTCTGTTGAACTGGTCAAAGTCCATGAAAACGGCGCGGTGGAGCTGGTCATGAAGTATGGCGATCTCTATGCGCTGACCGTCCAGAGCATCAAGGAAGTACAGGAGGCGATGTGATTTGAACAGCAAAGGCAGGAATCCGGCAGCGGATTACACCATTGGCATCTACATTCGCCTCTCTCTGGCCGACGAAGACACGGGGTACGGCAGCAAGTCCGAAAGCGACAGCATTGCCAACCAGCGTATGCTCATCAACCGGTATCTGGATGAATCGCCCACGCTCTCTCAGTGTCCGCGCTTGGAGTTCGCTGATGACGGATACACCGGCACAAACTTCCAGCGTCCGCAGTTCACCGCCATGATGGAAAAAGTGAAGCGCGGGGAAATCAATCTGATCTGCGTCAAGGACTTCTCCCGCTTTTCTCGTGACTATATCGAGACCGGAAACTATCTGGAATGCACCTTTCCCTTCATGGGCGTTCGCTTCATATCCATCAACGACGGCTATGACAGCGAGGATTATAAGGGAACCACGGGTGGCCTTGAAGTGGTGATGCGCAGCATAATCTACGCGGCATACAGCAAAGATCTCTCGGTCAAAACCACTTCGGCAAAAGTACATATGATGAAACAAGGCAAGTATGTGGGCGGTTATGCCCCCTATGGTTATGTTCTGCATCCCACGATCCGCAACAAGCTCAAGCTTGACCCGGAGGCGGCAAACATCGTCCGCAGAATTTTCGATGAGGCGCTGCTGGGCAGAAACACCTCGCAGATTGCCCTTGGCCTGAATGATGACAACACCCCGACGCCGGGACAGTATTTCCGCACCAAGCATCCCGACAAAAAGAAGTTCAGCCGGATGAGCGAGAAAGTAAGCTGGACAGCTGCTATGGTCTACAAGCTGCTGGTCAGCTATGTCTACACCGGCGCAACCGTGGGACACAAGCGGAAGTCCTGTGGTATCGGAACACGCAAGAGCATTGCACAGGAGCAGGAAGACTGGATTATCGTCGATGGGATGCACGAGGCCATTGTCAGCAAAGAAGAGTTTGAGCTGGCACAATCCGTCATCCGAGGCGGCGAGAAAAAGCCAGTACGGAAGCATCAGAAATATCCCCTCAAGGGTCTGGTGTGCTGCGGGAACTGCAAGCGGGTTATGACACGGAGAAAGCACAAAAATGGCAGCGTCACCTATCAGTGCTGCCATTCCACCCATGACCGCGACACAGACTGTCCAGTTGGAGAACGCTACGACGAAAAGGTCATTGAAGCGTCAGTGTATAACGCCATCGGTCAATACCTCATGCTGGCCGAGAAACAGGCCGTCCAGAACCGCGAGGTCGGGGATCTCCGCAAAGCCGCAATCCGGGAGTGCGCTGACAGCATCCGCAATTTGCAGAAGCAGTCCGATCAGCTCAAGAGCGCAAAGCTCCGGCTCTATGAGAAGTATACCAGCGGTCTGATCACAAGGGAGGAATATCGTAAGCAGAAGGCCGAAGCTGATGCAAAGCTGGCCGAGAATGGGGAAGCAATCCGGCAGGGACATGAGCGGATGCAGACGCTTGACGCAGAGCAATCCTGCTCAGACAGTCGGCTGGAAGCTGTGTGCGACGCATACAGAGACAGCAGTGTTCTGACCTATGAGTTGGCACATTCGTTCGTCAAGTCCATCTTCATTCACGGTCACGACAATATTGAGATCGTCTGGAAGTTCAGAGACATCTATGAAGATACGGAGGGAAAGAAATGAATGTGGCGGTTTATCTGCGTGTAGCTACGGAAGAACAGATCAGCCGTAGCAAAGCCAAAGGTCAATAGAGATGAAGCAAGCCGTTCACGGGTGGTTGCCCACCTATGAACGGCTTGTAAAATCTCAAAATTTTTTTAGTTCCTACTTGACACAAGAAGACCTTTCTCGGTTTGGCAGAAACTATCTGGATGTGGGCGACTATTTGGAGCATATCTTCCCCTTTTTGGGAGTCAGGGTCATCGCAATCAACGATGGCTACGACAGCAAGCGGTATGAGGGGAAAACCGGCGGGATGGATATTGCTTTTCGCAATTTCATGTATGAAAATTACAGCCGGGATCTCTCCATCAAGGTCCGTTCTGCAATGCGCTCCCGCATGAAAAATGGCCGGTTTGTCAATCATGTTCCCTACGGTTATCAAAAAGCCCCGGGTGACAAGCATTTAATGGTGCCTGATCCAAACACGGCACCCATTGTCCGTGAGATTTTCCAATCGATCATCAGGGGCAAAAGCACCTCTCAAATCGCGAAGGAATTGAACACCCGCGGGGTGCTTACGCCACTGGCCTATAAACAGCACCGTTTGAAGCCAGCGTGCCAAAATCGGGAGTTGATGTGGTCGCATATTACTGTACTGAACATCTTAAAAAACGATAAATATACCGGGGTGATGACCAATCATACACGAGAGAGCCGGTATATGCGCGACAAAAACCAGCGCCGGGTCCCCCGAGAAGAATGGATCGTCACTGAAAATGCGCACGAGGCCCTTGTAACAAAAGAAGAATTTGACGCCGCCCACGCCATGATAAGGGCGGTTAAAAAGCCTGAACGAAAATCGCCTCCCTCTTGCGATACAGTGTTCTATTGCGGGCATTGCGGCAGAAAATTGAGAAAGTCTTACGGCCTTGATACCTATTTCGCGTGTGATACCCAGTTATACCAGGAAAACGCCGCCTGCTCAAATATCCGATGGAGCAAAACAGATTTAGAGGCCGTCATGCTGCCGGTCTATAAGGCACAGTTGTATTTGCTCGGAGAGCGGGCAAAAGAGCTGGCGCTTCAGGGCGACGGCCACCCAGACGAAAACTGGCCAGAGATGATGGGAAAAATTGATCGCGAGATTGCCGCTTGCCAAGCGCAAAAAGTCCAATACTACGAAGCATACCGTAACGGTGACTTAGATCGAGGGACTTTTGTAGAACAAAAGGCTGCCCTGGCCATAAGAATTGAACACCTCCGAGGCAAGCGCACAGAAATTGAACTGAAACGCCAAGAACAACGGACACAGATTGAGGAGCGAGAGTCTGCCAAGCGGGAGCTATCCCAATACCTTTATGCCACGCATCTGGACGGGGCGCTTCTGGTGGAGAGCATGTATCAAGCGATTGCCCGCGTGAAAATTTTTAGTAACGAGCATATTGAAATCCAATGGAAGTTTGAGGACCTGTTTACCGGACAAGGTTACGGAGAAAGGAAAGCTGTATGAAGGTCGCATTATATATACGAATTGCAAACGACGACGCCAGGAACGCGATTTCCTATCAAGAGCAGGAATTGAGG
>QWCE01001862.1_pt1 | contig 63147 bp, 63 predicted proteins | sample 1972531 | NCBI WGS metagenome assembly QWCE01 (sample SAMN09866716, study PRJNA288562) | Human gut metagenome isolate term4_stool, whole genome shotgun sequencing...
CAATATCACTTAATTGTGCACTAACCTCATAGAAATATTCATCTATCATCTCATCAATTATAGATTTATCTGAGTCATTAAAATTATCTCTATAACACGCTGCTGCAATATTTGTATATTTCCTAGATTCTCCCCTAAAATATGCATCCAATAAATTTTTTTCTTTAAGAATTTTAATATAATCATATAAACTGCGAGCTCTTAATACTTCCATACTACCTCCTTATTGTTTACACTTTTTTATTATCTACTTAGGCTGAACAATTGACATACAATTTTTTAGTTTTAAATACTCTGATCAAAAGGTAAAAAAGAATTAGATTAATTCCACTTCTTTAATCCTTAATATTTTATTGTCTATGATTTCCCAGACAGTGTCTGGAATATTACATCTCATTAATCCTATTTGATAAAATTATTACCACATCAACAACTCTATCAAAGGTCAAATCACCAATATACTTATTTTCAAGGTATAGGTCATAGAAGTCTCTCATTCATATTATTTTACTTAAACAAATCCGAGTGTGAGCCAGTTCTTACTAAAGATAATACTAAAACCTCTTCTATTTTTTCATATATTAATAAAAAATCTGGCTCTATATGACATTCTCGAGTTCCATTGTAATTTCCGATTAATGAATGATCTCTATATTTATCATCAAGAGTTTCATCCTTTGCTATTTTTTCAATAACATCGAAGAGATTTTCAATATCTTTCCCTTGTTTTTTAGCCTGCTGTAGGTCTTTTTTAAACCTAATTGTAAATTTTATTTTATAATTCAAGGGCTTTCCTCAAGTCATCCATATTGTCATAGGATTTCACATTCGTATCTTTAGCTATCATTCTTCCTTCTTCAATCGCTTTTATAGTTTCATCATTTGGAACATCAAGTTTTAAATCAAAAGGAATGCCACTTTCTCTAATACTTGCCCTTAAAAACATGTTAATTGCAGTGGTCATATTTAAACCTAAACTGGAGTAGATTTTTTCTGCTGCTTCTTTTATTTCTTTATCTGTTCTTATATTCAAATTTGTTGTAGCCATATCCTCATCTCCTTTGACCTTATTATATATCAAAGTTCGTGCTTTGTCAATACATTGTCATTATTAAATGCTTTTACATTTTATATAACATATGTAACGAATCCTTACTCCCTTCAATAAAAGAAGAGCAGCTTTTTACGCTACTCTTATAGAAAGTACAAAATGAGTTAATTATATTTTTTGTGTTTCCTCATAATAGTCTCAAAACTACTCTTACGTACATGTAGTTTTTTTGAGTCTTTTTGACATATCCTCCTTCATCTTTATCAAAGACAAAATGCTTATAAACAAAAAATTTACCTGCATATTAATCTCGCTTCGTTACACTCGCGACATTAATGCTAGGGCTTCGCCCGGTCGAATCAATCCAATCAGGCATCGCTTTGCTTGCCTTATTGGTGATTCTTAGGACCAGACCTGCAAATTAATCTCGCTTCGTTACATTCGAGACATTAATGTTAGGGCTTCTCCCTGTCGAATCAAACCAATCAGGCATCGCTTTGCTTGCCTTCTTGGTGATTCTTAGGACCAGACCTGCAGATTAATCTCGCTTCGTTACACTCGCGACATTTTCACAATTGTCTCACAGTGCATCGTACCCGGAAACATGTCTATCACATGCACGGTGTTGTCTTTAATTTCGTACTCCGGCAGAAGCATTTTTATATCTCGTATTTGGGTTGTATGGTCGCAGCTCATGTAGACGATTTCTTTCGGGGCCATTTCTTTTATTCTCTCGATTAGTTCGGGAACAAGTCCGCTTCTCGGCGGGTCGACGATGACTGTATCCGCGAGCGGAAGTTTTTCTTTTGCGAGGTCGCCCGTGTCCATCGCTATAAATTTTGCATTTGTTATGTTGTTAAGTTTTGCGTTTTCGCGTGCGTTAATGACCGAAGGCTCCCAAAGTTCAACTCCCAAAACTTCACTCGCTTTGTCGGCGACAAAAAGGGAGATGAGTCCGACTCCGGAGTATAGATCCAAAATTTTTCCGGTTCTGTTGTTCCCGATAATTTCGAGAGCTTTTTCGGCGCCGTATCTGTTGTTTTGAAAGAAGCCGTCGATTTCCATTTCGTATTTTTTTCTGGCGATTTCCATTACCGGATGAATTTTGGAGGAGCGGTTTCTGTCTTTGTAGTCGGTGAAAAGTTTCCCAGTGTATGTTCCGTCGGTCGACAAAAAATCCCCGTTGTCGGCGCGCCTTATGGTCACAAATTTTCCACCGGAGATGTTTTCTGTTATGTCTTTATAAATTTCGCTCGCACCTTCGCCCAAAAGTGTTTCCATGTCCGGAACGTAGATTTTGTTCGTTTTGTTCTCGAATAGTCCCACTTTTTTTTCGGCTTTGTGAAGACGGAGTTTGTTCACTCGATAGTCTTCATTTTTGTGCGGAACGATATTTATTTCCATATTTAAAAATTTTTTAAAATTGTTTTTTACGATATTTTGTTTGAGATTAAAACCGAAGTCGTAGTCGAGAGCGAAAAGGGGATAGGCTTCGCCCAAAGGATTTTCACCGTTTTTAAAGCGTCTATTTTTTGAATAGCTTAAAAATTTTTTCACTCTCCCAAGATTGAAGCTTTTCTTTTCCTTTGTGATTTCAATTTGAACGATGTCGCCCGGCAGTGCGTTTTCAACAAATGTGACTTTGCCGTCTTTTTTCACGACGCCGCGACCGTCGTTTGTTATGTCGATGATTTCTCCTTCGATTATCATCTAAAAGTGGCCCAGTCTTTCGATTGTGCAGACCATTAAGTCGAGGTCCACAACTCTGAAGTCGTCGAGAACTCTTTCTGTCCAGTTCGGTGTTCTTTCCATATTTTGGAATTTGTCGAGAGTTGCGATTGAAAGTTCGATGATTTTTACGCTGTCTTCATCGAGTGTTTTTCCTTCTTCAATGATTACACTTTTGTACGGTGTTTCATTCGGTTTGACCGAGCCCGAGAGCGGGTGAGTCAAAACTTTGTAGCCGGTGTGCACGAGGTCTCTTATTTTTAGGAGTACCGGTTTGTATGAGTGGTTGTCTTCTATATATATTACGTTAAATTTGTCTTCAAATCTTTCTTTAACAAGTTTGTTGTTGGTTACTATTGTCTTCATTATTCCTCCGCCAATTCTATTATTTTTTGAAGCCTGTGATTTATGCCGCTTCGTGAAATTCCGTGGCCATAGAGCATTGCAAGTTCCTTGAGCGATGCGTCGGGGTTTGCAAGTCTTAAAATCGCCACCTCATAGAGGCTCTCGTCCAAAAGTTCGAGCCTTCCGTTTTCTTTTAGTTTTTCTATCGCATGTGTTTGCTTTACACCTGCACTTATCGTCTTTGAAAGGTTTGCGGTTTCGCAGTTCACTCGTCTGTTGGTGTCGTTTCGTGCAGATTTTATAACCATCTGCTCCTCGAAATAAAGAGTTTCCGGTATTGCACCGAGAAGTGTAAGGATATCTGAAATTTCACTTCCTTCTTTTACATATAGAACTGTTTTTCTGTCCCTTTCAACTGTCTTTGCATTTACTCCGAGGTCCGACAAAACTCTTTGAAGTCTGTCCGCTTCGGTTTTGTTTCCGATTGCAATTTCAAAATGGTACGAATCTTTCGGGTCATTTATTGAGCCTTGCGATAAAAATGCACCTTTTAAAAATGCACGCTTTACTGCCATATCGCCGTTTTCAATAAATTGTTCGATGTCGGTGTTTCCGATGAAATCCATTGCGATGTAGTTTAAATTTTCGTCCATTTTCGGATGAAAATAAAAATCTTCCATTCGCAGTTCTTCACCTTTTATAATTATAAATTCATCTTTTTTCGCAAATTCGCCGCGAACGGTTTCTTTGTAGACATAGCCTGTCGAAGATAAAAAGCCAATCACGAACGCCGAGTATTCATCGATTCTTTCGAACTCGTAATTTTTAATTGCAGCTTTCACTCTTCCGGTAAAGTTCATGATTTCATTTCCTTGTATGCTTCAATTGCATCACTTATTATTTTCTTTTCGTTCATATAATTTACCAGCTTTAGTGCTGCCGTGTAGTGTTTGAATCCGCACCATATAAAGCCTTCGCTTTTTTGCGGAATGGGATCGAAACTAAGTGGGTCCATTAAAAACCAGTGCACTTCTTTGTCAGTCATTTTATTGTTTCGAATATTTTTGTATGAATATCTCATGTGACCGATATAAAATAAAACTTTTCCGTCTATATTTGTCTCCTCTTTCACTTCTCTTACTGCGGTTTCTTCAAGCGTTTCTCCGTATTCAAGATGACCTTTCGGAAGACAGAATGAACCGTTTCTCTTTTTTAATAATAATATTTTTTCGTTGTAGACGATGATGCCGCCTGCTGAAATTTGCATAAATTCTCCCTTCATTTTTGAAAAATCAAAGTGATTTTGTTTTTTCGTAAGCTTCGTTTATTTCTTTAACATAAGCTTCGATGGATGCTTTGATTGATGAGCCTATAACAATCATAATATAGTTCACAATTTTTTTGGTGTCTATATTTTTCTTTTCGATGAAATAATCGATAATCATATTTGCAATTGCACCAGCATACATTTTTGCAAGGAAGTCTTTGAAGTCGTTCTCGACAACTTCGTCCATTTCCTCGACTATTGTCTCAACAAGTTTTTCGACGATTTCGTAGAAGTCGTCATAAAAGAATTCCTTCAAACCTTCTCGCCCCATGGAGTCGTATGCGCAATTTAAAATATCGTTATTCGTTTCAATATATTTAATCACAAACTCAATTGCTTTTTTGTAGTCCTTTTTTACGTCGAGATTTTTTACAACGTGAACCGCTTCTTCCTCAAGAGTCCACTTGAAAAGTTCGTTTATACTTTCGAAATGATAATAAAAAGTTTTTCGGTTGACGTCGGCACTTCTTACAATTTCTGAAATTGTAATTTTGCTTAAAGGTTTTTTCAGCATGAGTTTTTTTAATGTCTTTGAGAGATGTTTTTTCGTTTTTATTGAAATCTCTTCATTTTTCATTTTATCACCTATGTATATTATACATTGATATGAATAAATTTTCCATAGTTTGTAAACAATTGACCATCAATTGTGTATGAATTGTCCGTTATTACCCAAAAACACTTAATTTGACCGGTTTAAGTTTTGCATTTTGCGGTTATAATACCTTTATATTAAAAAGGAGTGATTTATTTGATAGACTTAATCAAACGGGGGATCAAGCACCCCAAAACTATTTTAATTATTTATGCGGTGCTGATTGTGATTTCCATAATCAGTTATCCAAAAATAGAAGTAAACTACAACATAAACGATTATCTTCCGAAAAAAAGTGAGTCGACAGTTTCGCTCAACAAGATGAAGGAAGAGTACGACGAGCTGATTCCGAATTTGCGGGTCATGCTTGAGGACGTCACGATAAACGAAACGCTAGATATGATAAAGAAAATTGAAGACGTTCCAGGCGTGCAAAATGTTGTTTGGCTGGACGATTTTGAAAGCGTTATGAAGCCGATGGCTTTTATGGATGCGGACAATCTCGAAAATTATTACAAAAACAACAACGCACTCATGAACATTACAGTTCAGGAAGACAGCATTATAAGTGCGACCGAAGAAATCAGAAAGATTATCGGAGACGACAACAAGATGACGGGCTCCGCCGTTAACACGGCGATTGCGACGACAAACTCGGTTAGTGAAATAAGGGTCGTCACGATTGTCGGAGTTCTCTTTACGATTTTGATTCTTATTTTGACAACTGAGTCATGGATTGAACCGGTTATAATTTTGATTGGGCTTTTGGTTTCGATTGTCATTAACGCCGGCACAAATTTAATTTTCGGCGAAATTTCATTCGTTACAAATGCTGCCGGAAATATTTTGCTCTTGGCGGTTTCCTTGGACTACACGGTTTTCGTTCTCCACAGATACAAAGAGGAGAAAAAGAATTACGACGACCACGTCATGGCGATGGGAAAGGCGCTCGAGGTTTCGTTCTCGTCGATTTTATCTTCGGCACTCACGACTATAATCGGATTTTTGGCTCTTATATTCATGCAATTTAGAATCGGACCGGACCTTGGACTCGCACTTGCGAAAGGTGTTTTCATCTCACTTGTGACCGAGTTTACATTGATGCCGATTGTAATTTTAAAGATGGACAATTTGATTGAAAAAACAGAGCACAAAAAGTTTGTACCGAGTTTTAAAAAATTCGGAGAGTTCGTGTTGAAACACAAAAATGCAAATCTTGTAATATTTTTTATAATTATGATTCCGTGTTTCCTAGCTTCGAAAAATAACGCATACTATTTCGGCAATTCTCACATCTATGGCGTGGATACAAAACTTGGAAGTGACACTGTCGCAATTGAAAACGAATTCGGAAAGAGCGACACATATGTGCTTCTTCTTCCAAAGGGCGACCTCGAAAAGGAAAGAAAACTTTCGAGCGATTTGAAAAATATCGACGAAGTTTCAAATATAATTTCGTACGTCGACACCGTCGGAGAAACGATTCCTGAAAATTTCATCGACAGCGATTCTTTGAAAAAATTGAATTCGAAAAATTATACAAGAATGATTGTTTCCGTGAATGCGGACTACGAAGGGGAAGACACGATTAAACTCATTGAAAAAGTGAAGGAAACGGCGAACAGATATTACGGCGATGACTATTATCTCGCCGGCGAAGGCATCTCGACCTATGACCTCAAAAACACGGTCATGGATGATATGAATGTTGTAAACATTATCGCGATTGTTGCAGTGTTCCTCGTGCTTCTTCTTTCGAAGAAATCGCTTTTGATTCCGGTTATTTTGGTCAGTGCGATTGAAACTGCAATATTTATAAATATGTCGGTGCCTTATTTCAGGTCTACGACGATTTTCTATATTGCATACCTCATAATTTCGTCAATTCAACTCGGGGCGACTGTGGACTATGCAATTTTGCTCACGGAAAGATACTGTGAAATGAGAGAAACTCTAGATCGAAGAGATTCCATAAAGACAACTTTAGAAAAGGTGAGCGTCTCGATTTTGACATCTGCACTCACGATGATTATAGTCGGATTTTTACTTGGAAAATTCTCGACACACGGACTTATTTCACAACTCGGCTATTTGTTGTCGGTCGGAACGACGGCATCTGTAATTATTGTTTTGTTTGTACTTCCGGGACTTTTATATATGTTTGACGGACTCATTCAAAAGACAACGAAAAATATTAATTTTAAAAATGAAAGGTAGGATATAATGAAAAATTTTAAAAGGGCAGTCGCAACAATTTGTGCTGCGACAATACTAACACAAACGGCGGTCATCTCCGCCGTAAGCGCACCTCAAAAAGAAGAGGTGGTCTATGTTACGATGGACAGCGAAGGAAAGACTGAAAACATAAGCGTCGTAAACATTTTCCCGAAGGGAGGAGTTTTTGACTACGGCGACTACAACAATGTGAAAATTTTAAACTCAAATATAGACTTCGAGCAAAGAGGCGACCTCGTCACATTTGATTCGGACAAGGACAGACTCTATTACGAAGGCGATTTGAAAAACCTTTCGATGCCTTGGGACATTTCGGTAGAATATTATTTGAACGACAAAAAAATGAGTGCCGAGGAAATCAGAGGAAAGGCGGGAGATGCAAGGATTCATCTTTCCGTTAAAGAAAATGAAGATTTTGACCGCGACTTCTACAAAAACTATGCACTCCAAATTTCTACAAAGCTGAGCACTGCGGATTTTAAAGACATAGTTTCAAACGAAGCGACTATGGCAAACGAAGGCGAACAAAAGCTTTTGAACTTTTTGTCACTTCCAAACAGTGGACTTGAAGCGGACATCACATTCACAACCGACGACTTCTACTTCGACGGCTTTTCGATTAACGGCGTGAACCTCAATTTAAATGTCGACCTCGACAAATTCGGCATCGATGAAAAAATCGACAAGCTGAATAACGGCGTGACGGATTTAAATGACGGCGCAAAAAAACTCGACGACAATTCGAGCGAACTAAGAACCTCGACAGAAAAAATAAATGACGGCATTGCAAAATATGTCTACGGAAATAAAAAGCTCATCGAAGGGGTCGCATCGATTGAAGAGGGTTTTGATGGAGTTGACAATGCCTTAAATGCAATTGTCGCAAAAAATGATATGCTCACAAATTCGTCGGAACAATTTTATGCGGCGCTTCAAAAGATGGGAAATATGACTATAAAAATCGGAAATATGCCGAGCGAAATCGTCGAGCTTTCAAAGGCATCGAGCGATGTCAAGACTGCGCTTTCAACAATTTCAAAAGGCACTGAAGATTTGAGTCTGGGCACAAGTTATGGAGCATATTCGAAAAAACTTGAAGAAAATGATATAAATCTAAAGGCGCTTGAAACGGGAAATGTTGCGCTCATAAAAGAGAGTGCGGAAAGAATTGCGGCTTTAAAAAGCTCGCTGGAAAAGGGCGAGATGAGCGATTCCGAAAAGGCGAGAGCGATGGCGGAAATCGGATATCTCGAAAAGATAATCGGCGCTTTAAAGAAAAATACGGAAATGCTTGGCGGCACGAAATTATATTTCGACGAACTTAACAAAGGCGCAAAGAGCATAGAGGGCGGCGTGAAAAAGCTCGACGGCGGATATGTAAAAATTGACGGCGGCATAAAAACTCTTGCAAGTTTTGCAGGCGAAAAGAATAATGATGCAAATGAAATGGCTGCAAAAAGAGTCAAAGAAATGACTGAGAAATATGCGGAATTAAACGAAGGAATCAAGTCATACACGGGCGCTGTGAAATCCGTTCAAGAAGGTGTTTCAAAAATCAGCGGAGGCAAAGACGTTCTGAAATCAAATATAGGCGAACTCGATAAAGCCGGCGACATGGTTTTAGACGGAACGAAATCTCTTGAAAGCGGTGTAAAAAAATACACCGAAGGCGTTTCAAAACTTCACACGGGCACCGAAGAACTTTACAGTAAAACAAAAAATATCAAGGGCGAAGTGAAAGACAAGATTAACGAAGAAGTCGGGAAGAACTCCGACGGAGAAGTAGAATCTTTCGCATCTTCGAAAAATGAAAATGTGAAATCCGTTCAATTCGTTATAAGAACGGGCGAAGTTAAAAAATTTCAAAAGGAAAAAGTTGTTCCGGAAAAAATTGAAGAAAAAGCGGGATTTTTCGAAAAGCTCGCAAATCTTTTCAAATAAAAAAAGGGGATGTTCGTTTGAACATCCTCTTTTAGTTTAGAATAATGAAAATAGTTTAAATAGCAAGTTTGCACTTATACCGGCACAAAGTCCGCCGATTGTATGGCTTATTATTGCTTTTCCTGTGAGTTCTCTTGCGCCGAGACTGTCCATCATTGCAATGTGCGTTGAGAGATATCCGCTCCAACACATACAAATTGCTGTGAAGACTGCGATTTCGTTCGGACCGACAAGATTTTGTGCCACGAGATTCGGAACGAGTCCCATTGCTGCACCGGCGCTTCCAAGAGCTGTTATAGGAACTGCAATTGATTCAGGATTTGTAAAACCGAAAAGCGGTTTTATAATGAATGAGATTTTTCTTCCAAGCCATGGTAGGAATGCGACTCCTTCATTTGCACCGCCTGTGTAACCTTGAGGTCCCGGGCCGTTTGTCAAAAGAAGAACGAGACTACAGATGATGACGACGCCCGGAATGATTTCCATTCCCATTTCAACGCCGTTTTTACCACCGTCGATAAGAGAGTTTATAACTCTGCTTCCAACTGCACCCTCTCTAACAAAACGCACTTTGTGATCGCTTATTTCTTCGTAGTTGCTGGAATAATCACTTGTGCCGTAATATTTTTTCGTAAACATAAGCATGAGTCTAACACTTACAATTGAGCCGATGATTGCACCGACATTTCCGATGAGTGCGGCTCTAATTGTGCCGTCGAGTTTTAAACCCATCATTGTGGTTGTGATAATTAAACCCATACCGAATGAAGTTCCAATATTTGTGAGTGCCGGTAATTGGTATCTTTTAAAATATGTGAGGAAGTTTTTGTCGCGTGCCATTGAGAGAATTGCCGGGTTGTCCGAAAGATAGCAAGTGATAACACCAAGACTTGCTGCACCCGGAAGATCGTAGACAGGAGACATAAGCTTTGAAAGTATTCTGTCGACGAGCGCTATTACTCCAAACTCCGACAGTACACTGCTCAGTGCCCCCGCTAAAACGGCAATCGCCATTATGTAGAAACAAACTTCCATTATTAATCTGTAGGCACTGTTCATGAGTGTGTTTATCATGTTTACTCCACCCATCACGCTGCCGATTGCGATAAATATTGCAAAAAATATGATTAGAAAAATAATTACTTCACGACTTAGTGCCGGAACTAATTTATAACCCTTTTGCTCCATGTTAACCTCCCTATTTAAGTTAATATGTATATTTTATCACAACCGCTGTTTAATGTCTATATAAATTTAAATTAAATTTACAATACTGTTACGTTTTTTTGATTAGTTTGCTCATGTAAACGATAAATGATATAATATACATCAGGAGTGATAAAATGCGAATAAATAAAAGAATAATGTCCGCAGTTGTCGGACTTTTAATGGGTGCAACTCCAATTATGGCTGCACCTCAATTTAAATATATAGAAAAAAAGGAAACTACAAATCTTGCCGAAGGACTCACTCACGAATTTATTACGAGTTTTACGTCCGACGGTTTCAGAGGGATAAATGTTTTAAAATTCAATTTGAACCAAAGCAATTTGAGACTCGTTCCGCTTTTTAACAACTCAACCACGGGAAAGGGCATGGCGGTTTCAAAGATGGTTCAAAGTAAAAATGCAGTTGCCGGAGTTAACGGAGATTTTTTTAATTATAAACCGTTTTTCCCACTTGGCATTGCAATAGAAAACGGAGAACTTATAACTTCGAATTCCGATGCGTCAAACCCGACGCCGTCAATTGTTGTCGGAAAGGACAAGTCACTAACACTTGGAAGAATTGAAGTTTCAATGAGCCTTAAAGTTGGCGACAAAACTGTGCCGGTCGGCATGGTTAATAAACCGAACAACTACGGCTCGACAGGAATTTACACCAGTCGTTGGGGACAAAAGACGAGAGGCGGCAAAGTGAACAGTCAATCCGAAGTTGCAATTGAAAATGGTGTGGTCATCGACAGACTTGATCAAGGCGGGCCGATGAACATTCCGAAAAATGGATATGTTGTAAATATAAAAGACGGCATGTATGTACCGAATGTCGGAGAGAATGCGGAGTTCGTTGTAAGCGGTATTAATGTCGGAAATATTGAGTTCGCAATCGGTGCCGGTAGCCAAATTTTAAAAGACGGAAAGGCTGTAAATACGCATATAAATATTTCGGGAAGACACCCGAGAACCGCGATAGGTTTTAACAAAAACACGCTCGACTGTGTAATTGTTACAGTTGACGGAAGAAGTATATATCATGGAATGACCACTGCCGATGTTTCGGAGCTTCTCATTTCGATGGGTATGACCGACGGATTCAATCTTGACGGCGGTGGCTCGACGACTATGGCTATAAAAAATGTAAACACGGACAAAGTCGACGTTGTAAACTATATCGAGTCCGAAAGAGCAGTTGCAAACGGAGTTGGGGTTATGAGTACATCGGAAAAGGGTGCACCTGCAACGATTGAAATCAACTCTGACTTCGACAAGATTTTTAAAAATTCTTCGAAACAAATTAATATTAAAGTTTTTGATGAAAAGGGGAATCCTTTGAAGGTAAACCAAGCGGCAATCGCAATTTCATCAAGTGTTCCGGCAACAGTAAACGGAACTTGGTTTAAGCCTACAGCACCGGGAGATGCGACTGTAAGTGTGACTTACGGAAATTTGAGTGCGACAAAAAATATAAAGGTGCTTGACACGCCGACGGCACTTCTTCTTCCGAAGGACACGATTGCACTTGGAAACGGTGGAAAGTACAAGGTGCCGGATGTGACGGCAATCGACGCAGTTGGAAATCGCTCGACAATAAGAGCTGAAGAACTTTCTCTTAACGTTGTCGGCGGAGTTGGAACTATGAGCGGCACTGTTTTTACAAGAAACAAAAATAACGGAAACGGTGCAATCGAAGTTTCATTCGGCGGTGCGAAAAATAGAATTATAATTTCCAAGAGCGCTCGAAAGGAATCGATAAATGCTCTTTCAAACACGACGGGACTATCTGCGACAGCGCAACCTAAGAGGGCAAGGGCAAGTCTTCAACGCGTAAAAGACAAAAATTCCCACGCGGTTCGTCTTTGGTATAATTTTGAAAAAGTTACGGACAGCAAGAGTGCGTCTATAAATTTCAAAAATACACGTCTTCCGAATGACAGCTCGGAACTTTCGATTTTTGTTCGAGACATCGAGGACCAAAAGCTCACTGCAAAAATTTCGATTGCGGGCGAAGATATGGATGTGGATTTTACAAAGAATCAAACAATCGATGACTTCAGCGAATGGAGAGCAAAACTTCCGGGAGAAAACGGAATTTATCTAAAGAGTATCGACATAGCCGAATCGGAAGGAAAGGGCACAAAGGGCAATGTGGACTTTAAATATCTTGCAGCTGTCGTTTCACCGGACACCTCGAAGATGTTCAAAAATTTGAGAACGGATTTTATGGACCATTTGAGAAACGACAATTTGAATTCGTCGGACATTGCTATTGTTGTTCGCGGCACGAAAGCTTCGGCAGCTCTTGTCACAAAAAATACCGTAAAGCACAAGATTGTAAGTGTGCTTGGTGGAGCTGTTAATGCAAAGAATGTTACAAAAAACAGAATTACAACTGACAACAACACCATTATTGCAAATTTCAAAAACAACAAGGGCGGTCTTAGAGCAACAAATATAAATCAATGGAACGAACTTTTAAATTCTGTCAAAACCTCCGCTGCATCAAATGTAATAATCACTATTGACGGCGGTTCAAAGGATGAGCTCGGGCTCATAAACCCTATTGAAAGAAAGTTTTTGAAGGAAACACTTGAAGAAATGGTTAAAGCCGGAAAGAGAGTTTTTCTCATAACGAACTTGAAACATCCTACCGCTTCGAGATTTGAAGAAGGTGTCAGATATATGAATATAAACCCTGCTGAAAACGAGGTAAATGTTCTTAATATTAATAGAATAGGGGATAATGTAATTTATGGAATTTCAACTAAGAGATAGCGCTATTGTTAATAGAGCACGAAATTTTAAAAAGGTGTTTATTTTAGCACTCGCACTTATTTTAGCAGGTTGCTCGAAAACAGGCGGCATCGAAAAAATTGAAAAGAGTCTTGTAGAACCTAAGTACACGGCAGTTGTTACAAGGGAGAGAAGGGCTGAAAAACCAAGCTATGAATGGATTACAGAGAGTGCGATCAAAAGAGAAGACGGAAAGACAAAAGAGTTTTTAAGACAAACTCACATCTATGACAGTCCGACCGCAGAAGTTGAATGCGACAGAAACGCATACTATTTCAGCGCACCGGAACATGCGTACAAAAAAAATGACACAAAGGACAAGTGGTCAAAGACTGAAGAGTCTGAAAAGGACGACTATGAAGTAGTTACGGGACTCTTTAAAAATCTTAAGGGCCTTCTTGAAAAAATAGACGAAAGCAAAGAAAAGGAAAATGCACCGCATATTGATTCGGTCTATAGAGTGAAGGAAAATCCGGATAAGCTTTCGGAACTGGATGAATTTTTTGAAAAGCTAAAGGACAATGACAATGTTTCAGTAGAATTTGCATTTGGAAAAGCTGAGGACAAATACTACATCTGCAAAGTTACAGTTGAAGCAAGTAAAAATGATGTTACACAATATACAAAAGAATTCGTCGTCGGTGATTTCGATTCGAAAGAACATATTGAAACACCACTCGATCTCACAAAAGTCCTTATAAAGGATGATGTCAAAAAATTTAATGTAAAGGAGAAATAAAATGATTGAAAGAGAAATTGAAATAAAGGACCCGATCGGCATTCATGCTCGTCCGGCTGCACTTTTAGTAAAGACACTTAAAGAATTTAAAAGCGAACTCAAACTTGAAAAGGACGGCAAAGTTGCTTCCTCAAAAAGCTTGATTCAAATCATGGGACTTGGTGCAAAACAAGGCGACAAGCTTAAAATCACCGCAGAAGGCGAAGATGCCGAAGAAATGATGAATGCATTTCTTGAATTTGCGAAAGATAATTTATAATGGATTTTCTTCCGGTTATTTTGGGAACGGACATCAACGCCTACTCGATGGCGCGTTCCGTTCACATGGCATACAATAAAAAATCTGTTTCGCTCGGAGTTAAAAGGCTGAAATATACCGACGCATCGAAAATTGTCGAGGTTATAACTTACCCCGACTTCGATTCGGCGGGATTTATGGACGGCATAAACGATTTTCTCGAAAATAAATTGAAAAATTATGGAGATGTAAAGCCGATTTTGATTCCTTGCTCCGACGGTTATGCGAAACTTGTGATTGAGCATAGCGACGAACTGTCGAAGAATTGTCTCTTCAATGTTCCGAGTCTCGAACTTCAAAGAAAGCTCGAAAATAAAATCGACTTCTACGATATTTGCGAAAAATACAATTTGCCATATCCGAAGACTTGGGTCATAAAAAAAGCCGATGAATTCGCCACGCTTGATTTGAAATATCCGATTGCAATCAAAGCAAACGACTCGATCTCGTATGCGGCACTTTCGTTCGCAGGAAAGAAAAAGGCGTACAAGGCGGAGTCAAAAGAAGAAGCGAAAAATATCGTGGACATCGTTTATAAATCGGGTTACACCGGCGAACTGATTATTCAAGATTTCATTCCGGGCGACAGCAAAGTGATGGGCGTTTTAAACGCTTATGTAAACACAAAGGGCGAGGTTACTCTTATGAGCTATGCGAAGTGCGTGCTCGATGAATGTCTTCCGACACAAATCGGAAACTACAACGCACTTTTTACGGTCGACAATCCCGAACTATACGATATGGTCGAAAAGTTTTTAAAAGAAATCGGTTATCGCGGCTTTGCGAACTTCGATTTTAAATTTGACACGAGGGACAGCAAATATAAGCTCTTTGAAATAAATTTGAGACAGGGAAGAAGCTCATTCGTCGTTACGGCGGCTGGGGAAAATCTTGCGTATCATTTGATTGAAGACGTATTTTACAAAAAAGATTTGCCGCAAAAACGTGTGACAAACCATGCACTATGGCTTTTCTGTGCAAAATCCGTTTTGAAAAAATATGCGGACAGAGAAGACCTCGAACTCATAAAAGACTATATAAAAGATGCAGCGTACACCTGCGACTATAAAAAAGACAGAACGCCAAAGAGAATTATGCACCATTTGAGACGCATATTCTCAACGAAGAAATATTATCCGAAATATATGGGAAGATAGGTGAGAAAATGGAAAAGATGACAATAAGTCAAGCGATTTTTAAAGTTTCGGAAATTCAAAGCGAATTGAACGAAAAAAGATATGCGCTTTCGTCGCAATTTTTCGGACCGGTCACTGTGAACGGCAAAAAGATTGTGGACGAATCGAAAAAAGAAAAATTGGTTGAACATATCGAAAGACTTGAAGAACTGAACGAAGAAATTGCAGTCCTAAAGGAAAAAATCGCCGAAAAAAATCTCGAAAATAAAATTGACGGAAAAAGCGTGACATATGTGCTTGAAATACTTCGCCAAAAAAGAGCGATGATAAACTCGCTTGAAGCGAACTTGAGAGACACAAGAACATCCGTCGAATCGGGAGTAGGTGCCGTGACATATGCACCGTATGACGAGAAACGCATAAGAGAAAAATATGAAAAACTGAAAGAGGAAACATTCAGACTCTCCTCCGAAGTCGACAGAATAAATTCTACAACATATATTGAAATGTAAAGCGTGCCGAAAGGCTTATTAAATTAGGGTTTTTATAAAAACTGATTTAAAGAGTTTTAGGTGGTAAGAAAAAAGGCTGTGAGTTTAAATGCTCACAGTCTTTTAAATTGTTAAAAAATAAGCATTTTTAAAATAATTCGAGTTCATTTGTTTCATAAGTTACTACATCTTCTAGATTTCCATCAGTGTCCCAGAGCTCGACTTCGTAATAATCAGAATTAGGATAAAACTTACGATAATACCAATAGTAGCTGGTGAGTATTCATCTTTTTAAAATTCTGAAAATTCAGCTTCCTTAACTAAATTTGCATTAATATTTATCATTTTTCTATCCATTAATTTCTTCTCCTTTATTTTTATATTCAAAAATTTCTTTATTTCGCTATATAGTGATTTCGTAGATAAAATTTTAGAGATTTGCGTTGTAGAGAAATTTTAGCCCACAATGAATATCGCTAGATAAAGATTCGGATCATTCACATCCACTTCCTTAATTCTAGTCTCTGCTTGATATATTTGGAAGTAGATTTTGCCGTCTGTTCTATCATATAAAACATCGTAAGGTCCTATTGTGTATCTATAAAACTTAGATACTTCGCCAATGTAGATCGTTCTATTGATATCTTTTTCAATTAATTTTATGTCATCATCAAATCTATCCGGCTCGTCCTTAGCTTTTTCCTTCATAGTTTTTTCAAAATTCTTTAAGCCTTCAAGGCATTTTTCCTTAACCAGCTTCATTGCGTCATCTGAGCTAATATTGTCCTTGTACTCATGCTTTTCATCAATAATGACATTTCTTAAGCTTCTTTCAATAGTCTTATCTTGACTTATAGGCATATCTGTCTCATAGAATTTTTTGAAGTCATTGCCTAAGCTTTCAGTCACTACAGCACTTTCAGCAAGATTCTTTTCTACAAAATCTGGACTTACATAAGTAGTACTCTTGATAAGTTTAGCCATTTCATATTTAGTAGTAGCAATGACTATGCTATTATCAGCTTTTTTAAGCGTAACCTTTTTCTCAGCGCCGTTCCAGCCAACTTCGTAGCCAAGCTTTTCAGCAATAAGTCTTAGTGGTATCATGACCTTGCCTCCGTCCATAATGACTTCAGCTTCAGGAATTATTTCTCCATTGATGAATAATATAGTTCCGTTCTTAACAGGATAAGTTTTGTCAGCGATACGTATAATGGCATCTTCAGGTCCCCTACTAGTTCCAAAACTAATTTCCTTCGCACCAGTCTCATCAAGCTTTGCCATAGAAATGTTCATGGAGATTGACATAACTAGCATAAATACTAAAAGAAATGATAAAAACTTTTTCATAATAACCCTCCTTTTATCACTTTTTATTACTTTAGCTATATATATTATATACCCACCGCAGTATAAGTAAATGGATTTTCGTGAATTGTAACACATTTGTAATAAAGTATTAAAAACTTCAAATTAATGGAGCTTTGAGACAAGCATCAAAAAAGCTCTCACCAAAGTGAAAGCTTTTAATAATTTATTTATTTTGCTATGCCGCAATTTTAGAACAAAAGTGCAAAATTTATAGTGATTTTTTGAATAAAACAAGATGATTTCGCGAAATGGAGCTTTGAGACAAGCGAAGTGTACGAATGGTACTCGAGCATTGCCGAAAAGCGAATGAGTGAAAAGGTGCGTTTTTTTGTTGCCGATTTTTTTGTTAGCATAATAAAGCGTGTGGGTATAAATTAAAGAGGAGGGATATTATGAAAAAGAGATTTTTTATTATGGCAATCGCATTTCTTTCGATTTTTATTTTCGGATGCAAAAAAGATGAGCCACCAAAAACGCCGGTCACGCTTATCGACGGAGAAGAAAACAAGGAAGCGTACAATGAATTTTTGAAGACGAATCTTGCGACGATTTTAAATGATGAAACCGCATTGGAAAACAATTTCGTTTATTCGCCGTTTTCGTACAGAAGGGCGCTTGAAAGTTTGACTCTTGTGACGGATGATTTTAACGACAGTCCTTATTTCGGAGCAAAGCTTTTAAAGGATGTTGACGGAAACAATTTCAAGTCGAAGACGGAAGTGATTTTGAACAAGGATATGTTTAATATAAAAAACAAGGTTGACGAGTTTGTGCTAAAAGATTTTCCGAGCGGTGCGGAGAACGAGTCTAGAAAGATTCAAAATAATGTTCTCGGTGAGACGATTTTAAAGCCGTCATACAAACCGGAAAATGCGATGGTGGTTATAAATGCGACGGCGTTCGAAGGAAAGTGGGAGGAAGCTTTCAAAAAAAGCCGGACTTACAAGGATAATTTTACGACAATTTCGGGAGATGTTGTCGAAAAGGATTTTATGCAAGGAAATATCGACAATGTTGTTCTACAAAATGAGCTCGTAGACATCGGAAGAAAAAGCATGGAAACACCTGGCGACTATGCATATTTTGTGGACGTGAAAAATCCGACTGCGGAAAATATTTTGAAGGTTGCAAGAGAGCTTCCGGGATATATTCAGTCGATGGAAAATCTTTCGACAAGTTTTGGAGTGGGCGAAAGAGGAACTGTGTTTCTCGCTGTGCCGAAGTGCGACATCAAAACGAATGTAGATATTTTGGAACTTGAGAAAAAAGGCGTGAACAAAGAGCTTTTCGAGAAAACAATTGACACAAATGAAAATCTCGAAAGATTAAATGATTACCCGATTTTTATTTCGGGCATAAAACAGGCGGCGTCTTTTAAGATGGACGAAAATAAAATCGTGGCGAAAGCGGCGACGGAAATTAAAAAGGATACTGCGATGGCTCCGGTGGATGAACCGCTTGAAATAATTCTCGACAGTCCGCACTTTATAGTCACGACAACAAACGGCGTGATTACATTTGTTGCACTTGTCGTAAAATAAATAAAAAATTATTGCACGGATATCACGTGCAATTTTTTTGTATTAATTATAAAATTTCAGACAATACTTTAAATCTCATACTATATCATCGAATAAACAATACAAAAATATGGTATAGTATTTGCCGGAAATACGAGGATCCGGACTTAGAAAAATTATAGAAGCTTATGAATCAGAAGAAAATTATAAAGAAGAATTAAAACCGGAGTTTAAGTCAACAGAATCTTCATTTACTACAATTTTAAAGAATTTAAATTATGACACCCAAAATGACACCCAAAATAACGGTCAAAGTGAGGGGCAAAATGAGGGTGAAAATAAAGGTAAAAAGTTAAAACCAAAAGATAGACGAAAGAAGATAGTGAAACTTATGAAAGAAAACTCAAACATAACAACAATTGAATTATCTCATATATTATTGGTGTTTGTAAGCACGATAGAAAGAGATTTAAAAATTCTCACAGATGAAAAAACAATCGAGTATATAGGCAGTGCTAAAGATGGATATTGGAAAGTAAACAAATAACATTTGTTGCACTTGTTGTAAAATAAAAAATTATTGCACGGATATCGCGTGCAATTTTTTTTTGAAGTTTTTTGAAATATAAAATTTAATTTTATCTTAATATTTTTCTATTGACAAAGCCTTCATAAATATATATAATGTTTATTGAGAATCAAGGGCGAACCCCTTGACTTTTTGGTGTTTATTATTGTATAATAAATTATATCTCAGATTTATGAAAGCTTGGGAGGTGAAGCGAATGAGAGATAGTATCACCTTAGAATGCACTGAGTGCAAACAAAGAAATTATGTGACAGACAAGAATAAGAAAAACACTACTGACAGAGTTGAACTCAAGAAGTATTGCAAGTTCTGTAAGAAGCACACAGTACACAAGGAAACAAAATAGGAAAGGAAGAGAACATGGCTACAGAAACAAAAGTTGAGCAAAAGGGCAAATTGGCTGCTTATATCAACGGAGTTAAAGTTGAAAGCAAGAAAGTTGTTTGGCCTTCACTCAAGACGGTAATGAACTATACCGCAGTGGTTATCGCAGTTAGTATCCTTATCAGTCTAATTATTTATGGACTCGATTTAGGAATTGGTTATCTTTATTCACTAATTATAAAGTAAAATGACCGACGACAGAAAAAAAGATGCCAAGTGGTATGTGGTTCACACATACAGCGGCCACGAAAACAAAGTCAAAGCAACCTTAGAAAAGATGGTTGAAAACAGAGGACATATTGACGATATCTATGATATTGTTGTGCCTATGGAAAACTACTATGACAAGGACAATCCGGGAAAAGTTAAACAAAGAAAGAGTTATCCTGGTTATGTTCTAATTAATATGGTGGTTGATGACGATTCATGGTATTTGGTCAGAAACACGAGAGGGGTTACGGGTTTTGTAGGTCCCGGTGGAAAGCCGGTCGCACTCACAGACAGAGAACTCAAAGGGCTCGGAATGGTTGACCAAATTGAAAAGAAGCCGGTTGATGTCAAAGCAGGAGATAGAGTTTTGATTATGAGCGGGGCTATGCGTGATCAAGTGGCAACAGTCCAATCTGTTGATGAAAAGACTAGAAGATTAACTGTATTTGTTGAAATGTTCGGAAGGCAAACGGGCACCGAACTCGATTTCGATCAAATAGAAAAGATTTAATTTAATGAAGAGGTGGAAGAAGCGCTCCCTTCGTACCACGATATATTTAAGGAGGAAATTATGGCAAAAAAAGTTCAAGCAATTGTAAAGTTGCAAATCCCTGCAGGAAAGGCTACTCCTGCACCACCGGTAGGTACCGCTCTCGGACCTCACGGGGTTAATATTGTTCAATTTACAAAAGAATTTAACGCTAAAACAGCTGATAAGGCAGGACTTATTATTCCGGTTGTTTTAACGGTATATCAAGACAGGTCTTTTACCTTTATTACAAAGACTCCGCCGGCTGCTGTTTTAATTAAGAAAGCTTTAAAACTTGATTCAGCATCAGGTGAACCAAACAAGAAAAAAGTTGGTAAGTTAACTAAGGCTCAATTAAAAGAAATAGCAGAAACAAAGATGCCTGACCTCAATGCAGCAGATATTGAAGCTGCAATGAGACTTGTTGCAGGTACTGCTAGAAGCATGGGCGTAGAAGTAGAAAAGTAAGTGGGAGAATTATTCGTATAACCACAAGGAGGTAAATATGGCTAAAAGAGGCAAAAAATACCGTGAAGCGGTAAAAACTTATGATAAACAAGAGCTGTTCGATATGGAACCGGCTATTAATAAATGTTTGGAACTTGCAAAAGCAAATTTCGACGAAACAATCGAACTCCACGTAAGACTTGGAGTTGACTCAAGACACGCAGACCAACAAGTTCGTGGTGCAATCGTATTGCCACACGGAACAGGTAAACAAGTAAGAGTACTTGTTATTGCTAAGGGCGACAAAGAAAAAGAAGCTCTTGATGCAGGTGCAGATTATGTTGGTGCTGAAGATATGATCGAAAAGATTCAAAAGGAAAACTGGTTTGAATTCGATACACTCATTGCAACACCTAATATGATGGGTCTTGTTGGACGTCTTGGTAAGGTTTTGGGACCTAAGGGACTTATGCCGAACCCAAAGAGTGGAACAGTTACAATGGAAGTTGAAAAAGCTGTTAAAGAAATTAAAGCAGGTAAAGTTGAATACAGACTTGACAAAGCAAATATCATTCACACAGTAATCGGAAAGAAGAGCTTTGGCAAGGAAAAATTAGCTGAAAACATGAAAGCGCTTATGAGTGCAATTGTTAAAGCTAAACCGGCTGCAGCAAAAGGTAAATATCTAAGAAACGTAACTATCACATCAACAATGGGTCCTGGAATCAAATTGAATCCGGCAAAATTCAGTGAATAGATTTTAATTTTAAGGGTTTTGGGAAATTTTTTCCGAAACCCTATTTTTTTAAGGAGTTTTTATGAATTGCAATATATGTCCGAAAAAATGTAATGTAGATAGAAAGACGACTCTCGGCTTTTGCAGAGCTCCGTATGATTATGCTGTGTCAAAAGCGATGCTTCACATGTGGGAAGAGCCGGCAGTTTCGGGAGAAAACGGATCCGGGACAATATTTTTTGCAGGCTGCAATATGAGATGTGTCTTTTGTCAAAATTTTGAAATCAGTCAGCTAAGGGAAAAAAATTACATAACAATGGACGATGAAAAACTTTCAGACGTGATGATTTCACTTATGGAAAAAAATGCGAACAATATAAATCTCGTGAGCCCGATGCATTATGCCGATCGTCTTCCGGGGGCAATCAGGCTCGCAAAGGATAAAGGACTCGACATTCCAATCGTATACAACACAAATTCGTACGAGCTTGTGGAAACTCTTTCTATGCTTGACGGACTTGTCGACGTTTATCTTGCGGATTTTAAATATGTGAGTACGGAGCTTTCAAAGAAATATTCCGGCACGAGGGATTATTTCGAATATGCGGACAAAGCGGTTCGCGAGATGTTTAGGCAAGTTGGCGAGACGGTTTATGATGAGAAAGGGCTTATAAAAAAAGGTGTAATTGTAAGGATTCTTCTTTTACCGGGCCATGTCCTAGATGCGAAGGCGGTTTTTAAAAAGCTTTTTAATGAGTATGGAAACAAAATTGCGTACAGCCTTATGAATCAGTATTGCCCGCTTTTCGGTGCAAAGAATTTTCCGGAAATAAATCGAGACGTGACCGGAAAAGAGTACAATCGTTTTGTAAACTTTGCACTCGATATGGGATTTACGAACGGTTTCATTCAAGGCGAAAAGAGGCGTGAAAACGGAAAGAAGAGTATTTACACTCCGGATTTTGACTTGGGTGGGCTTGACATCGAAAAATAATTTATGTATAATGTAGACAGTTTAATAGGGAATGAAGTTTCCCGTTAAGTGCAACTGCTGATGACTTCTACAATTTTTTGTAGGGGGAGTCGGCTTTTTTTATGGAGGAATTATGTTATTAAGTTTATCGATTATTTTAATTTTTGGAATCATAATGAGCTTTTTGTCGGGAAAATTAAAACTACCGGCACTTTTCGGAATGATTCTTTTGGGAATTTTAATTGGACCGAGCGTTTTAAATGTGCTCGATGAAAAAACGCTTTCAATATCCGGCGAACTTCGAAGAATTGCATTAATAATAATTCTGACTCGTGCAGGACTTGGACTCAATCTCGAAGATTTGAAGAGAGCGGGTTTAAGTGCAATCTTGCTCTGCTTCGTGCCGGCGGTTTTTGAAGTGATAGGAATTGTTTTGATTGCACCGAGAATTTTTCCGATTACAACAAAGGAAGCTTTTTTGATTGGAAGCGTTCTTGCAGCAGTGTCGCCGGCGGTGGTTGTGCCGAAGATGATTGAGCTTATGGACAAAGGATACGGCACGAAAAAATCAATTCCGCAAATGATACTTGCGGCATCGAGCGTCGACGATGTGTTTGTAATTGTAATGTTTTCGGTAGCACTTTCGATTGAATCAGGCGGTGCCGTGAACTATATGTCGTTTTTAAATATACCTCTCTCGATTGCACTCGGAATAATTCTCGGAATTGTCGCGGGGTTTATCTATACACTAATTTTTAAAAAAGCAAGGACCAATATGGTGATAAAACTTTTGGTACTCATGAGCTTTTCGTTTTTGATGGTGACCTTTGAAGACGCAAAGATTATTCCGATTTCTGGACTTATTGCGGTTATGGTAAGCGGAATGACAGTCGGATATTTTGAACCGACTCTCGCCGAAAAACTTTCCGAAAAATACTCCGGGTTATGGATTGCTGCGCAAATTTTACTCTTTGTTTTGGTCGGCTCCATAATAGATATAAAGTATGCGACGAACTACGGTGCGTTGACACTTCTCGTGGTTTTGGGCGGACTTATTTTTAGAATGTTCGGAGTTTTCATCTCGACGTTAAAAAGTAGTCTTGACAAAAAAGAAAAACTTTTTACGGCGATCGCATATATGCCAAAAGCGACAGTGCAAGCGGCAATCGGCGGTATTCCTCTTCAAATGGGACTTGAATGTGGAAATTTGGTTCTCACAATCGCGGTCATATCGATTCTTTTTACCGCACCTGTCGGAGCATTTCTTATTGATTTGACACATAAGAAGCTCCTTCAGAAAAATTAAGTAAATATGTGGGTTTGTGGGTATATATAAGAAAAGCATATGGAGGAATTTAGTATTATGTTAATTGATAAAGTAAGAGAACTTGTTACGAATAAAGAAAATGAAATGATAGATTTTAGAAGAGATCTTCATAAAAATCCTGAGCTTTCGATGCAAGAGTTTGAAACCAGCAAAAAAATTGCGAAAGAGCTTGAAAAAATGGGAATAAAATGTAGACTTGCAAACCCTACAGGAGTTATTGCTGAGATCGAAGGTGCGAAAAAAGGAAAGACAGTACTTTTGAGAGCGGATATAGATGCACTTCCTATAAAGGAAGAAAATGAAATTGAGTATAAGTCTATAAATGAAGATATTTCGCATGCATGCGGTCACGACACACACGCTGCAATGCTTTTAAATGCAGCATACGCTTTAAATGAACTAAGAAATGAGTTTAATGGAACGGTAAGGCTTTTGTTCCAACCGGGTGAGGAAACGGGGGAAGGTTCAGTTGCAATGGTGAGAGACGGTGCGATTGACGGAGTTGATAATGCGTTCGGTGCACATATTTTTACAATTTTTAAAACCGGGGAGATCGGAGCAACAACGGGACAAACATTCGCTGCAAACAATTTTGTCACACTCACATTTAAAGGGTTGACAACACACGGCTCTACACCGCAAAAAGGCGTGGATGCTCTTATTATGGCATCATCATTTATAATGAATGCTCAAAATATAATTTCAAGGGAGATCGATCTTTTGGAAGAACCGGCAGTTTTGACATTCGGCAAAATTAACGGTGGCGAAGTTGCAAATTCAGTGTGCGGCGAAGTTAAAATCGAAGGTGGATTTAGAGCTTTTACAACAGAAAGTGTAAAATTTGTCATAGATAGAATCAAAACAATGGCGAACGACATTGCAAAAATGTATGGCGGCGAAGTTGAAATTGAGACAAAGCAAGGTGCGGCACCTGTTTTCATTGATGAAAAGAGTGGGAAACTCATGCAAAAAGTTGCAGCGGAAATTGTCGGAGAGGAAAATGTTAAAACGGAAGTCAGATTTTCAGGAAGCGAAGACTTCGGTCTATATCTTGAAGGGTTTGAAGGACGAAAAGGTGTGCCTGGAGCTTATGCAATAGTAGGTGCAAAGAGCGATGATGATGAGAGAACACACAAATTCAATCACGCTTCGGACTTCTTTATCGACGAAAGTGCGATGAAAAACGGTGCGATGATGTATGTGCTCTATGCGATTGAGTATTTGAATCAAGATGAATTTTAGAAAATTCTTAGAGGTGGGAATAGGTTTTGGACATAAAAATTGAAAGATTGAAACAAAAATTGAATTAGGAAGTTCGAGATCTCTATTTCGACAAGGAAAAGAATTTTTTTGAAAAGCATTTTAAATTTTTGGCTAAAAGATTCGATGCTGCAAAGGAAAAAGCACTTGAGGAAGTTCTTGATGAAGCATTTATATCAAAGGATGAATCATACGAAGAAAATCTCCTGAAAACAGTTGCAAATCTGGGTGTGAGTCTTGAATTTAAGTACAAATTTATAAGAGTGGGATCGGTCGTGGGACCGATGATAAGGATGCTTCTGCCGATACTTCTTTCGTTCGGAGCACTTCTTCTTACAATAAATTCTATCGAAGATATAAATATAAAATATCTCTTCGGGATGTCCATTCCAACATTTTTGACCTACTTCATCACCATCTCGGTGATTGGGATAGCGGTCGGAGTTTTTTATACGAAAATGCGGAATAAAAGAAAATTTGCTATTTATATTAAAGAAAGACTGAAATATGAAATACTAAAATTAAAAGATGCTGAATAAACAAAACTGTCAGTCGAGCGTGCCCGGCAGTTTTTTATTTGAAATAGAAGAAAATTATAATAAATAGTGAACGATAGTATACAAATAGAAAATGAATTGATATTTTATATCAAACTTCAATCACAAAAAACATTGACACTTTAGAAAGCACAGAGTATAATTTAATTGTTGGTAAATGCTAACAAAAGTAAATAGGTCATTTTAATTTGGAAAAATGTCAGAATATATTTTATATATCACCATTAACCGAATTAAAAAATTTATTAAGGAGGTTTGTTTAATATGAATCAAGAAGTATTAGATGCCTTGAACGAACAAATAAACTTTGAACTTTACTCAGGTTATATTTATTTGAATCTCTCTATTTTGATGGAAAGAGAAAACTACAAAGGCTATGCAAAGTGGCTCAGCAATCATTACAAAGAAGAATTGCAACACGCTGAACAATTCATTGAATTTATTCAAAAACGTGACGCAACTCCAAAACTCATGGATATCGAAATGAAAGCTTTCGATGTTAAAGAACCATTGGAAGTTGCAAAAATTATTTTGGACCATGAAAAGAAAGTAACAGAAAGAATTTACAAAATTCATGACGTTGCAAAGAAAAACAATGACTACGCAAGCGAAATATTTATGCATCAATTTATAAATGAGCAAATCGAAGAAGAAGAACTTGCTCTTGATATTGTTGACAGCTTTACACTTGCAAACGACAATATCGCTGCAAAAATTACTATTGACAGAGAACTTGGCAATAAGTAATATAGTAGAAAAATGTGAGTACCCTCTTAGTTTAAGAGGGTATTTTTTTGTGTTAATTTGCGGTCTATTTTGCGACCTGCTTGTAAACTTCAATTATTTGATTGCTCGGAGTGCAAATAAACACACCTGCGCAATCAAAAATTGAGTTTACGTCGCATCTCATCAAAATATCCTCGCAAATTACTTTTTTGCGGTCTATTTTGCGATAAACGGTTGATTTCGTGTTTTAGTCGTTGCGACGTATTTATCAATACGCCTCACTCCAAAAACACTTCATACAACCGTTTCTCATCAAAATATCCTCGCAAATGACGGTGTTTATTAATTGTAGAAAATGGCAAACACCTGTGCAATCAAAAATTGAGATTACGTCGCATCTCATCAAAATATCCTCGCAAATAGTTGGGGTGTTTACGGGTCTTTTCGCGATAAACGCTTGATTTCGTGTTTTCGTCGTTGCGACGTACTTGAATGCTGAAACTCAAAAAGAGCCTTATATTTCACTTATAAAAAGACTTGCGGTGGATGAGAAAATAGATTTTGAAACTGCAAAAATATTAGTTTCGGAATACCGAAGGATTAAAGGAGGGGTTTAGAATGGAAAATACTGTTATTATTTTTTTATTGTTTTTGATAATTTTTGTGGGAGCGATAGCACTTCAAGTGTTTTTATCAAAAAGAGAAAGTAAATTTTTGGGGTTGATATTGCCGATCCTCAGCGTTCTCAATTCGCTAATTATCGTTTTAAATATTGCCGGAGACGCAATGACGAAAACACAGATTTTAACCGCTTTAGTTTCCGCTTTTCTAATAGGAAATATACCGACCATTATTTTAATGGCGATATGTTTTGGAGTCAGAGAAAAAATGAAAATTGAATCAGAACTCGACAAAACCAGAATTAAGGATTTGTAAATCCCAACATCCGTTTTACGGGTGTTTTTTATTTGCTTATAAAAACCAAACTGTATTTAATAAAATCTTTATATATCTTTCAAAAATTTTACTTTAGATTTTTTTATTTGTTAAATTGACGTTTTCATCGGAAATATTTTATGGTTTTTCACAAAGGATATCGTGGTAAATTGACAAAACGTCATAACAAGTTACAAAAAGTTAAAGAAAAATATGATACAAATCACGCAACATCATAAAAAACACTATTTTTTAGAATAAATATATTTAAAAACTTGTTTTGTATATAAAAATAATTAATTTTAAAAATAATTAATTATTGTACGAAAAACACTTGACATTTATGAGCGCACGTACTAGAATAGTAACAGTGGTATAAAAATTTTAGAGTGTATCACTGTATTAAATTATGGGGGCAAGGTGGCATTGCCCCTACAAATCTATAAGGAGGATTTATGAAAAACAGAAAATTACTCGCTAGTTTTATAGTATTTTTCATGACAATTGCATTGTTTGTACCGGCTGTTTCAGAAGCATATGGTTACAGAAGAACATATGCACCACGTCTAGGAGAAGCAAGACAAAATGAAGAATTTATAAGATGGCAAAATCAACAAAACTATGGTAACTTCGGTGCTACCGGTGAAGAAGATTATGAAGGACTCGTTCCGGAACCTGCAAAAATTTATTTCGGCAGACCACGTGCACAAAGATTTGAAAGATTAGGTTTCCCTGCAACTTACGATTTGAGAGACCATAACAAGGTAAGCGAAATCAGGGACCAAGGACCTAACGGTTCGTGCTGGACTTTCGCGTGCTACAGTTCTCTCGAAAGTACGTTAAGACCGGGTGAAATTTTAGACTTCTCAGAAAAACACATGAGAAACACTCACGGTTTTGACTGGGGTCCGGAAAAGGGTGGAAATAGATTTATCTCTACAGCATATTTAGCTCGTTGGAGCGGCCCTATTTTGGAAGAAGAAGATCCATATAGTCCGTATGATTTCGTTTCTCCAAAAAATCTTGTAAGAGCAAAAGATATTAAGGAAGTTATGTATCTACCTGACATGGATGTTGACTTTGACGAAGGAATGAATGCTATTAAAGATGCAATTATGAATTATGGTGCTGTTCAAACAGCAATGTATGCTTCAGACAGATATTTAAATAAGGCTGAATGGGCACACTATTGTCCAAGAAGAGTTAATGGTAACCACGCTGTTGCTATTATCGGTTGGGATGACAATTATCCAAAGGAAAACTTCCGTCAAACTCCTCCAAAAGATGGAGCATGGCTCATCAGAAACAGCTGGGGCAAAGGCATGGGTATCGATGGATACTATTGGGCATCATATTATGATACAGTAGTAGGAACAAACAACGCTGTTTACTTTGCAAAAGATAAGGGCGAAAGCGACTATATCTATCAATATGACCCGTATGGAATGACAAGAACTGTCGGTTACAACGGAAAAGGATATGGTGCAAACATTTTCGGACCTGTTAAAGAAAAACAATATGTAAACGGTGCAGGATTCTATGTACCTGCTGCAAATACAGATTACAAGGTTTATGTTGTTAAGGATTATAAGGGACTTGATTCACTTAAAAACGACAGAGTTGAAGTTGCATCAGGCACAGTTGAATATCCTGGATACACAACAGTAACTTTCGATAAACAAGAAGTTCAAAAAGACAGCAAATTTGCGGTCGTTGTCTATTATACAACACTTGAAACATACTATCCTATTCCTATCGAAGCAAGAGAAAGAAAATATGCTTCAAGAGTAAACGCATATCCTGGACAAAGCTATACAAGTTCAGACGGAGAATCATGGAAAGACCTTACTGTTTATAACAGCAGCGCAAATGTATGTATCAAAGGATTTACTACACTTGACGGAAAAGGAACACCTGATGATCCGAAACCGGAAGTAAAGAAAGTAACAGGAATTAAACTAAGCCAAAACAAGGCACAATTAAATAAATGGAACAAACTAAACTTAGAGTTCACAATTACTCCGGCAGATGCAGACAACAAAGAAGTTGTTTGGACATCAAGTGATCCAAGCGTTGCAAGAGTTGACAACTACGGCTCTGTTCTCGCACTGAAAGACGGCGTTGCAACAATCACAGTTACAACAAAAGACGGCGGATTCACAGACACATGTGAAGTAACTGTTGGAAACGGTGGAGTTCCTCAAACTGTTAAAGTTACGGAAGTCGATATTACAAATAACTCACTCTTCTTAAATGCAGGCGAAACAACACAACTAAGCGTTGTTGTAAAACCTGACAATGCAACAAACAAAAAAGTTGAGTATTCAACAACAAATGCAAATGTTGCAACAGTTGACGCAAACGGACTAGTTAAAGCTGTTGGAGAAGGTAGAGCATATATTTATGCAAAATCTGCTGACGGACCGTCAGATTCAGTTTATGTATATGTAAGAAAATCAGTTACTCCACAACCACCGAAGGAAGTAAAGGTAACAAACGTATCTGTTGATAGAAGATATTTAACACTTGAAGAAGGCGAAAATTACACATTAACAGCTACAGTTTCACCTGCAGATGCAACAAACAAAACTATCAACTACTCATCTTCAGATTCAAGAGTTGCAACAGTTGATGCAAATGGCAACATTAAAGCTGTTAAAGCAGGATATGCATATATCTATGCAAAATCTGTTGATGGACCTTATGCTTATTCATATGTAACTGTTAAAGCAAAAGAAACTCCACAACCACCTGCAGAAGTTAAAGTAACAAATGTATCTGTTGACAGAAGATATTTGACACTTGAAGAAGGCGAAAATTACACATTAACAGCTACAGTTTCACCTGCAGACGCAACAAACAAAACTGTTAACTACTCATCTTCAGATTCAAGAGTTGCAACAGTTGATGCAAACGGCAATATCACAGCTGTTAAAGCCGGTTCTGCATATATTTATGCAAAATCTGTTGACGGACCTTATGCTTATTCATATGTAACTGTTAAAGCAAAAGAAACTCCACAACCACCTGCAGAAGTTAAAGTAACAAATATTACTCTTGATACAAGATATCTAAGATTAGATGCAGGCAAAAAATATGAACTCAATTACACTGTTTACCCATACAATGCAACTGACAAAACATTAACATGGACATCTTCAAACGAAGACGTTGCAACTGTTGAAAATGGAGTAATCACTGCAATTGGCAGAGGTTCTGCATATATTACAGCAACAAGCACAAACGGCGTTCAAACAACCTGCTATGTTGACGTTTACGGTGAAGCAAAACCTGTAAAAGTAACAGGAATTTATTTCTCAGACAGACAACTTGGATTGAAAGTCGGTGAAACAAAAGCTGCATCAGTTCTCTTCACACCGAACAATGCAACAAATAAAAACGTAACATACTCATCACTCAACAGCTCAATTGCAAGAGTTGATGAAAACGGAAATATCACAGGTGTAAGACCGGGAACAGTTTACATCTATGCAAGAAGCGTAGATGGACCATATGCTTATCTACAAGTTACTGTAAGAAGTGCATATAATTACTGGTATTATAGATATTAATAATAAGAGAACACTCGAAAGGGTGTTCTCCATACATAAAAACACTCTAATTCCATTAAAAATAGAAAAAGAGTGTTTTTGTTAATGTAAATTAATTTTTGTATGCTGTCTTATAAGCAGAGCCTATAATGCAGCCGCCGATAATATTTCCGATAGTTACCGGAATAAATGAATTTACAATTGTGGTTAGGATCGGAACGCTTCCGCCACTAAGATATGCAATAGTTATATAAAACATATTTGCGACAACGTGTTCGTATCCCAAAAGCACAAATATAAAAACCGGAAATGCGGAAAGAAGAAATTTTCCCGGACCTTCCGATGTAGCAAAAGACATCCAAACGCTAAGGCATACCAAAATATTACAAAGAATGCCGGAAATCATCGCACGGAAAAATCCGAGTGAAGTTTTCTTTAAAAGAATATTTTGAAAAAATTCTAAATCTTTTGGATTGCCTTTGATAACGACATAAGTGAGAAGCGAGAAAAAAATCGCACCCACAAAATTCCAACACCAGACTCGCAACCAATTTGTGAGAACCTGTTTAATATTGATTTTCTTATCTAGAAAACCGACGGAAATCAAAACATTTCCGGTGAAAAGCTCACCTCCGGCAATTAAAACCAAAACAATTCCAATTGTGAAAGAGAGAGCCGCTGCAATTGACTTAAAAGGTGAATCAGCCATCAAAACATTTATCTTTGAACTTGCCGCACCTCCAATTGCGATAAACATACCGGCAAAACTTGCAAGGATTCTGGTGGTTGTCGGTTTATAAGTAGCTTTTTTTACGCTTAAATCTGAAACAAAATCAGTTATTTCAGCAGGTGTTCTTAAATCTTTCATACCATCCCCCCCTAAGACAATTATATTTAAAAAATACGAAAATGTCAAAAAAAGAAAAAAATGATTATTTTTAAGAAATATTATATTTTCATTACATTTGTATAAAGAAAATCGCTAGATATTATTCAAATACAAAAATATTTTATTTAAATTCAGATAAATATATATAATTCATTGATTTTTTGAATAAATAGTAGTATAATATACTTAGCAAATAATAAACGAGTAAAAACTTAGTGCTGCGAATTAAATTTTCTAGCAATTTATTTTTAACATTAATTCGCTGTACAATTTATAAAAAAAGGAGCTTATTTTTATGGCAGTAATAGATTTTAATAAAAAACATTTAACTCCGCATAGGAGAAATATTATAACATCATTTGTAGATTGTGCAAGAAAAATTATAAATGAAGACGGAATTGAAGCGGTCACAATTAAGAAGCTTGGTGAATGCACCGACCTTAATCCTGCTACGATTTATAACTACTTCGACAACGTCGACCACTTACTTTATTTTGCAAAACTCGATATATTTGATGACTTCAACAACGACCTCGCAAACTGGGTTAAAGAAGGAGACGACCCTCTAATGGTTTACAAAAAAGTTTGGAGAGCGTTCGCGAAGCATGCATTCGACAACGCTGCAAAATATAGAGAAGTGCTCTTCTCTCAACTTGCAAAGGAACATCCGGACTACTTATATCAATATCGTAAAATATTCCCAATTGTAAACAACGGCTTCCCGGCATATCTCGAAAAAGTTCTTTTGAGTAAAACTATTGAAGAAAAGTTGACAGTACTTATTGAAGTTGCAAAATACGTCGGATATTTTGATGAAAAATCCGCAAAACAAACAAACGACATGTCACTTTACATCTTTGAAGGTCTCCTCGACAGAGTTGCCGACGAAAAAATTGACAAATTCGAAGCATACGATAATTTCTGTGATTATTTGGAGATTATTGTGGAGTCGCTAAAACTTAAATAGGATAGGAAGAAGACGCTTTAGTATGGCGTCTTTTTTTATTTGCGGTCTATTTTGCGATAAACGACTGATCTCGTGTTTTAGTCGTTGCGACATATTTATCAATATGCCTCACTCCTAAAACACTCAATCTAGCCGTTTCTCATCAAAATATCCTCGCAAATAGGCGGGGTTTATTTGCGGTTATTTTCGAAATAAACACTTGATTCAATATTTTAGTCGTTGCGACATATTTATCAATATGCCTCACTCCTAAAATATTTCATCTAAACGTTTCTCGTCGAAAATTCTTCGCAAATAACAGTGTATATTAATTGTGGAAAATTGCAAATGCCGCTCGTACCGACGACTGTTTTTTTATCCATCGAACAGAAATCTTTGATTTCGCCCAGAGATGAGATAAAAAGGTGTATCGCCACCAAAAAGCCCAATCAACTTTGTGTATATAAACTTATTTGTATTTACGAAAATATTTTCGAGAATGCGTGTGTACAAAAAACCTCCATTACATTCTCCATCTTGGATCAGCGGGACGGGGAGGCGTATAAGCATTTCCACTTAACTATTCACCAATAATTTCTTGTTTATAAAATTTAGCCACAAAACTCCCATATAATTTCCCAATAAAAAAACGACCTTTCGGTCGCTTTTTTAGAATGCAGGATATATTTCGCCGTTATATTTTTCTTTGATGAATTTTTTACATGCTTCAGAATTGAAGACTTTCATGAGTTTTTGGAATTTTTCTTGGTTTTCGTTGCCTTTTTTAACAACGATGATGTTTGCATATGGTGAGTCTTTGTCTTCGAGGAAGAGTGAATCTTTTGAAGGGTTTAGACCTGCACCTAATGCAAAGTTTGTGTTGATTGCGGCAATTGTAACGTCTTTGTAGAGGTTTGCAACGTTTGCAGGGTCAGCAGCACTGAATTTCAAATTTTTCGGATTATCTTTGATGTCTTTTTCAGTCAAGTCTTCTTTTGTGTTGTCTGTGAGTGTGATGAGGCCTGCTTTTTCAAGAAGAAGAAGTGCACGACGGCCGTTTGTCGGGTCACTTGGAATTAATACTGAGTCACCGTCTTTTAGTTCGTCGAGTGATTTGATTTTGTCACTGTAGATTCCGATCGGTTCGATGTGAACTTTTCCAATTGAAACGAGGTCGATATTTCTTTCTTTGCAGAAGTTTTCAAGGTATGGAAGGTGTTGGTAGAAGTTTGCGTCGATGTCGCCTTGATCAAGTGCAAGGTTTGGTTGTACATAGTCGTCAAATACTTTTACTTCAACTTCGAGTCCTTCTTTTTTGAATTCGTCTTTAAGTGCTTCTGTGATTTCTGCGTGTGGTACCGGTGAAACTCCAAGTATGATTTTGTTGTCTGCTGCTTCATTTCCACCGTCAGTTGTTGTTGTGTCTTTTGTGCTGTCATTTCCTTTGCATCCTGCGAATACAAGTGCAATTGTTACAATTAATAAAAATAATTTCTTCATTTTAAAAATCTCCTTTTCTATTTTTTATTAGTAATTTTATATAATGAGTTACCGATAAATTGTACGAGTTGTACTATAATAACGATAATCAATACCGAGGTCCAGAGGACATCAATTTGGTTTCTTTGATATCCATATCTTATTGCTATATCGCCTAGTCCGCCACCGCCAAGGACACCTGCCATTGCGGAGTAGCCGACGAGGTTTATAATTGTCATTGTGATTCCCAAAATTCCTTGAGGGAATGTTTCTTTTAATATAACTTTTATTATTTCAGCGTTGTTTGCACCCATTGATTTTGCTGCTTCAATTATTCCGGGTTCAACTTCGAGGAAGTATCCTTCGAAAAGTCTTGCGACAAACGGTGCTGCTGCAAATGTTAGTGGAACTATTGCTGCGGCGGTTCCGATTGCTTTTCCGATTATTATTCTAGAAAGCGGTGCAAGTATTATAATCAATATTATCGCCGGCAAGCTTCGGAAGATGTTTATGAGTCCATTTGAAATTGCGTAGACCACTTTGTTCGGCTTAAGTCCGTCCGGGCGAGTCATATATGTGATTATTGCCCACGGGAGCCCGATTATAAATGCGATTGCTGCTGAAACAAAAATCATTATCAGAGTTTCCGGAATTGCCGGAAGCACTATGTCAAAAATTTCTTTAAATCTCATCTATAACACCTCGCTTATTTCTACATTGTGCTCTTTTAAAAATTGTAGAGCTTTGAATATTTCTGCATCTTCGCCTGTAAATTCAACAATCATATAACCGACTTGATCGTTTGAGATGTTGTTGATGTTCCCTTCTATGAGGTTTATATTGACATCAAATTTTTTGATTGTGTTATTTAAGACCGGTGTGTTAACTGTGAGCTTTGTGTAGGAAAGTCTTTTTACAACACCTTTGAAGCTTGATACGTCGATGATATTTGAAGGTGCCGCTTTTTTTACAAAACTTTGTGCAAGTTTCGACTTCGGACTTCTAAAAAGTTCAACCGTATCGTTTGATTCAATGATTCGACCTTTTTCCATAACTGCAATTTTGTTTGAGGTGTCCTTAGCAACCTCCATTTGGTGGGTAATCATTATTGTTGTGGTTTCAAAGTCATCTCTCGCTCTTTTGTATAAATCCGTAATTGTTCTCGTGCTTTCAGGATCGAGTGCACTTGTCGCTTCGTCGGAGAGAATAATTTCAGGCCTTGTTACAAGTGCTCTTGCAATTGCGACTCTTTGTCTTTGTCCTCCGGAAAGTTCCTTTGGAAATGCTTTTTCTTTTGAAATAAGACCGACATAGTCGAGCACTTCACGTGCAACTTTTTTCTTGTCCACTTTTTTGTTTGTAAGGTTCAAAGGATACATGACATTTTCAAGCACGGAGTATTGGTTGAAGAGATTGAAGTTTTGAAATATGAATGCTATCTTTTTTCTTATTTCAAGAAGTTCTTTTTCTCTCAAGCTCATTATATCCACTCCATCGATGAAAACATTTCCTTCATCCGGTTCTTCGAGTCTGTTTAAAAGACGAACAAGTGTGGATTTTCCCGCCCCTGAAAGACCTATAATTGCGAAAATATCACCTTTATCGACTTCGAAACTGACATTATCGACAGCTTTGAATCTTTGACCGTCAACATGATATTCTTTTGTTAAATTTTTTGCTTCTATCATATAGTTCTCCTTATACTAAAAAAACTCTTTACCGAAAGATAAAGAGTTACACTCATATTAGCGTCATCTTTCGGCGTTGCCGCTGGAATTAGCACCACGTTTCTTAAACAGGTTGCCGGGTTTCATAGGGCCAGTCCCTCCACCACTCTTGATGAATTTGATTGTAAATACAATTATAGCTAATAATGAATCGTATGTCAAGTGATTTTTATCACAAATATGAAAATAAATTGAAATTAAAATAATGGTGCAATAATCCTGAATATTGAGTCATTTATGCGTTTAAAAATGCTTGGATTTATGCTGGAGCGATAAATTTCTTCAGATTCTGAAATTGTTTTTTCCATATCTTTTTTTAAGTCCAAAGAAATTTTTGAGTGATAAAAGAGGGAATTGTTTTCGAAGTGAAGATAAAGGCTTCTGAAATCCAGGTTGACAGTTCCGATTGCACAGAGATTGTCGTCGGAAAGAATTGCCTTTGCATGCACAAATCCCGGCTTGTATGTGAAAATTCGAACTCCGGCATAAAGAAGATCCGAAAAATAACTTCTTCCGAAACGGTAAACCATTTTTTTGTCGGGAATACCGGGCATTATTATACGCACATCGATTCCGCGATGTGACGCTCTTATTATTGCATCGTTCAGCGAGTTTGGAAGAATTAGATATGGAGTGTAAATCCATACATAACTTTTTGCTGCACTTAAAATATCTACATATAAAGAGTTTGAAACTGCGTCTTCAAAAAACGGCGAGTCATAGTAGGAAGCAACGATGCCGTCGTACTCATCTTTTTCCGGGTGCACAACATCAAGATATTTTTCGCTTATCTTGTCGCTTGAGAATGCATTCCAAAATTCCATAAACATATATGAATAAACATTCACACCATTGCCTTTGATACTAAAGCCGATGTCTTTCCAATGACCGAAGCGTTCGACCAGATTTGCATATTCATCTGCAAGATTGTTGCCGCCGCTGAAAGCAATTTCTCCATCTATAATCACCATTTTTCTGTGGTCGCGATTATTGAGCCTTGGGTCGAGAAATGTAACCGGATTAAACAAAAGACATTTAACACCTTCACTTCTGAGTCTTTTCAAATCTATTAGAGAAAATTTCATAAGACTTCCGAAATCGTCGTACATAAATCTTACGTCAACGCCTTCATTCACTTTTTCAACTAAGATGTCTGAAATTCTTTTAAAGATTTCTCCGTTTTCTACGATAAAAAATTCGATAAAAATAAATTTCTTTGCTTTTTTTAATTCAGCGATAAGATCTTCGAAAAAAAGATCGCCGGTTTCATAGTATTTTGCATCTTCGCACTTGTAGGTCGGCATTTCCGTCAGTTCCTCTATTTGTTTGAAATGCCCCAAATCTCTGTCCGCTGTAGCATCGATTTTGTATGTGTCTTTGAATTTATAATTAAGTCTAAATTTAGAATCCAAAATTTTACTGTTTAAACCTCTCGAAGTTTTCTTGTTTCCGAAAAACAAATAGAGTACGGCACCGAAAACAGGAGCGAGTATTATGACAATAATCCAAGAAATCTTGTAATTGCTTTCCATTCGCTTCGAGAGAAGATAAAGCACAAATCCAATTGCGAGCAGATTTATTATTGGAATTACAATACTTGCAAACTCGCTTAAGAAACCGAACAATAGACTGTACAAAAATATTTGTAGAATAATAGTCGGAATAATTATTAATGATCTTACAAAAAACTTTTTCATAGGAACCTCCGTTAGATATAATTATACCCCAAAATTATTTTTTTTGTAACAGTATAATTATTGAATTATTGCATTTAGTGTGATAAAATTAATTTAATTAGGAATGCGAAATATATACGGAGGGTTAATAAATGAATTCTAAAAAAGTTGTTAACATGCTTGAGGGGCCGTTACTCGGACCTATTTTTTTATTTGCGATGCCGCTTTTTATAACGTCAGTTTTACAACTTGCATTTAATGCGGTAGATATAATAGTAGTTGGAAAATTCACAGGTCACCATGCACTTGCAGCAGTTGGCGCAACGGGACCTGTTATAAATTTATTGGTAACAATGTTTATGGGAATCTCGATCGGGGCTTCGGTTATTATGGGGCAAAATGTGGGGGCACGTGATTTTAAAAACGCACAGGATACACTTCACACCGCAATCGGGATTTCGATTTTAGGCGGTATAATTGTTTTATTTGCCGGATATTTTACAGCAATGCCGCTTCTAAAACTCATGCAAACGCCACCGGAAGTAATTGAACTTGCGGGAGAATACTTAAAAATATATTATATAGGAATGCCGGGATTCATGGTTTATAACTTTGGAGCTGCACTTTTAAGAGCAATCGGGGACTCGAAGAGGCCTATGTACTTCTTGACAATTTCCGGAGTTTTTAATGTTATATGTAATCTTATTTTTGTTATAGTTTTTAAAATGGGCGTTGCTGGTGTTGCAATAGCAACATCAATTTCGCAATATATAGCAGCAGCTCTTATCGTTGCAAGTCTTCTTAAAGCTGACGGTTATATGAAACTCTTTATTGATAAAATCAGAATCAGTAAAGACAAGGCATTAGGCATGATGAGAATCGGTCTTCCGGCGGGATTTCAAGGTGCACTTTTCTCGATTTCAAATATTCTCATTCAATCTGGTATAAACTCATTCGGCTCCGTTGTTATGGCAGGAAACACTGCGGCAGGAAACCTCGAAGGTTTTGTTTATATGGGAATGAATTCGATTTATCAAACTTCGCTTTCATTTACGTCACAAAACATGGGCGCAAAACAATACGACCGCGTGAAAAAAATATTTTGGACATGCGTGGGTGTTGTAATCGGCGTCGGACTATTTTTAGGCGTCGGTGCTTGGCTCTTTGGGGATAAACTTTTGAGACTATACACAAGTGAACCGGAAGTAATAAAATACGGCGTAGAAAGACTTGGGGTTGTAAGTGCCACATATTTCCTTTGCGGCATAATGGATACAATGGTCGGTGGACTTCGCGGAATGGGTTACTCCATCACACCGATGGTAGTGAGCTTGACGGCGGTCTGCATTTTAAGAATGATTTGGATTGCAACCATTTTCCAATCGATTCACACGCCGGTCATACTTTATTTAAGTTATCCTGTAAGTTGGATTTTTGCAGCCATCGGGCACTATATAAATTATCTTTATGCAATGAAAAAACTTAAAAAATTACAAGCAGCAGAGGCATGTGCATAAATAAATTTTAGCTCGTTCGGGCAATTATTAAAAAAATATATCTATTATTTGAGAAGCTCACATTAATGTGGGCTTTTTTATAGATTTTTAAACGCTCTAAAAAATTCAATCAGCATATAACTAAAACTCTTTAAAATTTCTTGTTTCTTTACATTTCGCTCGATTTAATGTATAATGGATTTATGTGGTTAATCCACGGGAATTATTTTTCATTATCGGCATGATGCACGCCGTGTCCAAAGGACAAAAGCATCAAAATTTTATTTATCACTGGGGGTGCCTTCGGGCTGAGAGATACCCTATGAACCTGAACCGGGTAATGCCGGCGGAGGGAAGTGCAAAAGGTTTTACCTCTTTTTTCCGTGCGGGTTCCCCGTGAATCTTCAGTGATTGGAACAAGGAGGTTTTTTTATGAGTAAAAAGATGAATACTCAAATTTTGGTAGAAGGCGGCATTATGGTTGCACTTGCATTTGTTTTGGGGGAAATAAAGCTCTTCCATTTACCGCAAGGCGGCTCCGTCACTTTAGGACTTATGATTCCGATTATATTTTATTCTCTAAGACATGGAGTTAGTGCAGGCATTCTTGCAGGTGTTGTTTTGGGACTTCTTAAACTCGCTCTCGGCGGCTATTTCGTAACTGTACCGCAAGTTGTTTTAGACTATCCTATTGCATTCGGTGCACTCGGACTTTCGGGAATTTTTTCAAAGCAATTCAAGGAAAAGAAATCAATCGTTCCGGTATTTTGCGGAACATTTGTCGGAGTTTTGGGAAGATTTATCGCAGCAGTCCTTTCCGGAGTTATTTTCTTCGCAGAATATGCAGGAGATATGAATCCGTGGTTATATTCCATCGAATACAACGCTTCATATCTTGGAGTCGAACTTGCAATTGCAGTTGTGGTAATATTTGTTTTAAGAATGTTCATCACAAAGAATTTGACAGGTGAAAAAATTGGCAGATAAAAAAATCAGCACAAAAAAATTGGCACTTGCAGGCGTTTTAATCGCAGTGGCAGTTGTGGGAAGCACATTCTCATTTCCAATCGCAGGAAGCAAATGCGCACCGGTTCAACACTTTGTAAACGTTGTCGGCGCAGTATTTTTGGGACCGGTTTTAAATGTTTTAGTTGCATTTATCGCTTCTCTAATAAGAAATCTCGCTGGTCTTGGAAGCCCTCTTGCATTTCCGGGTTCAATGGTCGGAGCTCTACTTTCTGCACTCGTGTTTAAATATTCTAAAAAGTTGTTACCGACTCTCGTGGGCGAAGTTTTTGGAACCGGAGTTTTGGGAGGAATGCTTTCTTACCCGATTGCAATTTGGTTTATGGGAAAAACCGCCGCACAAATCGGCATTTTTACATTTGTAGTTCCGTTTTTGGTATCTACAATCGGCGGCTCAATCATCGCAGGCATCACATTGTTTGCGCTTAAAAACACCGGAGCCGTAAATTTTAATAATATTAATGACAAAAATTACAGACAAATTTAAATAGAGCCCCGTCATGGGGCTTTATACATATTGGGTGAGAAAATGAAAAAATATTTTATACATGCAATTACAAACTATGTTTCGATATATAATGTCGCGGCAATCGTAAAGGCGGCGGGCGCATATCCGATTATGGCGGATGATTTTCACGAAAGCGCGTCGATTACAAAAAATGCCGACGCTCTTTATATAAATCTCGGAATGTTAAACGAGAACAAAAAAATTGCTATAACAAATTCGATTGTGGTGGCGAATGAAAAGGGCATTCCGATAGTCGTGGACCCCGTCGGAATTGGTGCAAGCGAATATAGGCGTGAGTTTTTCTTTGAAATTTTAAAGGAGATAAAGTCGGGGATTATTAAAGCGAACTTGAGCGAAATTCTTTCCATATATAACGACGAAAAAAGTCACGGCGTGGATAACGAGCACGAGATGAGCGAAGACGAAAAAATTGCAACGCTACAAAAGCTTTCAACGAAATATGGTATAATATTTTTAATGACAGGCGAGGCGAACATTGCGGCGGACGGAAACGAGTTTGTGAAAGTTTCGGGCGGAAGTGAGATGCTAAAAAACATTGTCGGCTCCGGTTGTATGCTCGGCGGAATTGTTGCTGCAAGTGTTTCGAAGGGACTGAGTCTTAAAAGTGTTAAAGAGGCACTAGAATGTTCACGTGATGCGTCACTTTTGGTGGAGAAGAATAAGAAATGTGGACCGATGGAATTTTTAAATGCATATATAGATTCGGTTCATAATAATAGGGAGGAATAAATTTGGATTTAAAATTGTATGGAATCACCGACCCACGGTGGACAAAAAACGACGAAGAGTTCTTTCGGTCAGTTCGAAAAGCACTGGACGGCGGAGTTACAATACTGCAGCTCAGAGAAAAGGACACACCGTACGAAGAATTTCTTCTTAGAGCAAAGGAAGTAAAAAAAATTTGCGACGAATACAAAGTGCCGCTCATAATAAACGACAATGTGGAAATTATGGAGGCGGTCGACGCCGCAGGAGTGCACTTGGGAAGAAGCGACGCTTCGATTAAAGAAGTGCGAAAAAAATATCCGAAAAAAATTATCGGCGCAACGGTTAAAACTATTTTGCAGGCGATACTTGCAAAGGCATCCGGTGCAAGCTATTTCGGAGTGGGCGCTGTGAATCCGTCGTTGACAAAAAGTGACGCTGTGCCAATCGACGTTAAAAGATTAAATGAAATAGACGAAGCGGCGGGCGTACCGATTGTTGCAATAGGCGGAATAAATCTCGAAAATATGGAGAATTTAAGCGGAGCAAGGATTGACGGCATTGCCGTGAGTGAAGCGATTTTTGGAAGCAAAGACGTGGAAGAGAGTGCACGACTTTTGAAGGAAAAATTTTTGGAAATAACGAGGAGACATCATGCATAAATCACTTACAATTGCGGGCTCCGACTCATCGGGCGGCGCAGGAATACAAGCGGATTTAAAAACAATGACCGTGCTCGGCGTTTACGGAATGAGCGCCATCACGGCTTTGACCGCTCAAAACACAACGGGTGTTCAATCGATTTTCGAAGTTACGCCGAAATTTTTGGAGGACGAACTCGACTCGATTTTTACGGACATCTTTCCCGACAGCGTAAAAATCGGAATGGTTTCGAATGCGGAGTTGATTCGAGTGATTTCGAAAAAACTTAGAGAATACAACGCAAAAAACATTGTCGTGGATCCGGTCATGGTTTCGACAAGCGGCTCGAAGCTGATGGCGGACGATGCAAAGGACACACTTTTTTCGGAGCTCTTTAAAGTCGCCGACATCATCACGCCGAACATTCCCGAAGCGGAGGCACTAACCGGACAAAGTATAAAATCAAAAGACGACATGGTCGAAGCGGCGAAAAAAATCGGAGAATTTTTCGATGGATATATTCTTTTGAAGGGTGGACACAGCGCCGACGATGCGAACGATCTTCTCTATAAAAATTCGGAACAAATCTGGATAAAGGGCGAGCACATCGAAAATCCGAACACACATGGAACTGGTTGTACGCTCTCAAGTGCAATCGCATCATATCTCGCGATGGGGAACGACGTTCCGGAGTCGGTGCGCCTTGCAAAAGAGTTTATTACAGGAGCAATAAACGCAAAACTCGATTTGGGAAAGGGCAGAGGGCCTCTAAATCACATGTGGAAAATGGGTTCCGAAAATTTATAGAAAATTTCGGGAGTGAATTCGAAAAAAATACGAAAAATTTCGGGAAAATCCTTAAATCACTCTCAAACAATTCAAAACTTGTTCGAAACTTTTAAGAGAATTTTTTGAAACAGTTCTTCGAACACAAACACACAAACAAAGTGCCACAAAATATACACAAAAAAAGCATCGACAGGGATGCTTTTTTATTGCAATTATATTTTAAATTAAATCGCATAATGTTTATGCTTTGAAAAACATTATTATATAGTAGAACTAGATATCATACAAAATATTACTTTTAATTTCTTCGAACTTTTTCTTTCCGTAGATTTTCTTAACGATTTCGAGAGCAAAATCCGTTGCGATTGCAGGGCCTCTTGCAGTTATGATGTTTTCGTCGACAACAACGCGGTCGTTTTGATATTTCGCCGATGGCATTTCATCTCCGAAGCCAGGATAAGAAGTTGCGTTTTTGCCGGAGAGAATCCCCGCTTTTTCGAGAACAATAGGGCCGGCACAAATTGCGGTGACAAGTTTTTCGTCTTCGTACATGATTTTTATTAGATTTATAACTTGATCGTTGTCTCTGAGACTCGTTGCCCCCGGAAGACCACCCGGAATTATAATCGCCGTTAAAGTTTCAGCGTCGAGCTCATCTATAAGACAGTCTGCTTTAACAGTCACACCTTGTGCACTTTTTACATTCAAATCTCCGGTTGTTGAAACCAAAATTGCGGACTTTTCTCCGCCCACTCTTCTTATATAATCAAGAGGAGTCAGTGCTTCGATAGTTTCAAAACCATTTGCCAAAAGAATACATACTTTTTCCATAAATCTCACCTCGCTTTATATATACCCATTTATAATTTTCGAGAAATAACTTGTGCCGCGAATCACAAATTGATATTAAAATAACGAAATATATGACAACCTTGTAACCTTTGTGGAAAAATTTTCAAATTTATGTGAAAGTGTAATCATTTTGTTAAAGTTGATTGTCATCCGAGGGTATATAATTATTGAGCAAGAGATGGGGGCAAGATATGAGAATTGCTTCCCATATAATAATAAAAATTTTTTGGAGGTATATTATGTTTAACAGAATGATTAGTGAAAGAAGAGAAATGTTCTCTTCAAGAGAAGAAAATAGAATTATGGATATCATTGAAGCAGGTCCTATGGCAAAATATGGTGCATACGATTTATCATCTGAAATTAATTATGTAAATCCATGGGATGTAACAAAAAAAGACGAAGTAAAAACAATATAATTTATAATTTTGCGATTAGTTAAAAAGAGCTTTCGGGCTCTTTTTTCTTTTGCGTAAATATATGTTATAATAAGATGAGGTGATTTTGTGAGGGCATTTATACCGAACATAATAAATTTGGGACTTGCGTTTTTGTTTATCGATTTGAGGCAGCGTGGAGAAATTTCAACGCCGGTGATGATTGGACTCATAGCTTTGAGCTTTGTGGTTGTGAACGCTTTATATTTTTATTTAAAGAAATATTTTGTCTCAAAGAGAGTGCGAGAACTTAAAAAATTCGGATATTTGCTGGATGAAAAACCTGAGGAGTATTTAAAGAAAGTTGATGAAAATCTTTCCGGGGCGAAGGAATATGAACTCGACTATCTTACTCTTCACAAGGCAAATGTGCTTCACAAAATAAACAGAGATGCTGAAGCGATTGAAACGCTCAGTTCTCACATGCCGCTTTTTCTTGACGAAAACAATAAAGCCATTTACTTTAACAATTTGGTCGGCCTTTATTTGAAGCAAAATGATTTTAAAAATGCAAAAAAGATTTTTGAATCGAACAGAGATCTTTTGGAAAAGTTGGAAATAAATCCGTCATTCGGATTTTCAATTCTTGTAAATAAGGCGTCGATTTTACTTAATCACGGCGACAAAAAAAGTGCTGAAAAAGCAATAGATGAGGCGAGAAAAATTGCTCCGAGCGAAAAATCGCAAAGAGAAATAGACGAGATGAAGAGAAAGTTTTTAGAAAAATAATTTTAGGGGGTTAATATGAAGAGATTAAGATTTGTATTTGCAGTTGTTTTTGCATTACTTTTTACAGTCAATGCACAGGCGAAAGTAGAAGTAAAAAATGTGAACATTGGTGGCAGAAATGCTAATGTTGTTACAGTTGATTTGAACAAAGAAGTAAAACTTAGAGTTTCAAAACCGAACAACAAGCAAGTGGGAACCATGAATTTTAAAACATTCATTAACAACTACGGTGCAAAGGCGGCTATTAACGGAAACTATTTTGAGGCATACAAGGGCGGCAAATTTCCATACGGCACACAAATGAAAAATGGACAAATGATCAATATGGAAGGGAAAAATGCAAACCTTATTGTGTTTGACGACTACAAAGCAAAAATTGTACACGGCACTTTTAAATATTTCGGATATCTCGACGGAAAGAAAAAGAATGAGTGGAACAATGCAACGAACGCTATGGACTTCAATGTTTTCAGCGTTTGGTATGCAAATGTTGCACCGAACGACACAAGCGGAGTATATATCTTCAATCAGTTCAGAAATGTTCCAACAAATTTCAACGGTGGATTTGTGGTTACAGTGAAGGGCGATGTTGTTCAAAAAGTCGCACCGGGAAACGGCAAAGCTGAAATTCCAAAGGACGGCTACCTCATTTATTATGGCAAAGACGCTGCGGATGAAAACTATGTAAAGGTACGCTTTAAACCGGGAAGAAAAGTAGGACTTGATCTTTTGCTCACAAAAGATACAGCTGACGGAACGGTTGAAACAAGCACATTTAAATACGGGGAAGAAGAAATTTCTTTCTCGAAAGTAACGGATATTATGTCAGCGGCTCCAATGCTCATTGAAAACGGTAAATCTGTTTGGGAAAAGTCAGTAAAGGGCATGGAAGCCAAGATGACGCAAGGTGCAGGTGCAAGAAGTCTCATCGGAATAAATAAAAACAACCAACTTGTCCTTGTTACAACTTCGGGCACAATGGCACAATGTGCTAATATTATGGCGAGTCTCGGATGTACGGACGCATTCAATCTTGACGGCGGTGCATCGAGTGCACTTTTTGCAAACGGCAGATATTTAAGAAATGCGGGAAGACAGCTCAACACAGTTTTATTAATACAACAAAAATAAAAAAATGTGGTTTTGTAACCACTTTTTTTATTGTATAAAGAGAAATCGTGTGGTAAAATTATATGAGAGGTGATATGCATGGAGATTGGATTTTCTAATGAAAAATACATTAATGAACAAACGGATTTTATTTTGAAGAGAGTTTCGAGATTTCAAAAGCTTTATTTGGAATTCGGCGGCAAACTTTTTGGCGACAAACACGCAGCAAGGGTTCTTCCGGGTTACGATGAGGACATAAAGACGACATTGCTCGAAAAAATGAAAGATGAAATGGAAGTTATTGTAACAATTCATGCGCAAGATATTATTTCGAACAAATTGAACAACAATACCGGTTTGACCTATGAAAAAGAGTGTATAAGACTCATTGAAAGGCTCAAAAAAAGAGGTATAAAAATAAATTCGGTAGTTATAAACAGATATAAAAAAGATGAAAACGTAGACAGATTTGCAGCACTTTTGAGAGGAAGCAACATGCCGGTCTATCTTCACGAAACAACAGAAGGCTTCCCGAGTGACGTTGATAAAATTCTTTCTGAAGACGGATTTGGAAAGCACCCTTATGTTGAAACGACGAGAAAAATCATTGTCGTGACGGGACCGGGACCGGGAAGCGGAAAGATGACAACTTGCCTCAGCCAACTTTATCATGAATATAAACGCGGCGTGAAAGCGGGATATGCGAAGTTTGAAACATTCCCGGTGTGGAATCTTCCTTTGAAGCACGAACTCAATCTTGCTTATGAAGCTGCGACTGCAGATTTGAGCGACGTCAACCAAATCGACCCGTTCCACTTGGAAAGCTACGGCGAAGTTTCTGTAAACTACAACAGAGATATTGAAGCATTTCCGATTTTGAAAAAGATTTTGGACCGCATAATGGGAGAAGAATTTTACAAATCTCCGACGGACATGGGGGTAAACAGAATAAAATCGGGAATAATTGACGAAGAAGTTGTGAAGGAAGCATCTAGGCAAGAAATTATTCGCAGATATTTGAAGGCGCTTTTTGTGTTTAAAGTTACGCATCAAAATGAACCGGAAATGCAAAGAATAAAAAGGCTGATGGAAGAGCTGAACCTAAAAGTTGAGGACAGAAAATCACTCGTAGCTGCAAGAGAAAAGAAAGAAAAACTCATGAGTGAGTCGAACTTCAGCGGCAATGTGACGGCAATCGAAATCGAAGACGGCACGATCATCACAGGAAAAGACAGCGAACTGATGGATTCAGCAGCGGCTGCGGTTTTAAATGCATTGAAACACATTTCGAACATTCCGGACGATTTGCACCTCATAGACAAGGCGATTTTAGAACCGATAAAAGAAGTGAAGGGCATTATCGAAAAGAAAAACGGACCCGTTCTTAATGTTGAAGAAGTTTTGATTTGTCTTGCAACGTCGAAAATGTTCAACCCGAGTGCAAGAATATGTATTGAAAATCTTGCGAAACTTCGCGGACTTCGCGGACATTCGACCGGAATGCTTAATATAACGGATATCGACATCTTTAGAAAACTTGACATCGATCTAACAAGCGACTACAAAGACAGAGGCGAAATTATAAAACTGTAAAGATTTGATTAGATATGAAAAATGCGGTACAATTTATTGTATATTGTACCGCAGACCTTTTTGGTTGATAGGCGATGGAATTTTGACAGAAATTTTATTGTATGTTTGAAGTAAAAAATAAATATAATTATGCAGATATGGCGAAATTGGCAGACGCGCACGGTTCAGGTCCGTGTGTCTCACGACATGCGAGTTCGAGTCTCGCTATCTGCACCAGAAATGAAGTCGCAGTTAAAAACTGTGGCTTTTTTATTTATACATAAATCGAACGAGCAGTTCCGCCCGGACCGAAAAGACACACGGTTCAGCAGATGATTTCTGCCAATCGCAATTGCTCATTCTGAGCAATCGCTCTTGGGAAATCAGTTGCAGCTGACCTACTAAGATTCGCCGACAAGTCGGCTCATCAAGTTAGGTCATGCACGTCCGTTGTGTTTTATAACATGCGAGTTCGAGTCTCGCTATCTGCACCAAGTAAAGCTACGAATAAAAAGTTCGTGGCTTTTTATTTTTGAAAAATTTGAACGAGCAGTTCCGCCCGGACCGAAAAGACACACGGTTCAGCAGATGATTTCAACCAATCGCAATTTAACACTTTTACCTTCAATCATATGTGCTTTGAATCACAGTTCTTACAACATTTGCTTTTTTTTTGAAAGGTCAAGGGAAATGTGTTGACTTTAAAAATATTAAATAGTATAATGTTAGCAGCGGCTAATTAAAAAATAGCTGAAAAAAATTATTCAAAAATAATTGAATTTACAAAATTTTTTCGAAAGGAGGAACTATGAAAAAGTTAACCATTTTTTTGGTGATATCATTAGTTTTTCTAATGTCTATTACGTCTGTCTTTGCAACTAAAAAATACAAGGACTGGGAAGATGTAAGCAAGGACATGGAGGTAATTTTAAGAGACGCCATTAAGATTTATGAAGCTGGTGGCCCGGATGCCGGTAAAAAAGGCTATGACAAAATCAACGAAGCTTATTTTAAATTTTATGAAAAATTAGGCTTTGAAAAAATTGTTATGTCACAAATTTCTGGAAAGCGTGGGTCAACCGTTGAAAACCAATTTTATTTGGCAAGAAAATCGATGCGTCAAAATGAAGATGTCGATGTTGTCAAAGACGAAGTCGAAGTATTGATCAGATACTTACACGAAGATGCTAAGACTTTAGACGGAATGAGAGGTAAGAACACATCTGGCTGGGGAGTTTTCTTAAGTGTACTTGGCCTAACCTTAAGGGAAGGTCTTGAAGCAATTTTGATTGTTGCGGCCCTTGTTGCATACCTTAAAAAGACAAATAATTTGAAATATGTAAGGGGCGTTTATGTCGGTGCAATTTTAGGTATTGTGGCATCAATAATTCTTGCAATTATATTTAATATCATTGCTAAAAAATTCGGCGCTGACAGCAGCGGTATGGGTCAAGAAATTTTTGAAGGATTCGGAATGTTCTTGGCAGTTATTGTTTTATTCTATGTATCCAACTGGATGTTATCAAAATCCGAAGTGGAAGTTTGGAACCATTACATTCAATCAAAAGTTGAAAACTCAATTACAAAAGGCAGTGCAATGGCTTTGGTATTCAGCTCTTTCTTGGCAGTTGCCCGTGAAGGTGCAGAATTGATTATTTTCTTCCAAGGTATGAGAGAAAACATTTCCAATAACCCAAGCTACATGTGGGGTGGTCTTGCATGTGCAATAGTTGTACTTGCAATTGTCTATGTACTAATTACAAAGATGAGTGTAAGACTTCCATTAAAACCATTCTTCACCTTTACTTCAATACTGATGTTTGTACTTTGTATTTCATTCATCGGAAAAGGTGTTTATGAATTCCAAGAAGCTGATCTTATTGGAAGAACAATGATTCCATGGATGAATGGATTTACAATCGACATCTTAGGAATTTATGATAGGGTTGAAACTTTATTACCGCAAGTTATTTTATTAATAATAACTATTATAACCGTTATTGTCCAAATTAGACGTAACAGAATTAAAAGAGCAGAACTCGAAAGAGATTATGCAAATAAGAACTAACAGGAGGTTTATTATGAGTTCAAAAGTTAAAAGATTATGTGTATTAGCAGTTGCAGCTACGATGCTTGCAACCTACGGATGCAGCAAGCCATCAAAACCGGCTGATGAAAACACAGCTAAAGTTGAAGACAAAAAGACTGAAGACACAAAAGCTGAAGACACAAAAGCTGAAGACAAAAAAGATGTTGCAGCTCCTGGTGAAGATGCAGGATTCGACGAATTCCCAATTGGTGACGAACAAGAATCAGGCCCTCTAGCAGTTGCTGGTGTTTATTTCCAACCGGTAGACATGGAACCGGCTGGCAATTCATTGTCAAAAGAAGAAGCTGACTGCCATATCGAAGCTGATATTTCAGCAACAGATGAAGGTGCAAAACTTGGTTACGGTGCAGGCGACTTTGTTCCTTGGTTAAATGTTAAAGCCTATATTCAAAAGAAGGGCTCAGATAAGGTTCAAGAAATTGCTTTCATGCCAATGAACGCATCGGACGGTCCACACTATGGTGCTAATATGAAATTTGAAGAAGGTCTCGGAACATACAATGTTAAATTCGAAATCTCTGCTCCAGGAAACGACTATCTCTTACACGTTGACAAAGAAACAGGTGTAACAGGAAGATTCTGGACAGAACCAATTGTCATTGAATGGCCGGAATTTGAATGGACAGGTCCAAAGTGGTAGAAAGACTGGAAATGGCTTCGCGCCATTTCCTTCTTGTACATAGGAGGGTTTTATGTTAAAGATATTTATTAAAGTAATGGAAGCGGGCATAGGATTCTCGTTTATAATAGGTCTGGCACTTGGATATCTAAGTACAGAAAATTTCAAAAACAAATATAAAATTATTTTTGGCACAGTCTTTATGGGCACTCTTGCGGCAATTATTTCTTCAATCCTTAGAGAAATTCCAAATTTTGTCAACAGGAGCTCCCTATCATTTTGGTCAATGGTACCAATAGTAATTGCTCTGATTGGAATTATTGTATTTTATTTTCTAAAAGAAAAGTCCAATATTTATAAAAATGTTTTTGTCGGTTTCTTGTCCTTGTATATTATAGCCTCATTTTTTTATTATATGCCAGCCATTTTTGTCCAGTTAAACAACTTTGTTTATTACGGAGAATCTGCTGTGTCCACTATGGTTTTATATAGAATTATCGGTTATGTTTTTGCAGTTGTCCTTATGATTTTATCAGGCCTTGCAATTTTTAAAACCATCAGGCGGGTTGGCAAAAATCACAGGGATAAAATTTTATTGATTTCTTTTTTAATTTGGGGAATAAATCAAATTTTTATTGTTCTTCAAAGATTATATGCAATTGACATCCTGCCAAGAAATGCAAGATTATTCAATACAATTGCTTGGGTAATAAACCACGCAAATTTCATCGGCTTTAGTCTTATGATTTTTTTAATTATCCTACCGATAATCTTATATGTTGATAATGTTAAAGTTAAAGAAACTTTTAAAAATCCAGCTGAGCTCAGAAAAAAGAAATATCACATGAGATGTAATAGAAATTTAGCAAAATTTTTCTTGGCCTTAGTTGCAATTAATGTTTTTAGTTTGACTTATATAAGGGCTTATTCTGGTCGTGATATTGCGCTCTCAGAACCTGAAGAATATGTAATTGATAATGATATGATTATTATCCCTCTATCTGAACTTGAAGATATGAGACTCCATCGTTATCAATATACAGCGGCTGATGGAGTTCAAATGAGATTTTTCCTAATTAAAAAATCCCAGGGTTCTTATGGTGTTGTCCTTGATGCCTGCGAAATTTGTGGGCCATCTGGTTATTATGAACGTGGCGATGATGTCATTTGTAAATTGTGCGATGTTGTTATGAATCGTGGTACAATCGGTTTTAAGGGCGGATGTAATCCAATCCCTATTCCATACATTGTCCATGATGAAAAAATTAAAATCAACACGCAAGATCTTGATGCTAATAGCTTTGTATTTAAGTAGGTGATTTATGTTTTTTAGAATGATTAAGGGTGCAATCTTCAGGCAAAAGAAAAAAATGGCCATGATTGCATTTGTCGTAATGCTTGGCACTTGCCTTTCAACAGGCATGCTTAATACCATGCTTGGCATCGGCGACAAGGTTAATAGAGAATTAAAGGCTTATGGAGCAAATATAAATGTTGTTCCAAAAGAGTCTTCCATGCTTGATGATATTTATGGAATCGGTGAAGACAGTCAAAAAAATTATTTAAAGGAAGATGAACTTGGTATGATAAAAACCATTTTCTGGTCTTTTAATATAGTTGACTATACGCCGTATTTGAATATCAATGCAAAAGTTGGCGGAGATTCAACAAGGGTTGTTGGTACATGGTTTTACAATCACATGGACCTCCCAACAGGTGAATCACTCGATACCGGCATGAGAAAATTAAAAACTTGGTGGAACATCGAAGGCGAATGGATCGAAGATGCTGACACAGACAAGGCCATGGTCGGTACTGTCTTTGCTCTTAGAAACAATTATAAACTTGGCGATAAAATTAAAATCGAAGGTTCTGCTGCGACAAAAGAATTTGAAATCGCAGGTATTTTCGATTCAGGCAGCGATGAAGATTCACATATTTATCTTCCATTAAAAGCAGCCCAAGAATTGGAGGGAGTATCAAATGTTGTTTCTCGTGTTGAGGTTTCTGCCCTAACAACTCCTGATAATGATTTAGCAAGAAAGGCTGCACGAAATCCAAAGTCTCTTACAATTAAAGAATGGGAAGTTTGGTATTGCACAGCTTATGTAAGTGCAATTTGCTATCAAATTCAAGAGGTTATGACTGATTCAATTGCAAAGCCTATTAGACAGGTTGCAGAAAGTGAAGGAGATATTTTAAATAAGACAACTTTATTAATGGTTTTAATTACCGCCCTCAGTTTAATTGGTTCTGCTCTTGCAATTTCTAATCTAGTAACAGCATCTGTTATGGAAAGACGTGCTGAAATTGGCTTGCAAAAAGCAATTGGTGCCAATAACACAAGAATTATTACAAGAATATTGGTTGAAAATATTACCACAGGTATTATGGGTGGAATTGTTGGCTATTTCATTGGACTTGGACTCACTCAAATAATTGGTATAACAGTTTTTGGTTCTGGCATTCCGCCAACACCAATGGTAATACCGATTGTAATTATATTAATTTTACTGGTAATTGTTTTGGGTTCTATTCCAGCCATTAGATATTTGCTCAAACTCAATCCAACGGAGGTGCTTCATGGAAAGGGCTAAAACAAAAAATATAAAATTCTTTTGGAAGATGGTTGAGTCATCAATAGGAAGAAGAAAGGCCCGTATGCTTACTGCCCTTCTCGCCATTGCTATGGGAGCAACAATTCTTTCAGGGCTTGTTACAATCTATTATGATATCCCAAGACAATTGGGCAAGGAATTTAGAAGTTACGGGGCAAATATGATTGTCATTCCAAAATCACAGGATGATAAGATTGACGATAAACATATTGATGAAATTAAAAAGCTTGCAGGTGATAAACTCGTGGGCATTGCTCCTTATATTTATCAAAACGCAAAGATCAATGAACAGCCGTTTGTCATTGCAGCCACAGATTTTGATGGCTTAAAAAAGAACAGTCCCTTCTGGCTTGTCGATGGTGATTGGCCTAGCGAAAAAAGAACTGTTATGATTGGCCATGAAATTTCAAAAAAACTTGACTTAAAAATTGGAGATCCTTTCGTACTGAGTACGCCAAAGGAAAATTCACAAGAAATGAGAGACAACGATTTTACAGTCTCTTCAATTGTAACAACTGGCGGTAAAGAAGAAGATTTAATATTTATGTCCATTGAGGATATTAGATCCATTATGGGCGATTTAAATATCAATATTATCGAATGTTCAATCGATGCAAACAGCGAAGAGTTGCAAGCAATTGCAGATAATATAAACAAAATCGATAGCACTGTTAGTGCCAGACTTGTTAAAAGGGTTACTGAATCTCAAGGCGCAGTCCTAGAAAAACTCCAGGCACTTGTATGGATTGTTACAATCATTGTTTTATTTATTATGATGATTTGTGTTAGTACAACCATGATGGCTGTTGTCGCTGAAAGAAGAAAAGAAATCGGCCTTAAAAAAGCCTTGGGTGCCCACAATAAATCAATCATTTATGATTTCTTAGGCGAAGGATTTTTACTTGGTCTAATGGGCGGAGCCCTGGGATCCTTGCTCGGATATTTATTTGCAAGCGAAGTTTCCAGACGCGTCTTTGCAAGAAGCGTAAATTTTTTATGGGCCCTCGTTCCAGTTACAATCATCGCTTCAATAGTAATTACAATTGTGGCTTGCATAATACCGGTTAAAACTGCAACTGCAGTTGATCCAGCACTTGTATTAAGGGGGGAATAATGAACATACTAGAATTAAAAGATATTTCAAAGATATACGGCGATTTAAAAGCACTAGATAAAATAAATTTAAATGTAGAAAAAGGCGAATGGGTTTCAATCATGGGTCCATCAGGCAGCGGAAAGACGACAATGATGAATATCATCGGCTGTATGGACAAGCCTTCTATCGGTGAAGTTTTACTTGAAGGAATTGACATTTCAAAATTAAATCAAAAGGAATTGACCGAAATTAGACGGGATAAGATTGGCCTTATCTTCCAACAATTCCACTTGGTTAACTATCTAACAGCCTTAGAAAATGTTATGATGGCCCAATACTATCACTCAATGGTTGATAAGGAAGAAGCCTTGCAAGCTCTTGAAAGCGTTGGATTAAAAGATAGGTACAACCATTTGCCAAACCAACTTTCAGGCGGCGAACAACAACGTGTTTGTATTGCCCGCGCTCTCATTAATCATCCCTCCCTCATCTTAGCAGACGAACCAACAGGAAATTTGGATGAAAAGAATGAAATGATTGTTATGGACATTCTAGAAAGACTCCACAACAATGGTTCAACAATTATAGTTGTTACCCACGACCAAGAGGTTGGTGTGGAAGCAGAAAGAATAGTTTATCTCGAACATGGAAGAATTGCTAGAGAAGAGAAACAAAAGAGACAAAGGCCAATTTTGGAGGTTTAATATGAAAAAAACTTTACTATTAATTGCAGCTGCCTTATTATTAACAGCCTGCGGCAATAAGGATAACAATGCTAGCACTGATGGATACAAAGATGGGACCTACCACGGAGAAAGTCAAATTGATGAATGGGGTGGCAAGGTTACAACAGATATCACTGTTAAGGATGGGAAAATTGTTGAAGCAAGCTTAAAAAATCTACTTGCTGACGGAAGTGAAAAAGATGAAAATTATGGAAAGGCCAAAGAAGGGGCAACCAACCCAGGTCTTTATAAGATTGCCCAAGCTGCAGTTAAAAATTCTCAAGAATATCCAAAACTATTAATTGAAAAGGGAAAGATTGAAGATGTTGAGGCTATCTCTGGTGCAACTACTACATTTAAATCTTTCACAGAAGCTGTAAACGATGCATTGAAGGATGCAAAATAAATTTATATTAAAATTATCTATAGTGAAAAATTGACTATAGATATTTTTAATTAGCCTTTACCAAGGCTATTATATATGACTTAAATAGGGCCATGCCCTTAAGTTAAAAAATCAGGAGGTAAATATGAATAAAAATAAAATTTTCGGAATTATATTTGTAATATTGGGTGTTCTAATTATGTTAACACCAGGTACAATTGCTCCAACATGTCCTGCAATGGCAGATGGAAAATTTATGAAATGCCATTGGATGGGCCAAGCAATTAAAGGCGCTGGCGGTGTTATGACTGTTCTCGGTCTTGTTTACACAGCTGTTTGCTGCAAGAAACAAATGTTTTTTGCCCTAGCTATTTCCAATGTAGTAGTTGGGATCTATGCAATCTTATTGCCTGCAAAATTAATTGGCGGCTGCATGAAGCCTGAAATGGCTTGCAGGGCAAAAACTATGCCTATGCTTTATATTTTGATCGGTCTTTATATCGTTATTAGCATTGTTGCTGCAATTTTAAATAGGCCTTGCAATGAACCTCATCAATGTAAATAATCTATCCAAATCATTTAGACGCGGGGAAAGAGATTTTTTTGCAATTGATGATGTAAGTTTTGATGTTTGTGAAAAAGATTTTATAAATATCATTGGTAAAAGTGGGAGTGGGAAATCAACACTCCTTACTCTTTTGTCTGCAATTATTGAACCCACGTCTGGAGATATCTTTGTAGAAGGCAAAAGTCTTTCCACCATGGATGATGAAGAAAAAAGTGGATATAGAAACGAATTTATTGGTTATGTTCCCCAATCACTTGGAACTCTACCAACCCTAAATGTCATCGACAATGTCAGACTTCCATACTTTTTTAAAAAGCGTGAGGGAGATGGAATCGAAAGGGCCAGGATGCTCCTTGATATGTGCGGCATCTTGGACCTGCAAGACGATTTTTGCAAAAATCTGTCAGGCGGCGAATTAAAAAGAGTTTTAATTGCAAGGGCCCTCATGAATGAGCCAAAAATTTTAATTGCAGATGAACCAACTTCTGATTTGGATTCAAAAACCACAATTGAAATTATGGATATGCTAAAAGAAATCAATGAAAAAGGCACGACCATTATTATAGTAACCCACGATAATGATTTATTAAAATATGGGTCCCGCCTTCTTGAAATGACAGACGGAAAATTAAATGAGGTGGCTTTATGAGATTAAATTCTAAAGAAATTGCCTTTAAAAATATTCAAAATAAAAGCGTAAGAAGTGCATCGCTTATAATTTTAACAGCAATTTTAACCCTTGTTTTATTTTTATCCAGCTTTTTGATTTTGTCACTTAGAAATGGCATGCATTCGCTTGCAAACCGTATGGGTGCAGATATTATTGTGGTGCCTGAAGGCTACGATTCAAAAATCAGGGGCGCAATCCTTCGCGGTGAGCCAAATACATTTTTCTTGGACAAGTCAGTTGTTGAAAAAATTAGAAAAATCGATGGAGTTGAAATTGCCACTCCTCAATTATTTATTGCCACTCTTTCGGCAGGTTGCTGTTCATTCCCAATTCAGGTAATAGGCTTTGATTCGGACACAGACTTCGTGGTAAAGCCATGGCTGGCAACCCAAGCCAAGCTCCCCTTAGAAAAGGGCGAAGTCCTGGTTGGCCACAATATTGTTGGCGATATGCATGAGCATGTAAAATTCTTTAACCAAGAATTTATTATAAGGGGTAGACTGGCAAAGACAGGAATGGGTTTTGACAATACTGTTTTTGTAAATTTCGAAGAAGCCAGACGCCTGGTCAAGGAGTACGAAAAAGTTCTCAAACTCGAAGACAAGGACCATGAAAATATGATTTCATGTGTAATGATTAAGGTTGATAATAGTGTCGACCCAGTTGAAATTCAAAATAATATTAGAAACGAATTTGCTGGTCAAGGTGTTTATCCCTTACTCTCCCAATCAATGATGAACGAAGTAAGTACATCGACCCAAGACATGATTAAATATGTTTATATTTTAATTGCACTTGTTTGGCTCTTGGTCTTCCTTGTACTCACCCTTGTTTATTCGATTACAATCAAAGAACGCAAGAGAGAGTTTGCAACACTAAGAATTTTAGGGGCAAGCAAAAAGCATTTGAGAGGAATTATTTTATGGGAAATATTTACCATAAATATTTCAGGTGCTGCATGCGGAAGTGTGCTCGGCTTAATTATCTCAATTTTATTTGGAACTTGGTTTAGTCAAAGTTTCAAAATGCCTTTCCTGGCACCAAATGTTTTAACGCTTGCAATAATATTTATTGCTGTATTTGCAATCGGCACAATAATGGGTCCGCTCTCATCACTCATCTCCATTAAAAAAATGAATGCAGAAGAGCTCGGCCTATTGTTAAGGCAAAACGATTAAAAATAATTTAATACTGTTAGCTATAAAAAAATCTATAATGAATTCTTCATTATAGATTTTTTTCGCCTTTTGACATTTAGAATAATATATTTGTCTTTTGAAATTATGTAAAATTATAAGTTCTTTGTCAATAGTTGTGGCATAGAAGCTCATATAAATGAGTAAACACTATACTCTGTATGAATTTTTATTCATGATCATTTAAATTAAATAAAATTGCTTGTTTTACTTGGTTTAAGGCATAGCAAATAAACCTTATCCTTTTAATCGGTTCTTTTATCCAATTAAAAGGATTTTTCTTATGAAGTTCTCAAAGTTTGGCATGGTACATGTGATTTTTCTGCTTTATCTTGTTATGTTTTCCTTCTAGGCATCCATTTGTATAAGCGTGATCAAAGCTATTTGTTATTTTTGTGTTTACTAAACTGAGTATGTTCCATATACTTGACAGAGTGAATATATTAGTGCTACAATATAAATATAAAATTAGATAATTATAGATAATTCTAATTTCAAATAATAAAAGGATGTGTTTATATATGAAAGATAAAACATTACTTTGGAGCAAAAGAGATACATTAATGTTAATCTATGTACTTTTTATAATTGTAGGCTTTATATTAATTCAGATTGCACCGGAGTGCAGTTATAATTGGGCAGTTAAAATTAAAAGGAATATAGATGTTTCAAGAATGGCGACATATAAATATATTTCAATCATACTAACCGCATTAATGCTTAATTTTATAGGCATAATTGGTATTTTTCATAACTATAAATTCAAAGATTGATTTTATTCGTCCTTGTAAAAATTTTTTAAAATTTAATAAAAAATGTTTCGTAGTTAAAATATGAAGCAAAATAATAATTGGATAATAGACACTAGTCTTAAGTGTAATACCCCCTTAAATCCGGACACGGAAATAAGGGGGTATTTTAATGAAAAAGCAAAATTTAATTTAATCGCAGTAATCACATTTTAAATTAATATGATTACAGGTTGTATTACGTACCTCGCTAGGAAGTTTTCCTTTGTATCTTTTGTAATAGATGGAAAATTTACTGGCAGATAAATATCCAACAGATTCTGCTATCTCTTTTATAGGCAACTGTGTATTTAAGAGAAGCGTTTCAGCTACATTCATTCTTTTTCTCTGGGTATATTCTGTAATGCTTTGACCATATTTTTCTTTGAATAGATTTTTTAATTTGGTCCCACTCATTTTAGATATTTTTTCAAGTGTCTCCTGATTTACATTAGTTGCGAAATGATCTTCTAAAAATTTTGCGACATCTTCAAGTGCTTTATCATCATCAATTTCAATTTTATATTTTTTTCTATTTAAATATGTGTCAATCACTATACTTATCCACTCATTTGCCTTTGCTTTAAAGAAAAATTCTGCGGCCGGGGCATTCATCTTACAATTTAAAATTTCCATCGCCACTTTTTCTAATGACTTCGTAAGTATGAACTGATTTGTTTGAAGTAAAGCCTCATAAAATGATTCAGGATTAATTTTAAAAGATGCTAAATATTTTTCTAATAGCTCTTTTTTAAAACCAATTGAAACAGCAAGATAATAACAATTCTCGTGTAATAAAAAAACAAAATCGTCTTTTATATTGTCAAAATCAAAAGTACATAATGAGTTTGGAGTCAAAGTTTGATATGGATTAAATTTTTCGCCGTTTGCACTGACGATGTAACTTGAATAAATTGAAACATAATCTGCCATACTATAAGTGCTATTTTGAATTACTTCTTTACTTATATAAAAATCATGTATGTCAATAATGAAACCATCACCTTCATAAAACCAATACATGCCTTCCGCATAAGTTGAATTCTCTTTTTTCCAACAAAAAGTGTGTCCTGCACTTGAATACTTCTTATTATTTTTGCATTCATTCACTTTCATATATTCTTTTACAAAATCATAATAACCCATAATATATATATCCCCTTTAGACAATATTCCTTTTGGACTTATTTTTTTAAAACTATTGTATTACTTATTATAGCTGATATATAATAAAAAAGCAAGGATAAATATTTATATAAAAATAAAAATATTTATCTAAAAGGAATATTTAGGAAAGGGGATATTATTATGAAGATTTATAAAAAACTATTTGCTTATGTGGAAGATAAGAAATATCTCGGTTTTTTAGCTATATTTTTTTCTGCTATATCTGCTGTGCTTACGGTATATGGATATTATTTAATCTACAAATTTCTAGATAATTTAATAATTAATTCAAATTTATCCGGTGCAGAGAGCTTAGCATTAAAATCTGTTATTACACTAACAAGTGGAGCGATATTTTATTTTGTTTCAGGAATGTTTTCACACTTATTGGGATTTAGGCTTGAAACAAATTTAAGAAAAAGGGGGATAGATGGCTTAGAGAAAGCTAGTTTTAGGTTCTTTGACTTAAATCCATCCGGTCAAATAAGAAAGATTATAGATGACAACGCCGCGCAAACTCATCAGGTTGTAGCTCACATGATTCCCGATAGTTCTCAGGCAATAGTTACACCTATACTTGTACTTGTACTTGGATTTATAGTAAGTATAAGAGTTGGTATCACTTTACTTGCTCTTACAATAATCGGAGGCTTAATTTTGGGGGCAATGATGGGCGAGCAAAAATTTATGCAGATATATCAAGAAGCTCTATCTAAACTAAGCGCTGAAACTGTTGAATACGTTAGAGGGATGCAGGTAGTAAAGATATTTAGAGCAAATGTAGAGTCATTTAAAAGCTTTTACAAGGCGATAAAAGATTATTCAAAGTATGCTTATGATTATTCACTATCTTGTAAAAAACCTTATGTTTTGTATCAATGGTTATTTTTTGGTTTAATCGCAATTTTAATTATTCCTATAGTTTATTTTATGACTAGCTTAGGCAGCGCCAAGGTGATTTTACTTGAGCTTATTATGATTTTATTTTTATCAGGAGTTCTCTTTGTTTCATTTATGAGGATGATGTGGTACTCCTTGAACATCTCTAGAGGAAATTATGCAGTAGATACTTTAGAGGCTCTTTACGAAGATATGCAAAAAGATAAATTGGTCCATGGAAATGTCAATAATTTTAAAAACTATAATATAGAGTTTGAAGGCGTAAGCTTTGCTTATAACGACAAAGCTGTCATTGAAAATTTATCCTTTAAATTAGAAGAAGGAAAGTCCTATGCATTAGTAGGTTCATCCGGATCAGGCAAATCAACAGTAGCAAAACTTATATCAGGCTTTTACAATGTTAATGAAGGAAGCATAAAGATAGGTGGGATGCCAATATCTGAATATTCTGACGAAGCCTTAATTAAAGCTATATCCTTTGTTTTTCAAAGTTCAAAATTATTCAAGAAAAGCATATATGACAATGTTGCTTTAGCTAATAAAGAAGCGACAAGAGATGACGTTATGAGAGCCTTAAAATTAGCAGGATGCGATTTGATACTAGACAAATTTCCGGGAAGAGAAAATACAATAATAGGCTCAAAAGGAGTTTATTTATCCGGTGGAGAAAAACAAAGAATTGCAATTGCTAGAGCAATTTTAAAGGATTCTAAAATTATTATTATGGATGAAGCTTCAGCGTCCATCGACCCGGATAACGAGTATGAACTACAAAAAGCTTTCAAAAATCTTATGAAGGATAAAACGGTTATCATGATTGCACACAGGCTATCTACAATTAAAGACCTTGATGAAATTATTGTGATGGATAGCGGAAAAATTATAGAAAGAGGCTCTGACAAAGAATTAATGTCAAAAGATACAAGTTATAAGAGACTGCAAGAGATGTTTAACAGTGCAAATGAATGGAGGGTTTCAAATGAAGGAGTTTTATAAAAAAAGATTTGCTCTTACAGATAAAGGAGCCGGAAATTTAAGTAAAGCAACGCTGGCTTCATTTTTCGTTTATTGTATAAACATGCTTCCTGCAATATTACTAATGATTTTTGCTCAGGAAGTTTTGGAAAATATTGGTAAAAGCAAGGGATTTTATATAGCATTCTCAGTTTTAACCTTGATAGCAATGTATATTTTGCTTTTTATAGAATATGATAAATTATACAGCACAACATATCAAGAAAGTGCGGACTTAAGAATAAGAACAGCGGAAAATTTATCAAAACTACCTCTGTCATACTTTTCTAAACATGATATTTCAGACCTTTCACAAACAATCATGTCTGATATTGAAGGTATAGAGCACGCAATGAGCCACTCGATACCAAAGGTGGGCGGCATGGCACTCTTCTTCCCACTAATATCCATTATGATGCTAGTGAGCAATGTCAAGATGGGTTTAGCTGTAATTATTCCATCACTTTTAAGCTTTATATTTATACCTTTATCTAAAAAAATTCAGGTTAAGGGACATAAAAGATATTATGATATTCTAAGAAAAAACTCAGAAAGTTTTCAGGAAAATATCGAAATGCAAATGGAGATTAAAGCCTATGGCTTATCAGAGGAAATGAAAGAAAAGCTTGGCGTAAATTTAATTATTAATAAAGAGATAAGCGCCCTCTACCTTATAGGATATTTACTAGCGGCTATGAAGATTAAAGACGCTCTTGATGCATCTAAAGAGGGTATGATGGAAATATTTTATTTATCGCCAAAGATTGAAAGACTAAAAGAAATTCAAAATCAAGAATTACAAGAGGGCGAGGACTATAATTTAAAAAAATTTGATATTGATCTAAAAGATGTTGAATTTGCTTATAACAAAGACGCAAAAGTTTTAAATGGTGTAAGCTTTAAAGCTAAGCAGGGAGAGGTCACTGCCTTAGTAGGCGCAAGCGGCTGCGGTAAAACAACTATCTTGAAACTTATATCAAGACTTTATGATTACGACGAGGGACAGATCTTAATCGATGGCAAAGATATAAAAGAAATATCAACAGAATCACTTTTTGACAAGGTATCAATAGTTTTCCAAGATGTGGTTCTCTTTAATCAAAGCGTCATGGAAAATATTAGGCTTGGAAAGAAAGAAGCAAGCGATGAAGAAGTTAAAAGAGCAGCAAAACTTGCAAACTGCACAGACTTTATAGAAAAAATGGATAAGGGTTTCGATACAGTTATCGGTGAGAACGGTGCTGAACTATCAGGCGGGGAAAGACAAAGGTTATCAATAGCCAGAGCCTTCTTAAAAGATGCACCAATCTTGATCTTAGATGAGATAGCAGCCAGCCTTGATGTTGACAACGAGAAAAAAATTCAAGAGTCTTTAAATAATTTAATTAAAGATAAAACAGTTGTTATCATTTCACACAGAATGAAATCCATAGAAAATGCAGATAAGATAGTAGTTTTCGAAAACGGAAGAGTAGAAAGTGAAGGCAAACATGAAGAGCTTTTACAAAAATCAAAAGTTTACAAGAATTTAATAGAGAAAACAAAAATGGCAGAAGAATTTATTTATTGAAGGAATTAAAAATGAAACAAAACATGAAAGAACAGTTGTTGACCAAGAAGCCATTGTCTTTAATGTTTCAATTATCTATACCAGCAGTAATTGGCATGGTGGTTA